>ERZ795058.2870-NODE-2870-length-19185-cov-7.575640_pt1 | contig 19185 bp, 16 predicted proteins | sample MGYA00375142_ERZ795058 | MGnify/ENA primary metagenome ERZ795058 (study PRJEB30187, sample SAMN05720210) | activated sludge metagenome | isolation source: anaerobic digester from wastewater treatment plant | place: Japan | collected 2015-04-20 ... | reverse complement strand
TGTTGGCAAGCAAATAAAGCACATTATACATCATGCTGCCCGGAGCTGGCGACATCAGCCGCCACACCAGAAGTGCGCAAAAGGCAATGATGATGTTGGCAGTGGCACCGGCCGCTGATACCAGGATCAACCCCTTGCGCCTTTGCGGAGCAGGGATGTTCTCCAGGTTGACCGGTACGGGTTTGGCCCACCCGAAACCGACAACCAAAAGCATCAGTGACCCGATGGGGTCTATGTGTTTGATCGGATTGAGCGTAAGCCTGCCCAGCCATTTGGCCGTTTCGTCACCCATTTTATAAGCCACCCAACCGTGTGCCACTTCATGAAAAATAACGGAATACAAAAGAAGCACGGCAAGCAAAATGAATGCTGCCGGATCACTCAACAATAAACGGATTAAACCCATAACAGTTTATGACCATCTCTTTCCTGAATCCGGGAAAAACTTCAGATTAATACAAAGGATTTTGACATTTTACCGGCATTATCATGGTACGGTGTCCTTTTTGCGCTGACAGGGTGTTGCTTTTGGCAATCATAATTTCCCGCAACCGACAGTGAATAAGCTTTCCGATTCTGACGGGTGTTTCATTTCTTTGATTTTTTCTTTGCCGGTTTTTTCAGCAGATCCCCGAATGTGCCCATGGTTTTGGTGGCTTTGGGTATGAATTTCTGATAGTCGTCCCCTTCTTCTTCCGCGGATTTTTTTTCGTCGCCGTTTGAAGCCAGATCGAGCGATATTTTCTTGTTGTCCCGGTCAATCTTTTCGATCTTCACATCGATTTCCCGGTCCCGGGACAAAACATCCTGGGCGTGTTTGATTTTTTTCCCTTTGCCCAGTCTGGAGATATGCAGCAGTCCGTCAACACCGGCCTCCAGCGTGATGAACGCGCCAAAGTCCGTCAGGCGGGAGACTTTTCCCCTGTAAACGCTGCCCTCGATGTAATTGCGAACCACCTCATCCCACGGATCGGGCAGGGTGTCTTTGAAGGATAACGTGATCCGGTCTTTCTCCCAATCCAGGCCGATGATGACCGCTTCAACAGAATCACCCGGTTTATAGAGAGATTGGGTGTTTTCCACTCGGCCCCACGTCATTTCCGAAACGGGCAGCAGTGCCTGTATGCCGCCGATATCAACAAAGGCACCGAAATCGCGCACTGAGGTCACGATGCCGTGTACGGTCATTCCTTTTTGCAAAGACAGCTTCAGTTTGGCGATTCTTTCCTGGTCGATTTTTTCCAGCAGCGGGCGGCGCGACAGAATAATCTTGCGGCCTTTTTCCTCATATTCAATGACAATAAAATCGAATTTTTTGTCGACATAATCCGTGGCGTTTTCGATTCTTCGCCGGTCCATTTGAGAGTAGGGACAAAAGCCGCTTGTGTTTCCACTGATCTTCACGGAAAAACCGCCTTTTATTTCCTTTTCAACAATGGCTTCCACAGGAATCGCGTTTTGATATGCATTGAGCAGAAAATCGTCTACACTTTTTCTCGATGTCAGCTTCGTGGTAAAGAGTCTTTCGCTGTGGCGCGAGGAGAGGAAGTAGGCGGTGACCGTATCCCCTTCCCGGACGGTCAGGGTGCCTTCCTCATCCAGAAATTCTTTTTTATCGATATAGCCCTCGCTTTTTGCGCCCAGATCAATGAAAATCCACTCCGGGGAGATTTTGACAATCATTGCCTCGACTTTTTCCCCCACGGAATAACGTTTAGGGGTTGCGTAGGATTCTTCAAACATCTCAGCAAAAGTTTTTGTATCATCCATGGTCTGTGTCCCTTTATTATGTTTTTATTGATGAGACTTCTTTCTTGCAGGCCGGAGGAATCAGTGATGAGTGCTTCAATTCAAGGCATTCCTGCCTTATAAATGGGTGCTTTTCCAGTCTCTTTGATGTTAATATCATGAAAAGGGTTTTTTGTCCTTCATAAAATGATGGTGGGACAGACGATCATTTTTTAAAAAACTCTGGATTAATCCAAAAATATGTATTATGGATCACTATCCAAATATTCAAGGAGTTAGATAACTTATGCGTTTTGAAATTTCCCGCGGCGGCAGCGGGCTGACTTATGAAATCCGCAATCTTGTACCGATTGCCAAGAAAATGCAGGAGCTTGGCGGCAAGAAAGTCATTTGGGAAAACATTGGCGATCCGGTTCAAAAGGGTGAAAATATTCCCGACTGGATGAAAGAAGTCCTGATCGATGTGCTCAAGGAAGATATCTCGTATGCCTATTCGCCGACCAAAGGGGTGGATGCCACGCGCGTGTTTCTGGCCGATCGCGTAAATGCACGGGGGAAAATTCAAATAACGCCTGAAGACATTATTTTCTTCAATGGTCTGGGGGATGCGATTGCCAGGGCCTACAGTTCTATCCAGGTGGATGCACGCATGATTATGCCGGAGCCGACGTATTCCACGCATTTCATGGCGGAAGTGCTTCATGCGTCTTTTCCACCCAACACCTACAGGATGAATCCCTACAATAACTGGCATCCGGACCTGCGGGAGCTGGAACAGAAAGTTAGAAGCCACAGGGCGATTGTCGGCATCCTGATTATCAATCCCGACAATCCTACAGGTTTTGTCTATACGAACGAGGATTTGGAGAATGTTGTCCGGATCGCCAGGGAAAATGATCTGTTTATTATTTCGGATGAGACGTACATCAATATCGTCTATAACGGCAAAACAACGATTCCGATCGGTGACATTATCGGCGATGTGCCGGCCATTTCCATGAAGGGCATTTCCAAAGAAGCCCCCTGGCCCGGTGCGCGCTGCGGGTGGATGGAAGTGTATAATGCGGACAAGGATCCGATTTTCAACCGCTTCATAAATACGATTTTACATCAGAAAATGTCGGAAGTATGTTCGACCACACTTCCGCAGATGGCTATTCCAAAAATCATGACGCATCCGGAGTATAAGAATTATTTGCGCGCGCGCACGCAGCATTACGAAAAGCTTTCGACGATTGCTTACGGAATCTTAAAGGATGTTCCCTTTGTAATTGCCAATAAAACCAACGGAGCGTTTTATTCCACAGTCATCTTTAATGAGTCGGTGCTCAATGACCGGCAAACCCTGCCGGTTGATCCTCCGGATGTGCAGCAGTATGTGGAAGAGCTTACGAAAGGTTCGATCGAATACGACAAACGATTTGTCTACTATCTGCTCGCGGCCACGGGCATTTGCGTTGTGCCGCTGACGTCTTTTTTTACGCCGCTTCTGGGGTTCCGCATGACTCTTTTGGACAAGGATGTCGATGAGTTCGAATATGTAGTCAAAACTCTGGCGGAAAAAATCACACAATACATTCACTCAAGCAAGTAAACAAAAAGAGCAGAAGACTTCAATGCAGCCTTCTGCTCTTTTTCAGTGAAATTCAATTTTTAAACGGTTTCTAGTACCTGCCACCGCGGTTTCCACCACCGCGATTTCCGCCACCACGGTAACCGCCGCCGCCACCGCGATTTCCGCCACCACTAAACTCCTTCTTTGGCCTTGCTTCGTTTACGGTAATGACCTTTCCATCAAGCGTGCCACCATTGAATTTCTGAATGGCCGCCGTGGCGCCTTCTTCTGTTTTCATTTCGACAAAACCGAACCCTTTGGACTGACCGGTAAATTTATCCTTGATGACGGACGCAGATTCGACTTCTCCCGCTTCCGAAAAGTTTGTCTTCAGGTCTTCATTTGTGACCTTGAAAGACAGGTTGCCGACATACAGATTTTTGTTCATTTTCATTCCCTTTCTTTTTATGCCTATGGTTAGGCATAAGTTAAACCTTCATTTCCCACTTGGGGTTCCCACAAAGCATCGTCATCACCCCCGTCCAGCTCCTGATTGAGAAGGAAGGTTGAAGGGTGGGCCTGCATGCCTCACCAGCCGGGCAGGAGTCTATCCACCCGGTTAATCGATACCGCCTGTAATTCTTTCATGGACCAAAATGGGCAACACAGCACGGTAAACAAAAAGCCACCCGAATAAAAAGCGATTCAGGTGGCTGCGTCTCTATGATTAAAAAGATCTTCATTTTTCAAAAAAGAACGCTTTATGTGATGGAAGCAATTTCACAATACCGGGCATTAGTCAAGCGGCATTTTATTTAAATTCATGGAAAAGGGATATAATAATGGTGTTGATGTTCCGAACATGAATCTCTGCAGCGACGCAAGCCGGATACACAAAGGGCAATATGGAAACCATTTGATTTTACAGGTAAAATTTTCATCCGTTTATTTACGGTGCAAACCCCTTTATTGCTGCCGTGTTGATCTAAATATTTCTTGACATGGGGGTCAGATTAATGTAGTGGAGTCCACAAGGTTGTTTTGACTTGTAGTCAAATTTTGACTCTACGGCTAAATAGTCAGTAAGATTAATCATTTTCGATGACCCAGAAAATGTGACGTCCCGGCAAAAAATGGTGTATAACGGGCAGGCCGTAAATACCTCACGAAAAAGTAACGCAGGCGAACTTTACAGACGCTTTGCGGCTTAAGGTTAAATATTTTTTTGTGTTCACTGGTGATGCACACCTCAATTCCAATGAGTATGCTTGCTCATTTTGCACCTTAAGCATGCCCGAATCGTCCGTGTTTGCAGGCTTAATCCCAGTTCATTTAGGATCGTTTATTTTGATGGCGAAACGTTAATCTGACGTTTAAAAATAGAAAACTTTAAAAACTAGGAGGAATATTAAAATGGCGGATGCAAAGGTTCAGTTGAAGGAGATCTATCCGATTCCCGAAGCTGCAAAAAAGAAGGCATGGGTAAGCGGAAGAGCAGCTTATGATGCAATGTGGAAAAAATCAGTCGAGCAGCCGGAAGCTTTCTGGGCGGAAGTAGCCGAACAGCAGGTGACCTGGTTCAAAAAATGGGACAAGGTTATGGATTACAACTTTGATATTAAAAAAGGTCCCATCTACGTTAAATTTTTTGAAGGCGGAAAGCTCAACATTTCTTACAATTGCCTCGACAGACATCTTGAGAAACGCGGAAATCAGGTCGCGATTCAGTGGGAAGGCAATGAACCCGGTGAAGAAAGAGCCATTACCTACAAACAGCTTCATGAAGAAGTCTGCAAATTCGCCAATGTTCTGAAGGCCCAAGGCGTAAAGAAAGGCGATCGCGTCATTCTTTATATGCCCATGGTTCCCGAACTGGGTATTGCCGCTCTGGCCTGCTCCCGTATCGGCGCCATTCATGGTATCGTATTCGGCGGATTCAGCGCTGATGCTCTCCGTGACAGAATTGTCAACTGTGAAGGCAAGGTCCTCGTTGTCTGCGACGGAACGTTCCGCGGCAACAAGGCTGTCCCCCAGAAAGCGACTGCTGATGAAGCATTGAAATCATGCCCGTCCGTCACATCTGTGATCGTCGTCAACAGAGTTGGCGATAAAATTAAATGTGAAATGACACCTGGCCGTGACAAGTGGTATCATGAAGAAATGGCCAAAGTTGATGGCAAATGCGAACCCGAATGGATGGATGCCGAAGATCCTCTGTTCATCCTTTATACCTCCGGTTCCACCGGACAACCCAAGGGCGTTATGCACACCACGGGCGGCTACCTGGTATACGGTTCCTACACCCACAAGATTATTTTTGATTATCATGACGGCGATATGTACTGGTGCACCGCCGACCTGGGCTGGGTCACCGGTCACACTTACATTCTGTACGGTCCCCTCTGTAACGGCGCAACATCCGTCATGTTTGAAGGCGTTCCCAATTACCCGACCTACAGCCGCTTCTGGCAGGTTGTTGAAAAATACAAGGTCAATATTTTCTACACCGCTCCGACCGCTATCCGCGCCATCGCGAAAGAGGGCGATGAGTTTGTGAAGAAATGCGACATCTCTTCCCTGCAGACCCTCGGAACCGTCGGCGAGCCGATCAACCCCGAAGCATGGAACTGGTATTTCAATTTAATCGGCCGCGGCGAATGCCCCATCGTGGATACCTGGTGGCAGACTGAAACCGGTGGAATTTTGATTACCCCGCTTCCCGGCGCCATTGATATCAAACCCGGTATGGCCACAATGCCATTCTTCGGCGTACAGCCCGTGCTGGTCGATGATGAAGGCAAGGAATTCAAGGAAACAGAAGCCAGCGGCGCCCTGTGTATCAAGGTTCCATGGCCCGGAATGATGAGAGGCGTCTATGGAGATCCCAAGAGATTCCAGGAAACCTATTTTGAACAGTTTCCCGGCTATTACGTAACCGGGGACGGCTGTCGCCGTGACAAAGACGGTTACTATCAGATCACCGGCCGTATCGATGACGTTATCAATGTTTCCGGTCACCGTATGGGTACCGCCGAAGTGGAAAGCGCTCTGGTTGCCCACAAGGCCGTCGCGGAGGCCGCTGTTGTCGGCATGCCTCACGACATCAAAGGTCAGGGCATTTACGCTTATGTCACTTTGAAGACCGGCGTAGAGAAAACAGACGCTTTAAAGAAAGAATTGACCGCTCATGTCCGTACGGTAATCGGACCCATCGCCACTCCCGACAAGATTCAGTGGGCGGATGGTCTGCCCAAAACCCGCAGCGGCAAAATCATGAGAAGAATTTTGAAGAAAGTCGCCGCCAATGATTTGGGGAACCTTGGTGATACCAGCACACTGGCTGATCCGAGTGTTGTTGACGACATCGTCAAAAACAGACTGTAGTATGAATGCCCGATTTTCTTCCGAGAAAATCGGGCATTTTTATAGGATGAAAGTTGTAAGAAAATTTTAAATGCGCGAATCGCCTAGAATTGAGCGACGCGCAGGAGAAGGAGGTTTTTGACAGTGAATATTATTGCATGCGTGAAGCAAGTGCCCGACACCGAAGCACAGATCAAAGTCAAGGCTGACGGATCAGGCATCGAAGAAGGCCAGATCAAATGGGTTATGAATCCCTATGATGAATTTGGCGTGGAAGAAGCATTAAAACTGAAGGAAAAGAACGGCGGCGACGTCACGATCGTTTGCGTTGGTCCGGCCCGTGCGATGGAAACCATCCGTACCGCTCTGGCCATGGGTGCAGACAAGGGTGTACACATTAGCGATCCGGCATTCGACAATGCCGATGCTTATGTTATTGCCAATGCTCTGGCGGCCGTGATTAAGACCCTGCCGCATGACATTATCTTCTGCGGTCAGCGCGCCATCGATGATGATGCCGGTCAGGTCGGCGCCATGCTGGCGGAAGCCCTGAATGTGCCTCAGTTGACGATCGTCACCAAACTGGAATATGCCGGTTCTTCCGTAAAAGTGATCCGACCGATCGAAGGTGCCCAGCTCTCGATTGAAACAGCGCTGCCCTGCGTTGTTACCTGCCAGAAGGGCCTCAACGAACCCCGGTATGCGTCTCTGCCAGGGATCATGAAGGCGAAGAAGAAACCGGTTGATGTGAAAAACGCTGCAGCAATCGGTGTTGCCACTGATGCGAAAGCCAAAGTAGCCAAAACCATTCCGCCTCCGGCCAGACCTCCCGGAAAGATCGTCTGTGGAGATGAACCCGCGCAAAAGGCGGCTGAACTTGGCCGGTTACTCAGAGAAGAAGCAAAAGCTATTTAATTGAAAGCGGAGGAATTGAAAAATGGCAAAAGGAGTTATGATAGTAGCAGAACAGCGGGACGGCGCGCTTAGGAAAATCAGCCTGGAACTGGCCTCGACAGCCCGCAAGCTGGCCGACCAGACCGGTGATGAAGTCAGCGCCATTTTGCTGGGTGCAGGTATAGAAGGATTGGCTGCCGAACTGGGTAAATTCGGCGTCGATAAAGTATTTGTTGGCGACAATGCCGCATTGGAACCCTATGTGACGGAAGCGCATGCAGACGCTACCGCAAAAATCATTAAAGACAACGATCCGGCGATCGTTCTGTTTGGCGCGTCAGTTCAGGGCAAGGATCTTTCTGCCCGCGTGGCTGCCAAACTGGCCACGGGTCTCGCGACGGACTGCACGGATGTCAAAGTCGACGGCGGCAAAATGGTTGCCACCCGTCCGATGTATGCCGGTAAGTGCTTTGGTGAAATCGTAATCGAAGCGACCCCGCAGATTGCGTCGCTTCGTCCCAATGTTTTCCCGGCGGCTGAAAATGCCAAAGCCGGTGCTGTAACAAAGGTGGACGTTGCAGTTGAAGCACAGAAGAGCAAGGTTCTGGAAGTCCAGAAAGACACAAGCGGCAAGGTCGATCTGACGGAAGCCAACGTGATCGTTTCCGGCGGCCGCGGCATGAAGGGCCCGGATGAATTCAAGATTCTGGAAGAGCTGGCTGATGTGCTCAAAGGCACGGTCGGCGCGTCCCGCGCGGCAGTGGATGCCGGCTGGCGTCCGCAGAAAGATCAGGTCGGTCAGACCGGTAAGGTCGTTTCTCCGAACCTGTATATTGCATGCGGTATCTCCGGCGCGATTCAGCACCTGGCCGGCATGAGCTCATCCAAGTGCATCGTCGCAATTAACAAAGACGCGGAAGCCCCGATCTTTACAAAAGCAGATTACGGTGTGGTGGATGATCTGTTTAAGGTGGTTCCCGAGTTGACGGCAGTTTGCAAGAAACTGGTTGCATAAAACCCATTGGGTCTTTGCCCCGGATCGGGGCAAAGACCCTGTTTGTTGCCTGATATGATATTAAATTAGGTTAGAACCAGCCCTCAAGTTTTGTTGGAGGATCAATGAAAGAACATGAATTTTTTGTAGGTAATGAAGGTCGGGAGGTTTTCTGGAACATCCCTCTGCCGGCGTTTGAGATCATCCTTTTTGCTCTCACGTTCGTTGCACTTGCCATATTTGCTTATGGTGTATACCGCCGTTGGCTGATGTGGAAAGCAATGGGCAAGCCGGAAATGCGCCTGGACAATATAAAGGAGAGAGTCAAGATCGTTCTTCAGGAGGTTTTTCTGCAAAAGAAAGTTTTGAAAGATCCTTTCCCGGGAATTATGCACGCCTTGATCTTTTTTGGTTTTTTCGTTTTAATTTTTGGTGCCGCATTTGATGCAGGGCAGCATCATATTACGGAACCGCTCTTCAGCTGGACATTTCTGAAAGGCAATTTTTACCTGGGCTTTTCTTTCCTGATGGATCTCTTCGGATTGTTCGTGCTGATCGGAGTGATCATTGCGCTGGATCGCCGCTTCGTCTCAAAACCTGATCGTATGGGGTATAGAGGTGAAGTTGAAAATAAGCCGGATGATGTGATCGTTCTTTTGCTTATCGGCGCCATCATCATCACGGGTTTCATTGCAGAAGCACTCCGTATTTACGTGACCAATCCTCCCTGGGAATACTGGTCATTTGTGGGATGGCTGTTATCCCATACCTTTGTAGGGATTGAACATGACACCGCCCGGCTCGTACACCAGCTGACCTGGTGGGTGCATGCACTTTTGGGACTGGGTTTCATCGCTTATATTCCGTATTCCCGCCTCATGCACATTATTACAACCCCGGCGAACCATTTCCTGCAATCCTTCAAACCGACGGGCTATATTGAGCCGATCCGTGATTTTGAAAACGCGGAAGCGTTTGGCGTTGGCAAGCTGGAAGAGTTCACCTGGAAGCAGATTTTTGATGCCGATGCCTGCACGCGCTGCGGCCGTTGTCAGGACGGTTGCCCGGCTTATCTGACAGGCAAGCCGTTATCTCCCAAGAAGATGGTTCAGGATATCAAGACGCACTGGCTGGAAAAAGCCCCCGATGCTGTGAAAGCAATGAAGGCCGCTCAACTTGCAGGCGCTCCTGCAGAAGGAGAAGCCCCGGCTGAAGCAGCGGCGGAAGAGGCAACCGGGAAAGCGCTGGTCGGCGAAGTTATCGATCTTCATGAACTCTGGGCCTGCACCAACTGCATGTATTGTATGGAACACTGTTCGGCGTCGATTGAACATGTACCAAAGATTATTGATATGCGACGCTACAAGGTGCTGACGGAAGCGGATTTCTCACCAGAGCTGCAGTTGAGCTGCCGCAACATGGAAAACAACTCCAACCCCTGGGGTGTCGGTGCGCATGTACGGGGTGACTGGGCCAAGGAACTGGGCGTCAAAACACTGGCCGAAGATCCCAATGTCGAATATCTGTTCTACGTGGGTTGTTCGGGTTCGTTTGACGACCGTGGCAAAAAGATTTCTGTTGCGTTTGCGAAGATCCTTCAGGAAGCCGGTGTCAGCTTCGGCATTCTGGGAACAGAAGAAGGATGCTGCGGCGACTCCGCAATGCGTTGCGGTAATGAGTATCTTTTCCAGTCCCTGGCGCAGGCCAATATTGACGTGATGAACGGATACGGGGTGAAGAAAGTCATCGCAATCTGCCCGCACGGCTATAACGCATTGAAAAAAGATTACCCCAATTTCGGTGGCAATTTCGAAGTCTATCATCACACGGAGATTATCGCCAACCTGATTGCGACCGGCAAAATCAAGCTGCCCGAGCCGCTCAAGGGGACATTTGTCTATCACGATTCGTGCTTCCTGGGCCGCTACAACCATATTTATGATCAGCCCCGCCAGATTCTCAAAGCGATCCGCGGCATCAATGTTGTCGAGATGGAAAGAAATCTTGACAAGAGCTTCTGCTGCGGTGCAGGCGGTGCGAGAATGTGGATGGAAGAAGATATCGGAGAGCGCATTAACAACGCCCGCACCAAGCAGGCAATCGCCGTCAATGCCGATACAGTTGCCGTAGGTTGTCCGTTCTGTCTTACCATGATTTCCGACGGCATCAAGGACAATAAGAAAGAAGAGACCATGCAGGCATGGGATCTCGCCGAGCTCGTGGTCAAGGCGATGGGCAAAGAAGAAGTCAAGCCGCCCGTTGATGTTTGTGCTGTTTAATTCAATTTCAAACAACATGATCAAGTGATTTTACAAAGAGCCCGATCTGCAAAGAAAGGGCTCTTTGACTATTAAAGGAGATTTGCAATGGACTACCAAAATATTCTTTTTAATGTCGAAAACGGAGTTGCTGTTATTACCTTCAATCGTCCCAAGGTTTTAAATGCCATGAATTCCGAGGTGATGTCGGAACTGGCCCACGTGCTGCAGGTTTGTGATCAGGATGACGCGGTAAAGGCGCTGATTCTGACCGGTTCTGGAGAAAAGGCTTTTGTGGCGGGTGCGGACATTTCGCAGATGCAGAATTATACCCCGGTGGAAGTAACAAAATTCATGGAACTGGGACAGGGAACCCTCCGGTATATGGAGACGATGGGTAAACCCGTGATTGCCGCTGTCAACGGTTTTGCGCTGGGCGGCGGGACGGAAATCGCGCTTGCCTGCGACATGCGGATAGCTTCGGAAAACGCTGTCTTCGGGCAGCCGGAAATACTGATAGGGATTCTTCCCGGTTGGGGGGGGACGCAGCGTCTGCCCAGACTCGTCGGGACCGGCATTGCCAAGGAGCTTATTCTGGGCGGCGGGCAGATCAATGCTCAGAGGGCCTATGAAATCGGTTTGGTGAATAAAGTGGTTCCCCTGGCCAATCTGATGGAAGAAGCGGGAAAGATGGCCAAAAAGTTTACAACGCTTCCGGGTTTTGCCCTCAAGATGGCCAAAAACAGCATCAATTACGGATATGACATGTCGCTGGACAACGCGATAAAGCTGGAATTGAGCGCTGTTGCGCAATGCTTCGGTACGCAGGATCAAAAGGAAGGCATGAAGGCGTTTTTGGAGAAGAGAAAACCAACATTTGTAGGTAGATAGTCTGTTAACAAAAGGCTATTAGGCTGTAGACTATTAGGCTGTTAGGTCTTCATTGTGGCCTTCGGCGTTTTATTGTTGACGGCGCGTTGCGCGCCCGTCTTACACTTAACAGCCTACAGCCTAAAAGGCTAATAGACTGATTTTAACAGTCTACAGCCTATCAAGCTTATGAAGAAGGATCTGTTCAATGTTATTAAATCTCAAGAAATTGAAAACATTTCATGGCCGAAAAGGCCCCCTTCTGCTGATTATCATGGACGGTATCGGGATCGGCAAGGAAGATGAATCAAACGCCGTTTACAAGGCAAATACGCCCAATCTTGATCGGTTGTTCAAATCCGACCTGTATACGCAACTGAAGGCCCATGGAACGGCTGTCGGATTGCCTTCGGATGATGACATGGGAAACAGCGAGGTGGGGCACAATGCCATGGGGGCCGGCAGGGTCTTTGACCAGGGCGCGCGTCTTGTGAATACGGCACTGAAAACAGGAAGGATTTTTCAATCCGATGTATGGGATAACATCGTACGTCATGCCCGAAATGGAGGCACAATTCACTTCATTGGGCTGCTATCAGACGGGAACGTTCATTCTCACATTGACCAGTTGTTTATCATGATCGATCAATGCGCCGCGCTGAACCTCAACAGAGTCAGGCTCCATACCCTGCTGGACGGAAGGGACGTCGGGGAAAAAACGGCGCTGAATTATATTGTTCCCACAGAGGAAAAACTAAAGAAGATTTCAGAGGAAAAGGGCCTTGACTATGCCATAGCATCCGGTGGCGGCCGCATGAAGGTCACCATGGACAGGTATAATTCAGACTGGAATATCGTCAAAAGGGGATGGGAGGCGCATGTCCTGGGAGAAGGCAGGAAATTCCCATCCGCCTCTGATGCAGTGAAGGCCTTTTACGAGGAAGATCCGAAAGCAACGGATCAGTACCTTCCAGCTTTTGTTGTTGTTGATGATGCGGGGACGCCCAAAGGGACAATCCGGGACGGTGATGCCGTGATTTTCTTCAACTTCCGGGGCGACCGTGCCATCGAGATTTCCAGGGCATTTTCCGAGAAGGAATTTTCTGAGTTCGACAGAGGCCCTCTTCCGGATGTTTTCTACGCGGGAATGATGGAATATGACGGGGATGCCCATATTCCGCCGAATTTTTTAGTCCAGCCGCCGGCGATTGACCGTGTGGTCAGTGAATATCTCTGTGCTGAAGGCGTGAAATCCTTCGCGGTCTCCGAAACGCAAAAGTACGGTCATGTGACCTATTTCTGGAATGGCAACCGTTCCGGTTATATTGATGAAAAGCTGGAGACCTATGTCGAAATTCCATCCGATCGGATCGAGTTTGATAAAGCACCGCAGATGAAGGCCAGCCAGATCACAGCAAAGGTGGTTGAGCTTTTAAAGCAGGGTGTTTATCGATTCGGCCGTTTGAATTATCCCAACGGCGATATGGTCGGACATACGGGAATGACACAGGCAGCCATCACCGCTGTTGAAACGGTGGATTCATGCGTTGCAGAGCTGTTGGCTGTTATCAAGGAAACAGGGGGGATTGCTGTGATTACGTCTGACCACGGCAATGCGGATGAAATGTTCACGATCGATAAAAAAGGCGCGAAATCTGTAAAAACCGCGCATTCCCTGAATCCTGTTCCCTTTGTTATCTTTGATCCTCTGTACCGGGGGGAATACCGCATGGCAGATCTCAAGCAAAAAGGTCTGGCCAATATTGCAGCAACCATTCTGAATCTTCTGGGATATGAAAAGCCGGAGGATTACGAGCCATCGTTGATCGAAATGACGTCTGCCGGTTGATCATGAAGTCATCACGCAAACTCTGTGTATAAGCAATCGTTTTCCCGGCAAATGGCAATGGTTCCCTTTGCCATTTGCCGGGAAAAAGCTCCTTCGTTTATTTTTTTCTTGACGCTGGAAAGTTATTTCCATATCTTTTCTTAAATAAAAACTCTTTTGAGGGCAAAGACGTTTGATTGAAAATCTGGTCAATAATCTATCTCTGTATATTCAAAATTCTGTTTTTCTTTCATTTTTAGCGGCATACCTGGGCGGGGTGGTAATCAGCTTTACTCCCTGCACATATCCTCTTATTCCCGTGACGGTCGGTTTCATCGGTGCGCAGGGAGCATCATCGAAATTGCGCGGATTTCTGCTGTCGCTGTTTTATGTTTTGGGATTGTCCGTGACGTATGCCATTCTGGGTGCGGTTGCCGCCCTGTCGGGGCGGCTTTTCGGGCAGATGCAGACAACCCCGCTTGTCTATATTATCATGGCGAATATTTGCCTGATCATGGGATTGTCCATGCTTGATGTTTTTAAAATATCCATTCCGGTTCCGCAAAGCATCCTGAAATATTCAGGAGGGGGGAAAAAAGGGTTTGTTCCCAGTTTTCTGCTGGGGGCGGCTTCCGGTTTTGTGATCGGCCCGTGCACCGCGCCGGTGCTGGGCGTGCTGCTGGGTTTTGTGGCGCTCAAGAACAATCTGATCATGGGCATCGGCCTTCTTTTTACTTTTGCGTTCGGAATGGGGACGCTTCTGATCCTGGTGGGCACCTTTACGGGATTTATCTCTTCTCTTCCGCGGTCCGGTGCCTGGATGACTGTCATCACAAGGGTTTTTGGCGTTATTTTGATTGGCGCTGCCCAATATTTCCTGTATACTGCAGGTACATTGTCTTTTTAAAAAAGGATCATCATGCGCAAGTATATTAATATTATTATAATTATCCTGATGATTGTTTCTCTGATCCCCGTATCGGTTTCCTGGGCCCAGTATATTCCCAATGCACCCTTCAAACCGGAGCTGACCCAGGCGCCGGATTTTACCCTCAAGGATGTAGAGGGGAAAACCTTCCGGTTAAGCGCTCAGCGTGGCAAGCCGGTACTGATTTTTTTTGGAACCACATGGTGCCCCGGATGCCGTGCGGAAATTCCCAAATATAAAGAGGTTCACAGGGTCTATGCTCCGCGAGGCCTGGAAGTGATTTATATTAACATCATGGAGCCGGCAAAAAAAGTAATGAGGTTTGCACAGAGCCATTCTCTTCCTTATCGGACGCTGCTGGATGAAGACGGCAGCGTCGGCAACGCATATAGTGTTATCGGTGTGCCGATGATCATACTGCTGGACAAAGCAGGTAATATTGTTAAAGTCGCACACAGTTCGAAAGATATGCCGCTGGATAAAGTTTTACAATGAAATTATACCGCACATAGAACAAATGCGGAATAAGGCAATCATCCAGAAAATGTTTTGATTTCCGGCACGCCAAGTGACAGAGACTCAATGGCAGATGATCCTGTAAAAAATGAGGGGCACGGATCGCAAAAGGGCAGTGATCGTTTGTTTCCGGGGAGGATGAATACATGACACAAGAGGACTGGTTGCACAACTTTTCAAAATCCGAGACGGACCGCTGGATTGGCGGAGTCTGCGGCGGACTGGGAGAGCATACACCCATTCCCTCCTGGATATGGCGTTTATTGTTTGTACTGCTTGTGCTTTGTTTCGGCACGGGGTTTCTGGTTTACATCCTGCTTTGGATTTTTGTTCCCCGCAAAGCGAAGACCTGACAGTCCGGGCAATAGGTATGCAGAAAATTCCAGTTGAAAAGGCAAGACTGTTTTTTTGAAGATAACCGTTGATCATCTGGTGCTTGAAAACATCCGGCCCGCAAAAATGCGGCGCGCATGCCCCCTGATCTTTATTCACGGTGCGGGCGGAACCAGCCGGTTCTGGAAGAATTACCTTCCCTATTTTGCGGATCAGGGATGGGAAGTCTATGCTGTGAATCTTCGCGGCCATTATCCGTCTCAACGGGACGAAGCACTGGCGCAGGTAACGTTGGAAGATTATCTGGAGGATGTGAATAAAATCATTCTCCGGCTGGAGATAAAATGCTGTGCATTAATCGGACACAGCCTGGGTGGACTGATTGCCCAGAAAACAGCGGAAAATAATGATTCGATTAAGGCGCTTGCCGTCATCGCCAGTGCACCCCCGCTTGGTGTGGCTGTGGAAGTCAATCATGATTTGCCATACTCCGGAACGATCATCAAAACCATGTGGGGCATGATGAATCTGAAACCGGTTAAACCGACTTATGCTATGGCCGAGCAGACGGTACTGAACAACATTGCTCCGGATGAACGCAGCGAGGTTTTTGACATGTTTGTCGCCGAGTCCCTGGTCGTCAGCTACCAGGTGGCGCAGGGTTATCCTGTTTATCCATTGAGGATAAAATGTCCGAAGCTGGTTATCGGGTGCGTTAAAGACGTGGTTACTCCCGTTCTTATGCAGAGGGGATTAGCCGATTTTTTGCAGGCTGATTATATTGAATATGAACAATACGCTCACTTGCCCATGCTGGAGGGAGGCTGGGAAAAATCCGCCGCTGACCTGGCGAAATGGCTGGATCAGCAAGTGGAGGCACCAAACGCGGTAAAAGATTAAAATCATAATAAAAAACGAGGAAAGGGTGCGAAATGAAGTATCGGGATGACATTTACATTTACGAATGGGCAAACTACTTTGACAACAACTGCAATAGCTACTACATCGGCGGAAATGTACAGGCGCTTATCGATCCTGGTCTTACACGCTATCTTCCGGATTTGCTGAATCAGATGGCAAACGACGGCATCAAGAAAAAGAACATCAAGTATGTCATCAACACGCATTCTCACCCTGATCATTTTCAGGGTTCCGAATTGTTTGATCAGGAAAAAGTGAATATTGCCCTGCACCGCAAGGAGATGGATTTCCTCAAAGGGATTGGCGGTGAGCTTTACGGCCTTTTCGGCATTACGGTGCCGCAGATGCAGATCAACATGCAGCTGGAAGACGGCAAGCTCGAACTGGGTGATCAGGTCTTTAAGGTGATTTCGATTCCCGGTCATACACCGGGTTCCATCGGACTTTACTGGCCGGTCAAAAAGGTTCTTTTCAGTGGTGACGTTGTGTTTCAGCAGAATGTCGGGCGCACTGATTTTCCGGGGGGCAACGGGTCCCTGCTTAAAAAGAGCATTGTTACGCTTTCCGATCTGGATGTTGAGCTGCTTTTACCCGGGCACATGGGAATCATTGAAGGCCATGACAAGATTCAGGACAATTTCAATATCATCATTCAGAATATTTTCCCTTACATTTAGGGTTGATCTGATCTCCCGGAGGACCAGGGTTTCATGGCGAATGAAGGAAACAAAGTGATTTACTCCATGATCGGAGTCAGCAAGGTTTATGACAAAAAACCGGTGCTGAAGGACATCTATCTGTCTTATTTTTACGGCGCAAAAATCGGCGTGATCGGTTTGAACGGGTCCGGCAAAAGCTCGCTTCTGAAGATTCTGGCGGGTGTCGATGACGAATTTATCGGAAAGACCATCCTGTCGCAGGGCTACACCGTAGGCTATCTTGAGCAGGAGCCGCGGCTGGATGAAAGTAAGACCGTCCGCCAGATTGTGGAGCAGGGAGTCCAGTCCACCATGGACATCATCCATGAATACAACGCCGTGAACGAAAAATTTGCCGAGGAAATGTCGGAAGAAGAGATGACCAAACTATGCGACCGGCAGGCCGTCCTGCAGGAAAAAATGGACGCACTGGATGCGTGGGACATGGACTCACGCCTTGAAATGGCGATGGACGCGCTGCGCTGTCCGCCCGGCGAAACACCGATCAAAGTGCTTTCCGGTGGTGAAAAACGGCGTGTTGCTTTGTGCCGGTTGCTTTTGCAGAAACCCGACATTCTGCTGCTGGACGAACCGACTAACCATCTGGATGCCGAATCCGTCGCCTGGCTGGAGCACCATCTGCAAAAATACGAGGGCACGATTATCGCCGTTACCCACGATCGTTATTTTCTAGACAATGTTGCCGGCTGGATCCTGGAGCTCGACCGCGGTCAGGGCATTCCCTGGCAGGGGAATTATTCCTCCTGGCTCACGCAAAAACAAAACCGACTGAAGAACGAAGAAAAATCAGAAAGCGCGAGAATCAAAACCCTGGAGCGCGAACTGGAATGGATCCGCATGTCACCCAAGGGTCGACATGCCAAGTCCAAAGCGCGCATCAAGGCCTATGAAGAGATGCTGGGCAAGAACCTGGAGCGCGAATCCGGCACACGGGAAATCTTTATCGCGCCGGGCCCACGCCTGGGTGATCTGGTGATCGAGACGCAAAACGTCAACAAAGGCTATGGCGAGAAGCTCCTTGTTGAAGGGATGACCTTTGCCCTGCCGGCCGGTGGTATCGTCGGCGTCATCGGACCCAATGGTGCCGGAAAGACAACTTTATTCCGAATGATCACCGGGCAGGAAAACCCGGATTCCGGCAGCATCCGCATCGGTGAAACCGTGAAGCTTGCCTATGTTGATCAAAGCCGTGATACGCTTGATCCTGAAAAGAACATCTGGGAGATGATTTCCGACGGGCAGGATATGATCGCCGTCGGAAACCGGCAGATCAATTCGCGCGCTTACGTGTCGCGGTTTAATTTTTCCGGTACGGATCAGCAAAAGAAGGTCGGAACACTGTCAGGCGGTGAGCGCAACCGCGTGCATCTGGCCCGGATGCTCAAGGAGGGCGGCAATGTCCTGCTTCTTGACGAACCCACGAATGATCTGGACGTGAACACCCTGCGCGCATTGGAAGATTCGCTGGAGAGTTTTGCCGGCTGTGTTGTCGTTATCAGCCACGACCGATGGTTTCTGGACAGAATCTGCACGCACATTCTGGCCTTTGAAGGCGACAGCAAAGTTCTTTTCTTTGACGGAAACTATTCTGAATATGAGGAAGACCGCAAAAACAGGCTGGGCGCCGCAGCCAGCCAGCCTCACCGGATCAAGTACCGGCAGCTGACGAGAAGGTAAAGAAGGTTGATAGGCTGTAGGTGGTTTAGAATCTGACCCCGCCTCTGTTTATGATATCTTTATTTTCCTTTTTTCCGGATCAGGATGCCGGCGATAGAAAATGGCAATATTGCCAATCAGCCCGACCAGTTCACTTTTAGTTGCTTTGGCAATTTCTTCGGATATTTCTTTTTTGGCTTCTTTGAATTCGCCGAATTTTACTTTGATCAGTTCATGGTCATTCAGGGCGATGTCAACCGATCCGACAAGCTGGTCCGTCACCCCTTTCGCGCCGATCATGACCAGCGGCTTCAAATGGTGTGCCTGCGCACGCAGATTTTTTCGCTGCGAACCTTTAAGGGTTTCCATGGGTTTTTCTCATCCATTTTTTTTCATTCGTATAGCACAGTTAATCATTTTTAAAAAACACATTATGAAACATTTCATTTTTCACACCTGTCCGATGTCAGGGCTTAGGAAAACCACCCGACAAATTGCCGGCAGAGAAATTTCTTGACAAATAAAGCGTGTTGAATAAGAGTCTCAGGCCGTGAGCGGGCGTAATTCAGCGGTAGAATGTCAGCTTCCCAAGCTGGACGTC
>ERZ795058.2868-NODE-2868-length-19189-cov-4.107871_pt1 | contig 19189 bp, 22 predicted proteins | sample MGYA00375142_ERZ795058 | MGnify/ENA primary metagenome ERZ795058 (study PRJEB30187, sample SAMN05720210) | activated sludge metagenome | isolation source: anaerobic digester from wastewater treatment plant | place: Japan | collected 2015-04-20 ... | reverse complement strand
GGGGTTGGGATACGTCGAACTCTTCACGGATCTGAATGCTCAGGTTGCCGTGGGAAATCGCCACCGTCGATATTCTGACATTTTCTCCCATGACGACCGTCCCTGTCTTTTCGTTCATGACAACCATTGCAGGCGTATCAACGGACACTTCCAGGTTTTCAATCCGGGGCAAAATATCAACAACGCTTCCTCCGGTCGAGGATAACAGGGCAACCGTTACAACGCGGCCGTCGAGCTGGCGGACCTCGACACCATTCAGAGAGGAACGAACGACGTCGGCCACGCGCTTGGCGGTCGTGAAATCCGGTCGCTGGAGTTGAATGGTCAGCTCCCTTCTTCGATCCAGATCGTATTTCAACTCCTTTTCAACAAAAGCACCGTTGGAGATCGTCCCCACACTGGGATGGTTCTTCACGGTACTGGCGTTGGCGCCGCCCGCCGAGAATCCACCGAGGGTAACCGGTCCCTGAGCCACGGCATAGACGTGCCCGTCAGCCCCCTTCAGAGGGGTCATGAGCAGGGTACCCCCCAGAAGGCTATCGGCGTCGCCGATCGAAGAAACCGTCACATCAATTTTGGTTCCCACCTTGGCGAACGGCGGCATGGTTGCCGTAACCATGACCGAGGCGGCGTTGTCCGCATCGATTTTCTTGTCCTTCGTGGACAAGCCCTGCCTGCTGAGCAGGTTGGCCAGGGTTTCCCGCGTAAAACCGTTATCGACGTCGTCACCCGTCCCGGCCAAACCGACCACCAGACCGTAACCGATCAACTGGTTGTCCCGAACGCCGTTGAACTCAGCAATATCTTTGATTCGAGCGGCCTGCGCCCGGGGACATCCGATACCAAAAAGGATGAACACGATCGTCAAGATAATCCCGAACCCTTTTATACTGATCTTGCCCATTTTTTACTCCCACGACTTTTCCGCTGAATTATCCATATCCTTAGAAGGGCCAGACCCAGTCGACCACCCGTGTCAGCCATCCCGGTCTCAACTTGTCGTTGACAATCCCCTTGCCCGTGTAGAGAATCTGTGCATCCGAAATATACTGGGAGGCAACCATGTTATCCGACGTGATATCGTCAGGCCGAATAATTCCGGAAATGACGATGAACTGATCTTCCGCGTTGATCGTCACCTGCCGTCGGCCTTCAATCATCAGGTTTCCGTTTTCCAGAACCCGAATGACGCGTGCGGTAATCCGCGCAACCAAGGTATTCCCCCGGCTTGTATTCCCGGCGCCCTTCAGACTGTTGGCGGAGCTGCCGCCGATCTTGATCTGGCCGCCCATATTTTCGTTCCTTTTAAGAATGGAGGTTTCTATTCCCAGAAGCGCGTCAATCTCTGCGGTTGTACTGGAATTCCGGCTCGTATCGGTCCCCGCCTTGTTGTTGCCCGTCGAGGACTCGGAGATGATGATCGTGACAACGTCGCCGATCCCCCGGGCCTTACGGTCCGCAAACAACGAATTCTGAGCATTCTCACCCGGCCAGATGGACCCCATCTGCGGCGCCGGTCGCTCCACCGGTGGGATGTAAACATCTTCCTTGACGGTTTCCTGCAGGGGAATGCAGGACGTCAAAAGGAAGCAAAGACCCGGATATAATAAAAGCTTTATGTACTTCATGGTTTTCCTGTCTGATGATCGCTTAAAAGAATTCTATTTTAACCAACCCTTCCGCCATGACCCTCGCCAGAATGGTTTTCTGGGAGGAAAGGTTCTTCACTCGGATTCGTTGTCGGTCAACCCCCGGTTCCTCCGCCACGCCGCTGGCCATCAAACTCATGCGACCATTATCAAGCACGATCCGTACCACTTCCCCCTTTTTGATCAGCACGGGTTCCTTGACCATCCCGCGGATGATTTCGCGGTCGGGAGCGAGATCGACAATTAAACGCTTGCCGATAATTTCATCCACATCACTGATCGCTTTCAGGGAGATTCTGCGGACCCATCTTTCCGCCACTTGCAAATCACCGGCGCCGACAATGCTGTTGCGCTTGATAACCCGAGCTGCCGTCACATAATTTTCGCGGACTTCTATGTCGGCTCGTAACTGGTGTTTGGCAATTTGCACCCCATCATCGAAAAACCTGATCAGAAAATGACAATTGCCGATTAAGACCGTTTTCCCCACCTGGGAAATGTCATAGGAAAATTTTTCCCCTTTAAGGCTCACTTCGGGAAGTTTTTCCGGGAACTCGATCCGGATGTCCTCAGCGGTCCGGGAAGAGTTATCCCGCACATACCGGTTAACCAGTTCCCCAAGATTATGGATCCGGTTGACATCGGAAGAAGACGCGGCCCCCATGACCGGGCCTGCCATCAGGATCAGACCGGCGAGGAAAACAATCAAATAAATGAACCTTTTCATAGCTTTTCCCTGCAAAACATTACCTCTTCAGATTGGCGATAATCGACAACATGGCATCGGCCGTCTGGATCGCTTTCGAGTTGATTTCATACGCTCTCTGACCGGTGATCATTTTGATCATTTCCTCGATAACGCTCACATTGGACATTTCCAGGTAATGCTGGGTAATGGTTCCCATGCCCTCCTCGCCTGGATTGCCGGTAATCGGTTCTCCGGAACCTTCCGTCTTATCGTAGAGATTGCGGCCCATGCTGGTCAAACCCGCCGGATTGATAAACTTGGCCAATTCCATGCGCCCCGTCGCCACGGCCGTCCCGGCCTGATCCGCCGCCGTCCAGGTCCCGCCCTTGTCCACGGTGAACGTTACGGTCTGCTGCGGAACGGTTATCTCGGGTATAATTTTCAACCCATCCGTCGTGGTCAGAAAGCCGTCCTTGCTGACTTTAAAATTACCGGCCCTGGTATAGTAGGTGGTCCCGTTGTCATCGACCTGAAAGAAACCGTCCCCTTCAACGGCAAAATCGAAGGCGTTTCCCGTCATCTGATAATCGCCCTGATTGAAAATCTTCTGGGTCCCGACGGGTTTGACGCCCATACCGATTTCAAGACCCACGGGAGTCTGATTACCCGCCGATGTTTCCGATCCTGCCTTCGCATAGATCTGGTACATGAGATCCTGAAAATCCGCCCGGGATCGCTTGAATCCGACGGTGTTCACATTGGCGAGGTTGTTGGCCACCACATCCTGGTCCAACTGCTGTGCCTCCATTCCCGTTGCCGCCGTATACAAAGACCTGATCATAACATCCTCCTTGAATGGTTAAACCAACCGGCCGACCCGGCTGACAGACAGCCGGTCCTGCTCGGATATCGTTTGAATCGCCTTCTGATAAAGCTCAAAAGTCCTTTGAATATCAATCATTTGAATCATTTCTTTGGTCGCGGAGGCATTGGAGAGTTCCAGATAACCCGATTGAACATTTTTCTCCTCCGGCGCCGGTGTGGTTAATCCCGCCTGACCCGGATCAACAAACAGTCCATTGGCCGACCGTTTCAATTTCGTGGTGTCCGAAAAGGTGACAACCTTTAAAACACCCACCTCGCTGCCATCCGCCTCAGTGCCGTACACTTTGACCATGCCGCTTGGGGAGATCTGTATATCCGTTTGACTGTCCGTGTTGGGAATGGTAATCCTCCCGCCTTCGCCCATCACGGGATTGCCCGATTGATCCGTCAGTGTGCCGTCCTTATTGATGGTAAAATTGCCCGCCCGGGTGTAGGCCGGCCCCGCAGCCGTTTCTATCTCAAAGAAGCCCTCGCCCTGGATCGCCACGTCCAGGTTGTTTCCCGTTCTCTCCAGAACGCCCTGGCTGAAATCGATGTAAACCGCCGTGGTCACCTCGGGTACCTGATCGTTCGTCGGATCGGTCACGTTATCCCCCACGGATGCCATCATATGCTCGGTCTTGTACCCGGGCGTTGCCGCGTTGGCGATGTTATTCGACACCAGATCCAGTTGATTTACCTTAACGGCGGCGACACCGGCGATATCGAGAATACTGTAGGACATGGTTGTTATACCCTCCGCATGATCTTTACCCGGTACAAAGCAAGTCGCGTACCAAATGGGGGGATATCGAAGTCCGGGCAGGTAAGAACCGGGAAGGTTGACTGCCTGTTCGGAAACCCAGGCGAGAAGACTCGGCGGTAAACCGCTGATAGAGGGTATCATATCATTTATGTGTCAAATATTTGTCTGCCGAACCAACGAAAAGAAAAACGTGTGTCATCAAATTGTAATCATCAAAACGGCTTTGGCGATAAGGATTACATAGAAAAGAGGAAAATATTTCCCGGCAGAACAGGGAAAGGGATTTCCTAAGACCGGTTCGAATTCAAGGAATAAACGAAGGCGAGGATCTCTGCCACTGCACGGTACACTTCAACGGGGATCTGCTCGTCAATATCCAGGCGGCTCAGGATCTCCACCAAGCCGGGGTCGTTTTTGACGGGAATCCCATGCTTTTTGGCAAGTTCAATAATTTTATCGGCTACATAGCCCTTCCCCTTGGCGGTGACTCGGGGGGCCGCATCTTTTTCCGGATCGTATCGGATGGCTGCGGCGACGGTTCTTTTATGTTTTGGCCCCATGATGCGACTCCTCGAAAAGCCCAAAGAGGCTCAATCGTTCCTGTCAGGCAAAGAAATTGATGACATCGCCCTCATACCAGGATGAATTCCGGACATAATCCTGCTTGGTTAAAGTAATATCATCGCGGACATCACAGGTCATCCGCATCACCCGAAACCCCAGCGAATCGAGATTCTCCCTTAATTCTTCAAGACTTGACGAGACAAGCTCCACCGTGTCAACCTTTTGGCACGACAGATCGGCCGTCAGGTCCTGTCCGCTGATGCCGACATCGATCATCATCTCTCCCAACGCATCGAGATCAAGGAAAAACACCACGCGGAAAGGCGCACCCGCTTCCCGTTCTTCCTCGCCGCGGCTCCCGCCGAATTCGATAAAGATATCCTGCATCGTCGGCCCCTGGGAAAATGCAAAGGGAACCTGGACCATGAACCGGTTATCCTGTTCCCGGGCCACCACATTGAGCACCTGCTGGGTTTCCAGAGTCCGGACCGAGCGATCGGCATACTCGGCCAATCGCAACAGTTTTGCCGCTTCTGCTTCCGGAATATCCGGACGGGTATCCAACCATGTTCGGATGCCCGCGCTGAGGTCAATCAGGGCGCTTTTCAGATTATCCCCCTGCGATTGCACGTTGAGCGCCCCGGGTGAATTTTCCGTCAGGGCCTTTCCCAGGTTATGCTCCAGTAAAAAACCCGCACGGGCCACAAAATCCCGGACAAAAAGAGGGTTTTTCATGGTTTCCGTGGAAAATATCAACGTGCGGATCATCTGTCCCAGGGCCTGTGACCGGTCCCGCAGCAGACTATGTGAAAGTGTTTTCAAACTATCCGGGCTGAAAAGGGGGCCGGCGGATTGGAACAGTTCCGTCATGGCCTGAGGTCCCGCGCGGAAGACTTTCAGATAACCGGCGATGCGGGCCCGCTCTCCCCCGGTATCCCCTGCAACCAGACGCAACAGGATCTGGGGCCGGAGGCTTTGAACTTCGACATTGATCTTCTGACCCGCTTGGAGGGGAATGGTTGTCTCCGCCGCAACCGGGACGCCCTTGATCATGACGACCACATTCTTTGCGTCCAGTTTCTGCGCCACCTGCGCTTCCAGGGTCTCCCCAAGCTGCAGCGGAGCGGCGGCCGGGAGCGGGGCACGAAGTACCTTCAAGTAATCGGCGGCCTGAGTTTCTCCACCTTCAGCGGTACCCGTAGTCAATCGCAGAAGAATCTGCGGTTGAAGCGTTTCGACCTGGACATTGATTTTTTGGCCGACCTGAAGGGGAATAGTTGTCTCCGCCGTAACCGGGGCGCCCTTGATCATGACGACCACTTTGTTGCCGTCCAGCTTTTGCAACACCTGTGCTTCCAGGCTCTCCCCCGGTTGCATCTGGGGGAAGCCCTGTAATTCGTATCTCTGCTGGATGGCTTTGATCAGCAGTTGGGATGCAATACCCGTGATCTGGTCAATCGACATCAGACCGGCTCATTTCCGGCGCTCAACAGGCCCTTGATCAGGGCGAGTTCTCCTTCCGTCACCCCACATTCCCGGGCAATTTCCCGGTCGGCTTTCCCCTGACGAAGCAGGCAGGCGGCATCCTTGTATCGCAGGTTTTCTTCCATCCCGCCGGAGCCCTCTCCGGGTTTCTCCTGACTCAGTTTCTTCTCCGCTTCCTCCATCAATAATGCCAGGGCCTTCTCACGGTCGTCGATCTGGCGGATCATATCGCTCAGCGTTTTTCGTCCCCGGTCCATCGCCTCCTGAAAATTCTTAAATTCCTCCCGAGATTCGTCGAGGAGCGCCCTCAATTGCGCCAGGTCGGTCTTGTCCGGAACGGACATCGATGGTGCCTTTCGCGCCTTGCCGAAACCCTGGAAAAGCAAAAACGCCACGGCGATGCAGAGAACGACCTCAATGACGATTTGGATAATCAGCAGCATCTGGATATTCATTTTAAGCCTTTATGTCGATACGACTGCCCGGGTTGGGTTCGTCGTCGGGGTTCTCATCGGGAGGCGGTGATTCCGACTCTTTCTGGGCATGACCATCTTTCGTCTCCCGCTTTTTCTCTTCACGGTCGAAGGTGTCCTTGATGGCATGCGGCGCCTCTTTCTGCTCCAGGTCCTTGACCTTTTCTTTCTGCAGACGTCGTTCTTCCGTCAACTGGAGATTGAAATACCGCTGCTGCATATCCGCATGCTGCTGCTGTACATTCTGGACCTTCTCCATTTGATGGGACTGCAGGATAGACTGTTGGGCGTCGATTGCTCTGACCATGGCGCTTTCCCCCTTGCTCCCCCTGATTCATCCGCCTGCCGATAAATGATCTCGCGATTTCATGCCGCGCCTCCTACCGATAGGGAATGGCAACCACCACCTCATTGAAATCGGCATCATGGGAGAGACGAATCCGAGCACCATGATACTTGAGCAGAAGGCACGCATCGAAAAACCCATCCGCGCGAGAAGACATTGTCGGCAGATCGGCGTTTTCAGCCAGTTCATCCACAAAACGCAAACTCTCTCCGGAAAACGGCAGGCCCGTGTCCCGCAGGAGGACATAAACCATCTGCCCGTCGTTGTCCGTGGAAATGAAGAATTCTTTGGTCGATCTGTTTTTCATGGCCGTCATGGCGCGGCGGATCAGGGCGAAAAAACTCAGGGAGTAGTCCGCCAGGGAACCTGTTACATCAGGGAGATCTTCCTTGAAGATCAGGTTCTTTTTGACCTCGTGTTTAAAGGAAAGATAAAAGTCAGTGAAACGCATCTCCGCAGTCAGCAATTGCGACAGATTGACCTTCTCCTGCCGATCCTCGGCAATCCCCTGAAACTTCCTCGCCACATCCCAGAAAAGATCGGAAAACTTATCCGATTCCTGATTGATGGAACTCACATCTTTCAGAAGTTTTTCATAATCCTCCTTCAATCCGAACGCCGCATCTGGATAACGCTCCCGGATCTTGCGCACATGACCGTCGAGGCGACGCTGGAGCAGTTTGGCCCGGCCCATGATCCCATTCAAGGGATTGGCGAAATTGTGGAGAATGCCGGGCATGAGTTCGTCGTACATCGACGCCAGGAACTGCTCCCGCAAGGCATTGTAATATTCCGTTCTCTCCATGGTTCCTCTCCTCACGATATTCCAACAACAGGCGCTTCAGTTAAATATAGGTATAATCGACAAGATAGACATTCGTCACGGCACCCTCGCCGAGAATCTGGTTCATGAGAACCGTCAAATCCTTCTTCAACAGGTCCCGGCTGTTGCCTCCGGGCAAGAGCTCATTTCCCCTTAACTGGATCGCATTCATGACCTGACGCCGGATACCGGCGTTGGTATTCAGATCGGTCTGTCTTTTGTTTTTACTCAGTTCGGCCACGAAGTTGATCATCAGGATCCGGTAACCGCTTGCCTCCGGCAGAGGAATTGAAAAATCCTTAAAGACCAGCCGCGGCGCGGCGGAAGCCAGCGCCTGTGCGACAGCGGCCTTTTCCCGAGCCATAGTCGCCCTTTTCTCCTTATAAATCCCGACGCCACTCCAAATCCCAAAGGCTGTGCCGGAAACAAGCAGGCAGCCGATCGCGCCGAAAAGCCCCAGTTTAAAACGTCTGCTGCGCGCGAAAAGCCAGTTTTTCTTCTCCACCTCCGCTGCGGGAAGATCTTCCGGTGCCTCCGGAATGAGGACCTCCTCCTTTTCGAGGGGGAAGTCCATTTTATCAAGTTCTGCTTTTCTCACCATCTTTTTTTACTTTCCGATGAAAAAACTCTTTTTTTCAATGCAGATGCCTCGTAACACCCCGAAGCCGTAAAATCGCCTGCGTGTGAAGCTGACAAACCCGTGATTCGGTGAGGTTCAGCACTTTTCCGATTTCCTTCATGGTCAGTTCTTCATAATAATACAAAGCAAGAACCAGCCTTTCTTTCTCGGGCAATTGATTGACCGCCTTTTTCATCCCTTCCCTCAGTTCACTGCTTTTCAACAGCTCCAGCGGATTTCCGTGATCAACGGTTTCCAACATTTTATCCCGGCTCAAACGGTCAAGGTAATCCCCGGGCAGGTCTTCGCTGCTGATCATCGAAATACAGCGGGATTCGTCCAGAAGCTGGAAATATTCCTCCATCGTCATCTTCAGGAATTCCGCAACTTCCTCCTCGTCAGGGGAACGGCCCAATTTCTTCTGTAGCTTTTCAAACGCCGCTTCGAGTTTATTGTCCTTGCTTCGTGTGGAACGCGGCACCCAGTCCCGGGAACGCATTTCGTCAAGCACGGCGCCTCGAATGCGAAAACGGGCGTAGGTTTCGAACTGCACATTCCGGTTCGCGTCATATTTCTCCAGAGCCGACATCAACCCGATCACCCCGACATGAATCAAGTCCTCCCGATCGACGACATGGCTGGGCAACCTGGCCGTGATTCTCCCCACGACGCTCTTGACGAGGGGCACGTACTTCATGATGAGTTGATCGCGTTCTTTTTTCGTCACGGTCTTTTACTAAATCGCATCCCAGAAAAATCCAAGAGTTCCCGTCGTATCGTGGTCGGGCTCTTCACGGCTGATTTTTTCCGCCAGGGTTTGCAGACACCTGCTGGCCGGGGAATTGGGGAAGAGGCTCACGAATGGCTTCTGTTTCCGTACAGCGTTCGTAATATGATCGTCCTGGAGGACATGGCCCAAATATTCCACTGTCACATTTAAGAAATGACTGGTCGCCTGGTTCAGACGGGCAAAAACCTCCCTGGCCTCCTCTTCGCTTTTCACCATATTCACCAGCACCCGAAATCGCTCCTTGGCATGACGCTGGTTCAATACCTTGATCATGGCATAGGCATCGGTGATGGCGGTCGGCTCTGGAGAGGTCACCACAATGATCTCCTGGGCCGCCATATTGAAATACATGACGTTTCCTGCAATACCGGCCCCCGTATCGATGAGCATGAAATCCAGTTTCTCCTGCAGAGACTTGATCTCGTCGATCAGGGTCAATTTGTGACCCTTTGACAGATCGGACATTTCCTGAATGCCGGAAGCGGAAGGCAGGATCATAAATCCACCCGGTCCCTGCACGATCACTTCATTCAGGGTCTTCTCCCCCGTCAGGACATGGTACAGATTGAATTGTGGCGTCAACCCCAGGATGACATCAATGTTGGCCAGACCGACATCAGCATCCAGCACCAGGACTTTCTTTTTCATTTTCGTCAGAAGATGAGCCAGATTGGCGGAAATATTCGTCTTTCCGACGCCGCCCTTACCGCTGGTTACGGCAATGACCCGGACCCTACTCTTCACTTTATGCCGCACGGGTTTTTCCATCTCCAAAGGAACAACCAAATCACCGGGGGGGATAGCCCTCTTGTTTCTAATTGCTCTGAGTGCAGAAGCCTGATCCAATGTTCCAACCTCTCATTCTCTCCGGTCATGACGCATTCCATTTGATCCGACCGGCTTCCATTTTTAGTGAAGCGTTCCACCTACAATCAATTTTGCCAGATCCCCCGAGTTCACTGCATGAATATCCTTGGGTACATTTTGCCCCGTTGTGACATACGGCACGGGTTTTTTTGCCTTTTCCATCAAATCAAAAAGAAAACCAAACCGCCGGCACTCGTCCACTTTCGTCAAAATGACCTGATCGATCCTCAGATCTTCATAGCGCGCTAAGGTGTCAAAGAGATTCTCCTGGCTGGATGCCATGCTGAGCAGCAAACTCATTTCAACCCCTTCCCGGTGATTGAACAGGCTCTTCATTCGATCCAGATGGGGCACATCAGTCAACCCCGTACCGGGGGTGTCGATCAGAATAATATCCCGGTCTGCATATCCCTCGATCACTTTTTGCAAACCGTTCTCATCCGCAGCAATCTGCATGGGAATATCCATGATCCGCGCATAGGTTCTCAACTGTTCGGGGGCGGCAATGCGGTATGTATCGGTTGTGGCCAGTCCCACCCGGCGCTTTCCGCCCAAGGCATAATGGGCGGCCAGTTTGGCGATCGTTGTTGTTTTTCCCACACCGGTCGGACCTACAAAAACCTTGATCCGCCCTTCCGCTTGCATCGCCTGCTTCCTTCTGAATCGGCGCCGGATTAACTCCTCCACCATCATCATTCCCTCTTCCGGTTTACCGATGCGCTCCGCCGTCGCCCCTCGGTTGAGCATCTCAAGGAGCACACAGGCACTCTTTTTCGAAACGCCCTGGGCAACCAGACGGGAGTAGACCTGGGCAAACTGACTTTTCTCTCCTTTGTCTTTCAACCCCAGAAGATCGAAGAGCACGTTCAGGCGATCCTTGACTTCTCCGAAATCATCGAATATTTCATCGCGTTTTTTAAGTTCCCGCAACAAGCCCTTCAGTTCGTCGAGGTCTTCCCGAAGCCCCGCCCATTCCGGTTTCTTGTCTTTCACAGCAGGAATGACGGGGGGGTGGGTAACCCCACCGTAAGGGTTGCCGTGAGGAAGGCGGGGCTGTACGGTTTCTCCCGGGTCTTTTCCCGCAACCACTTCCACCAACGGCGTTCTACCGCCGGAAATCTGCTTGCTCGAAAGAATAATCGCATCCGGCCCCAGGTCCTTTTTGATTTTTTCCAGGGCTTCCTGTGTGTTTTTCGCTTCGTAACGTTTGATCTGCATCTTACAACTCCACCATTCCTAATGACCGGATACTCGCCTCCCGGGATATCTCGTTGTGGGAAAGCACCACCATGTTGGGGAAAAACCGCTCCAGGATATTCCGCAGATGGATCCGCACCGCCGGCGAACAGAGCACGATCGGCTGCAATCCCTGAGCCGTGAACGTACTCACCGAATTCTGCAGATTACCGACCATCTGGCGTACGACATTCGGGTCGGGGGAAACAAAGGACTCGTGCTCCGTGTGTTGAATCGAACGATTGATGATGTCCTCAATTTCAGGCGAAACCATCATGACATTGATGTTCCCCTCGGCATCCTCGTACTGTTTGGTAATGACACGTGAAAGAGCCTGGCGGACATAGCCCGTCAGAATATCGACGTTCTTGGTGATGGAAATATAGTCTGCCAGCATTTCGATGATCGTCATCAGGTTACGAACAGAAATCCGTTCCCGCAGGAGCCGCTGGAGCACTTTCTGCAGCACCCCCAGAGGCACCACCTTCGGAACGAGTTCTTCCACCACCTTGGGGTAAGCCTGAGCCAACTGATCGAGCATGGTCTGCACTTCCTGTCTGCCCAGCAGTTCATCTGCATGGGATTTGACGAGTTCCGTGACGTGGGTGGTCACAACCGTCGCCGGATCGACGACGATCATCCCCTTGGCCTGAATGGATTCCTTTTCCCGTTCGGGAATCCAGACGGCTGGAAGGCCGAAAGCAGGCTCCTTGGTCTCGATACCGCGGATCTTCGGCCCCTTGTCTTCGGACATGATCACCAGATGATGACCCGGCATCAACTCCCCACGGGCAATCTCAACCCCTTTCATCAGAAAGGAGTATTCATTCGGTTTCAACTGCAGATTATCCCGGATGTGAATGGCCGGCATGACAAAGCCCATCTCCAGGGCAAGCTGTTTCCGCAGCATCTTGATCCGCTGCAGCAGTTCCCCGCCCTGAGAGGTATCCACCAGGGAAATCAGGCCATACCCCACTTCTAATCCCAGGGGATCGATCGGCACGAACAGATCCTGCGCATCCGACGGCGGCGCCGCCGGAACGTCCTCTTCCTCGATTTCCGGCGTGGCAGCTTTGGTCTTGTAAAGTTTCATCGCCAGGCCACCCATGACCAGGGCAATGGTAAAGAAGGCCAGTTTCGGCATACCCGGAATCAGGCCGAAGACGAAGAGCATGCCCGCCGCCGTGGCGATGGCCCGGGGATGCATGAACAACTGGGCCTGGAGTTCACCGCCCAGATCGCTTGAGGCTGTATTACGGGTGACCAGCATACCGGCCGCAGTGGAAACGATCAGGGCCGGCACCTGGGTCACCAAGCCGTCGCCGACGGTCAGCAGGGTGTAGTTTTTCGCCGCATCTACGACGGACATGTCGTTTTGCAGAACCCCGACGATGAGACCGCCGATGATATTCACCAAAACAATAATAATCCCCGCCACGGCATCGCCCCGGACGAATTTGCTCGCACCGTCCATGGCGCCGTAAAAGTTCGCCTCTTTCTCGACTTCGCCTCGTCTTCTCCTGGCTTCGACATCCGTAATCATGCCGGCGTTCAGGTCGGCGTCGATACTCATCTGCTTGCCGGGCATGGCGTCCAGGGTAAAGCGGGCGGCGACTTCGGCAATTCGTGTCGACCCCTTGGTGATGACGATAAAGTTGATCAGGACCAAAACCGTAAAGACGATCAGGCCCACGACATAGTTTCCCCCGACGACAAAGGTCCCGAAGGCCTTGATCACCTGCCCGGCCGCATCCGCTCCCTCTCCTCCGTGGAGCAGAATCAGCCGCGTGGACGCCACATTGAGGGCCAGGCGGAACAGGGTGGCAATCAGCAGGACAGACGGAAAGGCTGAAAAATCAAGCGGTTTGAGGACATACATGGCCATGAGCAGGATGATCATGGCAATGGTAATATTCAGAGAGAGAAGAATATCGAGGACAATCTTGGGCAGGGGTACGATCATGACGGCCAGGATACCGATCACCGCCAGGGCCACAATGGCGCTGTTGCTCTTCAGCCAATCCCAAGTATATGAATTCTGTGTTGCTTCCCCTGTTGCCATGTTATGCCATCGCGCTCTTTTCTTTCAGTCTGTACACATAGGCCAGAATCTCCGCCACAGCTCGATACAGATCGGCGGGAATCATGTCCCCTATATTGGCAATCTTATACAATACCTGTGCCACAGGTTTGTTTTCCACGACGGGAATTTTGTGTTCCGCTGCAATTTCCTTGATTTTCTCCGCCACATGTCCCGCGCCTTTGGCCACCACAACCGGAGCGTTCATGTTTTCCTGGTCGTAACGGATGGCAATGGCCAGATGGGTGGGGTTGGTAATGATCACATCCGCCTTGGGGATGCCCGCCATCATCCTTTTTCGGGCGATATCACGCTGGAGTCGTTTGATTCTGGACTTGATGAGCGGATCGCCCTCGGTATGCTTGAACTCATCCTTGATCTCCTGCCGCGACATGCGGATGCTCTTCTCGAACTCCCAGCGTTGATAGAGGTAATCCAACAGGGCCATGACCAGCAGGACAAAGCAGGTGAGCATCATGATCTTGAAGGCAACCCGGCCGATAAACACAAGCATCCCCCAGATCGACTGATCCGCCAGCGGAAACAGCGCAGGAATTTCATGGATAATCACCAGGTAGGCAATGAGCCCGACTACGGAAATTTTGAACAGCCCCTTCACCAATTCAACAAGAGATCTGAGTGAAAACAGACGCTTAAATCCCTTGAACGGGTCGATCTTCGAAAGCTTCGGCTGGACGGCTTCCCAGGAAAACATGAACCCGACCTGCAGTACATTGGCCAGAAACCCGGCAATAAAAACCGCCAGCAGCAGGGGAAAAATCAGGAGGAAGACCTTGTAAACCAGTGTGAGCATGAGGGCATGGAAATTTGCCTGGCTGAGGACCACACGACCCGCATCCCGGAAGGTTGCCTTCATGATCTCGACAATGCCCTCCATGAGGCGACCGCTCCCGAAATAAAAATAGATGAGCGATGCGCCCAGCACGATGGCGGAGGCCACCTCCCGGCTGACGGCAACCTGGCCTTTTTCCCGGGCCTCATCCCGCCGTTTGGGTGTAGCTTGTTCAGTTCGTTCCTGGCCCTGATCTTCTTCCGCCATGTGGCACGTTTCCTATCCGTTTTATGACGATGGCGTCAATTATCCAGACACACCATTCTTTCTTCCCCGTGTCCGTCATTTCATCACACGCATAAGGGCGTAAACCGACTCTCCCAGGTGCCCATAGGCGCTCTGCAGGAGCGATCCGCAAAGCGGAAGCGACAGACCGAAAAAGATCAGGCCGATCGTGATCTGCAGGGGAAAGCCGACGATAAAGACATTGATCTGGGGCACCGTCCGGGCCACAATGCCCAGCCCCACATTGGTAAACAGGATCACCGCGATCACCGGGATACTGAGTTTGACCGAAAGAACAAACATATCCCGGCACAAGCTCATCATTAATGTCATGAAGTCCCCTGAAACATGGAAGGAAAGCAGTGGGACGAGACGAAAGCTGTCCGCAACGGCGGCAAAAAAGATATGGTGAGAGTTGGTGATCAGAAATATCAGCAGGGCAAAAAGGTACTGCACCTGGCCGATCAGGGACACGCTGACACTGGAAACAGGGTCGATCACATTGGCCACCGAAAAACCTATCTGAAAACCGATCATCTCTCCCGCCAGTTGCGCTGCCGCGAAAATGAGCCGGGCAGAAAAACCCAGGGCGACTCCGATCAGGGCTTCGGATATCATCCGGAACAAAAGCGGTGTAAAGTCAGTGGGAACGGCCGGTAAAGATGAGGACACCGTCGGGTACAGGAGAACGGCGATGACCAGGGTCAGGCCGGCCTTGACCCGGACGGGCACAATCTGCTCGCCGAACAGGGGCATGGTGCCGACCAGGGCGCCGACCCGCAGCAGCACCAGAGTAAACGAAATCGCCCATTCGACGGATATGACTGGAAATTGCACCGATCCTTCTCCTGTTTCATGCTTCCTTTATTCTCATCAAGCCTTCAGCGGACATAGGCCGGAATGCTGACGAACAGATGATGGGTAAAAGACAAGAGAATACTGAACATCCAGGGGAGGGCTGCGATCAGGACCACCATGACCGCCAAAATCTTGGGCACAAACACCAGGGTCATCTCCTGAATCTGGGTCACCGCCTGAAACAGACTGATCGCCACACCGACAATCAGACCGACAATCAGCACCGGCGCCGCCACCAAAAGGGTCACCTTGATGGCTTCCGCCATAATTCCGATAACCAAATCCACCGTCATTTTTTTAACTCCTCACATCGCCCTACCGATAATCCGGAAGAGACATTGTTAAAATAAAAACGATTATATCCGACGTGTTACACACATGCAGCTTCTAAAAAAGCTCGCTCTTACCTCTGTGCCATGAAAAACACATGCCAATATGAACAGCGAAAGGATTTATTCGAACCTGACATCGTTTCGGGGCAATCCCAGAAAAACAAAACGCCCGATGCGATTTTCTCAGTGGAAAGTCTGAACGAGAGAACCGACGATCAGATACCAGCCGTCGACCAGGACGAACAAAAGGAGTTTGAAAGGCAGGCTCATGATGATCGGCGGGAGCATCATCATGCCCATGGACAAAAGGATACTGGAAATCACCATGTCGATGATCATGAAAGGCAGGTAGATCATGAACCCGATCTGGAAGGCCGTTTTCAGCTCACTGATGATGAAGGCCGGCACCAGAACACTCAGAGAAATGTCTGCCGGTTTGGCCGGACGCGGCTCACGGGAAATCTTGACGAACAGGGCCAGATCCTTTTCCCTGGTCTGCTTGAGCATGAAATCCTTCAGGGGCACCGTAGCGGCGGCGAAGGCCTGTTCTCCGGAAATCTGCTCGTCCTGATAGGGCTGAAAAGCCTCTGTATTGATTCTGTTCCAGACCGGGGACATGACAAAAAAGGTCAGGAAAAGGGCCAGACCGATAATCACCTGGTTGGGGGGCATCTGCTGCGTTCCCATGGCGTTGCGAACCAGGGAAAGGACCACGACGATCCGGGTAAAGGAAGTCACCATTAAGAGAATCGCCGGCGCAAGGGTCAGGAGGGTCAGGATGATCATCAACTGCAAAAGCCCCGACATCTGCCCATGGTCCGCGGCGCCGCCGATATTGAGGCTCACATTCGGCAGGGCCAGGGGTGCGCAGTACAGGGTCGACGTAAAAAACATGACGCTCCCGACAACAAGCAGCATCGTGAAAACAAACTTTTTCAGCAGATTGTTTCCCATCCTTTTCATGAACGTTTGTCATCCTTTTTCGAACGGACCAGAGATTTAATCAGGTTTTTGTAGTGGTCCACAGGATCAATCCGCATGGTCTTCGTCCCGCGCTGGCGGTTCATGGTCTTCAACCTATCCAGGGACACCGCGTCGTCGATGGTCGTGATATAGGACATCTGCTGATTCGTCACACCGATGACCACAGCCTGTCCCAGGATGTCTACAATCATGATACTGCTTTTAGGGCCCAGATACTTGACCGTCAGGATATTGATGGCCGAGCCGTCCGGAGCCGCCAGACCTGCCTGCTGGAAAAAGCGCCGGACAAGAAACGCCAGGCCGATCATGATCCCCAGCACCAGGGCCAGGGCCGCGATCATCTTGAGCAGCGCAGGGAAAAAGGAAATAGTCTCGGTTTCCATAATGACCTCCCGGAGGAATCCTAACGGAGACGGTTGACCCGTTCGGCGGGCGACACGATATCCGTCAGGCGGACACCGAACTTCTCATTGACGACGACCACTTCGCCCCGGGCAATGAGACGCTGGTTAATGAAAATGTCCATGGGTTCTCCCGCCAGCTTGGATAGCTCCAGCACAGACCCCTGCCCCAGTTGGAGCAGCTCGCTGATCAGCATTTTGCTCCGCCCCAATTCCACGGTCAGGGTCAAGGGGATATCGAGGATGAAATCGATATCCATATTCGTCTTCGGGGCGGCGTTAGACTGGAGTTCGCCGAAGCTGACCCCGGCCACCTCCGTCGTCTTGTCCTCTTTCCGGCTCGCTTCCATCTCCTCCTGGACATCATCCCAGCTCAGATTCTCCTCTTCCGGAGGGGGCGCTTCAATTTCGGCCCCTTCTTCCCCGTCCATTTCTTTCATCAATGCATCGATTTCATTCTGTTCCATAATCAATTACCTCGTTACGGCTGATAACATGTGATATCTGTACGGCCTGACTGCCCTTGGAAATACCCGGTACGCACAGGAATTTGGGCATCCCTTCCACAAGCACAAACAGGGGATCGGACGCATACTTGTCCAGAACAATCACATCCCCCTTCTTCAGATCGACGACGTCCCGGCTTTTAACATGCGCCTTCCCCAGTTCGACAACCAGATCGACTTTGGACAGGCTGAGTGTCTGCTTGAAACGTTCCGCCCAGACCTTGTCGACTTCCAACTGCTCACTCTGAAAACCCGCCTGCAGCTTGTCCCGAATCGGTTCAAGGCTGGCATAGGGAATACACAGGGACATGATGCCCGTGTTGTACTCGACCTCGATTTCAAAATTCACCACCACCACGACATCCGTCAGCGGCACGATCTGGGCGAACTGGGGATTGATCTCCGATCTCTGATACTGCACCTTGATATCAAGGAGAGTCTTCCAGGCTTTTTCCATGTCAACCAGAGCATTTATTACAACTTTCTTAATCAGGCTGTTCTCAATGGCCGTGAACTCACGGCCTTCGACCTTGAAGAATTCTTTCCCCGTACCACCGAAGAGAATGTCCACCAGGGTGAAAATAATCTTTGATTCCATGACAAAGATCGCATTCCCCCGCAGCGGATCCATGCGGAACAGGTGCAGGCTGGTCGGCACCGGCAGGGTTTTGAGAAATTCCCCGAATTTCAGCATGTTGACGGACATGGAATTCACGCTGATCACTTTGCGCATCAGAGAGGACAAGGTGGTACGAAACATCCGGGCGAACTTCTCGTTGGTCATCTCCAGCGTCGGCATCCGACCCCGGATGATCCGATCCTGACTGGTCAGATCGTAGAGGGTGACCGCCGATGGATCATGGATATCCTCAATATCCGTCTCGATATCGCCGCCGGCAATTCCCCGGAGCAGGGCATCGACCTCTTCCTGAGATAATATCTGTGACATGAATCGTTTCCTTCTTTGCTTCCCGATAGCCAGGCTGTTACTGGATCACGAATTCCGAAAAATAAACCTTGGCAATCCGCCCCCGGGAAATCGAATTGTTCACCCGCAGAATGATTTCTTCCCTGAGTCGCTGCTTGCCCGGCGTGTCGGTTAAATCCGCCAGGGTTTTTGAGGACAGCAAATCCAGGATACTGTCTCGTACCCGCGGTTTAACCAGTTCGAGCTCCTGGATAATCGCCGGGTCCGCTACCTCAAACTGCATGACCACCTTCAAATAGTGTTCGCCGCTGTTATCCATAAGATTGACAATAAAGGGGTCCAGGCTCCAGATAGTCCCGATGATCGGCGGCGCCTTTTCCGCGCGTTTTTTATCCCCCATCATATTATTGAACACATACAACCCGCCGCCGACTGAGGCCCCGAGGACCGCGAGGATCACAACACCGATAATGATCCATTTGATCAGTCCTTTCTTCCCCTTTACCTCAGGTTCAGCCTGTACGGCTTCTTCGTTTTTCTCTTCCCTTTCCCTTGCCATGGCTTCCCTCTCGTTATTTCTGAAATTTCAGTTTAATTTCCACTCTACGGTTCATTTGACGGCTCTTTTCATCATCATTCGCCGCACGGGGTCTTGTGTCGCCATATCCGACAGCGGATAACCGTTCAGGAGCAACCCCCCCGCTTTCTGCCAGAAAATCAACCACACTCACCGCCCGGGCCGTGGACAGTTCCCAGTTTGAAAGAAACCGTACACCCTCTGCCGGCCTGTTATCCGTATGGCCTTCCACCGTAATCAAGGCATCGGATGTATTCAGCACCGGAACCAATGCC
>ERZ795058.2859-NODE-2859-length-19227-cov-4.323493_pt1 | contig 19227 bp, 15 predicted proteins | sample MGYA00375142_ERZ795058 | MGnify/ENA primary metagenome ERZ795058 (study PRJEB30187, sample SAMN05720210) | activated sludge metagenome | isolation source: anaerobic digester from wastewater treatment plant | place: Japan | collected 2015-04-20 ... | reverse complement strand
ATTCACCTTGATCGAGCTCCTCGTGACTCTAACGATATTCACCCTTGTCTTTTCATCGCTGATCGTTGGTTTGCGCAGCGGAACCCATGCCTGGAAGCGTGTCCGCGAACACCAGGCCTCGCAAGCCTCTTTAGAACGCGCCCTGAGGACTTTCTCGGGCGACCTGCGAAACCTGGTGCGCGTCTCTGAGGAAGAAGGCTTCATCTCCGAAGGGCAACAAGACGACGGAAACGAGGCGATTTCCTTCGCGTGCCTGGATTCGAGGCGTTCTCAAAGGGCCGGGGTGGGCGCTGTCTGGGTGGCTATCACCTATCGTGTGGAAGAGTCCGATGAGACAGGCCAGACCATGTGGGTTCGCGAAGCCATGCCATATACCGGGCAAAGTCGTCTGGGTAGCCGGCCGGAACGTTCGGTTCTTCTCGAAAATGTGCAGTCCGTCCGATTTGACTATCTTCAGGCGGGACAGGGCACCGTTTCAATCTGGGAGGACGCCGAAAGGCCTCCGAGCGGTGTGCAGTGCTCATTCACGCTTGCAGGGCAAGGCCGTATTGTGAAGACCGTTGCCCTTCCAGTCGGAATCACGGCGGTGGGCAGTCAATGAAGAAGGCCCTCTTCACAGATTCGTCCGGGGCCGTTCTTCTGGTCGTGCTTTGGGTCGCAGCACTCCTGGCATTGGTCGCCGGCACCTTGCTGACGCGCACCCAATTGGCCATTCGTCAGCACAAAGCCGTCATGGCCGAGTCAGAGGCCAACAACCTCTTGGATGCTCTCAGGACACTCGCAATCCGACGATTGCAGGAGGATGCGGATACCGACATGGACGCGTTCTCGGAGTCTTGGGGACGGGTATACCAGTCAAGCGCCTCCGAACTGATATCCGTACAGGCAGGAACCAGCGCCTCCGCTGACTTTTCCCTTCAGATTGTGCCATCCGATGAAACGGGCAAAGTAAACGTAAACCTGGCGTCCGTTGAGCTTCTAACCGCCATCCTGCGGGAAGCGGGTGCAGAGGCCGACGCGACGGAGATCGCCCTCGCAATCGTGGACTGGCGAGATCCCGACGCCATCGGGACTGCCGAAGGCGGCGTGTACAGTTCGTACGATCCCCCCTATTCTCCCTCCGATAGCGACTTGCTCCGCATTGAAGAACTGCTCTTCGTGCGTGGAATCACACCGGAACTGTTCTTTGGGGAAGACGCCAATCACAGCGGGACGCTCGAACCCAATGAGGACGATGGCGATGCCTTTCTGCCCGCGGACAATGCGGACGGCCGGCTGCAGTTAGGCTTGCTGGACCTGCTGACTGTCTATGGCGAAGGCTCGGTGAACGTGAACACCGCTCCGGAATCCGTGCTCCGGGCACTGTTCTCGGCTGTGATGGCTGACGAGTTCACGACGAACCAGATTGTAACTGCGCTTGTTTCCCGCCGACGCGGGGCTGATGGTGCGGACGGCACGGACGACGACAAACCTTTTGTCAGCTTTGAAGAACTCGTGGCTTTCGGAGCGCGAACCCTGGGCGACGAAAACGGAATACGAGCGTCGAATCTATTCCGTAATCTCGATGTAGTCGGCCACGCATTCCGGTTCTTCTTGACCGTTAACATGTATGAACCACGGTTGTTGGCAGAAGCCGAAATGGTGGTGCTTCGAGAAGACGGCCAAATAAGCGTCGTTGAATGGAACCAGAGCAATTGACCAACACGAAGGATAGCTCTGCGCAACAGATGAATACTTGGGTCGCTGACATTTTTTCTCCAATCCGGCGCCTGCTCCGCCCGGAACGCACGGTTATTGGACTCTTTCCAGTTGATCAAGCCCGGTATGCGGCCATAAAGGCCAGGTTCCGCGGTGGTCAAGTTGTCGAAATAAGCGACGCTTTCGAACTCAAAGCCGACGACACGCGGGTTTCAGGTTCCAAAGCAGAATTTGTGCTTGTTCTGCCTGCGGGCGCGTGCATTACCCGCACGCTTCGCGTACCGACTTCGGATCCGCAACAAATAGCGCGCATGCTGCCTCACGAAACCCTCCTGTACATGCCCTGGCCCGTCGAAGAGGGGCTCTTTGGCTATACTCGACACGGCAGCGACGAAGAAGGTTACACTCTGGTAACTCTCTTCATGGTGCGGCGCGAAACCGTCGAAGGCCACGTCGCCACATTGCGTCAATATGGCATCGTCCCGTTGCGCATCGAGGCCGCCAGCTATTCGATAGCGCGCTTGCTTCAGACGGTTCGAAAAGACGAGAACCCTGCCCTTCTCATTGCGGATGGCGACTGCCTGGAGCTGGTGTGGCTCCAAGAAAACGGTACCGTCTTTTCGCGCGAAACGGACGGCGGAGAGTCGCTTGACGAAATGCTCCAAAGGAGTGCGACCCTGGCCAGCCGCCGGATCGCTCGCACTTCGTCAATGTGTTCGAGCATTACGCTGGCCGGCAGCACACCGCCTTCCTGCCAGGTTGTGACGGATGCGCTTCGATCAATTCACGCATTCGAAGGTATCGAAGTGTTTGACAACGTTTGCCTGAATGGCTCACTTCTCTCTCCTATCGCACACCCTCATGCATTGGGCGCGGCACTGGGTGCCTCCGATGATCAAAAAACCGCCAGCCTGCTGCCCCAGCGGGAAAGGAGATATTGGGCTTGGAAAAGGCTCTTGCGTGAAGCGGGATGGTCCGCCATTCAGATTCTGCTCTTCGTGATCAGTGCGGTCGGGATCGGGTACTACCTGCTGGCAAGCGAGTGGACGCGGGCATGGCACGCCGAACAAGAACTGCACGCACTAGAGGAAGAGGCGGGAGATCTCCGTGAGCAACATGAAGCGCTTCAGCTGCTCATAGAGGAAAGGCGTGACGTTGTCGAGCCGCTGCAGGTTGTGCTGGAACTCTACGACCGGACGCCGGCTTCAATGGCCGTGAACTCATTCCGGTACGAGTCAAAGGGTCAGATAACGATCGGCGGAGAAGCTCCCTCTTTTCAAATGGTATATGCGTATTTGGACGAACTGCAGTCTTCGCAAGTTCTTCGCGACATTCGCCTGGCACATAGCGTTCTTCCAAGGGGAGCGACAGACGGCCTCGTAGAGTTCAAGCTTTCGGCCATCATTCGTAACACGGAGCACTGACGTTGACAATGCGTAGCCTATCCAGACGCGAACGGAGAATTGCAGTTCTGGCCGGGGCATGCCTCGTATCCACCGTTCTGTACGTGTGCGTTGTAGAGCCCTATGCGAAGGATCTGTACGCAGCCCACAAGAGAGCGCAACAAGCCCAGTCGGAGGTGGACCGGCTGGCGATTCTCATTGCCAACCGTGACACCATTGCGGCCGAGTATGCCCGCGTTAAGGGCGCCATGTCGACAGCCGCCACTGAGCATCAAATGACGGTCGCACTTCTGGAAGAGGTCGACAAGGCGGCAAGGTCAGCCGGACTTCAACTTATCAATGTGAAGCCGCTCACATCTCAGGAACATGGAACGTTCTGGCGCTTCGGTCTCGAACTGCAGACGCAGTGCGAGGCCCATCAACTGGTCGAATTCCTGCAGATCATGCAGGCTCCGGATCACATGCTCCGGGCAGGACTGATCGCGGTGACGGTCGGGCGCGGTGAGCCGCCCCTGACAGTGACCTTCAAGATAGACAAACTTGCAAAGTTGGAGAGGTAGGCCGTGCAGGAACTGGACAAAGTGGCGTTCATTGTCAGGAAAGCTGGCAACGCCGCCACCTGGATCACGGTCGCACTGTGCGCTGTCTTCTTGCTCTATCTTCTGGCGCCAGGACTAGTCGCTTCGGGACAACACGGCGCGGAATCGGCGATGCAGGCCGGAATGGACAACAAGGCCATCCCCGACGCCTATAGCTTGAGTTCGGTGAAATCCCGAATTCTTGGCAAGGCGGTCTTCCGGACTATGCGCGTTCGCAAGGCACAAGTCGTAGATGAACTCAGTCATTTCATTCTGAAGGGGGTCTCCGTTCGGGGGGAGGTTGCAAAGGCTTATGTGTACGACACAAAGCTGAAGCAACTTCGCGTGAAGAGCGTCGGCGACGCAATTGGCTCCTGGGAAATATCCGATATAAGGCAAGAAGGTATTGAAGTCAGGAGGGGGAATGAAATTCTCGTTTTGCCCAAAGGCTAGTTCGGTTGTGAGCAAGCGTGTTCGAATGCCGTTTGATTTCCGCCGTGCCGGGTGTCTTTTCGTCCTCTTGTGTGTATGGACCCCCAGCAGTTACGCTGCGGACGCTAGGGGCCCCGAAGACGCGCGGATCAGTGTGCAATTGGACGAGCTGCCTGTTGTTGATGCAATGCGAATGCTCTCCGACGCAACGAACTTCAATATCTTGGTAAGCAACACGGTTCAAGGCAAGATAACTGCCTATGTAGTCGACATGGAACCCGAAAGAGCTCTGAAAGAAATCATGGAGGTGAACGGATTTCACTACGTGCGCGAAGACGACGTAATCTGGGTCTTGTCCGATGCAGAGTACTTCGAAGACTTCAATCTGGGCAGGAAGCGAGAGATAGTCGCACTGAAGAACGCAAGCGCCGAATACATGGCTCAAGCGCTCCAACCCGTGATGAGTGCTCATGGCGTGCTCACGTCGTATCCGCAAGGAAACGTTCTTATTGTTGGCGAAGTGGAAAGTAGAATGGACGAAGTCCTCCGGCTCGCCGAGGAGCTTGACCAGCCTACCCAAACGCGCGTATTTCAGCTTCAGAGCGCTTCCGCGTTGGACATTCTTCCCTTGCTCTATCCTCAGGTACAAAACAAGGAGGGGCTCCAGGCCGATCAACGCACGAATCAAATTATGGTGTCCGCTCCCCCAGAGACACTTGCACGTATCGAGGATCTCATTATCCAGTTCGATGTGCCCGACAAGATCGCAACCAAAGTGTTTCCGTTGAAATACGCGAACGCTGACGAAGTTGCCCGCCTTGTACTGCACGTACTCACGGGAGAGGAAGAGTCGACCTCCCGCAGGGGAAGTTGGCAACAAAGCGCAGACCCGCGGCGCATGGCGCCCCGGGTGTTTACTACAGAACCCGGAGGCCCGTCCGCAGCAACCCCGGAAACGTCTTGGCGCCGATACACGGAACGGCAAGCGCCGACGACGCCCCCGGCGGGGGAAAGTGCACCGAGCAAGTCGCCCGCACCTGCAACCGCGCCCCAGAGTCCTCAAACTCACGAAGATGCTGCTCTCGGACCCCTCGCCAACGTCACAGCGGATACCCGGACTAACTCTGTTATCGTGACCCACGTTAAATCGGTCATGGAACGCGTGGGACAGCTTATCGAAGCCATTGACGTTCCCACGGAATACCAGACCTATACCTTCAGAAATACACATCCGGCCGAGTTGGATCTTGAAGCGAAAATCCTCCCGCTGCTGCCGGCTGAAAATCCCTTTTTGAACGTGGAGCCCCTGAGCCGAACCGTCACCTTCCGCGCGCCGAAGGAAAAGGCGTCGGAGATCATGACGCTTCTGCAGCAATGGGACGATATCATCCGGCAAGTTCGCATCGAGGCCGAGATTCTGCGTGTGAATGTCAATCTCATACGGGAGTTGGGAATAAGTTGGGAAGCAATTGCCGACCAAACCCGTGCCCTGGGAGAAGTAAATCAAGTAGGCGTAAGCGTGGACTTTCCTGCAAACGTGGGCGACGGCACAGCGCAAGGCCGACTTACTATTGGTGACCTCGGCGACGACGGCTACGAGGCAATCCTGCAAGCCTTGGCATCCGACAGCGACACACAAATCATCGCGAGTCCACGCATCATGGTCCGGGACAGCCAGGAAGCGCTATTCTCAAGTGTGCGGGACGAACCTTACACCGTCGTCTCCGTGGAAGGCCAGACGGGCACACGCTTGGAAGATGTTCGATTCTTGAATGTCGGCGTGACTTTGAATGTACTGCCGGTCATTAATGAAAACGGCCAGGTTTCGCTGACAGTCCAACTGGAGATCAGCAGCCTCGTTGAGATCCGGAATGGCGTGCCGGTAGTGGACCGCGCTACAGCGCAGTCTTCGGTTGCCGTGGATGCCGGCGGTACCGTAATCCTGGGCGGTCTGCGGCAACGTTCACGCTCGCAGGTCGAGAGGGGCGTTCCCGGACTGAAACGCATCCCGATTCTCGGTCACCTGTTCAAAAACACCCGCAAGGACAAGGGGGAATTCGAAATCGTGCTTGTCCTGCGGCCCACGCTCGTGAACACACACGAGGAGAACGTGCCCACCCTATCGCTTATGGAAGACTACATTGGTTCCGCGCTCACGCAGGAAAGCCTCGGCGAAAGGACTCTCGAAGAGTAACGGGGCGGTGAACATGACGATGCGATCTGCCGTGCTCGCAATGGAAGGCCCGGGGAAAGAACCGCATGCCTAATTACTTCTACGAAGCGCTACGAGAACCGGGTCCGCCGGTCACCGGCGAAGTGGAGGCCGATAGCGACACGGCGGCGATTGCATCCCTGGCGGCAAAAGGCTACCACGTCCTTACGATTCACGAAGCAGACAAAGGGCAAGTCAGCAGGCTCCGGCTGGGTATCGGCCCGTTCGCACCACTGAAGCATCCGGCCTTGGTGCGGATCACTCGCGATTCCGCCAACCTGCTCAAGGCGGGCCTCCCGCTGTCCCAGGTTCTTGAAACCCTGTCCAAGCGCGCCACCAACGCCACATGGTCGTCGGTTCTGCGGGGTATTCGCGACAAGATAGAGGACGGGCAGACATTCTCTCAAGCGTTGTCGGCTTACTCTGGGATCTTCAGCCCCATGTACGTGAACCTCGTACGTTCCGGCGAGGAAAGCGGAAAACTGGGCGAAGTCCTCGAACGCTTGGCAGACGTCGGCGAAAAGCGGGAAGACATCATGACGCGGGTAAAGATGGCCATGGTGTATCCCGCTGTAATGATTGCTCTCGGGTTGCTAACCGTGACCGTAATGATAGCGTTCGTGGTGCCAATGTTTGTCGATGTCTTTGAGGAAACTGGGCAAACTTTGCCGCTACCCACGCGCATGCTGATCGCCATTAGCCGATTTGCCCGGGATGGATGGTGGTTGGGGATTATGCTTCTTGCTGCTGTCTTCCTTCTCGCGAAACGGTCCCTGCGGTCAGACCGTGGCAAACGCTTCCTTGCCTCGATATCGCTCCGGCTTCCCCTCATCCGTAACCTCATTCGCAAGGCCGAAGTCGCCGCCTTTTCTCGGACCCTCGCCACACTGCTGTCGAGCGGGCTTCCCATAGTCAACGCACTTCGCATCACCGCGTCCACGCTCAAGAATCCTTTGTATATCGAGGCGATCCAGCAAATGGGAAAGTCCGTCCGGGACGGAGATCTACTTAGCGCTGCCTTATCCAAAGAACCTCTGTTTCCCGATATGACCGCAAGCATAGCCGAGATCGGAGAAAGGAGCGGCGACCTGAGTGGCTCGCTCCAACACCTCGCCGAAGAGAACGAACGCGAAGTGGACCGCGAAGTGCGAGTGCTTATGACGCTTCTCGAACCCGCGATGATCCTTTTTCTGGGCACAGTCGTCGGGTTCATCGTCCTTGCAATGCTGTTGCCGATATTCAACCTTGGCGACGCCCTGCAGGTCTGAGTTTGAGGCGAACTCCTTTGGGCATCTCTTAGAGCACGTTCCCTTTTCTCGCAACCCTGCTACACTGCGGTGAGGAAGTCAACAGCAATAAACTTGTATGCGCATGCATATTTCGGGCGCGGCCACTTTTCTGGGGAAATCTCTTCGACCACATTTCTGGGTATGGTGTGTCGGAGCAGTCGGTCTATCGATGGCGGACGAAGTACGGCGGCATGGAGGTCTCGGACGTGCGCCGGCTCAGGCAGCTTGAGGAAGAAAACCGTCGGCTGAAGAAGCTGGCCGCCGATCAGGCGCTCGACATCCAGCTTTTGAAGGAGATCAACTCAAAAAAGTGGTGAGCCCCGCCGCCCGCCGCGGTGTTGTCCAGGGTTTGGTCAGGCGGGGTCAATGCAGCGAGCGTCGAGGATGCGTCTTGACGGCTGTGGCGCGCACGACTGCGCGCTATCAACGCCGTATACGAAGCGATGAAGCGGCGTTGCGCAAGCGCATCCGGCAGCTCGCGAAGAAGCACACGCGATATGGGTTTCGCCGGATACTGGCCATGCTGAGACGCGAAGGATGGCGCGTGAACAAAAAGCGCGTGCACAGGCTATGGAAGGAAGAAGGGTTGCAGCGCAAACGAAAACGCAAGAAGAAACGGGCCTGCGGCCCCACGGAGAAGATTCCGGTGAGGGCGGAGTACCCGAATCACGTGTGGACCTGCGACTTCATTGAAGACCGCACGGAACGCGGCGGAAAGCTACGCATGCTGTGCGTGTTGGATGAGTTTACGCGGGAAAGCCTTCACATCCGAGTAGAGCGTTCGATCGGAGCGGCCAAGGTAATCGCCTCGCTCGAGTGGCTCTTTCTGATTCACGGTGCGCCACGGTACATTCGCTCAGACAACGGTCCCGAGCTGGTGGCAAAGGCCGTACAGGACTGGCTTGCCGAGCGCGGCGCCCAAACCATCTACATCACACCGGGAAGCCCCTGGGAAAACCCGTATATTGAGAGTTTTAATGACAAGTTTCGCGACGAATGTCTGAACATGCACGTCTTTCTCGACGGCCGGCACGCTCAGGAGGTGGTAGAAGCCTGCCGAAGCGAATACAATCACGAACGTCCCCACAGCAGTTTGAATTACATGACCCCGGCGGAATTCGCCGCGCATTGCCGTAACTCCGGTCGGCCTACGGCCTCCCTGCGTTCCGACAATGCGGAAGCCCCGAGGGCAGGGCAACAAATTGTGGCAAACCCTCTCACTCTGAGTGGTGCATAAACTGGGGGCAGGTCATATCCACGAAGATATCCTGAATCAGAGTTGGGAGTTCGGTTATGGCAGCGGGGGGTTGGGCGAAACCCACAGCATACCCGATACGGTTATCTATCGCGTGCACAGGCAATCGGATACCGCGGAGGAGCCGTTGGCCAGAATCTTCCAGTTGCGAAGTCTGGTTCGGCTTGAAGATGAGTCTGTTCTCGCATTTCCTGAGATTCCGGACGGGCGTCTTGTTATCGACTATTCCACAAGCCCGCCCTTGCATTACACTAAGGGAGCGCAGGGCCTCGAAAAGCACTTGCTCGAGAATGAATCGCCCTCAGCTCTCGAATCCGGCGACTCCGGAAATGCTTCCGAGGGTGGCGCGGGTGATACAGGTGTCCAAGGCGGAGGCAGCCTAGGAGCGCGAGAAGCGCACGATGACATGTCGGCCTCGCAGAAAACCGTTGTCGGCTTTCTTGTTCCCGCCGTGATAGGTACGCTTTGCGCGGGGGTGTTTGTTTCAATGCGCATGCTCAGGAAGAAGCACCGCTTATGAAAGACCAACTCATCGGTGCTTTTTCTCTTGCTTGCATAAGCATGGTTTTGTGCTCATGCCGCGCCGCATCCGTCGTTATAGAAGTGCAGGGTGGCAAAGGAGTCCAAAAGGACCCTTATCGGATACTTTTTCCTGATCGTCCAAGCGATAAACTCGTAGTGCAGCTTCCAGGTTTGGTCTTTGGCCAACGCTACTTCGTACACGCCCTTAGCTCAGGCGAGGTTGTGGTTGACATAAAGGCCTCATGCGGCTGTGTTCAAGCGACAGCATATCGCCTGCCAGGCGACCAGAGACAACACATAAGCATAAGAATCAAGGCAGTCACTCCTCACACCTTCGCAAGGTCGCTTTTCTTGCACCGGACCTCTCAATTGAGCACAGAAGTTGAACTGCGAGCAAGTGTCGCCGAAAGCAACGTGCCCTCGCTTGGCAAACACATCATTCTCAATTCGCGGCGAGCGGAAGCCAAGAGCGTTTCCCTTGCATATCACAGAAGCGAAAAGGTCAATCTGCCCCCTCCTGTTTCTACCAATCCTCTTATTGAAGTCAAGGTTACCGAGATTCGCGACGACAATGTTGTCTACTCCCTTGCCACCAACCAACGGGTGGGCAGAGTCACAACTTGCTGCAAAGTCATAACCGCTCTACGCGGGGCAGCGGGCGTTTGGAGAACCGCTGGGTAGCGGTTGGGCCGCAACTCAAGCGCGTTGCCGGCACGTGGGCCGGTCGCGCCCTTACCGGCGTGGATGCTGACTTCTGGCCGAAAAGAGATAAATGCATAAAGGGCTTTACGCGCGTGGCTTTCTCTGCTAATATCCTTATACGCGTAGATGCCGTTCATGTGCGTCTGACGCACACCGGCGCCCGGGTGCACAACCCTCTGGCGTAAAATCACTTCGTGCTACGCGAGATATATTGGCGCGAAGTGCAGGCCAAGATGTAATGCATCAGCACACGACCGATGCGGGTCGGCGGCAGGGCGTGGACCGGCCTTAGTGGTTTGGGGCATGTGGGAAAGGGGGGCAAGTAATGCGTAGGATGACTTTCTCGATCATTTATCGGCGTCTAACTCTCCTCTTGTTGCTGGTTCTTGCCTGTTTCGGGGCTTTCGCTGGTGAGGAAAATCCAGCCGCCGAGGCCGAGGGCATCATTTCAATAGAGATCGGAATGCTTTCCGCTCATTCGTTTTCAGGTGGGGCCCAGTGGTTGGAAGCGGAGATCAATGCCTTTAATCGCGTGCATTCAGATATCAAAGCCACGGCCTTCGCTCTGGACAGCCCCCGTGCTCACGAGGCGCCAATTGAAGAACGGCCCTCCCTTCCTGCCGACGTATGCGGGATGAAATCCTGGAAGGGTTATGAGGTTGCCTATCTGGCTTCTCTTGGGCGTCTGGTTCCTATTGACAACTTTCTTCCTGACGAATCATTCAAGAAAACCGATTTTCCAAAAGGCATGATAGATTGCGCAACATTCGATGGAAAGACCTGGGGGGTACCGTGGGCGTCGGAGCCTCTTGTGATGTTTTGTGATCGCGGGCTTTTTGAAGAGGCGGGCCGGGAACCCCCGCGCTCCTGGAATGAGTTGGTGGCGGCAGTGGCGCACTTCACCAAAGATACGGACGGCGATGGCCTCGTCGACCAGTTTGGGTTAGCTATTGCAGACAGCGAAGACGTTGGATTCGTCATCCTGACGCTGCTCCTTGAAATGGGCGGCACGCTATTCGACGAAGAAGGCGTGGACGTGGTTGGCAATGAAACAGCCATGAAGGCGATCGGCGCCTGCCAGGAACTGCTTTCCATGGAGGGTGTGCGTGTTGGCCGGCTTTCCGCCGAGCGCCGGTATGCCATGATCATCTCCGATCACGGAAGGCTCCAATTCACGCCGGATGAGATTGCGCGCTATCGTATTGCCCACGTTCCAGTGCACCACAACCTTCTGACTCCGAATCAATCGACGTGTTACCTGGGCATCCGAAGAAGCACGCTCGAACGGGAACGCGCGAGTTGGGAACTTGTGAAGTGGTTGACGCGGCGGGATGTGTCCATGCCGGAACGCCCGGGCTGCTATCCCTGTCGTGTTGATTTCACGGAGCGGGAGGACTTTCAGGAGCGGATGGAATCGTCGTATCCCGGTCTCGAAATCTTGTACGAAGCTCATTCCAAGGTCACAGATATTGGCCCGAACAATCTCTACGGACGGCAGACGGGGCTGATGTATGTCTGGGATAACCTTAACCTGGCTCTGCGCGGCAGTATGACCGTGGAAGAGGCGCTCAGAAAGGGCGAAGCCATGGCGAATGAAGTCTTGTACGCAATCAAGCCCGCCGGGGTAGTGCCTGCGGGTTTGTATTGATTGTCCTATGGGATGTTAGGGGCCATATGCGTGGAGTAGCGACGCAAATCCGGGAGAGGGGATTGGCTGATTCGTGGAGTGCGCGTCCGCGATGCCGCCTGTTCGCGTCCCGCCGCATCAGAGAAAGACAGGCCTTCATCAGTGTCGGTCTTTGTGCGGTGTTGCTATTTTTCGGAGCAACTCAGGCGGCGAGCGAGAGCATCGGCCCCCGCATTGAAGTGGAGGGCACGGAGATTGATTTGGGAAACGTCTTCTACACAAAGCCGTTTTCGCACGTTTTCCAATTTCGGAACGTTGGCGACGCTCCGCTGACACTGGAGGTGAAGAAGCGCAGCTGTCAATGCCTGTCTGACTTGCTCGACTGCACCGAAGTTGCCCCGGAAGCATCCGGGAAGCTGAAGATCGGCTTTTCCCCGAAGAATCCCCCCACGAGAACCGGCCTGAATTCCTTCACCACCCTCGTTGGCACGAACGATCCCGAGAAGCCGGAACTCCTGTTCACAGTCAAGGTTCGTCTTGTGAGATCGGTGGAAGCCGCGCCACCGGCGCTGGATTTCGGCCCTCTTTCACCTGGGGAGGAGGCCGTCAAAGAGCTTGAAATTGAGTGCTTTGGCGAAACCACCGTCCCAGAAATCCTGTCTTATTCGTGCGCCTCTCCAGTTCTGACAATGGAAGAAGTTCCACAGGAGCAAGATGAGGGCGGTGTATCGAGGACACATTACCGTGTCATTCTCAAGGCTCCAGAGGTTCCGGGCAGTTTCGGGACGGCCATTCAGTTCGAAACAACGTCTACTCGCATACCGTTTCTGGAGATTCCCGTCAAGGCTTTCGTGCCCTATCCCATAAAGGTCCAACCCGAACGGGCTCTTTTCGGCATTGTCGAGCCCGGCACACAGTCCGCTAGAGAGGTCCGGCTTCTGGTTCCTTCGTCAGAGCCGGGTTCTTTTCGCTGGCTCTGTCCCGACGAACGGGTGACAGCGGAATTGGCTCCCGAAGACTCTGAGGGGGAGAGGATTTTGGTTATTACACTGAGCACACCTCTCTCGGGAGACAAGAGGATCGAAGTTCTGAAGACCACAATCTCGATAGTATCTGAAGACGAACAGGTCGTTGCACAGATTCCCATCCATGCAGTGATTAAGCGTCCGAAAAGCGAATGATTGAAACGCGGGTGCAGGATTCGTACGGGGCCCGAGTTTCTGGAGGAGCACGCATATGAATGATAGGCGCGTATTGGCCGGCATGTTTCAGGTGCTTATCGCGACGTATCTATGCGCAAGTTTGCTGTCATGTTCCGAGCCTCCTTCACGTACCGAGAGTTCCACCACCGATCCCGGAAAACGCCTGCACGCTCTCATGGAAGAGTATGACGCGCTGCCTGAGAAGCCTGGGATACTCCCCCGGCGGCAGGCGCTTCTAGAAGAGATCGCGGAGGTTGCCCTGGCCGCCGCAGCACCCAAGGATTCAATGGCATGTGTGTCTGCCTTGAAGCGATTTCAGAATCATGCTGCGGGACCGCTTCTCTTTGACGCGTGCTGCGACCGCTTGGCGCTTGAAGGCCGCGACGATCTTCTGACCTTCTGCAGGAGCGTGGACGAAGCCCTGCCCGACAGCATGGTTGGCAACGCGGCTTTTGCCCGAGAGCTTCAAATTACTGAGGAGATGGAGGAAGAAGTATTCCTGGCGAAATGTGCTGCGATTCTTGACGAAAGTGAACGGAAGCCCAAGGCGCGCATCGCACTCTTTATGAGAGCCAATCACTACCGCCCGCAAGGAAGGAGCAGAGAGGCGGCACTTGACTGCCTTCGGTTGATAGCAGGTTTCCCGGACACATATCGGAAAGAGGACGTTGCGATCAAGGTGAACCTGATATTGGAAGAGGCCGGGTTCCCACTGGAGGCAGACATCTTGTGGCGAGCGGAGAATCCGGAGATTTTAGCCGAATATTTCGCTCAAGAACTCGCTCTTGGCGCGACAGATTGTGATGAAACAGAAAGCATACCGCATACGTTGGCAAGCATTTATGCTTCGCACAGTCCCTCACTGCAGACAATTATCGAACATGTTGGGCTCGATGATGCGCTTAACAGCGCTACAGTGTACGAGAAAGCCGTTTTTCGAGCACGCATGGGAAGAATAGCTGTCGAGAGGCTTGATCCTGTGGCAACTGCGGGGCAATTCGAAGAATTCTTGAAGATATTGCCAAATGCTTTTGCGGGCTTGCCGGAGGATTCGCCAGAGAGACAGGTCCTTATCGGCTCGTGCAAAGCGGCAGCTGAGGGATTGAGTGGCCTTTGGACTTGGCCATGCACGCGTGCGTCGGACCGTGAACTCGAGCAGGTTCGAGCAAGTCTTGCGGCTCGTGAAGCGGCAGCCAGATTGAGCGAAACGTATCTGACATTCATCGAGGAACGACTTAAGGCGATGGGAGATGATGGGGAGAAGCGCTACGCCGCTGCCCTCAATGAACACATCAGTCTTCTGGAGAGGATGCGTGTACGAGCTCGAGTCGTTGAGGCCTATCGGCATTTCATAGACATCTTCCCCGGTTCTGACTCAAGTCCGCAGTATTTTATGAAGATTGCCGAGTTTTACAGAGATTCGCTCGACATGAAAGTGAAGGCCGCTGAAGTCTTTGCAGAACTTCGAGAGAATTACCCCAATAGCGAGTATGCGGGGCCGGCGTCCGTGAGGCAGGCCCTTTGCCTATACGAGGAAGGACATTACAGCGAAGCCTATGAAGTCATTCAAATGGCTTTGGCTGAGGGGCTTCCAGAGCACGAAACCCTTAAGGCTGAGTTTCTGATCCCTCTCTGCGAAGCAGCGATGGGACTGAACGAGGACGCGGAGGTCCATATGGCTGCCTACTGCGAAAAATATCCTCAGGGTTCGATCACCCCTCGGGCTTTTTTTTGGCTTGGCAGCAACAAACTCTCCCAACAGAAATACGGTGGAGCCCTGGAGTACTTCGAGGAACTTGTTCTTCGATACCCCGACTCATCGTACGCTCAGAAGGCTAGAGAATACATTGATAGATTGAAATCCATCAGCGTGGAGGCCGCAAAGTGAGTCGCTGGGGCTTTGCATGTGCCGGCGCTCTTATTGTCGTGTCTCTGCGCGGCGTTGCATCCGATTCCGTTACACCAGGGACTCTGATTTTGCAGGCCGAAGATGCAACCCGGATCGTCTCACCAGCATCGAGGCGGCAATGTGAGGGAGCGTTGGGCGGGGAGGCGGTCATGATGGGGGCAGACGAACCCACAGCTGCCCGCAGGGGCGAAATAGTCTTCGATGTAGACATAGCAGAAGACGGTCAATATAGTCTTTGGCTGCGCGTCCAGTGGCATTGCACCTGCGCCCGTTCCATCCAGCTTTTGACCAGCGCTGAGAGCATTGCGTCCGCTGGAAGCGTGCCGTCTTTTTCAAACACCCCATTGTCATCCTCGCATCCTCCCCGTACGTGGATCTGGGTTTCCGGAATGAAGCTGACGTTCAAAGCGGGGCGTCAAACAATCACGCTAATCCAGAAGGAACACTTGACGCTTGTCGACGCAATAGCGCTTTCCAACGATCCAGATTACCTCCCCCCAGGTTTCAGGCCAGATGAGAGGACATTCGAGTCTCAGCAGCTTGAGGGTGATTGGGGAAGACTTGGAGATGGGCGCAGCAGGATTTTTCTCACGGACTCTGAATGGCGGCACTTCAAGCTGGATGTGGCTCTTGGGCTTTCGCGAAATGCTTCCGATGGCTTCCCTGGCTCCAACGGTGTGCTTTTCTGCTTGCAGCAGGCAAAGAACGGCTACGAGTGTGCGTTGCGGCGAGGAGAAGATGGGAACCTGAACGTGACCCTTTTTCGTTTGGCAGATGGTAAGCGCGTTCTGCTTGCCAAACGTGCTGTGGCTGATACAGAGAATCTGACGCATGCCCTGCGGCTTGTTCGTCTCGCGGAGGAGATCCGTATTTGCCTGAATGGAATCTCAGTTATTTGCCTTCGGGACAGCACCTTTGATGGAGGGCCTTTGGCCTTTGTGGCAGATGTCGAGCGTAACGAAGCATTCAAAGATATTGCGATTCGAAGCCTTCAAGCACACGTAGTGCATTCGTGGGAGGAGACAACCGACTGGACTGATGTCTCTGGTATATGGCACCCCGTGTCCGCCTTTGATGACACAAAGAAAATGTCTCCTTGCATGGGGATGGGAGAAACAGGTGCGATCCGGCTGGCCCCGTGGTCAATCTCTGACCGGTTCGGATTCCGCGCGCAAATGAAGCTTGAGGAGGGAAGTGGAGGCGTCTGCTTTGACTTCCGCGATTCGCGCAACTATTCCGCATTAGTCCTGGGGCCAGGAGATAAATCAAATGGAAGTGCGTGCGCGGTGTCCTTGCTCGAATCCAAGGATGGCGCGAGTCGTCTTGTCTGGGAGCAACCTGTGAGACTCGACCCGAGCCAGTGGCACGCGCTTGAGCTTCAGGTACAACCGGGCAGTGTCGGCGTCCATTTGAATGGTTCATTTGTGAGGACGCTTCCCTTTACATGCACACATTCGGCCAGTTCGATCGGGCTTTTCTCCGGTAAGGCTTCGGCCGTGGCTTTTGCTGAAGTGTATGCTTGCGACGAAATTCCAGCCGATGACATGCACTACATTTTCGAGCCTTGGTGCGATGATTTCGCACAAGCACACTGGCGGCATGTAGCAGGCACCTCAAGGCTCGTTTCACACCCGGCTTATTTCGAAATACGTCCCACAGAGAGTGATGGCGAGATACTGATAGAGAGGCGGGCTCCGCTCTCGGGTGATTTTGTGGCCGAAGTTTTTCTTCAGAGAGACGAGGCAGTCGTTCGGGCGAACACGTTGGGCGGACAAGAGGATGTTCCATTGGCTCGTCTTCCTGTTCTACCGGGGGGTGCGCGTTTCGGATTGCGGATCCGCGATCACTCGGATCCTTCTGTAGAGTTGATAATCTCCGCAGACAGGGGAGGTATGGGGGATCTCCGAATAGATCGTAATGGAGATACCCTGGCCCAGGAATCAGCATCCAGCGCCAATATCTCCACGCATCCCTCGCTTATGGTGTCGATCAGAGGTAACAGGATTGTCGCTTCGATCGATGAACTTGTCGAGGCAAGCACGGAATTCGAGGCAATGGAAGCACCACGGAACTGGGAAATCGCCCTGTGGGGGGAGCATATGGACCCCGTCCATCCTCTGAACATAACTGAAATCCGGCTGAGAAACTTGTCTTGTTTGTCTGGCTGGGACTCCGCCGAAATAGAGCGGGACATCCTGTGAAGAAGTAAGACGAGAGCTGAAGAGGGGTACAATGCGGGAAATCGGCGCAGCAATCTTGATGGTTTCTCAGGCTCCCTGTTGCGGCGGGGCAGAACGGAGCCTTTTCGAATGTGCTGAATGGCTGCGCCTGCATACCGAGCTGGAGCCCCACGTGGCATGCCCCGAGGCAGTCACGCTTGGGCGCGAACTCAAGGCAAGGAACATTCCGTATGCCGTTGTGCGGCGCGTGAAGCTGGAAAGAGGACGCGGAATAGCCTCATGGATCAAATCCATGTGGGACCTGATTCTCTTAGCATTCAAAGTTCGGGCCGTTTCGAACTCAATCAACGCGAAGATAGTTCACGCTAACGGTCTGAAAGCCGCTATCCCGTGCGCCATATCCGCTTGGATCAAAGGCATTCCTGTGCTTGTTGTTCATGTAAGAGACTACCCGAAGTACAGGTACCTGACAAAGTTCGTGCTGCGACAGGCAAGTCGCACGTTGGTTGCTTCTCGCTATGCTGCCCGGGCGCTGGGCGCCCTTGTGCCCGGAGCGTCGTCGTCGATAGAGGTGATTCCCAACGGCGTGGCCATGCCTGTGCTTCCCGAGAGGCCAGCGCCCGAGATTAGAAAAGAATTGGGAGTGCCTGGGGATGCGTTCGTAATGACTATGATTGCACAGATGGCCCCATGGAAGCGCCATGACCTCTTTTTGAACGCTCTTGCGCTTCTCCAAGGGCGAGATGAACCTATTCACGGGATCATTGTGGGGGATGACATCTGGCATCGAAACGGGGAATACATCGAGCAATTGCACTCAAGGGCGAAGATGCCCGACCTCGATGGGCGCATTACGTTCCTGGGATCCAGGGAGGACATTGGCGCCATCTTGAGCGCTTCCGATATCTGTGTGCTTCCTTCCAGCCAGGAGCCTTTCGGACGCGTGGTTGTGGAAGCATGGATGGTCGGCGTGCCGGTTGTGGTGAGTGATGCAGGGGGACCTGCGGAGCTTGTGGAGCACGGACATACGGGTCTGTGTTTCAGAAACGGAGACGTTGCTGACCTCGTGACCTGTATTTCTCGCCTTTTTGAGGATGAGGAGCTTCGCGTGCGTCTAGCAGAAGACGGCAAGGCGCGTGCTGGCCGGTATTCTATCGAGAATCACGCCATGGCTGTCGCGGCGCTGTATCGCGAGTTGCTAAGATGCGGATAGGGTATGAATACATGTTGCCGGGTGTTCAAGACACCGGTGTCGAAGTCGCCATACGAGAATTGCTTGGGGCCCTGGCGGAGCAACTCGGCGACGATTCAATACATGTCTACGCGAGAACCTCAAAGATTCCTCCTTTGGCTGGCTTTAGAAACGTGGTGGTGCACAAGGCTTTCTTGGCAGCCATGGGACGGCCGTGCCGGATTTTGTGGCAGCAACTGGCAGCGCCTGCGGCGTTCCGCTTCGCACGATTGAGTCTCTACCACGCCACCGGATACGTGGTGTCTCCGTATCATTCAATCCCGACGGTTCTGAGCATATATGACGTGATTGCGCTGGATAGGCCTGACTTGACGAGATTCGCCAATGCCCTTCATTACGGGAAAATACTCCCGCAAGGAGCCAGATCCGCTACGAGGGTTATCGTGCCCAGCGCGTACGTGAGAGAGCGCCTGACAGCGGTTACAGGCGTTCCGGAGGCGAAGGTCGAAGTCATACCTCTTGGCGTTTCGGCTTCTTTTGCGGTTACCCATCGTGATGAAGTGCGACGCAGACTCTCTCGTGTCCCGAACCTGCGTGGCAGACGTTACCTCTTGGCCGTAGGCAGGTTGGAACGGAAAAAAAACCTGTCTTCCCTCATAGCAGCTTTTGCCCGCATGCTGCAGAAGGAGCCAAAAGATCTTGCGCTGGTCATTGTTGGAGGAGTAGGTGACGATTTGCCCAATCTTCGCCGAACCATTTCAGAGGCCGGAGTGGAAGGCCGTGTGCTTCTTGCCGGTCGTGTAAGCGAAGAAACGCTTGTGGCTCTTTATAACGGCGCCGAGGCGTTCGTATATCCATCTTGGGAGGAAGGGTTTGGGTTGCCGCCCTTGGAGGCCATGGCGTGTGGTACGCCGGTGCTTTGCTCCAATGCTGGCGCCTTACCAGAAACCGTAGGCAATGCAGCATTGCTGTTCAGCCCTGACAGCCCTCTGGAACTTGCATCCAAACTGTCGCTGGTTCTCGCAG
>ERZ795058.2854-NODE-2854-length-19287-cov-5.366473_pt1 | contig 19287 bp, 18 predicted proteins | sample MGYA00375142_ERZ795058 | MGnify/ENA primary metagenome ERZ795058 (study PRJEB30187, sample SAMN05720210) | activated sludge metagenome | isolation source: anaerobic digester from wastewater treatment plant | place: Japan | collected 2015-04-20 ... | reverse complement strand
AAGGCTACGGCATCGCTGTCGACGGGCACAGAAACGCCTATGTTACCGGACAGACTTACTCCGCCGACTTCCCGACCACATCCGGAGCGTTTCAAACCTCCCTGAAAGGTGTGCAAAATGCCTTTGTCTGCAAATTGAACCCTGACGGAAGCGCCCTTGTCTATTCTACCTATATGGGCGGAAGCAGTTATGACGAGGGATATGGCATCGCTGTTGACAGGGCCAAAAGCGCCTATATAACCGGAATTACGCAATCTGCCGATTTCCCGGCCACTCCCGGGGCTTTTCAAACCGCCCCGAAAGGCGCTCATGATGCCTTTATCAGCAAGTTAAACCCCGACGGCAGCGCCCTTGTCTACTCAACCTTTCTGGGCGGAAGCCGGTCGGATAAAGGATATGGTATCGCAATTGATCGCGCCGGAAGCGCCTATGTGACCGGATCGACTGATTCCGGCGATTTTCCGACCACTCCCGGGGCTTTTCAAACCTCTCTGAAAGGCGTCAACAACGCTTTTGTAAGCGCGCTGAGTCCTGACGGCGGACACCTTGTCTACTCAACCTTCCTGGGAGGAAGCAATTATGGTTATGGCTTCAGCATCGCCGTTACCGGCGCCGGAATCGCATGCGTTGCCGGATGGACTGATTCCAGCGATTTCCCGACCACCCCCGGGGCTTTTCAAACCTCTCTGAAAGGTCATACGGACGCCTTTGTATGCAAATTTTATTTCGGTAATCCGTGTATGTCAGTCGATCCCTCGGCATACGATTTCGGCCCGGAATATGTGCAAACGGCTTCCCGCCCCGCCTGGTTTACCGTTGCCAACAAGGGTGCCGGCGATCTGGTTTTAGGGACAATCGTGATAGCCGGGCCACATGCGGCCAGTTTTATCATTCAGAACGATCATTGCTCGGGGCAGACCCTGAAGCCGGGTGAGAGCTCCACGTTAAGCGTTGTCTTTTTCCCGGCCGAGGATTGTTATAAGTCGGCGTTTTTGACGATACCCAGCAACGATCCGAAATGTCGGGAATATATCGTTTCATTGATGGGAAGGGGAGTTCCCCCTGTCATATGTGGCGAGGCCAGCCCCGCATGACGGAAGCGGCCGACAGGCAAAACCGATCGGCCCAAACGACTTCCTTATTTGCATGAGCGCCCGCGCCCGAACGTCGCCCTCGGGCTTTTTCCCGCGGATTGGGAAATCGCGACGGGATTGTTATGTTTCTTCAAACAGGCTTTTCTTCGAATACTTAATATGTTGAATGATATGGCCGATATTGCCTTCCCCGGCATATTTCGTCATATCAAAAAAGTCGCAATCCGTCCCGGACCAATACAAGTCGTTCTCGTCACCCTTGACGGCGATTTGCTTATTCAATTTGCCGACATATACCTCAACATAGCAATCATCGATATAATATGTAAAGTCCATCAAATGAAAAAGCGTTGTATCTTTTTTTGTGATCGAGGTTTCTTCCTCCAACTCACGATATGCGGCGTTTATGCCGTCTTCGCCCGTTTCAATTTTACCGCCAACAAGATTTGATAATCCTTTGTACGGGTTTTTCCTGCGTCTGCACATCAGCAGCTTATCCGCCGTGCAGTTAAAAACGGCTATCACGTTATAACCTTGCATAATCCACCTCTATAAGCCGGCCGTCGTCTTGTTTTATGGATTACTTCTCAGTCAAAGTCGCCCAAAATGTCGGCACGCCGTGATCGTGGAGAAATCCGGACCCATTCGTATCCTCGTATAGGTCGAGCAGCTTAAATCCAGCCTTGAGCTGGCCGCGAATTTGTTCTTCAAGCGTGTGCGAGAACTGAATCCCGCAATCTTCTTTTTCCAGCGACTCTATTAACTCCGGTTCTTTCAACGGGTTAAACGGAAGACGGTGCTTTATCACCGTTTCGTCTTCGTCAAAAAGATAATTTATGCCGTTATCCAAACCGGCCATCAGTCTCCCGCCTTTTTTAAGTATGCGATAACATTCGTTCCAAACATGCATTACATCTTCGATATAGGAATTCGACACAGGATGGAAAATCAAATCAAACGAATCGTTATCAAAAGGCAAAGGCTTTGTCATATCGGCGCGTATGGCATGAATTTCATATCCTTCTCTATCCGCAACGGATAAGTCGCTCATGATTTGTTTCTCGGAATAGTCGAGAACGGTACACTCGGCCCCGAGAGCCGAAAAAATCGGCATTTGCTGACCGCCCCCGGAAGCAAGGCCCAGCACTTTCCTGCCTTTCAAATCCGGATACCATTCTTTGGGCACCGGTTTGGTCGGCGTTAAAAGCATTGACCATTTTCCGTTGAGAGCATCTGAAAATTGCTCGTGAGAAATCGGTATGCCCCATTCCCAGCCGTTCTCAATCCACCTGTCTATTGTTTTTGAATTAATCTCTGTATAATCCATATAGATACCCCAAATTATTTTATATTTTTTAGCATAACACTTTGCTCCGGCAGCGTCAACGGTTTCGCAAATCGCCTTGTCCGGCGCTCTGCGGGATTGAGACACATAGATTGCTTTATGTTTTAAATTCACAAATCGGAGTTGATCAGCTTCATGTCATTTTCACAATCTCGCCGATAAACGGGATTTGACGGCAATAAGGATCATGCTCATCATGCATATACTTGCCGGCCGTGGCACCTAAATCGATCTCTCGTGGCGAAGTCCGCCTTTGGGACTTGGTCCTGCGAACGGAGAAAATCGGGTCTCTATTTTAGTTAAACCTTAAAATTCCTCTAAAGTCACAAAGTGTCTGTATCGGCCACAGCTCCAACATCCTGTCTGATTCAGGCTAATACCCCATCGCCGTCGCGAGCAGCAGGAAGCACATGCTCAGCATCAGCATGAGCAGTTGGAAGGGCGCAGTGCGCCTGAACCACGCGCCGTAGCCCGTATCCGCGATGGAAAGGCCCACGAGCATGACCGCGTTGGTCGGAAAGAACACGTTTGTGAAGCCGTCGCCGAAGCAGAACGCGAGTATCGCAAGCTCCCGGCTGATGCCGATCATATCGCAGATGGGCATGATGATGGGGATGACCAGCAGCAGCTTCGCGCTCGCGCTTGCGATGAAGAACTCGAGCAGCAGCACGATACCGTAGATGAGCAGTATCCCCGCGTAGGGCGAAACGCCCGAGAGGCCCGAGAGAAGCTTGAACATGATGGTGTCGAGTATGTTGCCCTGCGTGGCGATGAACTTGACGCTCCCCGCGCACAGCAGCATCAGGATGCCCGGGCTCATGCCCGCGACGCCGGAAACGAAGTATCCAAGCGTTTTTTTGACGCTGCCCGCGACGATCGAGCCGCTGACGAGCGTGCCCGCGAGAAAGCCCACGCCTATGACCGGCAGCGAGATGCCCGAGAGCGCCTCGATGTTGGTGAGCGCGGAGGCGACGATCATCACGGCGACGATGGCGATGAAAAACGCGCAATAGACCCGGAACACCTTGCCCTCGCCCGCGCGCTCCGCATCGCTCTGCTCAAACCCATCCGCATGCGCGGCGCCCGAGGCGAGCGCGCGCCCCTCGCTGCGCTTCGCGTAAAACACGCTGAAGGCCGAGAGCAGCGCCCAAAGCAGCGCGAACACGATCAGCCTGTACCAGATGCCGGAAATGACGCTCGCCCCGCCGATCCTCGCGGCAAGGCCTATGGTGAAGGGGTCGAGCAGGGGCACAGCGAAGCCCACGCCCGCGGCGAGCAGGCACATCGAAAGGCCCGTGAGGTTATCCCAGCCCATGCTGCGCGCGAGCATTAGAATGAGCGGCACGAGCACGAGCATCTCCTCGAACGTGCCGAACATCGCGGCCATGGCCATGAAGAACAGCGTCACCGCCCAGATGAGCGCGTATTTCTTGTTGCTGTACTTTCTGATGAGCCGCACCACGATGGCCTTGATGCCGCCCGTGCTCTCGATGATGGAGAAGCTGCCCGCGAGCACGAGCAGCACCACGGCGATGAGCATGATGTTCATCCCGTCCCCGCTGCCGAGCACCTCGAAGGGCGCGGTGAACCAGCGCCACACGGGATAGCCGCCCTCGCCCGGTATCGGCGCGTAGCTGCCCGGCACGATCTGCTCCAGCCCGTCCACCGTCACGCGCTCGTATCGGCCGTGGGGAATGACATGGGTCAGTATGCCCACGACGGCCATCAGAGCGAGCAGTATGGCCATCACGCTCACGAAGGATTTGACGGAGATCGAGAGGCCGCCCTTCTTTTTCGTTTCGCCCGGATTTGCGATGTGCTCCATAAACACCCCCGAAATGATGCGTTGTATGATTATACCACGCGGCGGGCCGAAGCGGAATACGGCGCGAAAGCAAAAACGCGCGTATCCGTTGACAATTCGGCGCGCGTAACATACAATACGGTATGGCTGTGAAACGGAACAGTAGGCCAGCGCGTCTTTAAGAGAGCCGCCGGGTGGTGCGAGGCGGAAGACGGCGGGGCCGAAGCTCGCCGCGGAGCCTCCGCGAGGAAATGCGCGGCGCATCCCTGCGTTATCGGGGCACGAGCGGGCGCTTTGCGCCAACAGGAGTGGTACCGCGGAAAAGATCCGTCTCCCCATCGGGAGGCGGCTTGTTTTATTTAGACGGCGCCAAAATGGAGGTAACTATGACCAACCGGTACGACCACGACGCGATCGAGCTCAAATGGCAGCGCAAATGGGCGGACGCGCATTGCTTCGAGGCGATCGAGGATCACGCGAAAAAGAAGTTCTACGGCCTGATCGAATTCCCCTACCCTTCCGGGCAGGGGCTGCATGTCGGCCACCCGAGGCCGTTCACGGCGATGGACGTCGTCTGCCGCAAGCGCCGCCTCCAGGGCTATAACGTGCTCTTCCCGATCGGCTACGACGCGTTCGGCCTGCCCACGGAGAACTACGCCATCAAAACGGGCATTCACCCGACGATCGTCACGACGGAGAACATCCGGCGCTTCCGCGCGCAGCTCAAGCGCCTGGGTTACTCGTTCGACTGGAGCCGCGAGGTCAGCACCTCCGACCCGGATTATTACAGGTGGACGCAGTGGATCTTCCTCAAACTGTATGAGAAAGGCCTCGCGTATAAAGCCGAGATCCCCATCAATTTCTGCACCTCCTGCAAGGTCGGCCTCGCCAACGAGGAGGTCGTGGACGGGAGCTGCGAGCGCTGCGGCGGCGAAGTCGTGCAGATGGTGCGCAGCCAGTGGATGCTCAGAATCACAGCCTATGCGCAAAGGCTCATCGACGACCTCGACGAGGTCGATTACATCGAGCGCGTGAAAATCCAGCAGAAAAACTGGATCGGCCGCAGCGAGGGCGCGGAGGTCGACTTCGCCATCGACGGCGCAAACGACGTGCTCCGCGTGTTCACGACGCGGCCGGATACGCTTTTCGGCGCGACATACATGGTCATGAGCCCGGAGCATCCGTATGTGGAAAAATACCGCGAGCGCATCGGGAACTGGGACGCGGTCGCAGCCTATCGCGCCGAGGCCGCGCGCAAAAGCGAGTTCGAGCGCACGGAGCTCGTCAAGGATAAGACCGGCGTGCCGCTCGACGGGCTTGATGCAATCAATCCCGCAACGGGGAAGAAAATCCCCGTCTGGATTTCCGACTATGTGCTCATGAGCTACGGCACGGGCGCCATCATGGCGGTGCCCGGGCACGACGCGCGCGACTACGAGTTCGCCAAAACTTTCGGGCTTCCCATCGTGGAGGTCGTCGCGGGCGGGGATATTGAGAAAGAAGCGTATACCGACTGCGAACGCGGCAAAATGGTCAACTCCGGCTTCCTCGACGGCATGGAGGTCGGCGAAGCGAAGAAGGCCGTCACCGATTATCTGATTGAAAAGGGCATAGGCTCCCGCAAGGTCAATTACAAGCTGCGGGACTGGGTTTTCGCGCGCCAGCGCTACTGGGGCGAGCCCATCCCGCTGGTCAAATGCGAAACATGCGGCTGGGTGCCGCTGCCCGAGAGCGAGCTCCCCTTAGAGCTGCCCATGCTCGAGGATTTCTCTCCCACGGACGACGGCAGTTCCTGCCTTGCCCGCGCGAAGGACTGGCTGCACACCTCCTGCCCCAGGTGCGGCGGCCCCGCCGTGCGCGAGGCGGACACCATGCCCAACTGGGCGGGCTCGAGCTGGTATTTCCTGCGCTACGCCGACCCCCGCAACGATCGCGAGCTCGCCGCGCGCGACAGGCTCGATTACTGGACGCCCGTGGACTGGTACAACGGCGGCATGGAGCACACGACGCTGCACCTGCTCTACTCCCGCTTCTGGCACAAGTTCCTCTACGACATCGGCGTCGTGCCGACGAAGGAACCGTACATGAAGCGCACGAGCCACGGCATGGTGCTCGGCGAAAACGGCGAGAAAATGAGCAAATCCCGCGGAAACGTGATCAACCCCGACGATTACATCCGCGAGCACGGCGCGGACGCGTTCCGCATGTACGTCATGTTCATGGGCGCGTTCGACCAGCCCATCCCCTGGAACTCGCAGGGCACGAAGGGCTGCCGCCGCTTCCTCGAGCGCGTGTGGCGCCTGCAGGACATGATAAGCGGCGAGCCGGGCGTGCGCGATTGCCTCAAAGCCTCCCTGCACGGCTGCATCAAAAAGGTCGGCGAGGACATCGAGCGCATGAAGTTCAACACCGCCATCGCCGCCCTGATGAGCTTCGTCAACGACGCGTACGCGGTTGGTTCGATTGCGCGCGAGGAACTGCGGGCGCTTTTGATACTGCTCTCCCCCTTCTCCCCGCACATCGCGGAGGAGATGAACGAGGCCCTCGGCCTCGGCGGCCCGCTCTTTGAGGCGCAGTGGCCGGAATACGACGAGTCCGCGCTCGTCGAGGATACCGTAGAGCTCGGCGTGCAGGTCAACGGCAAGGTGCGCGCGCGCGTACAGGTGAGAGCAAACACGCCGGCCGGCGAGATCGAAAAGCTCGTGCTCGCGAGCGGGGAGGTCAAACCTTTCCTCGAGGGAAAGACCGTGAGGAAGGTCATCGTCGTGAAAAACGTCGTCAATATCGTTGTCGGGTAAGGAAGGCTTATCCGACAACGAGCCGATGCCAACCGTGAATGGCGAATAACTGAAAACGGGGCTTTCTCGATCAAGGCGTGCCGTCACAGGTAAATGTTGCGGCACGCCTTTCTTTTTTGATATAGTTGGAAGAGGTAAATGGGAATTTGCGGCAACCTTTGAGAAATTTTGATTGCGAGGCGTTAAGCATGGAAAATGTCAAACGGGAATTATTGATCGGTCAGCGCGAAGTTCTGCTCGAAACCTTGAAAGCCCGCTTCGAGAAAAACGGAAACCGGCATCAGGATTTCGCATGGGACAGAGTGCTGGCCAGGCTGGAATCAAACCCCGAAAAGCTATACTCTCTTTACGAAATGGAAATGACCGGCGGCGAACCGGATGTCGCGGGCTTCGAGAGCAGTTCGGGTATGTATCTTTTTTATGATTGTTCGGCGGAAAGCCCCAACGGCCGCAGAAGCGTCTGTTATGATCGCGAGGGGCTCGAATCAAGAAAAGAGCACAGGCCGGAGCATAACGCCATTGATATGGCGGCTTTCATGGGGATCGAATTATTATCGGAGGAACAGTATCGTGGATTGCAGAAGCTGGGGAAATTCGATTTAAAAACGTCAAGCTGGGTGAAAACCCCATCCGCGATCAGAAAACTTGGGGGAGCTCTGTTTTGCGACCGGCGCTATGACACGGTCTTTGTATACCACAACGGGGCGGAATCCTACTACGCCTCCCGAGGCTTCCGCGGTCTGCTAAGGGTATAGACTTACAAGTTGCAGTCCATTCGCGGGCCTGCAAGATCGACAGGCGCTATACAATGCGCAGCTCAAGGATTCGGAAGCGCCGTTGCGGCGTGCTTTCCGTTTTGATATACTCGGAAAATGGGGAACGGAAATTCAGCGACATGCATGGCGGAGGGCCGGGATGAAGAAGAAACTATGGATTTTCAGCGCGCTTATTGCTCTTTTAGTGATTGTCGGAATCATCGTTATGATAAACGGAAATAAGCACGAAGCGGAGTTTATTGCTTCATATTCAGAAGAAACGGGGCAAATAATAGTTCATGCCGCCAGACCTTATAAAAGATGCAATCCCTATGAATTCGAGAACAGAATTCCAAACGGAGATGCAATCATATCATTATCCGACCGGTATACGGAAAATAACACGGATATATTTATTTTTGATATTCTCGGCGATGGGGTGGCCGAATTCGCTTTCTACAGCATTGACCTCCAAGACGCAAGCAATAAATATAAATTTGCCAAAAGCGTGAAAATTATCATTGCAGATGAAGTTGTTAATTTAAACAATGAACTATGGAGGCGATAAACTCTGTTTTATCGCCATATTTGCATGCACGGCGGCCGCAACCGCCTGTTGTTTCATGAAGGTCAATATTTGAAGCTGTGCTCCCCCACGGAAATACACGTTTCAAGCGTTTCGCCCGGACAGGGCTTTCGGATCTCGATCAGGTTCAGCACGTCATAGCCGCGGCTTGCGAGCAAGGCGATCATAGCGCCGTTGTTCGGATGGACGTAGTTGTAGAGCGTATCCTCGCCATAGCTTCGCGCGAGCGCCTCGGCCTTGTCGTAGAGCAGCGAGGCGACGCCGCGCCGCCTGTACGACGGGAGAACATAGAGCGATTCCACCCACACGCAGGGCGCGTCCACGCGGCAGGCGAGATAGCCGACCGGGGTTTCCCCGTCGAGCGCGAGATAGACGGGATACCCTTTGTCAAGATATTCCAAGAATTCCTCCCGCGCGGCGGCGGAATCCTCCGCCGCTTCGATCCGGTTAAACCGGCGCAGCTCCGCGCGGAACTTCGCGACAAGGGGAACCGCGCACGCGAGATCTTCAACATCCGCCCGCCTTGATTCGATCATGGCCGATTCTCAAATATATCCTTTTTTCGTATCATACCATGCCGAATACCGCCGCCGCAAGGCCGGTGCCAACCTCCAAATCTTTCCGAGATTGTTAATAATCATTGACGAAACGGGCGCGGGAATTGCAAAAATCGGCCGGAGCGATTAAAATGAAGCATACCTTTTCGAGAAAACGGATTTACCGGAGGCGCATTTGGGCAATCGCATACGAAAAACACTCAAGCGCATGGCGAAGCGCGCCGTGCTCTCCATACGGAAATTCCACGCATCCTGGCGCCGCGCAGGCATAAGGAAACGCACGCTTTTCGTCGGCTCCGCGTCGGGCGTCGTGGTGATGGTCGCCGTGCTCGTCGTGCTGCTCGCTTCCTCAGGCAAAGCCGAGGCGGGCGCGCCCGCGACGGCGCGCGGGGAAACCGCGCTTTTCACGGGCGCGCAGAACGCGTCCGGCGCCGACGTCGACGTCGTGGACATCACTCCCCCGCCCACGTTCAGGGTCACGCCCACGCTCACGCCGACGCTCACGCCGACGCCCACGCCGGACCCGATCCTGCGCCGCGGCATGGAGGACGAACGCGTAACGCGACTGCAAGTCCGGCTCATCGAGTTGGGCTATCTCGAGCTCGACCAGCCCACGATGAAATTCGGCCCCGCAACGGAGGATGCGGTCAGGCACTTCCAGAGGCAGGTCAATTTCACGAAAGCCTTCATCGACCTGGGCGTCACGCTCGCCGAGGACGGGCAGGCGGGCCCGAGCACGCTCGACCTGCTTTACGGCGACGACGCGCCCAAATACTGCGTCGTGTTCGGCATGAAGGGCGACGACATCACCGACATGCAGGAGCAGCTCAAGGATCTCGGGTACATGGACGTCGTGACCGGCAATTATCTCGAAACGACGGTCGCCGCGCTCAAGTCCTTCCAGGAGGAGAACGGCCTCTCCGCCGACGGCATGTGCGGGGAAAAGACATTCAACCTCCTTTACAGCGACGATGCCAAGGAAAGCCCGAACATGCGCAAGTCCGCACGCACGAGGGCCAACATAGACAAGATGATCTCCGTCGCCAAGGACCAGCTCGGCGATCCGTACATACGCGGCAACAAGGGTCCGAGCAGCTTCGATTGCTCCGGCCTCGTGTACTACTGCCTCAAGCAGGCGGGCAGCAACAGGCGCCGCCTGAACGCCGCGGGCTACTCGAAGGTGTCCGACTGGGAAAAGATTTCGGACATAGACGACCTCAAGAAGGGCGATCTGATCTTCTTCTACGATGACGATTTCACCAAGATCGGCCACGTCGGCATCATCATCAACAGCAGCGAGATGATCGACGCATCCTCAAGCAACGGCGAGGTCGTGCGCCGCGAGTTCAAGACGAGCTACTGGAGAAAGCACTTCTACTGCGGCAGGAGGCCCTGGTGATGGATGGACTGGTCGTGCGGAATCTGCGCGCGGCGGTGACCTGCGACGGCGCGGACACCGTTTATGAAAACTGCGACCTGCTCGCCGAGGGCGGCGTCATAACGGCCATTGGGAAAAACCTCGGCGCGCCGGAGGGCTGCGGGGAGATTTCCGGCGCGGGCATGCTCTGCTACCCCGGCCTCGTGAACACGCACCACCACCTCTACCAGTATTTTTCGCGGAATTTGCCTGGCGTGCAGAACATGGAGCTGTTCGACTGGCTCCGCGCGCTCTACGAGGTGTGGAAGAACCTCGACCGCGCGGTCGTGCGCGACTCTTCGCTTTGCGCGCTCGGCGAGCTCGCAAAGAACGGCTGCACGACCTGCTTCGACCACCACTACGTTTTCCCCAGCGCCGCGGGCGAGCTGGTCATAGACGAGCAGTTCCGCGCGGCCGGTGAGATCGGCGTCCGCATGTGCGCCGCGCGCGGCAGCATGGATCTCTCTAAGAAAGACGGCGGCCTTCCGCCGGATAGCGTCGTGCAGACCATCGATGAGATCCTTCGCGACAGCGAGCGGCTTATCGATCTGTATCACGACCCCGCTTCGGGCTCGATGCGGCAGATCGCGCTCGCGCCGTGCTCACCGTTTTCCGTATCGGGCGAGCTGATGCGGCAAAGCGCCCTGCTCGCGCGGGAAAAAGGCGTGCGGCTGCACACGCACCTCGCCGAAACCGCGGACGAGGTGAACTACACGCTCTCGCGCTTCGGCATGCGCCCGCTCGACTACATGGAAAGTCTCGGCTGGCTCGGGCCGGACGTGTGGTATGCCCACGGCATCCATTTCAACGATGCGGAAATCGCCCGCCTCGCCGCGGCCGGCACGGGCGTCGCCCACTGCCCCGTCTCCAACATGAAGCTTTCCTCCGGCGTGGCGCGCGTTCCGGACATGCTCGCTTCGGGCGTGCCCGTCGGCCTTGCGGTGGACGGCAGCGCGAGCAACGACGGCTCGAATTTGCTTGAAGAAATCCGCGTGGGCTATCTGCTGCACAGGCTGACTTGGGGCAGGCGTGCGCCCTCGGGCTACGACATGCTCAAAATCGCGACCTCGGGCAGCGCGAAACTGCTTGGAAGAAGCGACATCGGCTCCCTCGAGGTTGGCAAGCGCGCGGACTTCTTCCTCATCGACAGCCGCAGGCTCGAGCTCGTCGGCGCGTGCCTCGACCCGAAAAGCGCGCTAGCGACCGTGGGCGTGCGAAACGGGGTCGATTGGACGTTTGCCGACGGGAAAGCCATCGTCAAAAACGGCAGGCTCGCCAACGTCGACGAGGAAGCGCTCGCAAAAAGGGCGAACGCGACCGTCGGGAGGTATCTGGGGCAGGCATAAACGATTGAAACCATCTCCCCGCCGCGCGGCGGGGTTTCTTTTTTGCCCCGTCCGATTGTATATTCACCGCGCGGGTTGAAAAAGCGCCGCGCCTCAACTATAATAGCCATGGAATCACGATTTCTCGATCGGAGGGCAGCATGATACAATTTGATCTCATCCGTAAAACGGACCCCGAAACCGCCGCGGCCATGGAGCTTGAACTCAAGCGCCAGCGCGACCATCTCGAGCTCATCGCAAGCGAAAACTTCGTGTCCGAAGCCGTCATGGCGGCGATGGGCAGCCACCTGACCAACAAATACGCCGAAGGCTACCCCGGCAAGCGCTATTACGGCGGCTGCGAGTGCGTGGACATCGTGGAGAACCTCGCGCGCGAGCGCGCGTGCAGGCTCTTCGGCGCGGAATACGCCAACGTGCAGCCCCATTCCGGCGCGCAGGCGAACCTCGCGGTGTACTTCGCGCTGCTCAACCACGGCGACACGATACTCGGCATGAGCCTTAGCAACGGCGGCCATCTCACGCATGGCAGCCCCGTCAACATGAGCGGCAAATATTTTAACGTCGTGCCCTACGGCGTGCGGCCCGAGGACGAGCGGATCGATTACGACCAGGTGCGCGCCCTCGCTTTGGAGCACAAGCCCAAGATGATCGTCGCGGGCGCGTCGGCGTATCCGCGCGCGATCGACTTCGCGAAGTTCCGCGAAATCGCGGACGAGGCCGGCGCGCTTCTGATGGTGGATATGGCGCACATCGCGGGCCTCGTCGCGGCGGGTCTGCACATGAACCCCGTGCCGTACGCGGACGTCGTCACCACAACCACGCACAAGACTCTGCGCGGCCCGCGCGGCGGGCTGATCCTGTGCCGCGAGCAGTACGGCAAGGCCGTCGACAAGGGCATCTTCCCCGGCACGCAGGGCGGCCCGCTGATGCATGTGATCGCCGCCAAGGCCGTGTGCCTCCAGGAGGCGCTGCAGCCCGCGTTCAAGGATTATCAGCAGCGCGTCGCGAACAACGCGCAGGCGCTCGCCAGGGGCCTTGTCGCGTGCGGCGTGAAGCTCGTTTCCGGCGGCACGGACAACCACCTCATGCTCGTGGATCTCGGCCCCGACGGGCGCACGGGCAAAGAGATCGAGGCGCTGCTCGATTCCGCCAACATCACGGCAAACAAGAATACCGTGCCCACCGAAACGCGCAGCCCCTTCGTCACCAGCGGCATACGCCTGGGCACCCCCGCCGTCACCACGCGCGGGCTCGACGAAACCGACATGGACGCCGTGGCGGGCTTCCTCGCGCGCATCATATTCGAGGGTGAGGCCGCCGTGGCCGAGGTGAAGGAAAGCGTCGTCGCGCTCACGAAGAAATATCCGATGTACGAATAAGCGCAAGGCTTTTTAACGGAGGGTTTCGCCCGGCGGCGGAACCCTTTTTCATGCGCCCTCCCGCGCGAATATATTCGCTCTTTTTCGTTGACAATGCGCGTACGCGGTGCTATAGTATGTACGAAATCCGAGTATTATAGTAGGAATTGAGGTGACGCCATCGTGATGCTCTCGACGAGGGGCCGCTACGGGCTCAAGGCCATGATCGATCTCGCGGCCATATACGGCGAAACCAGGCTGAGCGCCGCAACGCTCGCGCAGCTTCAGGGCGTGAGCGACACCTACCTCGAGCAGCTCGTAAGCGCGCTCAAGAAGGCGGGGCTGGTCGTGTCCACGCGCGGCGCGCAGGGCGGCTACGAACTCGCGCGCGCGCCGGAGGAAATCAACGTCAACGAGGTGCTGCGCGCGCTCGAGGGCGACACCATACTCATCGACTGCGTGAGCGCCACCAGGGTGGATTGCCTCAACGCCTGCACCTGCTCGGCCCGGCCGCTGTGGCTCAAGCTCCAGAACCGCATCAACGAAGTGCTCGATTCCACCACGTTGAAGGACATGGCGGACGATTACAGGATACAGCTTGAAAGGAGTACCGATGAAGAGAATCTATCTTGACAACGCCGCCACCACGGCGCTCTCCCCGAAGGTATTGGAGGCGATGATGCCCTACCTCACGGAGATATACGGCAACGCCTCGAGCCCGCACTGGTTCGGGCAGGAGGCGCGGCGCGGCGTTGAGGCCGCGAGGGAGAAGCTGGCCGGCGCCCTCGGCGCGGACCCATCGGAAATCGTGTTTACCGGCGGCGGAACGGAGAGCGACAACGCGGCGCTCTTCGGCGCGGTCGAAAAATATAAAAAAAAGGGAAACCACGTCATCACGACCAATGTGGAGCACCACGCGATCCTGCACGCCTGCGAGGCGCTCGAGAAGAAGGGGTACGCGGTCACCTGCCTTCCCGTTGATGAATACGGCCTCGTAACGCCCGAGCAGGTCGCGGCCGCCATTACGGACAAGACCATACTCGCCTCGGTCATGTTCGCCAACAACGAGGTGGGCACGGTCATGCCCATACCCGAGATCGCGAAGGTCTGCCATGAGAAGGGCGTGCTCCTGCATACGGACGCGGTGCAGGCCGTGGGCCACATCCCGATCAACGTGAAAGAAATGGGCATCGACATGCTCTCCCTCTCGGCGCACAAGTTCCACGGCCCCAAGGGCGTGGGCGCGCTGTATCTCAAAAAGGGAATCCGCCTGCCGAGCCACATCGTGGGCGGCGAACAGGAGAAGGGCCGCAGGGCCGGCACGGAGAACGTCGCGGGCATCGTGGGCCTCGGCGCGGCAATCGAGCTGGCCGTCGCGCACATGCGGGAGAACGCCGCGCGCATGAGCGCGCTTCGCGACAGGCTGATAGAAGGCATACTCGGCACGATCCCCGAGGTCAAGCTCAACGGGCACCCGACGAAGCGCCTGCCCAACAACGTCAACGTGAGCATCAAATACATCGAGGGCGAATCGATACTGCTCATGCTCGACATGAACGGCATCGCCGCGAGTTCCGGCTCCGCGTGCACGAGCGGCTCGCTCGATCCTTCGCACGTTTTGCTCGCGCTCGGGCTCCCGCACGAGGTGGCGCACGGATCGGTGCGTCTGACGCTCGGCGACGACACTACGGACGAGGATGTCGACTACGTGCTTAAAATCCTGCCCGAAGTCGCAAAGAAGCTTCGGTTCATGAGCCCGCTCTGGAAGGGCGCCGTCGAATAAAGGAGGAGAAGGATATGTATACCGAGAAAGTTTTGGACCATTTTTCGCACCCGCGCAACATGGGCGAGATGCAGGACGCCAACGGCGTGGGCATGGTGGGCAACGCCAAGTGCGGCGACATCATGCAGATGTTTCTAAAGATCAGCGACGAGGGCGTCATCGAGGACGTTTCCTTCAAGACCTTCGGCTGCGGCGCGGCCATCGCCACCTCAAGCATGGCGACGGAGCTTATTAAGGGCAAAAAAGTCGAGGAGGCGCTCAAGCTCTCGAACTCGGCCGTCGTGGAGGCGCTCGAGGGGCTGCCGCCGCAGAAAATACACTGTTCCGTTCTCGCGGAGGAGGCCGTCAAGGCCGCCGTCGAGGATTACTACAAGCGCAGGGGCGAACCCGTGCCCGAGGGGACCGAGCGCAAGCACGCCGGGCATTGACGGCATAAATACCTCTCGAACTTTGAAAAACAGAAATTTCCATGCACGCGCGCGCTTTTTCGTGGGAAAGCTAGGTTTAGCTTACTGCATGAAAGGAGCGAATTCATGAAAGCGATTACCTTTGTGGCGGGGCTCGCCGCGGGCATGGCAGTGGCGACGGCCGCTGTGACCGCGATGTACCCGGATGTGTCGCGCCGGATGCTGCGCGATTCCAAGAGGATGTGGCGCAATGGGAAACGTACGGCCATGCGCCTGGGCGATATGCTCAACTGAACTTCAAAAAAGTGGCCACGCCACTTTTTTGAGATTACACGCTTCGCCGGAAATGCTCCGCATTTCCGGGCGGCGGCAGCCCGCGGGCCTAGCGTCCGCGGCGCCTCCCCGCCGCAGAGCAAAGCGTGGACGGAACGAAAGCCTCCGGCTTTCATCCGTTCCGACGCGCATGTCGTCAAAGCAGGAATTGAAGTCAAGGGGCTGCGGCCCCTTGACAGTCCCCGGAGTTTGGCGATTCCCTATGGCAGTTCGAGTTTACCAGCCGTGAACGCCCGATAAATTGAGCGACGCCGCTCTTTCTTTTCCGCGCGCCATCTGTTATAATTTGCATATGCTCTAGCCTGGGAGGTGCCTCGACATGACCGACAAAACCAACGAGACCATGTATTTTCGCATGCCGCGCGAGGACAGCAAGGCCAACGAGGTGCTCATGAACGTGTATGCCTCGATGCGCGAGCGGGGTTACGACCCGGTCAACCAGATCGTGGGCTACCTCATCTCGGGCGACCCGACCTACATCACGAGCTACAACAACGCGCGCTACCGCATCTGCAGTCTCGAGCGCGACGAGCTGCTCGAGGAGCTCGTGCGCTTCTACGTGCGCGCGCAGGACGCCGTCCTGGTTGAGGAAAACGGGAATACGCGCAACGATTGAATCCCACCGTGCGTCAGACATCGGGCGCGGCTGATACCCGCGCCTTTTTTTAAGGAGAATTCGATGAAACGCGTGCTTGCGCTGGACGTCGGCGACAAACGCATCGGTATCGCCGTGAGCGACCCCCTCGGCTTCACCGCCCAGGGGCTTGACACCTACGTCCGCGCGGGGAACGACGCGGCCGACGCGGCTTACATCCGCGCGCTCGCGGAGAAGTACGCGCCGGCGCGCCTGCTGTTCGGCATGCCGCGCAACATGGACGGCTCATACGGCTTCCAGGCCGAGAAGGTCAAAGCCTTCGCCGCGCTCGTGCTCGAGGGATGGGACGGCGATCACGCCTTCTTCGACGAGCGGCTCACGACCGTGTCCGCCGAGCGCGTGCTCATCGAAGCCGAGCTCGACTGGAAAAAGCGCCGCAAGGTCGTCGACAAGCTCGCGGCGACGATCATACTGCAGGCCTACCTCGATTCGCATCCGGCGCTGTAACCGCGCCGCCCGAAAACAGATCCAAAAAATTTTCCGGCAGCTCTTGACTTTGACGTCGCGTCGCCCTGTATACTCGCCTGAGAAAGGGAGGCCGCAGTGAAACTCACAACCATCAGCGAGGTATCGAGGAGCCTGAATCTCTCCACCAGAGCCCTGCGCTATTACGAGCAGCTCGGGTTGATCCGGAGCATGAAAAAGCAGGACTACGCATACCGCGTCTACGACGAGGCGTGCGTGCAGCGCTTAAGGCAGATACTGCTGCTGCGCAAGCTGCGCATACCGCTCAAGCAGATCAAGGCGATCTTCACGGATGAGGAAAAAGCGCGGATCGTGGACATTTTCGAGGACAACATCCGCGCGCTCGACAGCGAGATCGCGGCCTTGAACACGATACGCGGCATACTCGCGTCGCTCGTGTCGCGCCTGAACGTATGCCCGGAGCCGAGCCTGCGCCTGGAGCTGATGCGGAGCGACGAGATCCAAAAAATTGTGGAACCGCTCGGCCTCCCGAAGATCAACTTCAAGGAGGATATTTCAATGGAAGAACTGAACAGGGCGAACGAGCGCCTCAATGCGCTGCAGGACCGGGATGTGCGCATCGTCTACCTGCCCCCGGCCACGGTGGCGAGCATACGCATTGTCGGCGGCCTGCCCGAGATCGAAACCGGGGACCTGCTTGCCCGTTTCGTTCGGGAAACCGGACTTGCCCGGCGTAAGCCCGACCTGCGCCACTACGGCTTCAACAACCCGAACGGGACCGCGCCCGACGGAAGCGACCACGGCTACGAGCGCTGGGTGACCATACCGGACGACATGGAGGTGGCGGCGCCCTTCGTGAAAAAGCGCTTCGAAGGCGGGCTGTACTGCGCGCACACGATACCGATGGGCGCTTTTGAGGAGTGGGAACGCCTGTACGTCTGGTCGCTGAACAACGACCGTTACGAATTGGATTTCAGGGGCCCGGTCGAGGAATGCGAATGCATGGAAGAGCATCTCGATTACATCCACAAGCACATGCTGCCTCCAGACGACGCCTCCGTACAGCTCGACCTGCTGCTGCCCATCCGGGAAAAAGCGCTTTCCTAAAGCGCTGCGGGCAAAAAGCGGATGTATGCCGCCCCGGGCGCCGTACATCCGTTTCGCACATACGGTACACCGTATTGTTTCATCGATAACGGGAAGAAAGGTTAACGGATGAGCGATCACGTGAAGATCATACTCGGTATCCTGATCCCCTTCGCGGGGACGGCGCTCGGCGCGGCCGCCGTGTACTTTGTGCGCGGCGCGCTCAACGAGCGCGTGCAAAAGCTGCTGCTGGGCTTTGCCTCGGGCGTGATGGTCGCGGCGAGCATGTTCTCGCTGATCCTCCCCGCCATCGCCATGGCCGAGGAGCAGGGCGTCGTCAAATGGGTGCCCGCGCTGGTGGGCTTCCTCGCGGGCATCGGCTTTCTGCTGCTGCTCGACATGCTCATCCCCCACCTCCACCTCGGCGCGGACGCGCCCGAGGGCCGCCCCGCGCGGATCTCGAAATCCACGATGCTGCTTTTCGCGGTGACGCTGCACAACATCCCCGAGGGCATGGCCGTGGGCGTCGTATTCGCGGGCATGCTCTCTGGAAACGCAGGCATCACGCTCGCCTCGGCGTTCGCACTCTCGCTGGGCATCGCGCTGCAGAATTTTCCCGAGGGAGCGATCATCTCTCTGCCGCTGCGCGCAAACGGCCTCTCGCGCAACCGGGCCTTCCTCTACGGCGCGCTCTCCGGCGCGGTGGAACCCATAGGCGCCCTGGCGACGATACTGCTCACGCGCGTAATGGTGCCGATACTCCCCTATCTTCTGTGCTTCGCCGCGGGCGCGATGATCTACGTCGTCGTCGAGGAGCTTATCCCCGAGGCGCAGCAGGGCGAGCACAGCAACATCGGCACCATCGGCACGGCGCTCGGCTTCGCGTTGATGATGGTGCTCGACATCGCGCTCGGCTGAACGCAAAACGCGGCGAAATCAGGGTTGACAAGCGATGCGCAAGCACTTATAATATCCCTTGCGGTTCGAAAAATCGCGCATCCTGCGGTCATGGCGGAATTGGCAGACGCGTACGTTTGAGGGGCGTATGGGCAACCGTATGAGTTCAAGTCTCATTGACCGCACCACCTTATCAACACCAGTTGATACAATAAAACCCGTCTCGGAGTGAGGCGGGTTTTGTTGTATGAGGCAACAGGCTAGATATCTAGGGATATTTAAGGTTTGAGGTGTTTGGAGTTCTTGATGCCGGTGCGCTTTGCAAGGGTGTTTTCGGGTTTACAACGGGCTGACGAAACGCAGTTTTCGAGTTTGAAACTTTTAGGGGGAATCGTTCAATAGTATAGGAATCGCTCACGGGTATCATAAATTGCCCTGTCAACCACGCCCGGAATCCGGCCGGTACATGAGCGCCTCCGTCAGCTCCGCCATGAACTCGATGGGTTCCTGAAAGTCGCTTTCTATCCATGTTTCTATGACGCTGATGAGCACGGCCGAAATCTGGGCGGCGATGTATTTGTACGCCCGGGCGTCGACGGCTTCCTGCTCAAGTCTCGCAAGGATGTGCTCCTGCGCGATG
>ERZ795058.2844-NODE-2844-length-19351-cov-15.847326_pt1 | contig 19351 bp, 15 predicted proteins | sample MGYA00375142_ERZ795058 | MGnify/ENA primary metagenome ERZ795058 (study PRJEB30187, sample SAMN05720210) | activated sludge metagenome | isolation source: anaerobic digester from wastewater treatment plant | place: Japan | collected 2015-04-20 ... | reverse complement strand
AGCCCCAAACGACAACCGTGAGTCGCATTATTTTTTCAGGCGGGCCGGACATCCCGCCCGGAAAGGTGGAGTACCAGAGCGCCTCGTCATACCATCACTTTAAAAGCAAAAAGCCCATGCCAAAAGGCAATGGGCTCATTTACAATATCTTAACAGGATTTAGCACATTTTTATAGTGAAGCAAGCAACCCGTATAAATCACCGCGTTTACGGCTATATTTTTAAAGAACCTTTTTCCATGAGGTAATAACCATTTCCACTTATCGAGTAAGCGAGTTTAATAAATGCCTTTAGAACATCATCAATTTCCTTTTTTTGTTCTAATACGCAAATAATGTCGTCCAACAAAGATTCAAGTTGTTCAATTTGTCTCTCACTTACTTCAATATTTATATCCCCTGCTTTCATCGTGGCGAGTCTTTGCTGAAATGCACCCTGTGTGTGATTAACAACATGGTGTAGATATAAAATGTCGCTATCATATTCCAAGTTCAGTACCCTTAAAAACTGGGCGGGGATAGCGCTGTAATAAAATAGTTTCTTTTCCAGGCTGGAATTTTCTTTCATTTTTTTCTGTACATATTTTATTTCGTTGACGATTGCAGTTTTATAAATTTTATTTATTTTCATACCTCTCTCCTTTTCAACAATTCGCTGCTGATGTTATATTCGTTAGCATCCATGCTGGTGGTGTATCTGCTAAATCGGATGTTTCAAATAATCTTTTTGTTTCTACCTGGGCATCTTCCGCAGTTGTGGCAACACGTTTAACTTCAGGAGAAGAAATTTCTTTTCTTTTCAATTCAATTGACAGTTCCATTTTTAAAGCATCGGCCATTGCCAGTAGTGTGCTCAGTGTAAAATTCGGATTGCCGTTAAGAATTTTACTTACTGCCGCCGGTGTGACGTTTAATTTTTCGGCAAATTGTTTGCGACTGATTTTTTCTTCTTTTAATTTTTTACTGATTTGTTCAGTAAGCTCAAAGACCAGCGTTTCGAGACGAAATTCGAAATCATCTTTGTAGGATTCCAGCAGATCGCCGAACCATTTTTCTGTATTTTTCATAATAATTAACCTTTAGGTTACTTTTAATAGGTTATCGCCGCTTTTCACGTAATTCTTGAAGCCATTGAATGGCTTTTTCTTTCTCATTCTTTAATACTTTCGGGTGCGGCTTAAAGAAACCATGCGTAAGAACAAGCTTTCTTTCCCCATACCAGAAACACAATATTCTTATGCCGTTACGTGTTTTGAGCTCAAATATTTCGTTGCCCAGTGACCTGAAATGCTGCTGATTGTGAATATTTAATCTATCCGCTCTTTGTTTGATGACATTAACGACCTGTTTCCTGTCGCTATCTTCAAGCCCGTTGATAAAATCCCGGATAAGTGACTTCTTGTTTATTACCAAAGCATACAGAATGAGTTCTTCACCATCCAGCAATACTTCAATATCAACCATTTTGTTAACCTATAAGTTAATTTACTTGACATTGTCAAGCATTTTCTAGATTCAGACTAGAACTTCCACTCTTTTTTAATCTTCTGTAAAGCCTCATTGATTTCTTTTGTATCCTTGCCGGGTTTGGGTTTGATGCTGATGCACGCTTCAACGACGGGGTCACAGCCAGCCAGCAACTTCGTTATGTTATGAATTTGGTCGCCAAGTGTCTGAACGTCGGTGACGTTGCGTGTCACCATGTTGGTTCTTCAACGTCCGCCAAACACGCTTTCCGGTGTTGGTTCTGCACCAGACGTGTAATTAATTGTACCTGTCCTGATTTTTATGTCACTTCAATCCGCCGCCCATCTTGCTTCAAACTCTGAAGACTCCATTTCCAAAGAATTCTTTATTTGTTGACTCATGGCTTTTCCATTAGGCATAGTGGGCAGCATCGCGAAATACTGTCTGATGGCGGCACGAATACCCGCCAGACAGGTTTTGGTTTTGATCCAGTTTTGCGGGCTGAATACACGGTTCGATGGTTGCGGTTCATTTGCCGCTGCTTCCAATGCGCTATTCAAGCAAGTTCCTGCTATGTCAATTATTTGGTCAAAACAATTTCCCGACATTAGTTTTTCATAAGCAAGTGCTGGGTTCGGGGCACCCTCAGCCATGTTATTAAGAACACAAAAGCAAAGGGAAACAGCAAATAGATGATGATATGGTGCATAGGCACGCATTGCCAAGAGTGATTCATTCAAACCTAAAGGGTTCTCCTTTGACCATCTCTTCCAAACGCCTTGCATAATGAAATTTAGGGATTGTGCATTTTCAGATCGATAATCGCGCTTAAAGAGCTGGTCAAAATATTTATCGAATATTTTCGTTTCGCTATAGGCAATATTAGGTCTTTGCGAATGCCAAGAAATCATATATTTGCCTAAGTCTGATAGGTCTAAGACATACCTCTTATCTTTTGATGCGGGTGCCTCCTCGCCGCGTTTCGTAATCAAGTAACCGGTCGGGTATTTCTGATCAAAGAGTTTTTTGAGGCCTAGAACACGTTTATCATTGCTTCGTAAATCGCGTGGTTTAACGGCGCTCTGCGAATTTGTACTAATGCTGATATGGTCAGCACGGTCGCGCGTTGTAATTTCATAAAATCGGAACATCACATAGGAATCTTCAATCTGTTTCACTTTTTCACTGCAGGACAGAATTGTTGTCAGCGATTGGCATCCATTGACAACACTGAGACCATGAAGCGTTAATTTGCATGTTGCATCATCAAATTCCATCTTATTGCAGAGCGCCGTGATGCCGTTGTGATAGAAGAAGAATTCTTTGCTGTTCTTATAAATTGTCTCTTTAATGCCTTTGTTAACGCGGTTGCTCAGGCCAAGAGATTGGCGGACATTTTTCTGAAATAATGTGCCGTCCTTAATTCCAGGAAAAGAAAGGCAATCTTTTAAAGGTACGGCAGCTATGACTGACTGAGTGTTTGCAACCAAGAGCTTGACAAATTTATCTTTTTTAAGTGCTAAAGTATATTTGATAACAGGGTTCTCTTTCTCTAGGGCCATTTCGTATCTTTTTTGAATTTCATCATTGTCAACAAGATGAATTGTCGCTGGCAAATCATCCGCTTCCGCCAGCTGTTTTTGGAAAGTTGCAAGATCATCCGTTGCTGACGGTGTAAGTGTCGCAGTGGTTAGTAACTCAAAATGGATATCGTATTCATCATCAAGGGCTATGGCAAGTTCAGATAATCTCTGTTTTAACTTATTATTCGCGGTTTCCTGAAGACGGACAATATCTTTAAGTTGTATCCAGGAAGAAAGGACTTCGCGAAGCGGTTCTGCATCAACTTTATCTGCACCAATGAATTTACCCTGTATAATAAAAACACTATTGCTGCTATCATCGACCACAATTGCATCAATTTGCTTGTCGTCAGCCCCATCAGTAATATCTGCTTTTGTCTGAATTGTGTCTTGAAGATGTATATTCCTTAGGTACCAAGCAACAAACCGTTGCCCATCGTTTGAGAAATTCTGCTGGTAGTAGTCTTGTGAAATTTCATTTTTAATTTTTTGATACATTTTTTTATTCCTCGCTTAAGAATGGTTGTCGGCTGTGATAGCTCGCCTTACGTGATAACCTTCCCCGCCCGCAGGCTATTGAACCATTGGTTATAGCCTGCCGGTTTAAGAAGATCGAAAGTGTAATATTGCTTGAGGTCGCTTTTGTGTTCCGCAGGGAAGTTGCCCGGCAGTGGCTGCAGTAATTTTTCGTTGACCGCTGCAAAATGCCGTTTCGCCCATTCGGCTTTGGCAGGCGTTGCTTCATCGTCATCCTCGTCGGATTTTATTTCCACAACGCGGATGAGCGTTTCATACCCCTTATCCTGCAAATCTCTCAGCGCCTCCAGATGGGCGGTTTCGCCTTTTCTTTTCAATAGCGCAACATAGGCATCTAGATCGATCTTAATGAAAAAATCGGGGTTGAACCCGTGGCGGACGCGGTCTTTGCCGCCTCGCCAGTATTCATAATCAATCGTGTAAAAACCCTTGTCGGACGATTTGATCCAGGCCTCCAGATATTGTTCATGTTCCAGGAGACGGAAAACAAATTCCTTTTCTGGGTAATGGGAAACCAGCACGGCGCTTTGCGGCGATTTCAAAACGGACGGGTTCACGATATACGGCGGCCGGTCGTCATTGGCCAGAATCGGACGGACATATTCGCCGTGTTTGGCAAGCAAGCCCGTGGAATCAATAAAGCTCAGTTCCTGCTGGCCGTCCGGCTGAACTTTGGGCTTTCGCGTCGCCATTAAATACTTGATGAGCAATTTCGATCGATCATCAAGCTCTTCATCATAGGATTCACTGATGAACGCCGTGGCGTCTCGTTCCAACTCGCCGATGCGGAGCGATCCTCTTTCCAGATTCGCAGTGGCGGCCGGAGTCAGATCGCCTGTCACATTTTCAAAGACTCGCCTTTTCGTGCCGCGAGGCAGGAACTGATTAAAGTAGAGTTCAATTTGTTTTTTGTTTTCATCCGTGAGGCCGTCAGGCGCAATGCCCGCTTTCTCCATCGCTGCAAGAATCGCGTCGCGGATTTCATCTTCTTCGGGACATCGATCATGAGCGCCGGCCCCAAAATCAAAATGAATGCCTTCAAATTCGCGCAGTTTAAAGCGGCGGTGACGCTCGTCAACCACGCTATCGACCGTAAAGGTTTTCTGCCGCAAGACGTATTTGTCCGTGCCCTTGATGCGCTCAATCATTACGTTTTCGTCAACGCTGTACTTGGTGAGAATCAGCTCGCGCATGGGCAGCGGTGCATTTTCTTCCGGTGGAATGTCTTCAAGCCTGGCGCCGGCCAGATAATTCAGATTAAAAACCGTAAAGTGGTGGCGGCCCCGCCAGCTTTCATCATCTCGGCGCGCCAGCGGCTCCGAGGTGATATACATATCGGCATTGGTCACGGCATCCATCAGCTCGCGGATGTGATTAGCGAATTTCTCATGATTGGTCACCGTCAGCATCGGATAGGTTGTCTGAATATCATGAAAGCTCACTTTGCGGGGCACGCGCAGGCCGCGCCCCAAGACCTGCGAAATGAGCAATTTGGAATTAAAAATGCGCTCTTCCATTGGCACAATCTGAAAGACGTTGTCCACGTCCCAGCCTTCCAGCAGCTTGCCCACGGAAAAAATAAATTCGACCTTGCCGCCCATCTTGTCCGGGTTGGTTTCTTCAATATTGTCCAGTTCGTTTTTATATTCCGATGCGGACACATTGCTCACCACACAAATCACCCTGGCCCGCGCCAGTTGATCCAGTTGCGCCTCCGTTCCTTGCGAGCCGTTTTCTTCTTTTTCCCATTTGGTGAGATACCGGATGAACTCTTCCGAGCGCGTCTTGGCATTCGCCTGTGTGGGGCAATAGAAAACCGTGACGGGCTTGACCTGTCTTTGGCCTTTTCTTTTGTAGGCGTACTTCTCTGCATTTTCGATATGCTTTTTCAGGACAACGGCAAAGCGCTTGTCCGTTGTCCATTCCATCGGCCCGTGATCCGTCTCCACGTCGATGATGGGATCAATGTCCTTGATGTATTTCTGATTGATGGCAATGCGAATATTGTAGTCATAAATCACGTCGGCAAAGTAGTCGTCTTTATTGTACGGCGTGCCCGTAAAGCCGATATGGCGGGTGATTTCCCTGTTCTTTTTAAGAAACTGCATCCAGAGACGCTCGGCTTTTTCCTCCGATTCCCGGCCGCCGCCCGCCTCCACGTCCTGATCCAGCTCCAGTTCATGCCGTGTCACGTTGAAATTCAAATGCGAATAGGCATGATGGATTTCATCGCCCAGCACCAGCACTTCTTTGGTGTTTTTGAAAAGCGTATCCCGGATGCCGCCCACGGTGTAAATGGCATTGATGTTTTCTATCGTGATGCTGCCGTCTTCGCTGGCGTCGTTATTGGTCAGAAGCGAAACGGCTTTATCCCGGTATTCTGCGGGCAGCCGGTCGTTCCACTCTTTCCGGTGCATGAAATCGGCAAATTTGTCCCGCAGGCCCTCTTCAATGATGGTGGAAGACGGCCCCAGCACCAGCACCCTTTTGGCAAGCCCCATCACAACGGACAAATAGGCGACGGCAAAGATAACATAGGATTTGCCCGTGCCGGTGGCCATATGGACCACACCCGACAAGCGGTCGGCAAGCGGCAGGTGACCCAGCATCATCTCCAGCGAGCCGAACCGCTCCCGGATATGGTCTTTTTGCGCAAAGTTTTCTTTGGCCAGGGCGGCTGCGTTTTTATATCCGCCGCCCCACAGATAAATCATGGTGTGTTTGATGGCTTCGTATTGATACGTTCTCCCGCCGGTGATCGCCTGCACGTAGTCTTCGATTTCAGAGAAGCGAAACTTGTCGTAGCTGCATTTGCGCAGGTTGATATCCAGCGTATGTTCCGAGAGATTGAGTTTTTCGACGGTTTTGATTCTTTTTGCTTTGGCCATATTTATTCCAGATTGTAGGGTTTGGATTCGTTGCCGTGTTTATCAATAGCGATGAGGCCCACGCTTTTGGTGAGCCCGTCAAAGATGATCTTGCCGTCTTCGGCAATGTCAGTGGCGAAAATAGTCTTGTCCATATCGAAAGGCTTGCCTTGTTCATAATCGAGATCAACCAGGATCATCGCCAGGCCCGTGAAGCCGGGGAACTTCTTGCCGTCCCGGTCCAGAATTTTTGTATCAAACTTGCACAGCTTAAAGCCTTTGGCGCAGCGTTTGGCTTTTATTTTCACGTCGTCATTGAAATAAAAAGCGGTGGAGGTGATGAGATTGTTGACGTTGGCCTGAGAGCTGGGCTGCTCGCAGAGCACGAAATTGCGCGACACGTCTTCGAGCACCTTGTAGGGAAAGGGCTTGATGAGAAATTGAACATCCCGGCCTTCCTGATTTTTGATCTTGGTATCGCCCACGTTGGCGCAGCTCTCCGGCGCGATGATGATATATTCGCCCTTCAGGCGCCCGCCTGCCTGCGCGACAATCCCGCGCAGATACGCCTCGTCAATTTTCACCTGCTTTAAAAATTCATCATCCCAGACCGGATAGACTTCCACCGGATGATTGTCCGAAACCGCATAGATATTGGCCAGTTTGTATTTTTTCGCTTTTTCCTCGTCGCGCGTGAGATTAAACAGGGCCAGGACGAAATCAATGTATTTGTCCTTATGCTTGCGCAAATCCATGACATGCGAAAAATCATAAGCACCGGCGGAGACGACGCAAAACGGTTTGGGTGGTTTATTATAGGGATCGCCTTTTTTTACGACAACCTTTCCTGCCTCATCCACTTCATCGGCCAGTGCCTTGGATTCGCCGATGCGCAGCAGGCGCTTTTGCATGGTGTAAATGGCATGCTTGCCGAAATCGCAGGTAATCCAGCGGCGACCGAGTTTTTCGGCAACAGCAGCGGTTGTGCCTGAACCACCGAAGATGTCCATGACAAGGTCGTCGGGATTCGAGGAAGCACAGATTATACGTTCGAGAAGGGCTTCGGGTTTTTGAGTAGGGTAGTCGATTCGTTCGTCTGCTAAATGGTGAATCTTATTTACATCATCCCAAACACTTTGTACAAGCAAACCTGGCATTTCGTCTAAATAATACTTATATCGAACTAATCCTTTTCCTGTGTAATCAAGTCGACCTTCACTTTCATACCTGAGCATTGTTTCTTTAGGACATCGCCAAGATCTTGTAATGCCATTCCATTCATATGTATAACCACCACCTGATAATCCTGATGCAGATAGATCAGCTGAACGATAGCGACGATTTGTCTCTTTTTCAGTGTATCTATATTGCTTTTCAATAAACTCATCAGAATAAGGCATATATTGCTTATTCCATAAATATGCATTTCCTTTGCTGAAGAAGAGAATTACATCATGAACTTTACCGTAAGTATTTGAGTCAGAATGTGCTTCAGATCGTTTCCAGATAATTTCATTAAGACAATTATCTTTACCAAATATTTCATCAATAATTACTTTTATGTAATGGCTCATTTTGGTATCAAGATGCACATAAATACTACCATCATCGGCCAAAAGTTCTCGAAGATACAAGAGGCGTTCCCGGAGGCTTTCAACAAATTCTGCCATATCAACTTTATCGCTATAACTACGCTCACCCGATTTTCCGCCAAACTCGCTTTTCGTTGCAAACGGCGGATCAAGATACATGAGCTTCACCTTCCCCTTGACCTTGCCTTTAATCAGCGGGTCAACATTGCGGTAGCAGGTTTTTAAAAATTGCAGGTTGTCGCCCTGAACAATCAGGTTTTTCCATTCGCCATTTTTTGTCTCGCCCAGGCAGCGGACAGTTTGCAGCGGCGCGGCGCCGATGCCGGCGTGGGCTTCCGCCAATATGGCCGCTTTCGAGCGCTTGCCTGCATATTCCAGCGTGGGAATCTTGGCGCGGTCGAGCGCCTGCACATCAAATTTTTCGGCAAGCCCTGGAAAAAGTTTGGGCAGCAAGTCGGCCCTGGGCTCCACGCCCTTATTAATCGCTTCCCATATAGCGGCTATTTCTTCCGCCGTCAGTTGAACCTTAGACATTGATCCTCCATTGAAATCTTTGAAGCACTCCATTTTCGTCATTCCGGGCTTGACCCGGAATCCAGGAAGCCCTTAACAACACTGGATTCCCGCCTTCGCGGGAATGACAGCTTGCATGTCTCTTTACGAGGTCATCTCTTTGTCGTCGTCGGCAGAAAATTCTCTCCGGTCACGACCTTTTTCCCCGTTTTAGCTTCCAATTCCAGCCGCGCTTTCTTTGCAATTCTTCCGCCTTTGATTCCCGCAATCTTGTTGTCTTTCATGCCGGTGGCATCCACGCTTTCGGCAATCTGCCGCGTGGAAAGCTCCGCCAGGGCGGTGAAAATCAGCTCGGCCTCGCTCATGTGATCGCGCAGGTTTTGTGTTTTCAATCCCTTGATCTTCTTATGTTCTGTCACGGTCACATCCGCCCATTCCCGGTGGATGATGTTGGTGAGAATGGCATATTCCTCTTCTTTTTTGATTTCATGGTTTTTCCAGTAATCGGTGAGCTTATTGCGGGTTTCCTGACCCATCATCCGCTGCTGAATCCACTTTTGGCTTCTGCCGTGCTGCTGCCAGAACTGTCTGGCTCTATCCACGGAACGGGCGGGGTCGGCCATGTCCTGCATCCGCTCATAACCGACTTTGGCCAGCCACAGTTTAATAGGTTCCGCTTTCGGGCTGGGAACCGATTGGACAAGCCGCAAGATGGTTTCCGGATCGGCGGCATCGGTCAACCGCATTTTTCCATCTGCAGCAATCATCTTCAACCGGTTACATTTTGTAACCGTTTCACTGCCTTCCTTTTTCAGCCGGTTTTTCAACACTTTCCAGTAGTTTCTAGCCGCCTGGTAATCAGGCTGCGAGATAAGCGCCTGGATAATATCAATGACCGAGAACTGCCATGTCTCGGTCTGCTCATCGTAGTGCCGCCGTATTTTATAGCCTTCAAAGACAGTCAGCGTTTTATCCATATTCCACTCCCTTTACGCCGTGAAACTTTCCGCCAATAACTGGTTTAAAACATCCTTTTCCGTCTGCCCCGGCAGTTGCGGCCTTAAGTTGAATTTATTGATCCGCAAAAACCGGTAGCCGTAGCTTTCCAGCTCCATCTGCCTTTGCGTGTCGTAATCCAGATAGCTTTGCGAAAAGTTAAGGTTGTTGACGTCGCGCGGATTTTGGAAATGATACTCCAGACCGTCATATTCCAGAATCAGCGTTTCTTCCCTGCCGCCTTTGGCACAGGTCAAAAGAAAGTCCGCGCGGTATTTGGGTATGCTGGTGTTATATTCGGCGGCAATGTATTGGCCGATATTAAATTGCGGGATGATTTTGATATGCTCACGGCGGTCTTGGACAAACTGCGTTTCCAGAAGCAGGGCATATAATTTCTTTTCCATGGGCGATTCAAAAACCGCTTCGTTTTCAATAAAGAAATCATTCTTTTTATTTTGTTCCAATGTGCTTGCATAGTGTTTGAGCGCATCGCCCAGGCGCGTGTTGCTGAAATTTTCCAGCGGCTGGCTCATCACAAATACCATGGTGTCTTTCGCGCGGCTGAAACCAACGTTGAGCCGTTGCATTTTGAGGCTGCGGATGCTGTCCGCCGTGCCTTCCAGCACGGGGTAGATGCTGGCTAAATTGGCGTTTTTCAGTTTTTTATCTTCCACAAACGAATAATAAACAATGTCGCGCTCTTCGCCCTGTACATCGCCGACAAACCAGATGGCCAGTTTGTGGTCTCGTCTCAGCGCCGCCATGTTGAAGCGTTCATTGAGCGACTGCTCCAGGCGCGCCTGCTGCTCCTTAAAAGACGTGATGACGCCGATGGTGCCTTTGAATCCATCTTTCAGGCGCTTTTGAATATCGTTGGCAATCGTTTCGATCTCATCCAGATTGGTATTGGGGCCGGCCTTGCCCTGCGTTTCGACATGAATAAACTGCAAGACCTCCCCGATGGGCTTGGTGCGGATGCGGTTGACGATCAGTTCCATCTGCGCTTCTTTGTAAAAATAGTCATTTGAATAGCTGATGATTTCCGGGAAGCTGCGGAAATGTTCCTTCAGTGACGTTGTATAGTTGGCAATGGCCTTGGCAAACGTCAAGGTTGAGGTGCGGATATCGAATGTTTTCAGCCAGAGAATCTTTCCCGGCTCCGGTTTGAGGGGGATGTCGATCATCTGGTCGTCTGCTGCGACTTCACGCGACACCTCATCAACCAATTCCTTCCGGGCGGCGGCCGTCACGGTCGTATTGTAATCATCGGCAAAGGCGCTGATGATTTTACTGAAATAGCTTGCCGAATAACGGGCGTTGACGTTGGTGGCGCTCACGGCGCCGTACTGGTATTCATCGCCGAAAATCACAACCTGTTTGGCTCGCAGGATCAATGAAATGGAATCGGCAATGGACACCTGCGAGGCCTCATCAATAATGAGCACATCAATCAGTCCCTCTTCCATCGGAAAGTGCCTGGAGATTGTGCCGGGCTCGGCAATGATGCAGGAGATTCCACCCAGCAGCACCTTGGCTTCTTCCACCGTGAAGCGTTTTCCGCCTTCGTAAGAAACCTTGATTCGGGCCATTTCGCCCAGATGGTTGTTGAGGTTTTTCAGACGCTGATCATTGAGATTTTCAATTTCTTGTTGCTTGAGCCGGTAGTAGCTGTCGAAATCCGTCAGATGAAGCGTGGACAACCGGGCTTGCCCGGAAAGAAAATAGTGCAGTTGTAGCCATTTCCAGGCGGTTTTCGCTTTTTCATCCAAACCTTTTAGTTTGGCCAGTCCGTCGAGGCTTTTTTCCGTTATGCTGAAATGCGTCAGCACGAGGCCATAATTTTTAAATAAAGACTGCAACGCCTGATACAGGGCAAGAGTTAACAAGTCTTTAAATTCATCCAATTTCCGGAATGCCTCATAAATATCGCCGATGCTTTTGTCCGGATTGCCGGGCAGCGCCCGATACGATTCCAGCAAATCCTTATATTTGCGGATGGAGTTGATAAATCGAATTTTCTCCACGCCTGCCGCAAGATCGCGGATGGTGATGCTGTCTTTTTCTCTTTTCAGGATTCGGGCTATTTCGCCAACGACGTTGGCAAACTGCAAACTGGAAAGCTCGGCCAGCATCGCTTTGAGCGTTTCATCTTTGGGCGCTTTACCCAATAGCTTCTTAAAAAAGCCGGCGGTTGTGTGTTTTGTGGTGATTTCGGAAAGTTTTACATCATCCTTAAAATGCGACTGGAGCCCACTGAGCAGTTCTGAAAAGCTCGGGGGAATTCCCGCAAGCGCCGTTTCCATCTGCAAATCGGCTTCTGCCACGCGATGCAGTTTTTCACAGGCTTCCAGAAACGCCGGTATTCTGGCTTTCTGCTCCAGAAGATAGGCGTATTCCTCAAGACTTGCACGGCCCAGCCTGGGCAATATGCCGGACTCCAGAAATTCCTGAATGACGGCAAAATCGATTTTCTGCTCCGGCGGCTTGATCGCCGCAAGAATGGCTGCCAGCTGGGTGTCTTTGGCCAGTTGCTGATCGACATCATCAAACTGAATGATCTTTTGAACGGTTTCCTCGTAGCATCCGGATTGCGATAATTTGTCTTCAATCTTGCGCATGAGCCGGTCGCTCTGTCTCTTTTCATCAGTTTGGGTTGCTTCCCTGTTGTAATCAAGCGCTCTCGTGCCGGCCGCGCCCAGCACCGACGTTGCCAGGGTGTTCGGCAGATTGTTTGCTGAACCTGTTTCCTTATCCATCCGGACAATGGACGGTTTGGCCTGCGGGTGAAGCGTTTTGTATTTGTCGGTTAGCATGCGGTCAAGGACATCTAGCGCCTCTTGTTTGTGCGATGTGATGACAACCGATTTCTTATTCTCATTGGCCCAATAGGTGAGCGCGGCAATGGTGTGCGATTTGCCCGTACCCGGCGGGCCATCCACCACGATGACGTGGTTCTTTTCATGCGCCAGCGCAAGCAATATGCGTTTCTGCGAGTTGTTCAGCGGAAGCGGGCTATTGGAAATATATCGCGCCGGGCTTTTGATGGAATACTTTTCCAGAAATTTCCGATCGACTTCTTCCTGATGGTTGGGAACGGACCCCCTAACATACTGATCAATAAAATCGGAAAACTTGCCTTCCTGATTCATTTCCATTTTGGTCATGAGTTCGGAATAGTCCAGGAGCTTCTTATCTTCATTCGAAATCGTTTGGAAACCAATGCGATTCTTGATGGCGGGAAATTTATTATCCTCATGCGTGATGCGGTTAAAAGACGGCTCCGTAATAAATGGCGTTTGGAATCCATATTGCGTCTGGATAAAGGTCTCCATCGCGCCAAGGTGCGCGTTTAGCGCAGCAATGGAAGAGGCCCGCGGGACGGTCAGCACACTGTCATATTTAAAGTAATTTACGGCCGGCGTGTTTAAAAGCATCAAGTTGCGGGGAAAAGATAAGGTGACTTCTGTACTGGAGGCCCGATATTCAACTTCAATAAAGTATAAAGGATACGCCTCGCCATTGTTCACGAGCATGTGAAAGAACAGATAAAGTGTGCCAAGTTTGGTAAAATCGGCATACTTTTGAAGATTGTAATAGAGGTCGTAGATGACAATATCGTCAAGGGATTTCTTGAAATATTCCGAAAGCGTCTGGATGTAATTTTCACTGTCTGTAAAATTATGACCGATGGCTTTGATCTGTTCAAATTTCTGATTCACATAATTGGCTACGCCGAATATAGAAGAAGGCACATGCTCAATATTGAGTTCTTCTTTCTTTTCCTCAACTATCTTATCCTGCAATTTATTTAAGGTCTTTTCAAACTCACGCCGTAGAGCAAGATTATAAGTCCTCAAGCCTTCTTTGAGCGCGAGCGATTTTTGTCTGGCAAGCAATTCATGCCCGGCCGGATTATCTTCCGCCGGCACGATCTCGCCTTTATGATCGACGATAAAAGCTTTGTTTTGAGTTATCAGGGCGTATTCGTCGGTTAGGCATTTTTCCAAATAGGATTCATTGAATTTGTTTTGCAGCAGGGCTTCCACGTTAATCTGGAGCGCTTCCCTGCTGATCACTATGGTATGTTCATTTTGTTTGATGGCAGCAGGCGACAGATCGCCGGTTTTGATTTTATGAAGCAGCAGGGCCTGAAATGACGGGAAAAGCGAAAGATCGAGCGTCAGTTCATTGTTCGTCCATTTATAATTGATGAGACGTCGAAAATTAAACCGGGTTTCGGTGAAGGTGGCAAAGTAGTTGAGGATTTCTTTCGGCAGTTTGTTCATGAGTATCAATATCGCCTTAGTGAAATATCCGATTCAGTTATCAGATATTGCTGCTTAAACCTTTATGGGCTTAGTTCATTCTTAATTATTTATCCTGCTTTAAACTGGTGATTCAACATTTTTTTTGATTGCGCGCTATCTTACAACATTGAAAACACATTGCAAGGGGAAATAGATAGAAATGTGCAATAGTTATTCGTTCTTTTTCAGATTCGTCAAAACCCATATCAATTCTTTTTCTCATCGCCGCCGGCCAATTTGACCAGGTAATCGGACAGACTGAAATCCTTTTGACGGCATTCATCATAAAACCGGCTCAGCCATGCGCCGGCGAGCTGCTGGTAACTGTGGCGGTCCCGATAAACGCAGCGGTTTTCGGGAGGATGCGATGCAAAGTCGGTGATCGCGTTGAACGCGGAATAGGCGTTTTCACCAAGTTCCTGTATGTATTGGTAACACGTGGCCTCCAGATGACCGGAGAGCGATTTCCATTCATCCGTAATTTTCTGGTCTGTCGTAATGTTCTTGGGTTCGTTGATACGCAGGACGCCCTGGAGCAGGGGCAGGAAATAGGCGCGCGGTATAGCGCATTCACGCAGAACATCCATGTAGTCGTAAAATACGGTCTTGACCTTTTCAAGACGCGCATGATCAATCTCAAAAGCGATCTCCCTGCCGATGTCCCTGGACAGGTGCGCGTACTTGAAACGGATGATGGCGTCGGGAACGATCATGCCGTTTTTGCAGACCTTGCGGTATAAACCGATGTGGAACGTCAGCGCCCGCAGCCCGTTGTAGCTGTTCGTCACCCGGACAAACGGGCCGAAAGCTTCGGGACGGCTTTGCGGGGATACCAGGGAAAAGTCAAGCGCGGTGGTGTTGTGCATCAGGTCAATGTTGCAATAGCTGCCGGTATGCGGCGCGTCGCTGGCGGTCACCTGCCATTCACCGGGCTTGGTTTCCGGAAAGGCCAGGCAGCAGCACTGGTACGCCCAGTCCAGCGCCTTGCTGTTGGGAACCATCCGGTAACCCCGGCTCACGACGCCCAGCACGCGGCCGCTTTCGGAATTCACCAGCGCCTTCTTGTCCGGGACGGGCAGGCGGCGCTCGCCCGATTTCGTGGACATGTTGACGAAAACAGGATGTTCTTCCACCGGAAACATGATGTCATCCAAATTGGTCAATCGCGGCATGGCTTCCCTCCTTATGTACTGTTTTAACTTGACTGTATTCTTCAGTATCTGTTAATTCAATGGAACAACGACAACGGTGAGTCGCATTATTTTGAATCCACAGCCTTTTTTCACACTTTGCACTGGTAAACGTTCATAGAATATCGAAGGAGGGACAGGCGGTTATGGCCCATGAGAAGAAATTACAGTCAAAGTTGATCCGGCTGGGGCAGATACTGCGGATCTTCATGGAGAAGGAGAAGGTTGCAAGCAGCTGGCTTGCCGATTATTTCCGGACGACGCCCCGGACGATCCAGCGCGATCTGCTGCTTTTGAAGGAATCCGGCTTTCCCCTGCACGAGGAAAAGAAAGGGACATATTGTTTCAGCCGGGATCTGGTGAAAAACCTGGAAGTCTTCGATGACACGGAGCTGGCGCTGATGGTGGCCATGAAGAATATCGTTGGCCAGTTGGGGCAGCCTTTCCAGAAAGCGGCGGATGATGTTCTAGACCGCTTGTATGACAACGTGGCCTCCATGCCGGTGTTCGTGAAGATCGACGACGCCATTCCGCTCGACATCAGCTGCGTCAACCGCCTGTTGAAGGCGATCCGGGAGAAAAAGCAGGTGGGATTCCAGTATTCCAGCAACCGCAAGCCCCATCCCGTTCAGTTGGAACCCTACCGGGTCGTTTATTACAACGGCTTCTGGTACCTGATCGGCAACGAGCCGGCCACGGGCATTCTCAAGCGTTACGCCCTGGACAATATCAGGGACATCCGGCTCACGAAATCCGGTTTCAAATCAATCCCGGAGAATCTGGATTCCGTCCTGAAGGGCAGCGCCAATATCTGGTTTGCCGAAAAGACAAACCTGACGGTGACGGTTCTGATCGACAACCAGGTCAGTCATTATTTCAAACGGCGTAAGATGTTTCCGACGCAGGAGATCAAGGAGGAAAAGCCGGACGGTTCGCTGGTTGTCGTCTTCCGGGTAGGCCACTTCGAGGCCATCCGCGACATCCTGAAATCCTGGATACCGCATATCACGATTCTGGAACCGGAAGCATTCCGGCAAAAGCTGCTAGCGGAAGTTAAAGACTGGGTGAAAATGCAGGAAATGGAAACGAAATAAGGACGGAAATATCCCATAATTACCTGCGCCATGGGCCGGGTGCTTTCCATGTTGCGGGGACAGGTTTGCTATTTACAAGACCATACACAACAGGTTTCAAAAAGAGGGAAACAGCATTAACCGCTTCCTCGAAAGTATCCTGAGCACCAGTCATCCGGTTCTTGCGCAGGAACGCCTTCCATTGAGACTGTTTTGCTTCATCCCGGATAAACGCTTCGGTAAATGCCACAGGATCAGATGGGATAACTGTGTGGCGGGCAGTGAATGTTTCTGTAATCGCCGCTGCCAGGGTCCGGCCATCGAAGTCAAACTGTCGGGAAAGCAACCGAATATCCCAAAAATCTTTCATGCGGCTGTTCATGATACCCCGTCTGACCATCGCCTCAAACTTCTCGGCAATCGTGCTCTCCTTACTGTAGCCGCGGATTTGCGGCGCCGGCAGATCGAGAATCGTCGGATATGCCATCAGCTCAGGTGATGGAATTACAATATCGCCAAAACCGACATCAAGCTGAATCGATATCCGGGCGGTATCCAAAGAACCCCGGAAATTGATGCGGACCCCTTCGTAATCGGCGTCTTCGGTGATCATCTGTCCACGGATGCTGTCCCGGTCGAATACAATCCCATCCGGTTCCACTTCTTGAAGACATACATCCCGGACCATGGCGATGATGGCATCCGTGCTGTTTTTCATCTTGCCCAGCATGTCGATGTCCATCGTGGATCGAAACGCACGCACTTCCCACACCATGAGCATCAATGCGCCTTTGAGAATGAATTTCCCGGCATAAGAAGACCGGGAGAGCCTGTACAGGAAACGTTCGATCGCGTAGTATTGTAACAGATCGTTGAAGGGACGTGCAGATTCTCTCGACTTGTTGAGAATACGCTGATGAACAGAAGCGGCAATGTTCCGGAGGTGGGAGTTCGTCATAGCGTTGCCTCCAGATAGGGACGCATGACCTTCTCTACACGACATATCCGGGCATATTGCATGAGACTGTCCGCCTGGAAGCGTTTTCTCTGCCGATAGAATTTCAGAGCCTCCAGGACAACTTCGAGGCCGATCTTATTCCGGTATTTAAAACAGTCAGCCAGGGTTTTCTCCGGATTGTAGACTTTCACCGGGATGCCATCTACGTCGTGCTGCTCAATGCCCTCCGCAAAAGCAGGACCACTGAACCAGAAAATACGGAGCGGCGGATAATCGAGCCTTGGAGGTTCGGAACCCCGCGGCAGGGCGAGATAAATTTCATGGGGAATTTCGGTGGTCAGCTCGTGATAGGAAAGAGCGGAAATAAGACAGATAACACCTTTGGGGACTTTCAGGGCAACGGTCGCCAGATCCGGGTTTCCAAGCGAGGGCATATCGGCAAAGCGGTACATCCCGCGCCCCATTCGCTCGATAACCCCCTGATCACGCATGGCGTAGATGGTCCGGGGATGGATTCCCGACTTGATTGCCTCTCCGGTGCGAAAGGCGCCTGTTGGAGAGTGGAGCATAGCTCTGGCCCGTTTTATGGCCTCTGTGTCCTGCTTTTTACTGGTTCGCGGCATGGATAATATTACCTGCATTAGTTTTTATTTGCCTGTAATTCTATCCAGACGAATGAGTTATGTCAAGCGGAAACCATGATAAACTTACACGATGGGTTTATAAATACTGGCGTTTGCGTAGCTCAGGTACTCAGATGCGAACATTCTTAAACCGGAGACTACCAATATTTGCTTTGTATTACAAAAGGATGAATTTGATACAGATGTCAACAAAGAAGGCAACCCGGATACCGTCCGGATTGCCTTCTTCTGTTTTAGCCGCTCATTGAAGCGGCCCGTTTGCTTTAAAAGGGAATATCATCATACTCAGCAGCAGCGGCGGGAAGTGCTTCTTCCGCCGCCGCACCATTCCCGTTCTTTCCGGAGAGAAGCTCCAGTTCCCTGGTGCGAATTTCGACAACGCTGTGGTTGGCGCCTTCGGCATCCTGCCAGGTGCGCTGGGTGAGCTGGCCGCGGATACCGACCTTGCTGCCTTTGGCGCAGTATTCCCCGACGATCTCCGCCAGGCGCTGGAAGGCCGTCACTTTGAACCAGTGCGTTTTCTTGACTTTCTCGCCTTCCTTGTTTTTGTAATTCTCATTCACGGCGATGTTGAAATTGGCGACCGGCACGCCCTGCGCCGTGTATCTGATTTCCGGATCATTTCCCAAATTTCCGACGATTGTGACTGTGTTGATCATGGCTGAAACCTCCTTAAGTTTATTTTACGTGCTGACAGTATTGATTTAATTTGCTGTTTGATTTGTTGCCGCTTTGCCGTTCAGCGCTTCCTGCACCTTGACCACCAGCTGATCTTTGAGTTCTTCCAGTGCCTGCAGGTGATCCTGATTTGCCTCATTGAGCGTGGCCTTGATGGCATAGGACACGCAGCAGGAATTGAAATTGACCGACTTCTTTTTGCTCACCATGACACTGACTTCCGTGACCTTGAATGGAGATCCGGGTTCTGCGGCCTTCGTGTGACGGCCAAGCGCTTCCCTGATTATTCCCGCTTTATGTTTTACTTCCTCCCATCTTGCTGTGAACCTGTCGAACCAACTTGTGGTGAGCTTGTCGAACCATAGCTTTTTCATCGTGACTTCCTTTCTGCCTGATTAAGCGCGGCGGCATACACCCTGTTCAGTGATGCCGCCAGGTTAAAAACATAATTGCCGATTTCATCCGCCATGCCCGTTGCCGGCGGTGCTGCTTCATCCGGCGCAGGCGCGACTGGACAGTCCAGCTGGTGTTGCGCCTGAGTGTCGATGATCTGAAACATCGGTTTCCTCCTTTCGCTGATCGGCCAGATAATTACCGATGATCTCGTTGACGAGCTGCGTCATCGGCTGTTTCCGCTCTTTCGCCAGGCGATAGAGCGCCGGGATAAACTCTTCGTTGATTTTTGGTGAATACATACAGTGACCTCCCTGATAAATTTACATGGCCACAGCTTTGATCTGATTTTCTTCCGGCTCTTGCTTGAGGATGAGCTTCAGGACGGCCTCGACATCCCCGATGACTTGCAGGCAGGCATGAACAGGATTCATTCCGGCTTCCTTTGCATAATGCGCAATGTATCTGTAGGAATTGCCCAGGGTGGAATCGGCATGTTTGCCGATGATCCGGCAGAGGGCCTGCGCCGATAATTCGGCAACGATCTCCTG
>ERZ795058.2840-NODE-2840-length-19368-cov-5.941231_pt1 | contig 19368 bp, 14 predicted proteins | sample MGYA00375142_ERZ795058 | MGnify/ENA primary metagenome ERZ795058 (study PRJEB30187, sample SAMN05720210) | activated sludge metagenome | isolation source: anaerobic digester from wastewater treatment plant | place: Japan | collected 2015-04-20 ... | reverse complement strand
TGTTTGTGTATTTGATTGTTTGGGGAACGAAAAATTTTATTGGAATGGCAAGGAAACAGATCAGATAAATTTGAACCTGGCGGGCCTGCCTCAGGGAATTTATTTTTTTAAAATTAATGCAGATGTTGTGAAATACCTTTTTACCACATAAAAACCAGTCTAATCATAAAAAAGAAAGGAGGAAAAATAAAAAATTGTTACTATGTAAAAGTTAACAACAAGGCTAATTAAAAAATAAAAAATTAAAATTATGTTAAATATTTTAAAGATCAATGATTATGAAACGAATTATGAATAAAATTTTAGCAATCTGTATAATCGGATTGATGAGTGTATCTAATTTGATTTCTCAAACAAATGTTTATAGTGGAACTTACCCGATAACTATGCAGGGTTATGATCAAATCTATACAAATCCTGTTGCCTCTGGTTGGGCTGGAACAACTGCAGCTCCAACGTCTGCTCAAAGAAATGGCAAATGTTTTGCTACAGCAACAGATGCTAATTTTAATACTGGAAAGAATATAACTTATTGGTTACCTAATTGTGGAGTTATGACTTTACAAGTAAATGGAACTGTTGGACGTGGTTTTATCATTACAGTTACTAAAGCATCTGATAATACTCAATTAAGTAGAACCGTTTGGGCGTATACTAATGGAACATGTTCATCTACTGATATTACAGTTAATTCAAATGAGGCAGTTAAGATTACTCTTTTATCCCCAAGTTCAACAGAAGAACCTATAACAACTTTGGGTTCTTCGTATATTAGTTATATTAATATTACGGAATATTCACCTTCAACCCCTTTAATTTCTTCTTTTACTGTCAATGGTGTTGCCGGAACCATCGATGATGAAAATGGAACCATTACGCTACAATTACCTTATGGAAGTGATTTGAGTTCACTTGAACCTGAAATTACGCTGGGAGGTACAGCAACAGATTATTCTCCAAAAGGAGCGCAGGATTTTACCAACAGTGTTGCAATGCCGGTAGTTTATACAGCGACAGATGGTACGAATACAAAAAATTATAATGTTACCATTACTACTCCTGCTATTCCGCCGGCTCCTGAGATTACTCTTTCAAGTGGTAGTAATACTCAAGCATTAAAAGTAGGGAGTGCTATACAGAATATTGTATATACTCTTACCAATGCAACAGGAGCTACAGTAAACGGACTTCCAGCAGGTTTGAGCGGAAGTTTTGAATCTACCGGTACCAATCAAGGAACTTTCACAATTTCGGGAACCATCACTGCAAGCGAAACTCCTGGTACTTTCAATTACACAGTAACTGCTACGCCTATCGTTGGTTATGAAGGAAGTGATGTTACAACAACGGGAACTTTTTATGTAAAATCAGCTACTGCTATTAACATTTGTTACCTGGTTTCAACCACAACTCCTTCTGATAACGATACGAGGTTGTATCCCAATCTGTACAGCAATCCGAATTATTATCTGACGATTCGTCAAGCTGCCAGTACCGCTCCATCTCCTTCAGTGTATGATGAATTTGATTTGATTATTGTAAATGAAATAATTACAGGAACCAATGCAGAAATTGTAGCATTAAAAAGTGTTGACAAACCCATTTTGAATTTAAAATCTTTTGTATATAATTCAGGAAGATGGAATTGGGGTACAGCAGATAATGGAAAATCCAACAATGGCACGATAACTGTTTGGCAACCATCTCATCCGATTTTTAATGGTATTAGCCTGAACGAAGATAATACATTGGATTTATTGTCGGGTGCTGCAACGAAAGGAATGCAGCCAGTAGATATTACTAGTGTTCCGGGTAGCATTAATGTAGCAACTGCTCCGAAATCATCCAGTGGCAATCCAATGGCAGTAGCTATTCATGATGTGCCTGCCAGTGTACGAGGTGTTACCAATTCCAAGTATATTCTGATTCCTATTTGCAACGACAGTTACGATAAAATGACGGATGCGGCTCTCACGCTTATCAATAATGCCATTGATTATTTGTTGCATGGAGAACAATTCCCGGCTCCCAGTCTGAATATCAGTTCATTTGTAGTTGATGGAAAGAGTGGAATTATTGATAATACTAACAATATTATTACAACAATTTTGCCATTGGGTCATGGAATAAGTGATATTACACCTGTTGTTACACTGCAAGGAGTTGGAACAATTTACTCGCCTACTGGAGCTCAGGATTTTACAGATTCGGAAAGTAATCCCGTTGAATATACTGTAACGGATTTGATTAATAATAAGATTTATAGTGTTACTGTAAAAGAGGGTACCGTTGCAGTTGATTTTCCAACGACAAAAAGTATTTTTTTCGACGGTAAAGTACTTCATAATCCGCAACAGGTAAATTTGCAAGTATTTGATATTAGTGGGCGGTTGTTGGTAGTTTCCAATAAAGACATTGATATGAGTAGCAAAGCAAAAGGAGTTTATATTGTAAAATCAGAAGAAGAGAGAATGAAAATAAATGTTAGGTAGTCGCCTTCTAAATAAATCTATATAATTAATTATCAATAAAATAGTTGAAAAAAGTTTGGTTATAGCTTATATTTGAGAGAACTGCTAACTTTACGGTATACTGAAAAAAATGATAGGAAAATCACCGAGGGGTGAGGAATAAGATAGTATTTCATAAACTGTATAAATTGAAAAGATATTCTGAAAATTTGTAGAGCTGTTATGCTCAAGAAAATTTTTCAGAATATCTTTTTCATTAATTGAGTCTTTTCCAAAAAATCAAATTAAACAATTTTGAGATTTGTAAAATATCATAAGTTCTAAAAAAGAAATTTGAAAAACAGACTTTTAAAAGCGGACTCAACAATTTGAATATCTTCATTTTCAGGGCAAAATTTTAGTTTAAAAATAGGTTGACTTTATTTTGAAATAAAAAATTTCATACAAATGTAAAACAAATATTACATGCAAAATTTGAACAGACGGAAGAGAAAGAGTACTTTTGCAACAAGAAAATTGTTCAATCCAAATTTTAAAATAGAAAACAGGTTTGAATAATTGCTCAATTCTCTAATATTTTTGTTTTTCATTCTGTTATGCAACCACTTATTGAAGCAGTCGATAAAGAAGTTCTGAAAAGAGAACTTACTCCCGAAAAATTTTTACGCCCTACTAATAAATCAGATAATGAAATTTATGTAATTACTGCACACAATTCTCCTAACGTAATGTTGGAAATCGGTCGGTTGCGCGAAATGGCTTTTCGTTCGTGGGGTGGGGGAACCGGCAAGGAAATTGATGTGGATGCTTATGATTATTCGGAAAAACCCTATTATCAACTGATTGTTTGGGACCCGGAAGAAAATGAAATTGTGGGCGGTTACCGTTTTTTATTTGGAAAGGATGTTCCGTTAAATGAAAAAGGAGAACCCGAATTTGTAATGTCGCATCTTTTCAAATACAGTAAAAAATTTATCAACGAATATCTGCCTTATACTATCGAATTAGGTAGAGCATTTATTCAGCCAGCCTATCAAACCTCTCAAAAAGGATCAAAGAGCATATTTGCACTCGATAATTTGTGGGATGGGTTGGGAGCTCTTATTCATTTGGCTAAGGAAGCACGATATTTTATAGGAAAAGTTACCATGTATCATGCTTATCCCGCTGCTGCAAGGGAGTTGATTTACGAATATATGTTTCGTTTTTTCCCCGACAAAGAAAAACTGATTTTACCACGAAATCCGGTAACCATTAGCAACAATATTAAAATTTTGTCAAACAAACTTTTTAACGAGAAAGACAAAGAGGCAAATTACAAAATTTTACAAAAGATGGTGAGAAAGGAAAACGTAAATATTCCTCCGCTTTTCAATGCTTATATCGGCCTGACAAATACACTACGTATGTTTGGTTCTGCCATTGATCCAAACTTCAGTTCGGTTTACGAAACCGGAATTATGCTGACCATGTCAGATATTGTGGAAACTAAACGCAAAAGATATATTGAACCTTACATTGAGTATTTGAAAAATGTGTTTTCAAACGGAACGTTTTCCAAAATTAACGCTTACGAATCTCACTGCAGAAACATTTATAACTTTTTTCAGTTCGAGTAACTGCTAAAATATTTAATTTTTATCTTTTCCTTCGTAATAGTCGATAAAAGCCTTGTTAACCATTCTGTTGCCGCCCGGCGTGGGATAATCGCCAGTAAAATACCAGTCGCCTTTGTGCTGGGGGCAAGCTTTGTGCAAATTATCGATGGTTTGATAAACCAGCTCTACCGGACAATGCACCTCTTCGGGAGTAAGCATTTTGGCAATTTGAGACGAAATTTCTTCCTGCGTGAAAGGAGCGTAAATTTCCTTCACATAATTGCTAACTTTTTCTTTCGGCCAGTTTTCCTGTTGCTTGCATTTTTCGTAAATATCGTCCATAATTTTCTGCCTGCCGCTGTCTTTAAGCAATTGAACTGCAGCTCTGAAAGCACAAAATTCGTTCATACGGGCCATGTCGATACCGTAATAATCGGGGAAACGTACTTGCGGAGAAGAGGACACAATCACGATTTTTTTGGGTTCCAATCGATTCAATATATTTAAAATACTTTGTTTGAGCGTTGTTCCCCGAACGATGGAATCGTCAATCACTACCAAATTGTCTTTTTTCTCGGGTCGGATGGAGCCATAGGTAATATCGTAAACATGAGCCGCCAAATCGTTTCTTTCTTTGTTTTGTGAAATAAAGGTGCGCAATTTGATGTCTTTCAGCAGCACTTTTTCGATTCGTGGAACTTTGCCCGTCAGAGTGCGAATGCCATCCGTCATTCCGTAAAAAGCCACTTCGGCCGTATTGGGAATAAACGAAAACACGGTATTATCAATATCCTGATCGACTGCTTTTAAAATAGCTTCACTTAAAAATCCTCCCAATTTTTTTCTTTCCTGATAAATATCTTTGTCGCTTCCACGTGAAAAATAGATTCTTTCAAAAGAACAGGGTTTTGGTTCGGGATCTGCCTCACGAATGGTTTCGAAATGCATCGACCCGTTTTTCTTGATAATAAGTGCTTCTCCGGGTTTTAATTCATGTACCTGCTCTGCTTTCACATTAATGGCTGTTTGAATGACCGGACGTTCGGAAGCAGCAACAATAATTTCATCATCGGCGTAGTAAAATACGGTCCTAATTCCTTTGGGGTCGCGGAAAAGGAAGGCATCGCCGTGTCCCAACATCCCACAAATAACGTAACCTCCATCCCAAATGTGTTCCGACTTTCGGATAAAAGAAGCAATGTCGAGATTTTCTTCAATTTTTCGGGTTATCACCTGATCATTAGAGTAGCGTTGTTTAATAATTTCATATTCACGTTGCACTTCTCTGTCGAGTTTGTCGCCGAGCGATTCCAGCATCAGAAAAGTATCCGATTTGTCGCGTGGATGTTGTCCCTGTGCCGTTAGCGACTGAAAAATTTCATCAACATTGGTCAGATTAAAATTTCCGGCCAACACCAATGTTCGCGATTTCCAATTGTGTCTGCGCAGGAACGGATGAATATATGACAATCCGCTTTTCCCGCTTGTGCTGTAGCGTAAATGTCCCAAATAAAGTTCTCCGGCAAACGGGCAAAACATTTTTGCTTTGGCAGCATCCGAACTGTAATCTTCGGGCGCCAGCGAGTGATTTTTATCTATATCGACAAAAATTTCCTGAATGGCATTTTTTCCTTCTATTCTTTTACGCGAAATATATTCTTCTCCGGGCGGCATATCCAGTTTCAGAGTGGCGATTCCTGCACCTTCCTGACCCCTATTGTGCTGCTTCTCCATGAGAAGATACATTTTTTGCAAACCGTATTCCCAAGTACCGTATTTTTTCTGGTAATAATCCAATGGCTTCAATAGCCTTATCATTGCGATTCCGCACATAATAAATTTCTTATTTTTTAAAAGAGATTATAAGATTTTTGAAACTCAATATTTTATTCTACAGTTACTGATTTCGCCAGATTTCGGGGTTGGTCCACGTCACAACCTTTTACCACAGCAATGTGATAGGCCAAAAGTTGCAACGGAATCACAGCCAGCAACGGAACCAAGCATTCTACGGTTTCGGGAATGGAAATAATGTAATCCGAAAGATTTTTTACAATTACATCGCCTTCCGTAACGATAGAAATAATTCTACCTTTTCGTGCTTTTATTTCCTGAATGTTGCTGACAACTTTTTCGTATTTTCCTGCACTGGGTGCTATTACAACAACCGGCATTTCCTGACTGATCAAGGCAATTGGTCCATGTTTCATTTCAGCTGCCGGCAGTCCTTCGGCATGAATATAGGAAATTTCCTTCAATTTTAAAGCTCCTTCCAAAGCTACCGGGTAATTATAACCTCTACCCAAATAAATAAAATTTTGCGCATAGGTGAATGTTTTGGAAAATTCGGCAATGACATCATTTTGCTTTAAAATTTGACTGATTTTTTCGGGAATTTTTGCCAGTTCTCCAACAATTTTCAGGTATTGTTCATTTTCAATTGTTCCCTTTTCCTTTCCGATAAGCAATGCCAGCATAATTAAAACTGTAACCTGAGCTGTAAAAGCTTTGGTGGACGCTACACCAATTTCGGGGCCAACGTGTGTATAACAGCCCGAATCGGTATTGCGTGCAATGGATGAGCCCACCACGTTGCATATTCCGAAAATAAATGCTCCGTGCGATTTGGCCAATTGGACGGCTGCCAGTGTGTCGGCAGTTTCGCCCGACTGAGATATGGCTATCACCAAATCATCCTTGTTGATAACCGGCTTGCGGTATCTGAATTCCGAAGAATATTCAACTTCAACCGGAATTCTGGCAAATTCTTCAATGGCATACATTCCTATTAAGCCGGCATGCCATGATGTTCCACAAGCGGTTATAATAATCCGTTTGGCATTCAAGAATTTTTCCTTGTGGTCGATAAATCCAGAAAGACTGATATTGTTCTCTTCCAAATTGATGCGCCCTCTCATGCTGTCGCTCAAAGTTTTGGGCTGCTCGAAAATTTCTTTCAGCATAAAATGTGGATAACCGCCTTTTTCGAGCTGACTGAGAGTCATTTCGAGTTCTTTGATTTCGGGAGTTTTTTCTACATTCCCAATGGTTTTAATTTTTAAGTCTTTTCCGCGTTGCAAAACGACAATTTCCTCTTCTCCAACATACACCACCTTATGCGTAAATTCAATGATGGGAGTGGCATCCGAAGCCAGAAAATATTCGTTATCGCCAATTCCCACAACGAGCGGACTGCCTTTTCGAGCTGCCACAATTACATCGGGATGACCTTTTTCGATAACGGCAATCGCATAAGCTCCTACAATTTGATTCAATGCCAATTGCACTGCAGTAGGCAAATCCACGTTATTTTTCCGTTTTACGTATTCTATGAGTTGAACCAGCACTTCGGTATCGGTTTCGCTCGAAAAAGTATATCCATGCTCGATAAGTCCCTGTTTCAAAACGGCATAGTTTTCAATTATTCCGTTGTGTACAATGGCCAGTTCCTCAGACTGAGAACAATGTGGATGTGCATTTGCATTGTTGGGTTCACCATGTGTCGCCCATCTTGTATGAGCGATACCGACAGTTCCACTGATGTCTTTGTTTTCGACAGAATGAATCAAGTCGGAAACTTTTCCTCTTGTTTTATAAACAGTTAATTTATGGTCGTTAAGCAATGCAATGCCGGCGCTGTCGTAGCCACGATATTCGAGACGCTGCAAGCCTTTTATTAAAATGGGATAAGCCTCGCGATAACCCATGTAACCAACAATACCACACATAAAGTTAATGATTTAAGATTTTTCTTAGATAATTTTTAATAATTTGATTTGATTCGTTTAATGGCCTCCTCTGTATCTTCATGACTGCAAAAGCCGGAAAAACGCATATAACCATCACCCGATTTTCCAAAAATAATACCGGGCATTCCAATAATGTTGTAATTGTATAAAAGTTCCTGAAAAAATTTCCACGAAGGTTCGTTATGAGGCGTTTTAAACCAAACATACGGAGAATTAATGCCTCCATAAACTTCCCAGCCAAGTTCTAAAAGTTCTTTACGTATCTTTTTTGCATTTTCCAAATAGTAATTGACCAGTTCTTGAATTTCCATTCTTCCCTTACGACTGTACAAGGCTTCGGCAGCACGCTGAACTACATAAGATACACCATTGCTGTAATTCAGATTTCTGCGATACCAAAGTTTCAACAACGGAATTTCCTCGCCCGTCCGGGTATAAACCATCAATTCTTTCGGAAAAACCGTGTAACCACATCGAAGCCCTGTAAAACCGGCTGTTTTTGAATAACTTCTGATTTCCAAAGCAACCTTTTTGGCACCCTTGACTTCGTAAATGCTGTGAGGAATATCGGGTTCTTTGATATAGGCATGATAAGCTCCATCATATATAATAATACTTTGGTTTTCAATAGCATAATCTACCCATTTTTTCAGTTCGGTTTTGTTGATTACGGTTCCGGTGGGATTATTGGGGTTACAAAGATAAATGATGTCTACGCGTTCGTCAGGGAGTTCGGGAACAAAATTATTTTCTTTCGAACAATGCAGGTAAACAATATTGCTCCATTTTTCTTCCTCATTCATTTCACCGCCTCTTCCACTCATAATGGCAGCATTTTCGTAAACCGGATAAACCGGCTCAGCAATGGCAATAATGTTATCTCGTCCCAAAATGTGGCCGATATTTCCAATATCGGGTTTTGCGCCATGATTAATAAAAATACTTTCCTTATCGAGGACAATGCCTGAAGAACGATAATTTTTGAGAATTTTATCGACCAAAAAATCATACCCTTGCAGTGGCCCGTAACCTTTGAAAGTTTCCGTACGCAACATTTCGTCTGCAGCTTTGTGAATGGCAAAAACAGATTCTGCGGGTAAAGGGCGTGTAACATCTCCAATCCCCAAACGAATCAATTTGGTGGTTGGATGCAAAACTTTGAAGGCATTCACCCGCTTTTCTATTTCGTCCGAAAAACGGGATTCGGGAATTTTTAAGTAATTTTCATTTGCTAATGCCATTCAGGAAATGATTAAGCAGGAATTTTTCCTATAAATAAAGCACAAAATTACTGTTTTTTCATTGATTATTTTTCTTTCAATTCAAAATTTCAACAATACTTTTCAGTATTTTTGTGTTTTTAATCTCCTTTTCCAATAAAAACAAACTTATTCATCTAATTTTATTTCATTATCCAATTTTTTTCTTTCAAAATGTAACTTTTATTTTTAATAAATCTAAGTTCTTCCACATGTTTTAAAAATGAAAGAAAATATTGATTTTTACTTTTATTAAAAAAAATTATTTTATAATCATAACAAAATAAAAATGTGTCAATTAAAGAAATTTTTCCATAAATAAATCTAAAAAATTGACAATAATCATTTAATTTTATATTTTTGTTTATAGAAATATTCAAAGTATACTGAAACATCGGATGATTGAAATTATATATTTTTCTTCAGATTTTCAATGACTTATTTATAAATTATTAGTCAAATAACTTTTAAAAATGAAGGTTTTATGAACCAGCCAACTTCTGCAATTATTTCCGAAGAACTTATTGATGAAATTATTGGCAAATATCAAAATAAACCCGGATTTTTGCTTTCGGTGCTGGAAGAGATTCAGGAAAAAAATCCATTGAAATATTTGCCTGCAGAAACGCTTCAGACTGTTGCCGCAAAACTCAATTTGCCCTATTCGCGAGTTTATGGCGTTGTAACTTTTTATTCTTTTTTCAATCTTCGTCCGCAGGGAAAACATTCCATTGTGGTGTGCAGGGGAACAGCCTGTCATACCAAAGGTTCGAAGCAGCTGCTTAACGAAATCGGACATTCTTTCGGAATGAATCATCAGGATGAAAATTCTGAAGCTTCTTTTACAACTGCCGACAATCAGTTTACAGTGCGAACGGTAGCCTGTTTTGGACAGTGTGCACAATCGCCTGTGGTAGAAGTGGATGGGAAAATCTACAGTTATGTAAATTCTCAAAAGCTGCTGAAAATTCTCGAAAATGTTAAAAAGAACGGAGTTCAAAAAAATTTCTCTGTAAATACATCTCGTTAACCTTAAAATGTTATGGCTATGACAGTGGCAGAACTTGAATTGTTAAAAAATAAAAATATTGAACGGATATTGCCTTCTGTTCCCATGTTTCTGGTTGGAATGAGCACTTGCGGCTTGGGAAATGGAGCAGAATCGGTATATCGGATTTTGGAAAAGGAAATTGAACTTCGCCATGTTAATTTCAAACTCAAACAAACCGGTTGTTTTGGTTATTGTGCAGAAGAACCAATTGTTATGATGTATCAACCTCAAAAACCATTGGTAGTTTACAGCCGCGTAAACGAAAAGGACATTTCTGCCATCATTGATGGGATTATTAAATCAAAAATTTATCGAAAAAAAATTCTTTGTCGTATCGATTTTTGGGATCATTTGACTTCTAAAATCGAGTATGGAAAAGATTACGAAGACGTTCCACATTGGGACGAAATTTCCTTTTTTAAAGGACAGAAAAAAATTGTGTTGCGTGATGCAGGTTTCATCGATCCAGAATCCATTCTCGACTATATTGCTGTGGGTGGCTATCAAGCTCTTTCAAAAGTATTGACCGGCAAGCAGCCAAACGAAGTGATTGACGAAGTAACAAAGTCAAAACTCAGAGGTAGAGGAGGAGCGGGGTTCCCAACCGGCACAAAGTGGTCAATTATGCAACATTCAAAAGCCGATGTTAAATATATTGTTTGTAATGCGGATGAAGGTGATCCGGGAGCTTATATGAACAGAAACGAAATTGAAAGCGATCCCCATGCATTGATAGAAGGAATGATTATCGGAGCTTACGCAATGGAAGCTAATCAGGGAGTTATTTATATCAGAGCCGAATATCCATTGGCGGTAAAAAGATTCCAAATGGCCATGCAGCAAGCCAGAGAATACGGATTGCTGGGCAATAATATATTAAATACCGGCTTTAATTTCGACATTCAACTGGTTGAAGGAGCCGGAGCATTTGTTTGCGGAGAGGAAACGGCATTAATTGCTTCTATCGAAGGGAAAGCAGGCCGTCCCATGCCTCGACCTCCTTATCCTGCCGAAAGAGGATTGTACGGCAAACCGACCAATATCAACAACGTTGAAACATGGTGCAATATCCCGGTAATTATTGAAAAGGGAAGCGATTGGTTTACCAAAACGGGAACGGAAAGGAGCGCCGGAACAAAAGTATTTTCGTTGGTTGGAAAAATTAAAAATACAGGTTTGGTCGAACTTCCGTTAGGTTCAACTTTGGAAAAATTTATTTTTGAAATAGGCGAAGGAACGGGAAACAACAAACGTATCAAAGCCGTTCAAACCGGTGGCCCATCAGGAGGCTGTATTCCGGTGGAATATTTCAGTACGCCGGTTGATTATGAATCTTTATCAAGTCTGGGTGCTATCATGGGTTCGGGCGGAATGGTAGTAATGGATCAGGATAATTGCATGGTGGATGTGGCAAAATATTTTTTGGAATTCAGTGCCAACGAATCATGCGGCAAATGTACGCCTTGCCGGGAAGGACTGTCGCAAGCGCTGGCCATTATGAACAAAATATCCAAAGGAGAAGGGAATTTTCAGGACATCGAAACTTTGGAATTATTGACCCGAACCATCAAGGATACTGCCATTTGCGGCTTGGGACAAACCGCGCCCAATCCCATTCTTACTACTTTGCGTTATTTTAAAAACGAGTACGAAGAACATATTCAAGAAAAACGTTGCCATGCCGGTACCTGTGAATCGTTGTTTCTGGCACTTTGTGAAAATAGCTGTCCGTTACACATGAACATTCCCGGCTATATCGAATTGATTAAGGAAGACCGCATTGAAGAAGCTTTCGAGCTAACCTTGCGTGATAACCCGATACCGGGAACCATTGGCAGAATTTGCCATTTTCACTGTCAGATGCGTTGTCGACGCGAAATGGTTGATGAACCGGTTGCTCAGGGCGAAATTCATCGATATTTGGCCGACACCATGTATCAGTTGGGGAAGGAAAATGAAATTTACAACCGGCTGATTGCCGAAAAACTTCCTTCTTCGGGTAAAAAAATTGCCATTGTTGGTGCCGGTCCGGCGGGAATTACCGCTGCATTTTATTTGGTGAGACTCGGACATGAAGTTACCGTTTTCGATGCCATGCCCGAAGCCGGGGGTGTTTTACGTTACGGAATACCTCAATATCGCCTTCCTAAATCGGTACTGAAAAAAGAACTGAAACTGATAAAGAAATTAGGCGTTAAATTCGTATTTAATACGCGTATCGGGAAAGATATTTTTTTGCAAGATTTGAAAAACAATTTCAATGCGGTTTATCTTGCTTTTGGAGCATGGAAAGACATTGATTTGAATATTCCGGGAGAGAATGCCAAAGGAGTTTTTGCCGGAACGGATTTATTGAAGGAACTTTCGCTGGACAAAACGCCCAGAATCGGACAAAAAATTGTTGTTATTGGCGGAGGCAATGTGGCCATTGATGCAGCAAGAAGTTTATGGAGGTTGGGAAAAGATGTAACGGTGGTTTATCGTAGAGAAAAAATTGATATGCCCGCCAATAAAGACGAAATTGCCGAAGCGGAAGCAGAGCAGATTCACTTCAGATTTTTGTCTGCCCCACATGAAATTCTGACCGATAATTCAGGAAGAGTCAATGCTTTGAAAATTGAAATTATGACTACAGGGCCGGTCGATACTTCGGGCAGAAGGAAACCGATTGCAACCGGTAAATTTGAAGAAATTCCTTGCGATACGGTTGTGTTGGCTGTGGGAGAACGTGTTGATTCCGCTCCTTTTGTAGCAGAAGGTCTGAAAGTTACCAAAGACGGAAGATTAATAGTTCATCCTTTTACTTTCCAAACTTCTGAGCCAAATATTTTTGCCGGAGGAGACGCCGTAATGGGACCGGCAACGGCTGCAGAAGCTATGGGAATGGCCAAGAGAGCAGCAGAAGCCATCGATTGGGAGTTAATGAAGGAAAAGCGTTTCCATTTGTTATTCAAAAAATTTGAATATCGGAATGTGATTCCCACAGACATTAAAAAATCGCCGAAAAATGTTTCTGCAAAAATACAGGTTAAGGAACGAATAGGTAATTTTCATGAGGTTTCGACAGGTTACACCGGCGAACAAGCTCGAGATGAAGTTAACCGCTGTTTGCGTTGCGACGTGAAAGTCAATTGATTTTCCTGAATAATTATTTTCAAATTTCTGTTCTTGACCTAAATTCAATGAAACTTAAAAAATAACCTTATTTGAAAATTATAATCAATCTATGAAAATCACAATTAATCACCAACCGGTTGATGTAAAAGATGGAATCACTATAATGGAAGCTTGCCAATCTGTCGGCATTGACATTCCTTCGCTTTGTTTTCTCAAAGATATTTCCAGCAATGCTTCTTGTGGCATTTGTGTGGTAGAAGTAAAGGGAGCGCGCAGTTTATTGCGTTCGTGCATTACAAAAGTTGCTGAAGGAATGGAAATTCTTACCACATCACCACGTGTATTGGAAGCACGAAAAGTCAACGTTGAGCTGCTTTTGGCCAATCATCCGCAAGATTGCCTGCAATGCGACAGAAATTTAAATTGTGAATTGCAACGTTTATCCTTTGAATTGGGAATTAAAGAAAGACATTTTGTACGTACCAGAAAAAAATATCTTCCCAAAGATGAAACTTCTCTTTCGCTGGTTCGCGATCCCGAAAAGTGTATTTTGTGCGGTCGATGCGTTGCCGTTTGTAGCGACATGCAGTCTGTGAATGCCATTGATTTTTCGGGTAGAGGATTGAATACGAGTATTTCGACTTTTTTCGACAAAGGATTGGGTGCAACCTATTGTACCAACTGTGGCCAATGTTCGCTGGTTTGTCCCACAGGAGCCATTACCGAAAAAACATCTGTTCCACAAGTTTGGAAAGAAATACTCAATCCGGAGAAAATGGTACTTATTCAGACAGCTCCGGCTGTGAGAGTAGGGATTGGCGAAGCAATGGGCATGCCTTATGGAAGTTTGGTAACCGGACAAATGGTTGCCGGTCTGAAAAGATTGGGTTTCTCAAAAGTTTTCGATACCAATTTTGCAGCCGATCTTACCATAATGGAAGAAGCAAACGAATTAATGCAACGTATTCGGCAAAATGGAGTTTTACCCATGATAACGTCCTGTTCGCCCGGATGGATTAAATTTGCCGAACATTTTTTCCCTTCATCTCTCGCTCACTTGTCTTCCTGCAAATCGCCCCAGCAAATGTTTGGTGCCATAGCCAAAACTTTTTATGCTGAACAGACCGGTATCGATCCGCGAAAAATTGTCGTTGTTTCGGTAATGCCGTGTACAGCAAAAAAATATGAAGCCCGCCGACCTGAAATGGATGATGCGTTCCACTATTGGAAAGAGAAATTACAACTTTCGGAAGAAGAGCACTTTTTTGATGTCGATTATGCACTGACTACGCGAGAATTGGCAAGAATGTTCAAAGAAAGCGGAATAGATTTCCAACATTTACCAGAGGAAGATTTCGATCAGCCGTTGGGTGTTTCTACCGGAGCCGGAACAATTTTCGGAGCAACCGGCGGCGTCATGGAAGCGGCTTTAAGAACCGCTTATGAAGTTATGACAGGTCGGCAACTGAAGGATGTTGAATTTTTGTCAGTCAGAGGTATGAAAGGTATTAAAGAGGCGGAAATTGATTTAGACGGAAGAAAAATTAAAGTTGCCGTAGCTCACACATTGAAAAATGCACGTTTTTTGCTGGAACAGATTCAAGCAGGGATTTCTCCCTATACATTCGTGGAGATTATGACTTGTCCGGGAGGATGTTTGGGAGGTGGAGGTCAGCCTATTCCTACAAATTCCGAAATAAGGGAAAAACGGGCAGCTTCCATTTATCGTGAAGATGAACGAAAACAAATACGAAAATCTCACGAAAATCCCGAGATACAGTATCTTTACGAACATTTTTTGGAAAAACCGTTGAGTGAGAAGTCACATCATTTATTGCATACTCATTACGTAGAAAGGGGCTGTTGAATTATAGATATTTTCTATTATTTCATTTATGTTTTCAGTTTGATTTATTGTTTTAAACATATAATTTTGCCTTAAATAATTAATCAAAAAAAGGAGGTATTTATTATGAAAACAATTGATTGTACAAAGCTGAATGCTGAAGGAGCTAAAAAAGTGGTTGATGCTTTACAACAACTTTTGGCCGATTATCAGATTTTTTACACCAATTTGCGTGGATTTCACTGGAACTTGAAAGGTAAAGATTTTTTCATCAACCATGCCAAATTTGAAGAATTGTATGAGAATGTAGCCGAAAAAGTGGATGAAATTGCAGAACGCATTTTAATGTTGGGTGGAACGCCGGCTCATAATTTCAGTGATTATCTTAAAACAGCCAAGTTGAAAGAAACCGGTTTGGTAACTGATGGCGACACAGGATTGAAAAACGTACTCGAATCTTACGCTTATTTTATTGAAAGAGAAAGAAATATCATTAAATTGGCTGAGGCTATAGACGATGAGGCTACGGTGGCTCAAATGAGTGATTATATTAAGGAACAGGAAAAAATGGTTTGGATGCTGGTATCCTATTTTGAAAAATAAAGAATGAACCATGTCAAAATTAAAAAACGGGGTTGATATTCAATCAATCCCGTTTTTTCGTTCATCCTGATTTTTTCGAGCATGTTACCAAATTTCTACAATTATTTTGGCAAAAAAAGAAAAACACTGTATCTTAGTGGTGTTATTTTGTTATAAGCATTTTTTAAAACAAATTTAAAGTCCAAGTATTTATGGAGCAAAATTATTGCATTATAATGGCAGGCGGCATTGGGAGCCGTTTCTGGCCTTTTAGCAGGAAAAACAGGCCAAAGCAGTTTCTCGATTTTTTTGGTACGGGAAGGTCTTTGCTTCAATTGACTTATGACCGTTTTAGAAAAATAATCCCCGCAGAAAACATTTTGATTGTCTCCAACGAACTTTATCGCGATTTGATATTGGAACAGCTTCCCGAAATCAACGACAATCAATTGTTGCTCGAACCGGTCAGAAGAAATACGGCACCATGTATTGCTTACGCCATTTATAAAATAAAGTCGATTACCGAAAACGCAAATATCATTGTTTCGCCTTCCGATCATTTGATCTTAAAAGAATCAGAATTTTTGGAGACTATACGTCAGGGGCTGGAATTTGTTTCCAAGAACGACAATCTGCTGACATTGGGCATAAAGCCGAGTCGTCCCGAGACAGGATACGGTTACATTCAAATAGAGTTTGGAGAATCAAATTTGAGAAAAGTAAAAACTTTTACCGAGAAACCAAATGCAGAATTAGCCAAGTTGTTTTTTGAATCGGGTGAGTTTTTTTGGAATTCGGGAATTTTTTTATGGAATTTGAAAACCATTTTGGCAGCCTTTGACTTTCATCTTTCCGAAATATCGCAAAAATTCAAGCAAGGGTTAAAATATTTCAATTCTACTGAAGAAAAAAAATATATTGCAGATATTTTTCATACCTGTCCCAATATTTCCATCGATTATGGTATCTTGGAAAAAGCTTCCAATGTGTTTGTTCTTTGTTCCGATTTTGGATGGTCTGATTTGGGAACTTGGGGCTCGCTGTACGACATATCCCCAAAGGACGAAAAAGAGAATGTTACCCTTAAATGTAAAACTCTTTACTACGACAGCCATCGTAATATCGTGGCGTTGCCTTCAGGGAAGCTGGCAGTTATACAACAACTTAATGATTATATTGTTGCCGATTCGGACAATGTATTACTTATTTGCAAGCGAGAAGATGAACAACAAATTCGTCAGTTTGTTAAAGATGCCAGCATTCTTTACGATGGAGAATTCGATTGAATTTATACTTTTTAAAACCATAAAACATTATGACACCAAGCTTTTTTAACATTTACAAGCCTCGTAAGTACGACTATCGCTACATTTATTACGATCCTTTGAAAGAGGCAATTAAGGAACGTGAGAAACAAATGGCAAAAGAGAATGGAGAACAACCTCAGCAAGAATATAAACCCAATCTGCATCGCGGTTCATTTCGAGAAGAAGCCAATAGGATGAGAGGAAAAAAATCAAAAGAATTACGTCGTTCGAACAGAAATGTTCTTATTATTCTGATTATTTTGCTGATCATTGCCTATTATCTGTTGAAATAAAATCCAAATGCCTGCATGAGTGATATCATACATTTATTACCTGACTCGGTTGCCAACCAGATTGCAGCCGGTGAAGTAATTCAAAGGCCAGCTTCTGTGCTGAAAGAATTAATTGAAAATTCCATAGATGCAAATGCCAACAACATTATTATCCAAATAAAAAATGCAGGGCGCACCCTGATTCAGGTTACAGACAACGGAAAAGGAATGAGTGAAACCGATGCTAGGCTGGCTTTCGAACGTCATGCTACCTCAAAAATATCAAATGTTTCAGATATTTATGCCTTGCAAAGTTTTGGTTTCAGAGGCGAAGCGCTGGCTTCTATTGCTGCGGTGGCTCAAGTGGAACTTCAAACTCGTCGGAAAGAAGACGAATTGGGAACGCTGATTGAAATTGAAGGTTCAAAAGTAATTCGACAGGAATCGGTTTTATGCGAAGAAGGAACAACTATCAGAGTGAAAAATTTATTTTTCAATGTACCTGCCCGCCGTCGTTTCCTCAAAAGCGATAATGTTGAAAAGATTCATTTGCTCAACGAATTTTATCGAATTGCTTTAGTTTATCCCGATATCCGGTTTTCTTTTTTCGACGATAAAGAAGAAATTTTCAAACTCTTACCTTCTCCACTCAAACTCCGTATTGAAAATATTTTTGGAAAAGGCACCAAAAGAAAATGGGAACAACAGCTGCTACCCATTGAAACCAATACCCCATTGGTTAAAATTGAGGGATATGTAGGTCGCCCCGAATTTGCCTTAAAATCGGCTTATCAATATTTTTTTGTCAATGCTCGCTATATGCGGCATCCTTACTTTCACAAAGCAGTGATTAGTGCATACAGCCAAATGATTCGTCCGGAGGAAAATCCCAATTATTTTATCTATTTATATGTTGCTCCAGAAACCATCGATGTCAATATTCATCCTGCCAAAACTGAAATAAAATTTGAAAATGAACAGGCTATCTGGTCTATTCTTTTGGCTACTGTCCGCGAAACGCTTGGTAAATATAATGTTATTCCATCTATCAACTTTAATCAGGAGGATGCTATCGACCTTCCCATTATTGGTAATAACGAAAAAATCGTACCACCCCACACTGTTTTCAATCCAAATTTCAATCCCTTTGAAAACACATTGGTTAATAAACGACCACCACTCAACTGGGAAACGCTTTACAGAAATTTTGAAAAAAAAGAAGAGAGTAAACCAACTTCCTTTCAATGGATAGAAAACGACATTACGGCTTATGCTTCATCCGCTTCAAGTATAATTGCAGAAGAGACCCTCGACAGCAGCCATTTTTTACAACTCAAAACCAAATATATTCTTACTGCTGTAAAATCAGGTTTGTTGGTCATTCATCAACACAAGGCGCATGTTCGTATTCTGTACGATCTTTACCTATCACAGATCAAACATCAAAAAAGTTCTTCTCAACAATTGCTTTTCCCTGAAATTTTAGAACTTTCTGAACATGAAATGCTTTATTTTTCATCAATAAAAAATGATTTGAGCAATGTCGGTTTTCTATTCAAATCCGTAGGTAAAAACGCTTTCGAAATTTTCGGCATACCAAGCTCACTAGATAAAATAAATATTCAATCATTTATACATGAATTGATAGAAAAATTCAAAGTCAAACAATCAATTTCCGAGGAAGATCTTCATCAACAAATTGCTTTGTCTATGGCAGAAACATCTGCAATCAAAACCGGTCAAAAACTTACACAAGAAGAAATGACTGACCTCGTGAATCGTTTGTTTGCCACCGAAAAACCATCTTTTTCCCCACAAGGTGAAAAAATCTTATCCATTATTCCAATGGAAGAATTTGATAGCCAATTTTAAAACTTTCATTTTTCCGTTTATTTGTTGCAATTAAAGAAAGGTTAATATATAAGTTTTCATCTGACAATTTTTTATAATAGGTGGTTCCTTAAATTCAATAGTTCGTTAAAAATTAAATTATCTGTCAAATAAATCGAGTAGAAATAAAATTACGTGGTTGTTTGAATCAAAATTTATTACGCATGAAACTGATTGACGAAAAACTATTAAATGAACTTACCCGACAGGCCAAAGAAAATGCCCG
>ERZ795058.2834-NODE-2834-length-19392-cov-6.663133_pt1 | contig 19392 bp, 16 predicted proteins | sample MGYA00375142_ERZ795058 | MGnify/ENA primary metagenome ERZ795058 (study PRJEB30187, sample SAMN05720210) | activated sludge metagenome | isolation source: anaerobic digester from wastewater treatment plant | place: Japan | collected 2015-04-20 ... | reverse complement strand
CACCGAATAGGTTTCTTCAACTTCGCACGCGGTGAACGCCATCAGTACCGCGAGTACGGCAAGAACGGGTATCAGGTTTTTCATAGATTCCTCCTTATAGTCGTCATGGATTCCGTGCCGGCCCGGCCGATACGGAAAACCGGGGGTTCAGTTCAGTGTTCGCTCCGGAACACTTGTTCGGACTTGTTGATGTACCGGATTTTGAAATTATCCGGTTCATATTCTACCAGGGTAAACTGGAATTCTACCCTGGTTATTTCGCTTCGGCAGGTGGCTGTCTGGGTGGAAACATAGAGACCGGTGAGTGGTACATGCGTTTCGAAAATGTTCCGTATCGCGTTATCGTTCGTGTAAAAGTCACCGGAATCGTAGTTGTCGCTGTCCGGGTGGAAGTGGCGCCACATGGAGTCCCAGCGTTCTGTGTTGACGTCTGCCACAAAGGCTTCCATACGCGCCTCCGGGGTGCTTGCTGTTTCTTCTATAAAGAACTCGCAGCTCGTTGCAAGAAGTGTCGGTATGACGAGTAGCAGCAGGATGTATTTTCTGTTCACCTGGGTCTCCTGTTAATAGTCATTTTCGTTCAGTTCGGGAACGATTACGGTTTCATACCGGCGCAAGAGTTCCGCATGGAGCGCGAAGAACTCGTCCGCCACGGACGTTCGCGTTACGGGGTTGCGGCTTTTCATTTCCATGTAGAGGTTCGACACGACATAGCGCCGCATGGACAGGTAGTTCAATGCCCAGTAGCGGATGTTGAGTATGAGGACGGCACGTGCGTCCTGGGCGGGGAAGAGAAGTTCCTGCTGGAATTGTTTTATCTTTTCCTTGTCGCCTTCTTCAAGGAGTACCTTGTATTGGGCGGTTGCCTTTTTCCAGGAATCCGTCGCGTCGGCATAGGGCGCTTCAAGTTTTTTCAGTTCTGCTGCGTACACCGCGAGGCGGCGTTCCACTGCCTTGAGCGTTCCGACGGGATCGGTAAGGAACGCGTCGTTTTTTTGTTTGTTCCAGTTGCTGAAATCGAGTTCGCGTCCCAAGTATTCATATTTGGCTCCGGGAGCTTCGCCCGGCGCTACTTCGACCGCTTCATTTTTGAGCAAGGTAACCTGTACGCCCTCGGATTCCACATCTACGATGCCGTCCGCAACGGCAAGAAGTACGGAGCCGTCCCGTCCGGCAAATACGGTGAACTCGGTTCCCCGTACTCCGGCGACCATGCTGTTGGTCCGGATTATCGGGGAACGTCCGGCGGCCCTGTTCAGTTTGTAGGAAACGCTTCCGGCGGTTGTCGCAAGAACCGGTCGGCTGTCGGTTCCGGCTCCGGTGCTCGTATAGGAAAAGACTGAATTGCCGGAAACGCGTATTCTGCTTCCGTTGTCCAGTACCATTTCAACCGTTCCGTCTTGTCCGGTCAGTACCGTTTCACCATACGTTACGGTGCTTCCGAAATCAACGGGTCGAAGGCTTCCCGAGCTATTCTGGATTGAGGCGTTTCCTTCAACGTATTCCACAAAGGCTTTTTGTGCCGACAAGGGTGTGAGCATGAGGGTCGCAGCAAGAACGACGGTTAAAAGAGATTTTTTCATTGTACCGGCCCCTTTATTCCGCGGATACGGGGATATCCGCGCAGTGCACGCTCAAGGAGAAGATAGAAAGTTCCTTCTCCGGTTTTCAGCGTTACGAGGGAGGTATCTTCGCCGGTATAACGGGCGAAGAAGTTTTTCATGTCGTAGCTATCCGCGAATGCTTGCCAGGAGTTGTCTGAAACATGTTCAACGGATTCAACGCGCGGACCGGTCATGGTAAAACCGGCTTCATGCAGGTTGTTCCAGTACGTGGCTACATCTGATTCAAGGTACAGTGTTTCCGTATCGAGCGCGAAGGGTACTTGCGCAAGTCCTTCCACTTCGGTTACCTGTCCTTCGTTTATGAGGTCAACAAGTTTCAATACACCCTTGTCTGTCTGGGTGTACGGAGCGCTTGCACAGGAGAAAAGAAGGACAAGCAGCGGTATGATCATGCAGATGGTTCCGGTTTCTCTGATAATTCTCAAGGGTCTCCTCCTTGGTTGGTAGCTCTATGTACAGTATAACACGTAGGTTCGTGGATGTTTACACTATTTTACCGCTGTTCACGGGTTACCGTGCACAACACCGTGCAGAACTGCCATTCAGCCGGGCCGGTGGCGAACCGTTGTTCGAGTGTCCGCCGGAATGTCTGTACGTCGTTGTCGTGAAGTTTCGCATGGAGCATGGCGCCGTAGGGTGAGTGTTCGGGGTCAAACCACCGCTCAATATCCTGTGGGGAGGGGCGCCGGGGTTCAATCATTTCGATGGTCTCACAGTGCACGCTTCTTTCCGGTGCGGTCAGTGTGTCCTGAAGGATCTGGCCATCCCAGGAAAACAGGGGGTTGTCGGTATCCGAGAAAAACGATTTTTCTGCTTCAGAGATTCGTTCGCGGAGGGCCGGATCTTCTACCAGAGCGGAAAGGCGCATGCCCAAACCGGGGACGCGGACGGAAAAAACAATACGCCCGCCGGGAACAAGAAATGCCGTAGCGGCGGCAACAAATCGGGAAATCTTTTCCTGCGTAGATCCGGGATCGCGTGAGAGCACCAGTTCAAAGGGATGGGACAGGGTTTGCTGGGAGGGAATGCCGTCCGCTTCAACCAGAAAGACCGGTTTCTCAAGGTCGTCCAGGGAGGATGCGTATTGTTCAAGAATTGCGCAGGTTTTTTGAGCGCGGCATACCGCGGTTACCTGACCTTCCGGCGCCTTGCGGAGTGCGGTCCACACGAGAAGTCCGTCGTCGGCATTGCAGACGAGAATCCGGCTATGCCGGACTATCCCCGCTTTTTCGGTGATTGTGTTCCGGATGGCAAGCAGACTGTCTGCCTTGCCTGAGTCGAGCCGTTTCGTCCATTCATCCCGCCGGGAGTCTCCGGGACTGAAGGTGAGAATCTCCGCCGGATTTTCCGAGCGCCCTTCAAGAAGGGCGGAAAGCTGTATTTCCCTGCGGGTCAGGACATCCGAGCGGATGGAGGCCTCGTATCCCTGTTCGGACGGGTTGAAAAAGATTCTGCCGGAAAGGGTGTCGGGAAGGTACTGCTGGGGAACCCAGTGTTCACGATAGCTGTGCGGGTAGAGATACCCCTGACCGTGACCGAAGCCTTCTTTGTCGCGGTTTCCGTCGCGCAGATGGTTGGGAACTTCGGCGTCTTCTTCTTCAACGGCGGCGAGCGCATCGAAATAGGCGAGGGAACTGTTGGATTTCGGTGCGGTCGCGAGATACAACGCGGCATGGGCAAGATGATACTGTCCTTCGGGAAGTCCGACCCGGTCAAAAGCCTCTGCACAGGACGTGACCACTGAAATTGCGTGAGGATCGGCAAGGCCGGTATCCTCGCAGGCCGAAATGAGCATACGGCGGAAAATGAACGACGGGCTTTCCCCGGCAGACATCATGCGGGCAAGCCAGTAGAGCGCGGCGTCCGGGTCTCGTCCCCGGAGCGATTTTATAAAGGCGCTGATCACGTCGTAGTGGTAGTCGCCGTCCCGGTCATACAAGACCACTTTTTTTTGAATGCTTTCCTCGGCCGTTTGTCGGTCAATCACGATCCTGATGCCGGGTTCGGGCGGCCAGGAGGGAACGGAGGTTTCAATCGCGAGTTCGAGCGCGTTGAGCAAACTCCGCGCGTCTCCGGAAGCGGTTTCAACCAGATGAGCAAGGGAATCCTCGGTGAACTCGACTGCCCATTTCCCGTATCCACGCTCCCGGTCGGCAACGGCGGCGAGCGCGGCCTTTTCAAGATCGTCGCCGGTGAGGGGTTTGAGCTGAAAAACCCGGCTCCTGCTCACAAGGGCCTTGTTTACTTCAAAGAAGGGGTTTTCGGTGGTTGCACCTATAAGAATTATGGTTCCGTTTTCTACCCAGGGAAGGAGGGCATCCTGTTGGGACCGGTTCCAGCGGTGTACTTCGTCAACAAAAAGAATGGTCCGTTTTTCATACAGGCGTCGCCGTTCGTCCGCTCCGGCGATCGCTTCACGGATTTGCTGGACTCCGGCGAGTACTGCGTTGAGAGTAATGAAACTGCTTTTTGTGTGATTGGCTATAACCCGGGCCAGGGTGGTCTTGCCGGTACCGGGAGGTCCGTAGAAAATGACAGATGAAAGACGGTCGGCCTGAATGGCACGGCGTAAAAGCCGGCCGGGACCTATGAGGTGGTCCTGTCCAATGAACTCGTCAAGAGTACGGGGTCGCATTCGCGCGGCCAGCGGCTGGTGACCTTCGCTCCCGCTTCCCGAAAAAAGATCCACCCGGTTCTCCGTTTACTCCCGGTTCCATTCCCTGCGGGTTTCTGAATAATATCCCCACAGTCCGTCTTCCAGGGAATCAAGTACTCCGACGTACAAAACATACTCGTTCCCGGCGGGAACAAGATCGGTAACAACAAAGGCGCTCAAAAGGAGCCAGTCATCCATGGTGCTGGAATACTGACTGCGTGCGCTGGTACTGATCGAACTTGCAGCGCTTTTCCCCGGTTCCTGGTAGGCTTCGGGTCGTCCGGAATCATCCAGAAGCACTTCTCCGTATCCTTCCGAGCAGGGGAGCAACAGGAGGCGCTTGCCCGCGACCTCCATGTAGGTAAGACCGTACACCGGTCCATCAGCGTCATGGGAAAACCGGGTCCAGACCGAGCCGTTGAAGTGCCACACGTATCCGCTGTTTGCTACGTACACATCGCTACCATTAACGGCAAGCGCAGTAAGACTGGTGGTATTGACATCGGTAGTATTGGAAATAACGTTTCCTGAAACGGCGGTATACACGGCACGGTTGGTAATGAAGTAATCCCCTTCAGCGTCAAGGAGGCGTTCACCGGAGCCCTTGTAGTATTCAAGTTCTGAAAGAATTCCAGTCATCGTTCCGTCAGGAGCAATACGATGGGCAGACTGTATTATTCTGGCGCCCTCGGAATCGTCCATGCTGTCCTCGCGGAAAAAGAATATGAAACCGTTGCCGTTTTTTATGGCAAAACCGTTTGTCGCGCCGGTTACGGGTTCCCAACCGGTTCCTGTGTAGCGTTGAATGGAGTGAAAACTCCAGTCTGAATTCTGGAACAGACCGAACATGCTGCCGGTTCCGTCTTCGGTTGTTGTAGCGACTTGCGAGCAGCGGGATGCTCCCGAAGGAAGTGAAACCTTTCTCCAGTCGCCGATACCGCCGGTTCTGCTGTAGAGATTTCCGTTAGCGGTATACAATGATCCGTCATGGGAAACCAGGGTAAGAACTGTCCCCAAAACCGAGGGATCCTTGAGTTCGACTTCAGCTTCTACTGCCGAGAATATGGGATCCTCGGAGCAACCGGATGCGAGAACTGCAAGAGCTGCCGCTATAAAAAGAGTTTGTATTGTTTTACCCTGAAGGTGTTTCATATGTATTCCTCGTATTATCCAGGTTTTAGAAATGATACCGGAGTCCGACCATTACATCAAAAAAGTTTCCAACACGGTTGTCGCTGCTGGTATCATACCACTGCGGAACAAAGTCCCAGCTCAAATTCGCGCCGAAAGACCAGTCCGGCGAGTAGCGGTAATATCCGCCAATCTCCGGTTTGAGCATAAAACCGAAGTAATTTCGTGTACGGTAGGTTTGGTACATACCCCCGGCGGAAAATGACACGGGAACGTGTATCCGGTTGAAAACAAACTCGTAACTTGCCCGAATCGCCATCGGAAGGGCGAGATAGGTATTTTCACCAAGGGTTTGATTGAAAGAAAAGCCGAAGAAGCCGCCGAGCGACATCCGCGAAGTGATAAAACGCGAATACCCGATTCTTCCCGCTCCGCCCAGGTCAAGATTGGTGTCGGATGTAATACCGTCCGGAGTAAGGTAAAACAACGGGACGGAAAGACCGAGATCAACATGTATGAACTGGTCGCCTTTTCTGATCGGATCGTAATCGAGAGAGGTTGACGGTGTCGTTGTCTGTGCACCGAGTGTTGCGGTGCCGGCCAGTGCCAGCAGTACCAGTAGTATGATGGATCGTTTCATTGGGACACTATACTCCATTTTTTCGGCTATTGTCTATCAAAGCTGTACATGGTACAACAAAGTACTGCTAAATCTGGTTACGCCAATCAATCATCAACAAGCGAGGTTATCATGAGTGCTACCATAATTGACGGGTATTCAATAGCGGCTTCTGTCCGTTCGCGCGTGGCTGAAGGTGTATCAAGGCTGACGGGCAAGGGTGTTCATCCCTGTCTTGCGGTCGTTCTTGTCGGCGACAATCCTGCCTCCGTTTCCTATGTTTCCGGAAAAGAGCGCGCGCTCAGGGAAGTAGGCATGAAAGACCGCACCATCCGTCTTCCAGCCGATACGGGAGAAAAGGAATTGCTGGAGCTGGTCGATTCGCTCAATCACGATCCGGACGTTCACGGGATACTGGTCCAGCTTCCCCTGCCGAAGCACATTAACGAACAGGCGGTAATCATGGCAATTGATCCGTCCAAAGATGTGGACGGATTCCATCCGGTCAATTTGGGCAATATGCTCATTGAACGGGAGTGCTTTTTGCCTTGTACGCCGCACGGCGTTCTCGTTCTGCTGCGTGAAACCGGTATAACAACGGCCGGAGCCCATGCCGTTATTGTCGGACGGTCAAATATTGTGGGCAAACCGCTTTCCGTGCTTTTGGCCCGCCGCGACTGCAATGCCACCGTGACCGTGTGCCATACCAAAACCCGCGATCTCGCCGCCATAACCCGCCAGGCGGATATCCTCATCGCCGCGGTGGGCAGTCCCCGCATGATTTCCGCCGACATGATCAAACCCGGCGCCGCGGTGATAGATGTTGGTGTTAACCGCGTTGCGGATGACACTGCGAAAAACGGCTATCGCCTTGTGGGCGACGTTGATTTTGCGCCAGCCTGTGAAGTTGCTTCCGCCATAACGCCGGTCCCCCGCGGAGTCGGTCCCATGACCATCGCCATGCTGATGGAGAATACGCTTGAAGCCGCATTGCGGACCCTTCGTTGAGCAGGATTATTGAAAATTGGAGAACAACGCTTTGGTAGATATTCAGAGTGAACATGACGATCGCGACATCCCCCTGAAAAAGGTAGGGGTAAAGGGCTTGCGGTATCCCGTACACGTCCTGGATCGTGACCATTCGGTACAGCATACGACTGCGGATGTGAGTCTGTATGTGAACCTCCCGCGTCATTTCAAGGGAACGCACATGAGCCGTTTTATCGAGGTGTTTCATGAACACCGTGAACGTCTTTCAATGCCGCATTTCCTGAAGATGCTCGAAGAAATCCGGGTTTCACTGGAAGCTCCTCGCGCGTTCGGTGAATTGTCATTTCCGTATTTTATAGAAAAGAAAGCACCGGTTTCCGGGCAACCTTCCATCATGTCGTATGATTGCTCTTTTGAGGGGTCGGTATCACAATCCGGCGGAAGCTTGTTTTTTGTGTCGGTTGCCGTACCGGTACAGACGGTCTGTCCCTGCTCGCGCGCTATCAGCGCGTATGGGGCCCATAACCAGCGGGGCATAGTCCGGGTAAAAGTTCAACTCGGACCCTTCTTCTGGATGGAAGATCTGGTCGCACTTGTTGAGAAATGCGCTTCCAGCGCAGTGTATTCGCTCCTGAAACGCGACGACGAAAAGTATGTAACCGAACACGGGTATGACAATCCCAAGTTCGTGGAAGATCTTGTGCGCGACGTAATTCTTGCCATTCCCCGCCTCGGGGAATTCCCCTGGTACAGTGTGGAAGCCGAGAATTATGAGAGTATTCACAATCATAACGCCTTTGCCTCCGCGGAAGTCTCCAACAGCGGTAATGGGTTGCTGACCCATTACGAGGATGATCACCGGCGATGACGTTTTTTGTGGAAACCTACGGTTGTCAGATGAATCATGCGGAATCGGCTTCGGTTGCCGCCCTGCTTGAATCACGCGGATGGACCGCAAGTACGGACTCCGATACTGCCGATCTGGTCATTATAAATACCTGTTCAGTCCGCATAACGGCAGAGACCCGGGCTGCCGGACGTATCGCCTATTACGCGGCGATCAAGAAAAAACGTCCGCTTGTCCTGGTCGTCATGGGCTGTATGGCTGAACGCATCCACGACACGCTTCGCAAAAAATATCCGGCGGTGGACTATGTTGTCGGCATGTATGAACGCGACATTTTCTCCGATCTGTTCAGTGCCCTGGAATCCGGGATCCCCTATGTCCCGGTAGATGAAAAACCCGCCGCGGCATATCATTTTGCCGCAAGTTCCCTGGAAAAAGGCGCGTTTCAGTCGTTTGTGCCCATCATGAACGGATGCAATAATTTTTGTACCTACTGTATTGTCCCCTATGTTCGTGGCAGGGAAGTTTCCCGCGATTTGAGCGAAATACTTACGGAACTTGATCTCCTTGCCGACCGGGGGGTGCGGGAAATTACCCTGTTGGGTCAGAATGTCAATTCGTACCGATATCCGGATCCGGATACGGGAACCGTTCTGGACTTCCCGGCGCTTCTTGAACGGGTCTGCCGGAAAATTGAAGAACGAGGTGTCATTCAATGGGTCCGGTTCACCTCGAGTCATCCCAAGGATTTTTCTGACGAGCTGATAGAAGTTATCGCCCGGGAAAAGGCCGTGTGCAACATGATTCATCTGCCGGTACAGAACGGTTCAAACCGCATACTCAAAGCCATGAACCGCAAGTATACCCGGGAAGAGTATCTTGCTCTTGTTGGACGCATCCGTTCCCGGATTCCCGGGGCAACCCTGTCAACGGATATTCTCGTCGGGTTCCCCGGAGAAACAGAGGAAGATCTCGAAGATACCCTGTCCCTCATGCAAGCCGTATCCTATGACGCCGCGTTCATGTACCATTACAACCCGCGGGAAGGAACGGCAGCGTTTGATTTGCCCAACCGTATTCCCGATGATCTGAAGAAAGAACGACTCGCACGGGTTATCGAACTGCAACACCGGATGAGCCGTGAGCGTATGCGGGCCCGGGTAGGCACCGGGGCGGTTGTCCTTGTCGAGTCGGTTTCCCGCAACAATCAGGATGAATTGTTCGGCCACACGGAACTTGGCGATATGGTCGTCTTTTCCGGCAAGCAGGATCTTTCCCTGGTGGGACACTTTGTATCGTGCCAGCTGACCGGCTTGCGCGGACGAACGTTCCGTGCGAAAATACTTGAAAACGGAGGCTCGGCATGCTCTTCAAACTGATATTTTTTCTGTTATGTCTGGTTATTGCGCTGTTTTTCATCGGATTTAATCTTGAAAACCGCTGCGATGTGTCCATCATCTTTCACACCTTTAAGGACGTTCCCGTCGTTCTCAGCCTGCTTGCCGCCTACGTAGTCGGCGCGTTCAGTGTGATTCCGTTTCTGTTCGGTCGGCGAAAAAAGAAGAGTCCGCCCGCTGTAAAGGAACCGAAGAAAAAAGAGGACAAGCAAAAAAATGTCCCGAAGAACGGACCTCAAATTCCGATAGTATGAAGCTTCGCGCTGTTTTCCTCACCTGTTGCATTGTTATGTTGCTCGACCGGCCGCTTGCTGCGGTTTCTCCCGAGATACAGAAACTGGTAATCAGCGCTTTTTCCGAGAAAGACACCGTCTCCATGGACAAGAGTCTTCAGAAAGCGGCATCGAAGGCAAGTCTGCCGGAAGACAAAAAATATGTGTATACGGCGTTGGCCTCCCTCAGCGAGCGATCCGGAAATTCTGCTGATGCGTTTGAACAATACCGTACCGCAGCGCTTGCCATTCCCGGCACCCGCGATGATTCGCTTTTCCTTGACGCTGTGCGCTGTGCTCTTGCCGCCAATGATACGGAAACGGCAGGGGAGATGGTTCGGGCCGTACTTCTTTCATCTTTTGACGAGGGAATTCTTCTGCGGGCCCGGGTGTATTCGGCATGGATTCAGCTGGCTTCGGGAGACCGGGCCAGTGCGTTGGAACTGTTGCGAACATTCGCGGCCAGCCCGCAATTCAATGCGTATGCACCGGCCATTCTTTTCACGCTCTGGTGGAGCGGTCGGGATACCGTCGCGGGCAAGACACTGCAGGAGACGTATTATGCGTCTCCGGAAGCCGCTGCAGCCCGGGGGGAAATCCTCGTGGGACCGTCGGCTTTCTGGTATCTCATGGAACGTGATGGAGTTCCCGGCTTTGCGGTGGCAGACAAGACGCCTGCCGATGAAGCTCCACCAGCAAAGACACCGGAAGAAACGGCTAACCCCACTGAAACTAGTGAGCCGCTCCCCGCTGTGTCCGGTACGGGAGCCTGGCAGCAAACAGGTTTCTTCAGAAACCGTGAAAACGCGGAAAGCCTCGCGGAGGTTTTGCGGCAGCGTGGTTTTTCACCGGTAGTACGGGAAGATACGCGCCCGAGCGGAACCGTCTACTATGCAGTTCTCGTGCCGGATGACGGGACGACTGCGGCGCGGCTTAAAGACGCCGGTATTGACAGTTATCCGGTAAAATAGTCAGGGTTTCGGCGAAAATTCGACCGGATCGGCTACAGAAGATCGAATTCCTTCCATTGACACCAGTATTTCCGTGAGAACAAGTTTTTTTCTACCGGTATCAGGAGTATCAGTCTCTATGGATGCAATGAAGAATGTGGTATGGGCATCTCCGGTACTGCTCCTGAGCTGGAGTACCGTCTGATCCTTGATGGTCATGAGCGCATAATTGCCGGTTTCAACGGTGTTGATCGTTTTATACGAGTAGGTTTGGGCGTTAAATTCAAGCTCCTGTCCGTCCGATGATACCCAGGGAGCGTCCGGTTCCGTCAGCAGTGTTCGAATCCGGCTAACTGTTACGCTTTCCTGTTCCTGCGGTGCGAATGAGGTGGCCGACATTTTCCGGTAGGTGCCGTCCCAGTCGGATGCTACTCCGATTTTCAGTTTGACATTTTCAAGAACCTTGATCTTTATCTCGTCGATACCGGTTAATTCGATATCAATCATGCGACGGATGCTCGCGATGGACTTGTTGCGAGTTGTCAGATAGGCCCCGTATCGGCGGGGAGAGCCGGATTCGCGGATAAATACTTCCTGTACTGACTTGCTGTGAAACGTTATTTCCCTTTTTTGTGTATCAAAAAAGAGATACCGTGCTCCCTGACGTCCGGTGGAAGCCGGAAGATACCACAAACCATTAAGAAAATCTTCAAAAGTCTCGAGATTTGCTCCCTGCAGTTGGCTTACCAGGCGGCTTTCAAGACGCTTGCCCGGTATCCGGGACTCGGATACCTGTTCATAGTGCTTGCTCCGGCGGTTCCAGCGGTAGATTCGCTCTATCTGGTCAAGAGTATCAGGAGAACCGGGATCAGAATTGTAGGTGTGTATGGCAAAACTTTCCCCCGAGGTGACACCGAGATTATAGGCGTCGGACCGCTCGACATCCTTGATGGATATGGGTCCGTCGGAACGGAGATCCGCGATGGTATTCAGTGTCGGCGCGCCGATTCTTTCAGTTTCCGGGAGAAATACGGACAAGGCATGGTTATTGTCGCTGGTCATGCCGGACACAATGACGGGATTGGACCGGTCTCCCAGCAAATCGGTGGAATAGAGCAAGAGTGTGCGTGCCTGGGTAATGCTCGTGGTAATTTCGGGTAACCGCGAATATTCACCGGTTATGGGGTTTTGTATACCGGCAACCAGAAACACATTGGCTGATCCGGCTTTCCTGATGGCGCATATCTGGTCCATTACACCGTCACGGTTTATGTCCAGAGACAACGCCTGAAGAAAAATCTCGTTGTTTTCCAACAGTACCAGGGGCTGAATGCGTGACTCGTCAAATGCGGCAGATTCTGCAATTCCGGGCGAGAATCCTTCACGTTCCGATGTATCTGCGGGCACGATGGTTTTCGGAGACCGACGAGTTTCATTTTGGGAGGAAAGTTCTGGACGTTTCACCAAAAGCCAGATAAAAAGCAACGCAAGTGCGGAAAAGAACAGTGTAATGAGTATTTTCTTCATGAATGTCCCCGGATTACCGGTTTTCGCTCGTTTCTTCCCGGTTATCCCGCGCGTTTTTCATTTTACGTGCGGCAGGAATACCGACGGCGAGCAGTGCGATAATCAGAAGAGATAGTAGCACGACAGAAAGGGGTACGGGTAGGGGGTCGTCTTCCGGTCGGGCGGAATTTACGGTCTTGTCATCTGAATTGGTGGAGTCTCGGTCGTCATTTTCCATGGCAACAGTACCCTCGGGGGTTTCTTCGGCACGGGGTGTTTCGGCGGTTTCAAGAATCGCGGAAAAAAGTTCTCCGCTTGTTTGTATCACCTTGTCCTGGATGTCCATATCAAGGGTAATCTCGTACCATGAATCGTGCGGTATCACCCGGGCTTCGGCAAGGTAGGGGCTTTCATAGGATTCCTGTAAACCGGCATACCGTGAAGACCACGGGGCTTCATGGCGCAAGTCGGTCAGGAGCAGGAGAATCTTGTAGCGGTTGTTGGGCGCGGTGGAATCAAGGTCTTTTTTCAGACTGTCGAGCGCCAGTCCGATGTCGGTGTAGGGTCCGTCCGGTTTAATGGAATTTATGGTATTAATAACGGTCTGGCGGTCGGTGTCGGATTGTATTGTGAGAGAAAGCAAATGGTCTGTTTCGCCGTAAAACTGGTAAATGGAAATAAAATCGCCGGGTATAAGGACCTGTTTGGCAAGATAATCGCGTACCCAGGGGTGCATGCTTTCAAATTTGCCCGGTTCTTCCATAGAGAGTGATTTGTCTACCAGGATGTATATATCTACCGGGATGGTGCGTTCGCCGGCAAATGCCGTCAGTGTGACAACGATGAGCAGAAACAGGACGAATACTTGCTTACATGGTTTCATTCGATCAACCCCCGTTAATCCAGTCTATACTATTATCGGGTTTTTTGCATCTTTCAAAAAAAAAAATGCTTTACATAATTAGGACTATGATTATAATAAAGTTAATGACCAGCTACGTTGTTTTATAAAGACTGTTTGATATAAGGAGATGATTATATGGCAAGCATCGATCTGCCCCGGAGCCCTAATGTATTCCATCCCGAGAAACCCAGTGCTGTAGGTTCAAGAAACTCGCTCGCACAGGATTATCGCGATCAGCAAAAAGAAGTTAACCAGCTTCTTGAGGAAGAAACCAACAAAGTACTGCATCACCTCAATGCCAGACTTCCCAAGGAAGTCCTTGAGCGGCTTGATGTTATGGGTGGTGTCAAGGAAAAACTGTATAACTACTTTAATCAGAACTACCAGAACATGTTCAACCGGTACATGGTAACCGCTGAAGATGAAATGGTGAAAAAGGTCCGCGGTTTTGTGGATCGTGAGGAAATGAAAGTCCTCAATCGGTATACTCCGAAAGAAATCGCCATTTTGCTCGACGAAGTCGGCGGTGCAGACAAATTCAATACCGGTGAAATTGAAAAATCCATGGTCAACATGTATGGACACCTGCAGGGACACATCCAGCGGGGCGTCAATGACCTTGAAACTCTTACCAACTCCCTGCTTCGTCAGAAGACCGATGTTGGTGCCTTCGTTCGCGGTGAAAATGCCTATTCAATCGTCAAGTGCGCGTTCAAGGACAATATTTACAAGCCCAAGACCGTAACGGACGTAAAACTCTCCGTAAATATTCTCGATTCCGAACTGATCAGTCCCATTTTCCAGTACCAGGCTACCGTTGAGTACCTGATCAAGGATCTGCTTGCCAAACACTATATGGACGAGATCGACAAGACAATCGAGCAGCTGAAAGACGAACGGATCGACCAGGGTCTCGAAGAACTCTCCGACGGCGAGATCATCTTTGAAAAGATGAAAAGTGTTACCAATTTCACCGACGACGATGTTGATAATCCCAAGAGCCGCCGGTACACAGTTATCGCCAAGGACCTCATGGAGCGCATCAACAATCTCCGTGCGGAAATTGACCCCGAGACCTTTGACCAGCTCAATATTCGTGAAAATCTCAAGAAGATTATCGATATGGAAAACATCCGCAACCGCGGTTTCAACACGGCGATCAACTCGCTTACTTCCATCCTAGATACATCCAAGATGGGATACCAGTACATCGAGAACCTGAAGAATGCCCGTGAACTCATTCTCCGTGAATATGACGACACGAACCAGGCTCTTCTTCCCGACGAACGGTATCAGATCCGCCTGCGCTACTACGACAATGCACAGCTGAATGAAGAGCGCAAGGCATACGAAGTGATGATCCGCTCATTCGAAACCGAAGTTGAGCACCTCTGGGATGTTCTCAATACCCGGTATGAAGATTCCAAGTTCCTTACCCGTGTAACTGATTTCAATGACCTTGCCAAAATCTACAAGAAGAAGATTCGCAAGAACGTCAAAGAAAAGACCGGTGATCCGCTCTATGAAGATATCGCCAAGGTTTGGGACGAGATTTCCTTTATCAAGCCCGCCGAAACCGAAGTTGAGCGCATGAACCGGACCTTCATATACGAGAAGGACAAACTCCGCAAGCGCCTCATCATAATGCGCGACAAGCTCAAGACCATGTACAACTATCAGTATCCTATCGAGCGCCGTGTTATGGAAGAACGCCTTGACTTCCTTGATCGGGAATTCATGAAGTTTGACTACATTATCAACCCCTTCCATCTCCAGCCCGGATTGCTTTTGGATGTCGACATTACCTCAATCAAGCGCAAGAAAGCGACGCTTGACGGTATGGCCAACGTGCTAAACGAGTTCCTCCATGGTGTTTCCAAGGGATTCCAGGATGCAGCGTTTGCGTCGTTCAGCCGCCGCCGTTCAACGGTTCGCGCTGATATAGCGCAGACTTTTGTCGCTGATAACGATGAAGATCCCGTCGCCGGTGAGGCTCCCGGTCGCCAGCAGTATCTCGATATGCTCAACGATGATACTCCCGCTGTAGCGCCCGCTGCCGAAGCGGTTCAGAAAGCTCCTGCAAAGCGCGGACGTGCTGCCGGAACGAAGACTGCCAAAAAAGGTGTCGTGGACAGCGGACGCGGACGACGCGGACGTGCTCCTGCAGCCAAAGGCAAGAAAGGAATGCGTGAGCTTTAATTGGTGAACTGACTATGATATAAAACCCCCGAAAACGGTATGTCTTTGCGTTTCGGGGGTTTTTTGTTTTTTTTCTAGTGTAAAGATTCAAATGCTGTATACTGTACAGCAAAGAGGAGGAAGGAATGGTGGAACCGTCGAGCTTTTATACCCGTCTCGCGAGCAGAAAGGGTTTTAATACGTCAGTACGACATATAACCCGTACTCTTGATATCCTGGATTCACTCGGTCCCAAAAAGAATGCAGCGGACCTCATTAACAGCATGATAATCGATAAGGATTTTGATGCTGAACAGACCCAGGCAACCGTACATATGCTGTTGGTTGAAAAGGGTGGTTATACAACCGTTGCGCAGAATATACCCGAGGTTACCGGTGACGCGGAATCGTTGGTTAAAGAAGTTTCGCGCTGGAAAGCAGTTGATCTCGTTGTCGGGTATCACCATCCTGATCTCGGTTTTATTGTTGTGAATCCCAAGAATCCTGAAAGTGCTTCGGTGATTGCCGGCTTCCGAAAAAATGAACTTGTTGTAGTATATGCCGGGTCAACGGCTTCTTCAAAAAACGCGGTTACCGGCGCTGAAGCGTTGATAACGCTTATTTCCGGTCAAAAGACTACCGTGCCGTCAGCAATGCTTAACGGTCCTTTCGTGTATACCGCCCCCAGAAAACCGGCGGCACCAAAAAAGGCACCGGTAAAAGCGCGGAAAGGTGCGGCGCCTAAAGTTTCCACAACAACCACTTCTGTTGCTTCTGCGCCTGCTGCTTCGACTCCCGCTCCCGCACCTGCTCCGGCAGTTGCTGGACCCATGAGGATGTCTCCGCTGGTATCCGTTGTTGTAAGCAATGAGCTGTTTCATAACGGAAACGTGGAAGCCTGGAAGCGCATTATCCGCAGCTACAATGCAAAATACCCCAATCTTCAGGTAAGCGTTTACTATGACGGCGAACGCATTGTTGATATCAACACCCTTTTTAAATGGGGAAAGGTAAAGCATGGAAGTTGTATCCAGTTCTGTGTTTCCGGTGAGAATATACAGGATCTTGCGAAGCTTTCCCGTTACTTCCGTCAGGGCGCAAGCCCCCAGTTCGAAGCGTTCCTCCATGGTTCGCCGGACACGGTCATGAATTTATTCTAGGAGTCAGATATGAGCATAACGTCGTCAATTCATTATTTTAGCCAGAAAGAAACAGTCAACAAAAAAACGGACAAGACCCTGCTGGGGATCCGCGGCCGGCAGGCGAACGAGTTTGCCGAACTGGGACTTCCAATTCTGCCGGGATTCATTATCGACTCGAAAGCTGCATCGGCGCTCGAAGGAGAGGCGGTCTACCGTACCATTTTGCCGTATCTGAAGAAATGCAGCGCGCTTGTCGGTAAAGAATACGGAAATATGGAGAATCCCCTGCTGGTGAAGCTGGTTATTTCTCCCAACCTCGCGATAACAACCTATCCAACCCTGCATAACTTCGGACTGACCCGCGAAACCATCGCCGGATTCGAAAAGTGGGTCGGTAAAAATTTCGCCGCTCACGAAGTTCTCTTTTTGCTACGGGGTATCTTGCAAATTCAAAAGCAATGTTCCGAACTTGAGGAACGCAATGTTGAAATTACGGCAATTACCGCGGCCTTGAAAGAAATTGCGAAAGAAATGGGACTGGATAAAGTCGCTGTTTCCGGAAGTGACATCATGCAAAAGTATGAGCACTTGCTCCCCTCCGGGTTTTTTGAATCCGCGGAGAAACAGCTGGAAATATCCCTTAAATTGATCAGTCGGGTTCTGTCTCTTGATGAACAGAACGATGAAGACACCGCGATCATGATTCAACCCATGGTATACGGAAACTACGGCAAAGGATCCAGTTCGGGATCATTCTTCAGCCGCAACATAGTTACCGGTGAGAAAAAACTTCAAGGCAAGTTTTTTGAAGAGAAATTCGACGATATCAATGCCGCGGGAAAAGATATCAACAAGATTGACGCCGCTTCTCTCAAGAAGCTTCAGCAGATTGCATGGATGCTCGAAGACGAGAGCAAAGATATTCGTCAAATCCGGTTCACAATCGAGAACGGAAAACTCTGGCTCATCGAACAAAAATCAGTGCAGTCCAAGAGCACCATCTCCCTGATACAGCTCCTGCTGGATCTGAACAAACGAAAAATCGTGGATGACGCGTATGTAGTCAAGACGGTCAAACCGGGAATCCTCAACGAGATTCTCCATCCGGTAATTGATAGTACCAGTGTCAAAGACCTGCGAAGTGTATCAGGCGGTATCGCAGGCGCTCCCGGTGCCGCTGTTGGCCGGGTGTATTTTACTGCGGATTCCTTGATAGACGCACAACGTATTGCCCGCCAAAATGGTGAAGATACCCGGTGTATCCTTTGTATGCCGGCCACCTATGCCGGTGATGTTAAAGCAATCGAAGTTGCCACGGGTGTTCTTTCCAATGAAGGCGGATATTCCGCTCACGCCTCGGTTGTTGCCCGACAGTATGGAAAGATTTCCCTGGTTCGTCCCGACATGATTATTCGGGGAAACAAGGCAATTCTTGACGGTAAAACCATCAATGAGGGAGATTATCTCACCCTCAATGTGCCGTACTACGGCGAGTCGGTTGTTTATTTCGGTACTGCACGACTCATAGAACCTGATCCTGAAAGCTCAGGACTACTCGAATTTATCAGACTCACCCGATCCTTTATCCAGGATTTCCATGTACGTGCCAATGCTGACAGCCCCCGTGACGCGGCTCTGGCACTCGAGTTTGGCGCAGAAGGAATCGGCCTTTGCCGGACCGAGCACATGTTTTTCAATGAAAACAGGATCAACGTATTCCGGGATCTCATCCTTTCCGAAGATGAAAGCGAACGCAGAAAGGTCCTTAAAAAATTGCAGAAAATGCAATGTGACGATTTTTACGGCATTTTCAAAGCAATGGCTGGCCGTGAAGTTACCATCCGACTACTTGACGCACCCCTGCACGAATTCCTGCCGCACAATGCTGCGGAACTGGACACGTACATGAAGAACATGACCTACAAGGGAACAAAGAAGCCGGCAAAAGCATTAGTACAGGAAAAAATCAACGCACTTGCCGAAATCAATCCCATGCTCGGTCACCGCGGTTGCCGCATCGCGATTTCTTTCCCGGAAATATACGAGATGCAGGTACGCGCCATCTTTGAAGCGGCATATAAACTCCAAAAAGAAAAAATTACCGTTTTACCCGAGATAATGATACCGATAGTCATGAATTTCCGTGAACTCAAACAGATTGTGTACGGAAAGAAAATTGAAGGACACGCGTATCAGGGCATCATGACTATTGAGGAAGATGTCCGTAAAACACTCGGCGTCAAAAAATTGAATTTCCGTGTGGGAACCATGATTGAACTTCCCGCCGCTGCGCTTAGTGCCGGCGAAATAGCACGCTATGCCCAATTCTTCTCGTTTGGAACAAACGACCTCACCCAGACCACGCTTGGCCTTTCCCGCGACGACTTCAATTCCTTCATGCCTGATTACACGATGTATGACCTGGTTGACGGAAATCCGTTTGCGGTACTTGACCCGCGCGTCCGGGAACTCATCGAAATTGCTGTTGAACGCGGTGTAACTGCACGCCCCGGACTTTCCAAGGGCCTCTGCGGTGAACATGGAGCCCGTCCCGAAAACATTCGATTCTGTATGGATGCCGGACTTGACTACGTATCATGTTCCTCCTATTCGGTTCCGATTGCTCTGCTCTCCATTGCACAAATTGAATTGGAAAAAGCCGAAAAAGAAGGCCGTGTATTACAACCCCGAATAATCAAGACACCAACCACCCAAAAATCCACAGCCAAGGCCCAACCCGACACTAAAGCGAAACCCCCCGCGAAGGCGAAACCCCCCGCGAAGGCGAAACCGGTCGCTAAAGCGAAACCCGCCGTTAAAGCGAAACCCGCCGCGAAGGTGAAGCCCTCTGCAAAAGCGAAGCCCGCTGCGAAGGCCAAACCCGCAGCCAAGGCTCAACCCGACGCTAAAGTGAAAACCGCTGCGAAGGCGAAATCTGCTGCGAAATCAAAGCCCGCTACAAAGGCGAAACCGGCCGCGAAGGCGACACCCGCCGCGAAAGCAAAGGTGAAGCCTGCTGCAAAAGCGAAACCCGCTACGAAAGCGAAACCCGCTACGAAGACTGTGAAGTAATAAAAAGGAAGTAACGGACACCCCTGGTTCCAGTGAGCTGGGGGTGTTATTACTGCTATCAAAATTGTTGAAATAATCTTGCCCAAAAAGCCTGAATTCCTGG
>ERZ795058.2828-NODE-2828-length-19432-cov-5.837230_pt1 | contig 19432 bp, 14 predicted proteins | sample MGYA00375142_ERZ795058 | MGnify/ENA primary metagenome ERZ795058 (study PRJEB30187, sample SAMN05720210) | activated sludge metagenome | isolation source: anaerobic digester from wastewater treatment plant | place: Japan | collected 2015-04-20 ... | reverse complement strand
CTTTTGCGTGATTTTACCAGTATCGGAGTAGGGGGCGTTGCCGATTATTTTTATCGAGCACAAAGAGTTGAAGATATGGTGGGTATTGTTTCATATCTTGCCAAGGAAGGAATTCCATATTTTGTCCTTGGTGGGGGTTACAATATTGTTGTTTCTGATTTGGGATTCCCCGGTTTTGTGATTAAGAATGAAATAAAAGACATTGTTTTTTCACAGGATAAAGCCGAGGTGATTGTGGGTTCGGGAGTCGAAATATCCAGATTATTAATGGATTCGGCTTCTCGTGACCTTGGAGGTTTAGAATTTTTGTTTGGTATCCCTGGTACGATTGGTGGAGCTGTGTATGGAAATGCTGGTGCATTCGGTCACACAATTGGTGATTTCGTTCGATCTGCAACTGTACTTTTCCCTGGAAATGAAGAGAAGAAAACAAAAATTGTAAGACATACGGCCAAGTGGTTTGAATTTTCAAATAGAAGTTCAAAAATTAAAAGCTTTAGCCAAAATCACCCGATGGAGAATAAGCCGATTATTCTTTCCGTCCGCTTGCAACTATGTCAAAGCAAGAAAGAGGTGATACTAAGAAAGATGCAGGAGAATTTTAAGATTAAAAGAGATTCTCAGCCGCTTGATGGGAAAAGTGCTGGTTGCATATTCAAAAATCTGGGGGTTGGCAAAGAACAAAGCGCTGGTTTTTTGATCGATCAGGCAGGGGGCAAAAGATTTAGGGTCGGTGATGCCGTCGTATCGAAAAAACATGCAAATTTCATTTTGAATCGTAATAAGGCTACGGCTGAAGATATCCGAAGGTTAGCTAGTCAGATTAAAGATTTGGTTCGCGCTGAATATCGGGTTGGACTTGATGAAGAAATCGAATATGTTGGCAAGTGGTAGGTTTGTAAATTACAAAAAAAAATTATGCAAGCGAGGGGAAAATATAGTTATTCCAGGGCTAGGAAACAATCAAGTCGACCGGTAGGCGGCGGAAGGGTTTTTGTTTCTCCAAAAACCAAATATTCATATAACCCGATGATAAATCTCCCAGCCAAATTTTGGGGCAACATTGGAATTTTTATTTTGATTGTGATTCTTTTTTGGTTAATATTTTATTCATCATTTTTTCGGCTAAAAGAGATAATTGTTGAAGGGAACAAATTGGTGACAGAAGCTGAAATTAAGGACTCTATCCGCGATAATGATAATATTTTTCGTATAAATGTTGGTGAGCTAAAATCACAGATTATAAAAATAAATCCAATTATTAAAGATGTAGCAATATATCGAGGTATACCTAATGCATTAAAAGTAGTTGTGTTAGAAAAAGAGCCAAGAGCAGTTTGGGTTAGTGGAGAAAATTATTATCTGCTTGATGATGAAGGGTATGTTGACAAAAAAATTAACAACGACGAATATGCTGATTTAGTCAAAATATTTGATCAGAAAAAAATCCAAATCAATGTAGGCGATCAAATTGTTTCTCCCGATTTTATTAAATTTCTTCAGAGTATAGAATCAGAATTTTATAATTATACAAATTTAGATTTAGTAAAATTCGAAGTTCAAGAAACTACATTCGATTTGTATGTTTATACTGGGGCAGGATTTCTTGTTAAATTTGACACCACGCGTCCTGTTGAAAAACAGCTTACAGATTTGAAAAAAATAATAATTGAACATCGAGATATAATTAACGAATATGTTGATGTTCGTATAAATGGTTGGGCTTATTATAAATGATTACCAGGTTTAGATATCACCTAGAGGTTTTGGTTTTTATCACTGGTGCAGTTTTAATGATTTTTGAACTCGCTGGCTCGAGAGTCCTGTCGCCCTATTTTGGTAGCTCTCTTTATGTCTGGAGCTCTATTATCGGTGTAATTTTGGCATTCTTAAGTCTTGGATACTATTGTGGCGGCAAACTTGCTGATCGAACGCTCAAATTTGAGATTATTTGGCTAATATTATTTCTCGCCAGCCTTTCAGTATTTTTAGTTTTGGTTGGCCAAAAAGAGGTGGTATCAGGATTAGCTATTATAAATAACAATGTTCTGTCAGCACTATTTTCTTCGATACTGTTATTTTCATTACCCAGTTTCTTTTTGGCGGTTCTAAACCCTTATGCAACCAGATTAAAAATCAAAACTGTTACTGATTCGGGTGAAGTAATCGGCAGAATGTCTGCTATATCTACGATAGGCAGTATCTGCGGCACTTTTTTGGCTGGTTTTTACCTTATCTCTGCGATCGGTACAAGCAATATTTTAATCTTAATCTCTTTAATATTAGCAGTATTAATGGTGCTATATTTACCGTTAAAGAGCATAGTAAGTTTTTTTGCGATGATATCAATTTTTGTATTTTTTGCTTTTACTTATTTTTTAACTCAAAGTAATAAAATAGATATTGATACGATGTATGATAGATACACAATATTTGATACCACTATTGAGGGCAGGGACGCGAGAATTCTTTCAAGAACCACCAATACCGGTGAGTCAGCGATATTTTTAGATAATAAGGAATTAGTTTTTAAGTATCAAAAAACTTACGATATCTATAAAATTATTTACCCCGGGGCTAATAACTTTTTAATGATTGGTGGCGGAACTTTTTCGTACCCAAATCATCTTCTTGATAATAACGACGTTGATATTGATGTTGTGGAAATCGATCCGAAAATGGTCAGCATCGCAAAAAACTATTTTTATTTTATGGACAGAGAAAGATTGGATATCATTATTGATGACGGAAGAAACTTTTTGAACAAGAACGAGAAAAAATATCAAGTAATATTTGTCGATGCCTTTAAATCTTCTGGGACAATCCCGTATTATTTAACAACCGTAGAGGTTGCCAGTAGAGTATATCGACAGTTAGATGACAAGGGGATTGTTATGATGAATATAATCTCCCCAATATGTGGCGGTGATAATCTTTTTCTTGCTTCCGAATATCTAACTTATAGGGCAGTCTTTCCCTCGGTAAAAATATTACAAATAAACAATCGATATAGTTGCAACAGCATCCAAAACGTTATGTTGATCGCTGGAAAACAAGATTTAATTTTTTCCAATACAGAGATTGAAAATCAGGGGTTTAAAGAAGCTCGTGTAATCAGTGAAAACGAAATCAATTCAAGTGATGCCATTATTTTAACTGATGATTTCGCGCCAGTTGATCAATTTGTTAAAAATATTGCAAATCACTAAAAAACTCTCGATAAACCGAGAGTTTTTTAGTATATAATTTTTTTGAATATTAGCTTAGAGGTTTTTTGACGATCTCTTTTGCTTCCTCAATGCCTTTTTGCGCAGCGCTTGAAACATCTTCCATACCTTCTTTGGTGACATTGGAAACGGCTGAGGTTGCCTTGGTAGTTACCTCTTCCACTGCTTCTTCAATGGTTTTACCTGATTCTTCCAGCGCTTTTACTGCGCCAACAAAAACATCCTTGAATCCCTCTGTGACGTCTACTACGCCTTCCGAGCCGAGCTCTATTACTGAACCAAAAATTTCACCAACATCTGCGGTTCCTTCTTTGACGATTTTGGTTGCTGCCCCCATTAGACTGGTAGCTAAATCACCAGTTCCCTCAATTGCTCCTTTGAGCATTTCTTTAATACTCATCATTCCTCCAACTATTAATTACTAGTCAATTATATTATATACAATTGAGAAAATTATTTCCATGGTATAATTGTCCCATGGACAAGGTTTGGCAAATTAGAGAAACAAAATTTGATGATATTTTGATGCAGCTTCTATTTAACAGGGGGATAATTGGTGAAAATGGAAAAAAATCCGATATTGAGAAGTTTTTGGCTCCAAATTTTGACAAAGATTTTCATTTGTCTAACACCCTACCAGGCTATGAACCGGCAATAGAGAGGATTAAAAAAGCGATCGAAAATAAAGAAAAAATCGGTATATTTGCTGATTATGACGCAGATGGAATCCCGGGTGCGGCTTTTCTTTATAAAACTCTTGTACTATTTAACATAACACCGGAAGTTTACATCCCTAACAGAGATGTCGGTTATGGTTTTAACCAGAAAGGGTTAGATTTTCTTATTGATAGAGGCTGCAGTTTGATTATTAGTATAGATCTTGGAATTCGCGAATTTGATCTTGCAGAGTATTTATGGGATAAAAAAATCGACTTAATTATCACTGATCATCATATCCCTGACAAAAATTTGCCCAAAGCCCTATCGGTTGTTAATCCTAAAATTACCAATTCTAAATACCCTTTTTCTGAACTTTCTGGGGCTGGAGTAGTTTATAAACTGGTTTGGGGTTTAAGAAATGAATACCCTCAAATCATTACCGAGAGTTTTCTAAAGTGGAATCTTGACTTGATAGCAATCTCCACGATCTCTGACGTCGTTCCACTAATCGATGAAAATAGAATTATTGCAAAATTTGGTCTCAAAGTTTTGAAGAAAAGCAAAAATATTGGTTTAAGAGCAATTTACAATCAAGCGGGGATAGATCCAGAAAAAGTTGATTCTTATGTCGTTGGCTTCCAAATTGGCCCAAGGATAAATGCTCCGGGACGCCTGGAACATGCCACGATTTCCTTTGAAGTCTTAATATCTGATGATTTAACAGAGGTGAGAGATTTAGCCAGCAAACTAGAGAAACAGAATATTTTGCGTCAAAAAATGATGGAGAAGATTTTAATTGATGTTGAAGCAACTATCAAAAAAAATAATTTACTTAAGAATAAAATATTAGTCTTGGGTTCAAAAAGCTGGAACAAAGGGGTGATCGGGCCCGTTGCAAGCAATGTTGTTGAAAAGTTTTGTCGTCCGGTTATTTTATTCTCTGAAGAAAAGGATAAATTTGTTGGTAGCGCCAGGAGTATCTCTGGTTTTAACATTGTTAAAGCGATAGATGAATTGAAAGAGTTTACTTTAGGCTTTGGTGGTCATGCCGGAGCAGCAGGTATTCAGATAAAAAAAGTTGATTTTAGTATTTTCTCTAAAAAAATAGTACAATTGGCGGAGAAAAAAATCTCAGAAGAAGATCTAAAACCAAAACTAAAAATTGACCTGGAATTACCTAAAGATAAAATTAATATTAGCACATTTAAAAAAATTTTAGATCTAGAGCCTTTTGGGCTTGGAAACCCGAGACCAGTTTTTATCACAGAAAAAATCCAATTACTTTCTCACCGTTATGTCGGCAAAGATGAAAAGCACCTGCAACTAATTTTTTCAGCCGGCAATCGGAAAGTTAAGGGGATTGTTTTTAATCATCAAAAAAGTCATTGTAGTATAGGTAGCCAGAAATTTTATGATATCGTTTATGCTCCGTCATTGAATTTTTGGAATGGCAAGTGGTGGCCCGATCTGCAAATAATTGATTTTAAGGAGTCAGTTAAAAATGCTAAAGAAAAACAATAAAACTTTATTTGCTTGTAGCAATTGTGGAAATGAATTTCCAATGTGGAACGGCAGATGCCTGTCTTGTGGTGAATGGAATACTTTAAAAGAGATCAGTGGAGAACTCAATAACATGCAAGACACAGGTGGCGAAATAATTGTCGCTAAGCCGCTTTTTGATCACAAGAGTGAAAAAAAAGTTAGAACTAAGACCGGTTTTTCTGAATTGGACACAGTTTTTGGCGGAGGCATTGTTCGGGGTTCAGTTATTCTTTTAGGAGGCGAGCCAGGAATTGGGAAATCGACGCTACTCCTTCAAATCTTGGAAAATGCTGGCAAAGTTTTATATATTTCTGGCGAAGAATCTTTGGAACAAATCAAATTACGCGCCGATCGCTTGGCTATTGATACAAAAAATATCTCAATCTCCTCAACCCCAGATATATCAAACTTGGATAAAGCGATAGCTGATTTTATCCCTGACATAATTGTTGTAGATTCGATTCAGACAGTTTATTATTCTAAAATTTCTGGTTCAGCTGGAAGTCAATCTCAAGTAAAAGAATCAGGATTGCTTTTACAGCAATTAGCAAAAAAATTTGAAGTACCAATAATAATTATTGGTCATGTGACCAAAGAAGGGGTTGTTGCTGGCCCAAAGATGCTTGAACATTTGGTTGATGTCGTAGTTTATATGGAGGGTGAAAGAGGACATGATGCTAGAATATTACGATGCGTTAAAAATCGTTTTGGCAATACCGATGAAATTGCCGTTATGAAAATGGAGTCTGCCGGGTTAAAAGAAATAAAAAATCCCGGTAGTCTGTTTCTTTCAGAAACAGAGAATGCTCCTGGCAGTGTCGTCACCGTTATGATTGAAGGTACAAGACCTCTTTTAGTTGAAATTCAAGCACTTGTTACACCAACTTCTTTTGGTTATCCAAGAAGGACTACCTCCGGTTTTGATTTAAACCGACTTAATATTTTAATAGGTGTGATAGGAAAAAGAGCGGGAATAAATTTATCAAGTCAAGATATTTATTTAAGTGTTGTTGGCGGTATTTCGGCACGTGAGCCAGCTTCTGATTTAGCAGCGATCCTAGCAATTGTTTCGTCGTTTAAAAACAAATCATTGCCAGAAAAAACCTGTTTTTTTTCTGAGGTTGGTCTAACCGGTGAAATAAGAAAAGTGAGTCACGCAGAAAAAAGAAAAAAAGAGGCGCAGAAACTTGGTTACCGCGCGATTTCTAGCTATCAAAACATCAGTCAGGCGATAGAGAAAAATTTCTAATTAGTTTTTTTATTAAATCCCAGTCTTAAATGTGTAGCTAGTTGAGCTGACGATTTTTCCTGATTGACTTATCGAAACTACCCTATAATGATATGTAGTATCTGGCACCAGAGATGAAAGCGCAGCGGTGTGAGCGGTGACAAGGGCGCTATTTTTAATTGTGAATTCGTTATAATCGCTGTAATCTTCGTGGGCGATTGTGTCAAAGAAAACTTGTGATGTGCTCGGTATTGATGTAACCCAAGAAATAGTTGCCGAATCTGACTCTACATTAGAGGATTTTACATTTGAAATAGTCAGATCCTCTTTAACGGTAGCAAAAGATATCTCTGCTTTGGCGACGGTGCCATACTTGTCGGTGACGGCGACTGAAAGAATATGTCGACCAGTAGTTAAATTATTAAAGTTATAACTGACAGAATACGGAGAAGAAGTATCAGTTGCTATGCTGACATTATCAATAAAAAACTCTGCTTTTGAAACATTCGCGCTGTTGTTGACAGAAACACTAATTGTTTTTGTTCCGGTGACTGTTTCATCGTTTCTGGGAGAAGTGATTTCAATTGAAAGGGGTGGCGATTCGTTGCTAATATCGCAACTGCCTGCAGGTTGTGGGTTATACAAGCCGGCGGCGGTTGCCCAGGCGATAACCGGGTTTTCCCAGTTTGGATCACTTGGTTTTAGCGAGTGAACATTTGAGTAAATTCTAGTTTCGGTTAACTCCCCCGGTGCGTTATCAGGGGCAACGAGTCCATTTGATCTACAGACCTTGACTGCGACATTAACATCATCTTTTTCTGATGGAACTTGCCAGGAAGCAAAAATATCGGTTGTTGTTTCTTTGGAGTATTCCGATGGCAATTTATTTGAATATTTTTCGACAGTGATAGTTTGAATTCCGGCTGGTGGGTTGAATTGCTCTACTGGCTGTCCTTCCATCATCTTAGCCATAAACTCATGGAATATCGGTGCGGCGATGATTGAACCATCGGCACCACGGCTCATTGCTCTGTTGTCATTATTTCCCGTCCAGACACCAACTGCCAAAGATGGAGTGTAACCAACAGTCCAAGCGTCTTTGAAATCAGAAGTTGTTCCAGTTTTAGCGGCAACGGGTCGATCAGGGAAATAAAGTGCTGATCTGGTGCCAAAAACTAATGACCTGGCGTTATTGTCGCTCATAATACTTTGCATTTCATAGGCGATTTGTGGGTCTAGAACCTGTTCCCCTTTATCTTCGTCGGATTTATACTCGTAAAGTGTTTTTCCCTTGTTATCGATGACCTTGGTTATCGCCCTTGTTTCATGACGGTTACCACCATTGGCAAATACTCCGAATCCAGCAGTGTGCTCAAGGAGTTTGACCTCACCAACTCCGAGACCAAGAGATAGGCCATATCTTGACCTTTCGGTTAGAGTGGATATTCCGAGATCAGAGGTAGTCGTTAGAACGTCATCAATACCTGCGAGTCCGGTCGCTTTTACTGCCGGAATATTTAATGAATTCGCCAGTGCCTGTCTGATTGTCACCGGTCCTCTGGTTGAATTATCGTAGTTTCTTGGTATATAGCCGTTGCCAAAATCTGTCGTCAGGTCATAGATTATTCTGCTTGGAGAATATTCTTTATCTTTAAAGAGAGTGGCATAAACATATGGTTTAAACGAAGATCCTGGTTGCCTATTAGAAGTAGCTACATTTACATTGCCATCAATATCCACATTAAAAAAGTCTTTGCTGCCAACCATGGTTATGACCTCACCTGTTTTAGGATCAATGGAAACAAGCGCTGCGTTTGACCCTCCATATCGCTCAACTTTTGCCATGCCATTTTGTATTGCTTGCTCGGCTATTTTCTGTTTTTCGTAGTCTAGAGTTGTGTGGATTGTCATACCTTCTTTTTCCACTCTTTGGCTGCCGTATTCTTCAGCAGCTTGTTCTATAACATACAGAGAAAAGTGGGGTGCCAGGATTGACATTTTTCTTGGTTGAACCGCAGTGCCCACTGTTGTAGTATCTTGTTTTTTTGCCTCGTCTGCCTCTTCCTGTTTAATGTATCCGGATTTGACCATCTGGTCGAGAACATAATTTCGGCGAGCAATTAAGTTATCGGTGTGCGTACCGTACGGAGAGTAATATGTGGTTGCTCTGGGGATTGCGGCAAGAGTTGCTGCTTGAGCCAATGACAGGTCTTTCGCTGGTATGCCATAATACATTCTTGCTGCTGCTTCAATACCGGCAGTTTGTCCACCATAAGGGATTTCATTCAAGTACATCGTTAAGATTTGGTCTTTTGAATACATAAATTCCAGCTCAATCGCTAGAATCAGTTCCTTTATCTTTCTAGTAATCGTTCGGTCAGAATACAATAGGGCATTTTTGACATATTGCTGGGTAATAGTTGACCCACCATGGACATTGCCACTGGTGTGGAATATGTTATTAATGGCTGCTCTGGTTATGCCGCGAAAATTGACCCCGTGGTTCTGATAAAATTGTTGATCTTCAGTGGCAACAGTTGCATCTTTTATAACCTTAGGTATTTGGTCTGATGTAATGACTGTTCTCTTAAGCTCGCCGGTTTCATAAAGTAAAACGCCATTTCGATCATAAATTTTGGTTGATTGAGTTGGCCTCATTTTGGCGATTTTTGCTGGAGTTGGGAGATCTTTTGCAAACCAGGCAAAAGTTACTGAGACCAGTAAAAGAGAAACCAAAAAAGCATAAGCGACTATTCTTAAAATCCGCTTTTTGTCCCATTTTTTGCGTCCCTTAGTTTTTAATCGCAATTTAAGAGGATTAAGTGAGTTTAAGTTAAATTTCATATTTGATAATAATTTTAAACACTATTTTGAAGCTAAAATTCTATTTACATTATAGTATGAACAAAGTATTATGTAAACAAGAAATCATCTTATTTTTGATGATTGCAACAGAATAATCAAAAAGTTTTTTTATGTCAAGAGGAAAAGATATGGAAAAGAAAATTCAGGAAGTTTTGACTCGTTCTATCGACACGATTTATCCCAATCGCGAATCGTTAGAAAAAATATTAAATTCTGGCAAAAAACTTCGCATATATATGGGGATTGATCCTACTGCTACATATGTTCATCTTGGTCATGCGACAAACTATATAATTTTGAAAAGATTCCACGAATTAGGGCACAAAATCATCGTTCTTGTTGGTGACTTCACGGCGATGATCGGAGATCCAAGTGATAAAAGCTCTGCCAGAAAGAGACTTTCTCGTGAACAGGTCAAAGAGAATCTTAAAACTTTTAAAGATCAAATAAGCAAAATCATTGACTTCGAAAATAAAGACAATCCAGTTGAATTGCGATTTAACTCTGAATGGCTGTCAAAAATGAGTTTTGAGGATGTTGTTAATCTAGCCGCCCATTTTACAGTTCAACAAATGATAGAGAGGGATATTTTTCAGAAAAGAATCAAAGAGAAGAAGCCACTTTATGTCAATGAATTTTTCTACCCGCTGATGCAAGGTTATGATTCGGTTGTTCTGGAGGCTGATGTTGAGGTCGGGGGTACCGATCAGACATTTAATATGCTTGCCGGTCGCCAATTGGCCAAAGAGCTACAGGGTAGAGAAAAATTTGTAGTTGCAACGACTCTGTTGGAAAATCCTCTTACTGGTGAAAAACTGATGAGTAAATCATTGGGGACGGGGATTGCTTTAAATGAGGCTCCGAACGAGATGTTTGGAAAGGTAATGGCACTTCCTGATGAAGCAGTTATTCAGTGTTTTATTGATTGTACTTATGTTGATTTAAATAAAATCAAACAATATGAAGGTGAAATAACTGAAGGAGCCAATCCAAGAGATATAAAAATGCTTCTGGCCAATGAAATTGTAAAAATGTACCACAGTGAAAAAGACGCGGCGATGGCTCAAGATCATTTTATCAACGTGTTTCAAAAAAAAGAGCTGCCAAAAGAGATTGAGGAAATTGAAATTAGTGGAAATTTGCCTATACCCAATCTACTTGTTCAAGCCGGGTTAGCTCCGTCAGGTTCTGAAGCTAGAAGATTAATTACTTCTGGAGCAGTAGAGGTTGATGGTGCAAAAATTACTGAAATCTCGACCACTATCAGTACTCATCCGGGTATGGTAATAAAAGTGGGCAAAAGAAGATTTGCGAAAATTAAATGATGGAAGAATTAAGAGAAAATATTATTAAAGCAGTAAAAGGTGCCGGTTTTAAACTGCCGGAAGATTTTTCTTTGGAATCACCACCCGACGAAAAGATGGGTGATTTGGCAACAAATATCGCGATAATAATTGGGAAAAATGAAGGTATTGATCCTATAGATGTCAGCAAAAAAATACTGACGAAATTTGGCAGTGATTATATTGAAAGTGCAGATGTTGCTGGTCAGGGATTTATCAATTTTAAATTAAGCAAAAAATATTATCAAAAAGTATTATCCAACATTCTGTCTTCCGGTGGTGATTATGGGAAAAGCGATATTGGAAAAGAAAAAAGATTATTAGTTGAGTATGTTTCAGCGAATCCAACAGGTCCGCTTCATATCGGTAACGCCAGGGGTGGTCCAATAGGGGAGGCAATCTCAAATATTTTTTCCTGGCTTGGCTATTACGTTGAGCGAGAATTTTATGTCAATGATGTTGGTGCTCAGATTAGAAAATTTGGCGAAACGCTGGCATATTACTATATTTCGAAAAATGATCCAAGCTATCATTTTCCCGATGGTGGGTATCCAGGCGATTTTCTAAAGGAGATTTCTGAGCAAATTCAAAGAGAGAAAAAAGATGAGATAGCAAATCTCAAAGATGATAAATTGATTGATTTTTTCATTCGTCACGGTCTGGAAATTACAATTAGACGAATAAAAGAGGACTTGTGCGATTTAGGTATAGTTTTTGATCGATTTCAATATGAGAGTGACCTGATAAATTCTGGCTTGAGTCAGAAAGTTATTGAGGATCTCAAAGAAAAAAATGCCTTAGTTGACAGAGAGGGTGCCCTGTGGTTTTGCTCAAAGGAATATTCTGATTTATCTGATAGAGAAAGTGTTCTTGTCCGGAGTGATAATGAAAAAAGTTTAACTTATTTTGCTAGTGATATTGCTTATCATAAAGATAAGTTTGATCGTAAATTTGATAGATTGATTGATGTTTGGGGAGCAAACCACCATGGTCACATCGAGCGACTTAAGGCCTCGCTAAAATCACTTGGTTATGACTCTGATAAGCTCGATATTATTTTATATCAAAATGTTCGCCTGAAAAAAGATGGAGAGATCAAACAAATGGGGAAAAGGCTTGGCAATTTCATCAATATTTCTGATCTTTTAAACGAAATGAAAGTTTCTGCCGATGTCTTCAAATACACCATTATTTCTCAAAGTAGTCAAAATATAATCGATTTTGATCTTGACCTAGCAGTAGAGCAATCAGAAAAAAATCCAGTTTACTATCTTCAATACGCTTATGCGAGAATCTGTAGTATATTGAGAAACACTGACAAAAATATTCTTCAGGCTTTAGAAAAAATTGCTGAAGGGAAGGGGAGACCTGACCCGAAGACCCTTGATCTTTTAAAAGATAAAAAAGAACTGGATTTGATCAAGCTCTTAGATAAATTGCCAAATATTTTATTAAAAATCGGCGAAAATTTTCAAATTCAGTCGCTCCCCTTCTTTGCAACCGAAACAGCTCGGGCTTATCATAATTTTTATACTTCATGTCAGGTTCTTTCTGATGATAAGAATTTGACAGAAGCTCGTCTTCTCTTAGTATTGGCGACAAGAAATGTATTAAAAATTACCTTGTCACTTATGGGGGTGAGTACTCCAGAGAGAATGTAGCAACTACATATCTAGCTCGTAGATATTATTGCCGGAGAGTAACCATATCTTTTGCATTTTTTCATTTACGGCAAAGTCAGAGATCTCTATTTCTTTGTCGGCGACAAATTGACGTTTATATTGACCGGTTTTTGAGTATTCTATAACTCTGTTTTCAGTTTTATCAAAAACAAAAATTGTTGTTGTATCAACATCAGTAAATATTTTCATCGGTGAATTTATTTGATTTTCCGGTGTTGGTGTACCTGCTATTGAGAAGGCAGTGTCAACTACTGAACGGCGAATTTTAAGTACAGAGCCATCTTCATTTAGGACATAAACATCTCCGTCAATCGCCAATGAGATTGATTTTACAGTTAAATTAGTTGACAAATACTTGGTTCCAGCTGAGTATTGATCACCGGTTTTGAGATGTTTCCAAATTTGTCCGGATTCAGGATCAAGCAGATAAATGTTAGTTGAAAAAATGCTGATAGCACTGGCATTTTCCCATTGGCTATTCTCTTCTAGCCCTAGGTCTTCAATTGAGTTTGTTGCGAGATCAAAAACCACCACCTTTTTTGCGTCAGTGTAGAGATAAAACAAATCTGCGCTATCTGAATAGGTAATCGAAATTATTTTTCCGTCACTTTGGCCAATGCTTGCTAAGGAATCAGAGCTCTTTTTTCGAGTATCATATTTCGATATGTCGCCATTTTTTGAAAAAGAATAAATATCTGCTCCCACAGCATAAATTATTGGCTGTTCGCCCGTTATGGTATAGTTCGCCTCTGCCGATCTTGTTAATCTAACTGCACTGTTTATTTCGTCTAATTTGGATTGAATTTGATCCAGCAAATTAGTCGCCTCGTCCTTGATAGCAGCTGACTCAGTGGCTTTCTGTGCTAATGTCTTTGACTCTATCAATTTTTCCTTTCCACCTTCGCGATTTAAGCCCAAGTCATCGATCGCCTGAGAAAAAAGATTTCTGGCGCTATTTAGGCTTTCCAGACTTTCGGCTTGTTTTGCAACCCCTAAATTATCTCGACTATTTATTTGAATCTTGATGAATCCAATTCCAAGTAAAAGGATAATAAGCCCGATATAGAGGAATTTTCGATTTTTTTCTGCCAGCAGTTCTCTAAACCAATAAACCAAATTTGCAAAGAAATCTTTAGCTTTCCTGTTTCTAGCTTTGTTTTCTCGATTAAAATAGTTAATTTTTGGCAGACCAGAAAATTTTTCGTTTGATGATCTATTTGTCTCAGTAACTGATTTTTTTTTCTTGTTAATACTTTTCACCCCGTTGACTATTTTGGGCTGAACATTTTTTTGCCACCATGAAACAGCTAACTTGGCACCTCGTCCAGTGTGTTTTGCTCCAGAAATTGCTCCCCTGTAGGCAACTTTGGAATAATGTAGCAATTTTGACTCTGGAATATCGTCAAGGATAATAATATTGGGTTTGGTCTCAACCTGGTTTTCTTCATTCCCATCTTGCCCATTGAACTCAAAAACTATTGCGTTAACATCTTTAATTTTTGTTTTCCTCAAGTTCTTGGCGATCTCGTCGATTGCATCCAGATACTTGAAAGTTGTTAGAGTCTGTCTTAGCCGATCAAGGGAGATGTGTGAGTATAATTTTGAATTGGCGATAATTACTTTATCGTTTTGACTAACCTCGCCATTGATTAAAGAAAGAAAGGTTTTTTGTGGTAGGAGTTCGTCCTTCTCTAATGGTTTCTCAGTTATGTGACTAATTTTATTTGCTCGAAAAAGATATCCCGAAATGTTGCCAGTTTGTGAAAAGATTATTTCATTACCAGACAGTAAACCGATTATTGAATTTAATTTCCCGATCCATTCATGCTCCCCTTTTGCTGCAAGCTCGGCTAGATTATTGTTGATATTTTTTACTACCTGCTCAAAAGAATCAACCTGGCTTTTGGCACCTGTGGTTTTTGAATTTTCTAATAATTCAAAAAGTATTGTGTTCTTGATTTTTTCCCCATCAACCCAAGGAGTATCGATTTCGATAAGATAGAAAAAAACCTCTGCCAGATCTTTTGGCTCTATTGTGCCAACGTATAAAAACCTGTCCTTGTGTTTGCTGCGAGTAGCAATTTGACCAATTTTTGCAACAAGGTTTACTTCTGTCATATTAATTACCAATATTCTAACATTAATATCGAATGTAAACAATTAGATGATTTATTTTTTTAGAAAAATTTGCTAGGATCATACTTGTGATAATTAAATCAGGAGATAAATGATTGAAATATTCAGAAATATGTGGCGCAGGAAGTTTCGAACTTTTTTAACAATTTTTGGCATTGTTATCGGCATTTTTGCTTTCACCGTCATGGGCTCGATGGCACTAAAATTGAACAAAATGATAGATGGTGGGAAGAAATATGTAACAGGTCAAATATCGATATCGCCAAAAGGGGCATCTTCTTTTGGTGGAGCAGCCACAGGGACGTTGCCAATTGATACAATGAATAAAATCTCAGAAATTGAGGGTGTTGATCATGTTGCGGCCATGGCATCGCTTTTGGTTTCTGACCCTGATCCTGATAACGCCGAGATGAATTTTGGTAATCCGCCAACAATTTATGGTGCTGACAATCAATCAGATTTTAAAAATCGCAACTGGGAAACAATGGATATGCGTGAAGGCAAGATGCTGGATAAAAATAGTAAAGATGACGAAGTTACCGTCGGAATAAATATTGCTACTGATAAAAAACTTCATGTTGGTGATATTTTTAACATTCGTGGTCGCGATTTTAAGGTTGTTGGTATTACCGAAAAAACTATGACTGGCCCTGACGATTATGTTTTTATGAATATTACCCCTGCCAGAGAGATGCTCATTGCTTCTAATCCATTTATGAAATCGCTATATGATAGCGGCAAGCTGAAGCTTGAGGATGTCAATTCGATGGCTGGAGTTTCCTGGAAGGATGGTGCTGACTCAGAAAAAGTAGCTGCAGAAATTAAAGACAAATTCGGCAAGGATGTCACAGTGATGTCTCCGGTAAAAATGGGTGAGATGATCGACAAGGCGTCAGCAACATTTAACGCAATTATTTTAGGTTCGGCAATGTTGGCATTAATCGTCGGATTATTCTCAATTGTCAATACTATGGTGATGTCAATTTCTGAAAGGACAAAAGAGATCGGGATAAAAAAGGCAATCGGCGCATCACCGCGATCAATCGCTTTTGAATATACGATGGAGGCAGGAGTAATCGGTTTGGCCGGTGGTGCAATTGGCATGGGGCTGGGAGTATTGGCTGCTACAATTGTTAATAACAAAATGGCGGAAAAGGGAGCCGAGATATTCCTAATTGAACCAAGTTTTTTGGTTGCGGTCATCGTCTTTTCGTTTGTTATTGGTGTTGTTGCCGGAATTATTCCGGCAGTTAGAGCAGCGAAGCTTAAAGTGGTTGAGTCAATTAGAGAGTTATAAATTATTAATTATAAAAAATATGAAGATGATCGTTAAAGCCAGAGGAATCAAAAAATCATATCGTATGTCGAGAAAAAATATTGTACACGCTCTTCGCGGAGTTGATATTAATGTTGCTGCCGGTGATTTTTCTGCTATAATCGGTCCTTCTGGTTGTGGAAAATCTACCCTGATGCATATTCTTGGGCTACTTGACCGTCCAGATGCTGGCACTCTAGAAATTGATGGAGAAAATATGTCTCGACTTTCTGACAAGAAAGCTTATAAAATCAGGGCGAGAAAAATTGGTTTTATCTTTCAGGGATTTAATCTGATTCCAACATTAACAGCGTTGGAAAATGTTGTTCTTGCTGGCAAATATGGAGGATTGGGCAAGAATGAGCGCTTGGAAAGAGCAAGAGAACTTTTGGATATGCTTGGGCTGGAGAATAGAGTTGATCATAAACCAAATGAGCTTTCGGGTGGCCAACAACAGAGAGTGGCAATTGCCAGGGCTTTAATAAACAACCCCTCGATAATTCTTGCCGATGAGCCTACAGGTGAGCTTGACACAAAAACTTCGATGGAGATTATGGAAATTCTAAAAAGATTAAACAAAGAAGAAGGGAAAACCTTTTTGATTGTCACTCACAATATGGATGTTGCAAATGCCTGTAAAAAGAGAATTAAGCTTGTGGATGGCAAAAACGCTTAATATCTTGGATTGCGATTAAACACTCGACTCCACAAGATTCTAATTCCAGTTGGGATAAAAAAGTAAAGATATTTTAAGAGAGCTAAAATTGTCCAGTGGCCATAAATTGCTTGGGTCTGGTGATTTTTTATTGATTTTCTTAAATCCTCAGATGTTCTCCCCTGAAAAACAGTGTATCCTTTGCCAATTGCTTCCAAAATATGGCCGTCACTTGACCCTGTTTCTGTCAGTCGAAGCAATGTGCGGTTCATTGCGGTTGCCCCGAGATTTTCGTCGGTTAGTGTTGGTGTCGCATTTACAGTTTCTACACCATCGAGAATAAAACGATTTTGATATAATTTTCCTGCACCAATACCATCCATAGTGTACATCCTCTCCTGATCAAACTTAACATGCATAAAAGGATGTACAGCAATTGCTAGGCCCCCTTGCTGGTGGATTTCTCTGATTGTAGCTTCTACTGATTGCCCGGGTTCAATTTTCTCAGTTAGAAATAGACCAAGTATGTGGCCGCTTGTTGTTGAGACTTCTTCTCCAACAATTAAATCAAATCGGTAATTGCCACCATCAACGATCCCTTTAGCCTTTAGTGCTCCCTCAATTGTGTCATGGTCGGTGATGGCTATAACATCGAGATCAGTTTTTTCTTCGACATATTGAATTATCTCCTCGATAGTTGGTTTGCCATCAGAATAATTACTGTGAATATGGAAATCTGCCTTGCCCAAGTGGACAAATTTTTCTATGGTCTGAAATTTATTTTTGTTTTGCATTGTAAAAAAACTATTTGGAAGAAGACTAAAATTTCTTTTGGTCGGGGAGAGAGGATTCGAACCTCCGGTCTTCGGACCCCCAGCCCGACGCATTAACCGGACTATGCTACTCCCCGCTAAATGGCCCCATCTTTTTTGTAAATTGGACGAATAATCTAGGTGGGTGCCCTCAAGATATAGCCACGGCTATATCTGATTTGAGCCAACCTTTGTGCCATTTTTCAACAACACATCAGCGTCTCGACCCCCAAAGGGGGCGGATCCCAATTTGATAAAAATTGTGGTCCAATTTAATTCAAGACGGGACCAAACTAATAATATCAACTTTTTTCAGAAACAAAAAACCGGGTTTTGTAAAAACACGGTTATCACTTTAAAGATTATTTTTTTACTGAAGTCCGAAGGCAGCGGGTACAGAGAATGACACCATTTACCTTCTGCAGGTTTGGTCTAAAATGTCTTTTGGATTTGGTTTGTGAGTGGGAGACATTATTGCCGGTGATTTTACTTTTCATGCAGATTGAACAGATTGCCATAATATTCCTGGAAAATTTAATTATTTTTCGTTATAATACTTTCGTATAATATCAGTAAATTAAATTTTTTTCAAGATGCTAGAGCAATATATTTATAATTATCCGCAAATATTTATTACAATAGTTTTTCTTTTTAGTTTGCTTGTTGGCTTGGTGGTTCATGAGTACGCTCATGCCTGGACTGCAAATCGTTATGGTGATCCGACGGCTAAATATGCTGGGCGGCTAACTCTTAACCCACTCGCTCACCTTGATCCAATAGGCACATTGATGCTTTTTTTGGTTCATTTTGGTTGGGCGAAACCAGTTCCAGTTAACGAAAATAATTTAAAAAATGATTTGGCAATAATAAAAGTTGCTCTTTCTGGCATAACAGCGAATCTACTTTTAGCACTGATTTTTGGTTTACCTCTTCGAATCGCCACAATCCTCGGTGTCGCTCATGACACAAGTCTGATTCTTATAGTTCTGAATTATTTTGTCGGAGCGCAACTAATTCTAATTGCTCTAAATATTATTCCGATCCCACCGCTCGATGGCTCGAGAGTTTTGGGTTCATTGTTTACCCATGAAGCGAGAACAAAGTTTGAGTATTATGGTCCGATTATTTTGATGATTTTGATTGCCTCCAGCTTTTTGTTTGGAATTCCGATTATACAAAGTTTTATGGAGCCAATAATCCGCTTTTTGAATTTTATCGTTGTTGGAACATATACTTCAATATTCTAAAAAAGCCGTCTAGACCTTCTCAGTTAACATAGAAGTAAATTCAAGTTAACTTGGGAGCGTGAGTCCAGCCTCGGCAATTTTTTCATCTCTCTTGATAATTTCTTTTTTAAAACACTCCTCACAATATACATCTTCAGACTTTGGCTCAAACGGGACTTCGGATTTTTTCTTGCACTTTTTGCACTTTATCCAGTGCATCGGGTGCTTTTCGCGAAGTTTTGACTTATAAGCTGCGGCGCAACTCTTACATCTTTTGGGAATGTTTTTCAGGCCCTTATCAATAAAAAACTGCTGTTCACCCTCTGTCCAGATGAATTTATCTCCGCAGTCCTTGCAAATTAAAATCTTTTCTTCTAGTTTTTGTTTCTCGGGCATTGGTGTAAATTATTTTTGTTGTTACTTAAATTCTATTGGTATCAACTTCATTGTCAATTAAGGGGAAATTTGCTAATTTTACATATAGATGAATGCAGAAAAATTATTGATAAAACAGGTTGAAGAAAATCGTGCTTCCTCGCCATATATATTTTACGGATCTGATCCTGAAAGTTTATATGATCAGGTGATTAGATTTTCTCAAATGTTAAATGTTTCCAAATTTAGTATTATTGAGATTGGCCCGGAAAGCAAAGAAAAAAACTCTAGAAATGAAATTCGAGTTAGAAACATTCGAGAGCTTATTCGAAGGGTAAATTTAACTGCTTCTATCGGAGAGAACAA
>ERZ795058.2810-NODE-2810-length-19534-cov-7.490374_pt1 | contig 19534 bp, 16 predicted proteins | sample MGYA00375142_ERZ795058 | MGnify/ENA primary metagenome ERZ795058 (study PRJEB30187, sample SAMN05720210) | activated sludge metagenome | isolation source: anaerobic digester from wastewater treatment plant | place: Japan | collected 2015-04-20 ... | reverse complement strand
GGCGGATACTCTTCGAACAGTAAAAAAGTTCTCGCTTCCGCTCGAACAGTAAAGGTAGGTAACGGTAAGCTTACTCCGCGCCTTTAGGCGTAGGGTTCTCACTGCGTTTAAACGGTAAAGATATGGCGGTGGCTTGCCTCGTCCGATTTTCCGGCGGAGCTTGTCCCGTGCACTTTGGAGAAGCATTACAATCTGGCGTCGCCGATTACTGACTACGGGTTTTCAACTAGTCCTCTATCTCAAAGTAACAAAAAAGATTAATCTGTTTCGTGAAAGGTGGAGTCGGCTTGTGGAGTATGCTACAATAGCATTATGAAACAAGTGCGATATTTCGTTGTTGCTTTGGTGGCACTGCTTGTTCTTTTGTTACCTAATGCCTTACGTGCCGCTGATTTTAACGCAAACAACCTTATTAGCGATAGCGATTTTGTCAATATTAACGCAATGAGCGTGGATCGAGTACAGAACTTTCTTAACAGTCGCGGTAGTTGTTTAGCTGGCTTTTCTGAAAATGGGCGAAGTGCGGCACAAGTTATTTACGATGCTGCTCATGGCTACGGCGAGGCAAGTGGCTCCATAAATGGTATCAATATCAACACATCGACTGGCACCGTTAACCCCGGTGTTATTCTTGCGACACTGCAAAAAGAACAAAGCCTAATTTCAGACCCTGGTCGTTGTACGGCAAACGTACTTGTAAAAGCTATGGGATATGGTTGCCCCGATGCTGGCGGTTGTAACCCAAAATACGCTGGGTTTACTAAGCAAGTAGAATGGGCGAGTTGGCAATTGCGTTATAACTACGAAAGAGCGCAAGGAACAGGGTTTAGCGATTATCAGGTAGGGCAGGGTTTTTGCTGGAACGATTGGAATGGTACCCATTGTGGCACTTTTGACAACCGTGCTACTGCTGCTCTTTATCGCTATACTCCCCACGTTTATAACGGCAACTACAATTTTTGGAACCTTTTTCATAATATCTATCGGTTTTATCTAGTAGATTATTATGGCACACACGCTGGGCAGAGTGGCTATGTAAATATTTTCCCGGGCAACAAGGCAACTCTCGAAGTGAAGTTTACTAACACAGGGGGAGCAACGTGGTATGCAGGTGGTGGCACACCGGTGTCTCTAGCGCTCGATAGGCACTGGGCGTCATCGACAGTTTGGCAGGATTCTAGTTGGTTATCGTCTAATAGGATAGTTCGTGCCAGTGAGGGCGATATTGCACCGGGGCAGATTGGTACGTATAGTTTTCAGATATATTGCCCCCCGGGGTTGGCTCCGGGGCAATACAGATTTTATGTTCGCCTTGTCGCTGATGGTATCACCTGGTTCGATAACCCCGATATAAACGGTGGTGCTTGGTGGCAGATCAATGTACCGCGCCCACAAGCCACTTTTGTTGGTCAATCTGCCCATAGTATCAATGCATGGCCAGGCGAAGTAATTAATATGTCTGCGGCCTTTATGAATACTGGTAGCGGAGCATGGACACAAGGTAGTCCACCTATGAATCTTGCTATCGACAAATACCAAAACGAGGCCTTCCTTAGCCGTTTCAGCCATAACTGGCTCTCTCCTAATAGGATAAAAACATTACCCTCACCCTCTGTCGCCCCCGGTCAAGTTGCGGACTTCTTCTTTCAAGCAAGGGTTCCGACCGATCTTGCGCCTGGCTCTTATCGCTTTTATGTAAGGCTAGTGCAAGATGGTTTCGCTTGGTGTGAGCCTGGCAATAATGGCAGTGCTTGGTGGCAGATTAACGTACCTAAGCCAACCGCACAGCATATTAGTCAATCTCCTGGACCTACTATAAGCAGAGGAGAGACAACTCAGCTCTCGGTCACTTTCAAGAATACCTCAAGCGTAACATGGAAAGCTGATTCCCTGACACCAGTATCTCTTGCTATCGATAAATACTGGGCATCAGAAACTGCTTGGCAAGGAGAGGGGTGGCTCTCTAAAAACAGGATCACCTCAGCTAATAACATCGCTCCCGGAGAAAACGCAACATTTACGTTCAATATTGCTGTTCCTCACACTATGCCTTCAGGCAAACATCGTTTCTATGTTCGCCTTGTTGCTGATAATTACAGCTGGTTTGATAATCCGGATATAAACGGAGCTGCATGGTGGGAAATAACGGTGCCGTGAAAAGAAGAGTTATTACATTTATAGCGTTTTTGTTTATCTTCTCTCCGCTTAAAGCAAGAGCCGCTGATATCAGTTCGCTTATCGTTAAGTACGATAGCGAGCAAACAATACAAGCCGTTGCTCACAACCTCGGAATTGATGAAGCAAGGGTAAGCCAGGTTTATAATCGGAATATTTTTGTCCTTAAAGACGTGTCTTTCTTAAAACGAATACAGCTAGAAGCGAAGGCGCTTTTTAATAGTGATATCGAGTACGTCGAGAGGAATGTCAGTTATCGTGCTTTTGCTGTGCCGAACGATACTCATTACAATGAACAGTGGGGGCTAACACGAGTGTCTGCTCCTGCCGGCTGGGATGTTACTACGGGCTCAAACAGCGTGATTATTGCTATTGTTGATACCGGTGTTAACGCAACCCATATCGATTTGAGTAGTAAAGTATTGGCGGGTTACAACGCCATCACTAGTAGCCCCATAGCCCTTGGTGCGCAATCAGACGATAATGGCCATGGAACCGCAGTGGCAGGAGTAGCGGGGGCGGAAAGTAATAACAGTCAAGGGGTTGCTGGTGCTTCATGGGGAGCAAAGTTAATGCCGATAAAGGTGCTCAATGCTGATGGTGAAGGGGTTGCGTCCGATGTTGCAGCAGGTATATATTATGCAGTTGACCAAGGAGCGAAAATTATCAATCTTTCCCTGGGGGGTGAAGAGCCCTCTGTTACCCTCCAAGAAGCGGTAGAAAGCGCTTATAGAGCTGGTGTCGTAGTATTCGCTGCCTCTGGCAATGAGAATAAGGCGGTTGTTAGTTACCCCGCAAGGTATTCTTCGGTTCTTGCGGTCGGTGGTACTGATGCCAACGATCGAAGATGGGCTGAAGGTGTCGGGCTTGGTAGTAATTATGGTTCTGAGCTAGATATTGTCGCGCCAGCAAAGAATATTTATACAACTGGTGTTGCCGGTGGATATGTAATGGGCACCGGTACTTCTCTTGCCACACCTCTGGTTTCTGGCGCGGCCGCTCTTTTGCTCTCTACTTGCCCAGTTTGTAGTGTAGACGATTTAACCGGAATTATAACAAGAGCAGTAGATAAGGTGCCAGCGATGGGGAGTAATAATTTCACAACCACGTATGGTTATGGCAGAGTTAATTTCTATAAATTATTTATTAGCAGCGGTACATTCTCGGCACAAGCTGTAGGTCAAACTCCATACCCCTCTCTTGCGCCCGGTCAGAATGCAGACATTGAGGTAAAGTTCAAAAATAATGGCACTGCTTACTGGTATAAAAATGGTCCTACCCCTTTACTGTTAGGAACAGATCGTTTAGGTAATGAGTCTTTTTACAGTCAATTTAACCCTGGGACGTGGTTGTCTAGGTATCGTATCGCAAAGATGAATAGAGATATTGTGCGTCCAGGGGAGGTTGCAACCTTTAGTTTTACAATTCGCGCTCCTGACAGTATTGGGGGAGGAGATTATCGCTTTCAGACAAGATTAGTGGCAGAAAGTATCACCTGGTTCGATAACCCCGATATAAACGGTGGTGCTTGGTGGCAGATCAATGTACCGCGCCCACAAGCCACTTTTGTTGGTCAATCTGCCCATAGTATCAATGCATGGCCAGGCGAAGTAATTAATATGTCTGCGGCCTTTATGAATACTGGTAGCGGAGCATGGACACAAGGTAGTCCACCTATGAATCTTGCTATCGACAAATACCAAAACGAGGCCTTCCTTAGCCGTTTCAGCCATAACTGGCTCTCTCCTAATAGGATAAAAACATTACCCTCACCCTCTGTCGCCCCCGGTCAAGTTGCGGACTTCTTCTTTCAAGCAAGGGTTCCGACCGATCTTGCGCCTGGCTCTTATCGCTTTTATGTAAGGCTAGTGCAAGATGGTTTCGCTTGGTGTGAGCCTGGCAATAATGGCAGTGCTTGGTGGCAGATTAACGTACCTAAGCCAACCGCACAGCATATTAGTCAATCTCCTGGACCTACTATAAGCAGAGGAGAGACAACTCAGCTCTCGGTCACTTTCAAGAATACCTCAAGCGTAACATGGAAAGCTGATTCCCTGACACCAGTATCTCTTGCTATCGATAAATACTGGGCATCAGAAACTGCTTGGCAAGGAGAGGGGTGGCTCTCTAAAAACAGGATCACCTCAGCTAATAACATCGCTCCCGGAGAAAACGCAACATTTACGTTCAATATTGCTGTTCCTCACACTATGCCTTCAGGCAAACATCGTTTCTATGTTCGCCTTGTTGCTGATAATTACAGCTGGTTTGATAATCCGGATATAAACGGAGCTGCATGGTGGGAAATAACGGTGCCGTGAAACATCTCGTAATAGTTTCAGAAAAGACGCGGGGACATTTTCAGCACGGCATAAACGAGATAAAGCTTTTTAAGGTAACACATTTTTATAAAAGTACCTTTTCTGATATGGACACAAGCGCGACAATGTCCGGTTTTACTCAGTATAAAAATATATTTGATCTCTACGAAAAATTAAAAAAAGCAAAACCAGATTTAATACAGCCTCTCGAGCCCTATTATGGTTGGTCTCGCTTTGGTTTACCGTGGCGTGTGTTACCTATAATGATTACAGTTTATATCTTTTGTTGGCGCAACAACGTCCCGTATTTTTTCCATTTTCTTGAAAACATTCCACCCGACAAGAAATATCGTTGGCCTTTCTCAAAAATAATGTACTATTTTGCACGTATTTTAACAGAGAGAGCTATGTTATTATTTTATGCCAACAAAGGGGCTCGAAAGAATATCCTAAGATTGGGCGGTGGAAAAAAGTCTCAATATGGTCTATGGGGGGTTTGGGGGGTAGATAGAAAACAATTTTATCCCGCAAAAAAGAAGGTGAAAAATAATGTTCTTTTTGTTGGACGTATAATTGCGCAAAAGGGCGTATTTGATTTGATTAAGGCATTTTCCAGTGTTACAGGAAAGGTGGCCGGTGCTCGACTTGTAATAGTTGGGGTGGGGGCGGCGCTTACCGATCTCAGGCAAGAAGTTGCCAAATATAATTTACAAAAAGCAGTTTCTTTTGTTGGTGAGGTAAGGGACAAGGAGGTGAAAAAATATTATCGTAAAGGAAGTGTATTTGTTTTTCCCTCTAAGAGTGAGCGCTGGAGCCAAGAGCAGGTAGGAATGGTGGCGATTGAGGCGATGGCTTCAGGTCTGCCTATTGTTGCTTATAACAGCGGTTCGATCGGCGAATTTATAAAAAACAATAAAACAGGTATTCTAGTCAAGGAGGGGGACATTATTGCTTTGGCCAGGGGTATAATTAAATTGCTGACCTCAAAAAAAAGACAGAGCACCTTTTCCGTAAATTCGCTTGCTTTGGTTAAAGAAAAATACGACTTAAAGAAGAATGTAACGAGATTAGAAAGGATATTACTTAAACAGTTAAATGAGAAATAAAATAATTACTATATTGTTTTGTCTTGTCATTGTGCTTGCGGTTGTATGGAAGCTTTATTTGGTTTACGGTGGCTTGCGCAATTTTGGTTATATCGTCCCTCCAGGCGAGGACCCGATGTACCATGCTTATATGGTAAAGGACATTTTGGCTGGTCATTCTGAGACCGTCTACCCCCTTTTGTTTCACCGAACAATTGCCCTTATTTCCAAGGTGAGTAACCATTCTCCTATCACAGTAATAAATTACCTCACGCCCGCTATGGTTCTGCTTCCTGCTATTGGATGCTATGTCTTTCTAAGGCTAAGCGTGTCGAGGAAAGCCGCTTTAATTGGTTTTTTGTTGATGCTTTTAACTTCTAACTATGGGCTAGTAGCTTATGGCGATGGAAATTACCCTAATATTTTAACGATGGGTCTTTTTGCCCCTATAGCGCTGGCATTTTTATTAAAATTATTACGCGACCGGTCCCCGAGAAATATTTTGGGGGCAACCATATTTTTTGTTTTGATGGTATTAACACACCATTTAACCACTGCACTGGTCTTGGCAGTATCATTTTTCTTCGGCATTGTTCTTTTAGTCTATAGTATATTTCTTAAACCCTCGCCTCATATAAGAAAGATCAGCTTAATTGTATTAAGCGTACCAATAATAGCTTTGGCGCTGGTAGCCTTTTTGCCACAAAAAGCTCTATTTCAAGACGTGGTCAGTAATTTGCGCAATCAGAGTACACTAATCGGTACAAAAGACTATGCACAAATTATATCAATAACAGATACAGCCGATCTTACCGGTCAAATGATTTTTTATATTGGCCTGTTTTGCCTTGTATATCTTGTTATGATGTTGGGACAAAATAAAAAGAATGCAAGCAAGCTGGTTGCCACCCTTATATTGACTTGGTTTGTAGTGATTTTTGTTTTGAGCCGTATTGAGATAGTGGGTCTACCCGCACGTATTGCTCGAGAGGTAGGGATTCCTCTGGTCTTAGCGGTAGCTATCACTATTGATGATATTTTGAATAAAGCATCCAGCTTTAGGCATAAAATATTATTAGCAATAATGATATGTTTAATTTTTAGCGGATCCTTGGTGCAGTACAATAATGGCTTTTATTGTCGCCCTGAGTACTTCACGCGTATGGTTTGGTTTTGGCCGGAAGACAAGGAGAAAGTAGAGTATATATTAAGTAGCCTAGAGGGAAAGACGGTTCTGAGCAATGAAGCAACTCCTTACCTAAAGATTATGGGCGAAGGAAAAATCGTCATAAGCGATGGGGTTGCCACCGAAGAGGGTATCAAGCAACAGATCGATTCTTATAATTTGTCGTATGTAATGGCGATGAAACCGCATAATCCAATTGCCTATCCAGAAAGAGCAGAGCAAGATGAAAGAGTAAGAGAACTAATTAACAATTATGCGCAACATAATCAACTGTCGCTAATAAAAGAATTTGAAGACGGAACAAAAATATACAAAACGCAAAGTAATTTTTGATATAATAAATTTATGAACGTAAAAAAGCTGATTACGGAGCAGCTGAGTGAGTTTAAAAATGTGTTTTGGCGTAGTGCAAACAAACCATCTTTGCCCAAGGCTCTTGTTGTATGGCGCGCGCCAGAGTTTTACTTGGTTAAAAAGAGTCCTGTATGGGGAATTGTTACTGGCTTTTTCTTCGCTGTGCTAGCCGTTTTGTTTGTTTACCTCGGGCAAATACTAGCCGCTTTGGTGGTAGTACTTTCTAGTATTGTAATTATTAAATTCGCCTACAGTAAACCAGAGGAAATAGATTATCGCGTAGAACCCGAGGGAGTACGTGTATCGGGCTGGCTTCACCCATATTTTTCGGAAATAATTGCCTACCTCATTGTTGTAAGAGGGAGGCGCGCTACGCTTTACTTAAAAACAAAAAATATTCTTAACGACAGAGTTGCAATTCCGCTGGGTGATACTAAGCCGAAAAGTGTTGCCCGTGCCCTGTCTAAATATATACCCGAAGAGTTGCCTCCTGCTGTTCCAAAAGTAAGCAAAAGGCGCAAGCGCTAATTGCCCCCTAGCTAGTCGCCTAGTACAAAACGAGCAATGCGTTTTATTTTTATATTTTCTCCGAGTTTCGCAATTTTCTCGGTTACGAGCTCCTGCACCGTTTTCCCAGGCTCCTTGATTAGTTCCATCTTTAGCAAATCTTCGATTTTTTCGCTTTCGAGTGATGCTACTTGCAAAGTTAGATCATGTGCCAAATCCTTAAACTCAGGATTGCGTGCAACAAAATCTGTTTCGCAGTTAAGCTCAACCATTGCTCCAATCTTTCCCATATGGGTATAAGTTTCTATTAGTCCTTGGCTAGTGGCTCTCTCCGCTTTTTTCTTAGCGATCGTTAAGCCTTGTTTTTTTAAGATATCAAGTGCCTTTTTTTCGTCGCCCGATGCTTCGTCGAGGGCGTTTTTGATTGCCATAATTCCCGCACCTGTCTTTGCCCGAAGTGTGGTGATTTTTTCTGTAAGACCCATTATTTCTCCTTTACTGGCACGGGCTTTTCTTCCACAAGAGGTGCCTTGTAATTGCTCTTAATCGTCTCTTTAACCAAACCAACCATCATTTCCAGGGCTTTGAGAGCGTCGTCATTGGCAGGGATAGGATAGTCGATGCCACGGGGGTTGGCGTTTGTGTCGAGTAGCGCCACCACAGGAATGCCAATAGTAATTGCTTCTTTAACAGCAAGTTTTTCCTCTACGGGGTCAACGACAAAGAGCACTTCTGGCAACTTCTTAAGAGTGGAAACGCCGCCAAGGTTGAATTTCGCGCGCTCAATTGTTCTTTGTAGTACGGTTTTTTCTTTTTTTGTCTTAACAACTTGAGGATTGTTGAGCTCTTCCTCAAGGCGAGTGAGTTTTTTTAGGTTTTGCTCAATAGTTTCAAAGTTGGTTAGTGTTCCTCCAAGCCAACGGTTAGTAACATAAGGCATAGCGATTTCTTCCGCTGCTTCTTTAACCAGATTGCGCACTTGTGTTTTAGTGCCAACAAAAAGTACGGTTGCGCCATTTTTTGCCTTATGGGCTAAAAACCTTAATGCTTCTTCTAGTGAAGATAAAGTTTTTTCTAGGTCGATAATAACTACTTTATTGCGCACACTGTGAAAACTATCACGCCCGCGCGCATCGGAATATTGTTTTTTGTGGCCAAAATGGACACCAGCTTCAAGCATTTGCTTGAGCGTTGGTAGTTGTGGGATCTTCATAGCAATTACAATGCTACCTTATACTGTAAATCAAGTCAAGAGTGGGGGATATATTTGCAAAAGTTCACTAACATATTGGACTCTTTTTCTTTCTTTTTTTAGTTTATGGAGTGTAAGCTCTCGCTTCCGCTCGAACAGTAAAGGGTATAGCGGAAAGCTTGCTCCGTCCGATTCTCTGGCGGGGCTTGCCCCGCACCTTCAGGTGTGGGGTTCCCGCTCTCACTCGAACAGTAACAATAGGATTAAGCAGTCTTAGAGCTTAAGAGATATTTCGGTAATATAATCGACTATCTAACAAAGTAGCTTTTTTGCTACCCAAGCCAGGGCATTAGCAAGCAACCACCACTGCAATACATTATTAATACATTTATAGGCTCACAGAAGTCCAATATGTTATGGATCGTAACAATATCTTGACAAGCGTTGTGGGCGAGGTACTATCAAATTAGGAATAAAATGGCAAAAATTTCAACCGGAGGGGGTATGGCAAAGAAAATTGTACGCCGGAATGGTTTTACACTCATCGAGCTACTGGTGGTTGTCGCGATAATCGCTATTTTGGCCTCGCTCGTTATAATTAATTTAAGTTCTCGTCGCCAGGCAAGCGCAACAAGCCAGCTACAAAACACCGCGCGCCAAATTGCTACATCTGCAAATCTTTACTTCGATGACCACCCCGAAGCGGTGTCCGTTCTTTACGACGATATGGTGCCTGATTACATCACAGAATTACCTCGTAACCTTGAGCTTGTTGGCAACGTAATATCTTTTGCAAACGGTGAAAGTAATTTTGAACTCATCGGCAACGGAGGGCCCGCCGATGGCTGCGTGGCAACGGTAGTCGGAAGCGTGGTGCCCGACCTCGAGGATATTCGTCAGACCTGCCCACAATAGCATTGTCACTTGGCGTAACCGCTAAGGGGTTGAGGAATTTTCTTTGTCGATTATGTTTATCTTTTTCCAGTCGGGCAACCACTGTGTTGCGCGAAAATACTTTTCAGAAATAGGGCGCCCTACCCACAAGGGGTAAAAGAAGAAAAATACAGCCAGCGCAAGCACTATCCAGCCAAAAAAGACGGTCGCCTTCTTTTTGTATAGGTCGAAAAGTAAATTACTCAGCAGGACGAACAAAAATGGAGCAACAGGCAAAACATAAAACAAAAATTGCTCCCTTCCTATCGCACTCCAGCCAAAATAGAAAACAGAGAAAGTTATAAAAGGCAAAAACAAATACTTTTTGTTTCGCCCGTAGAGCATAGCATATATGCTGTAGCCAAAAGCAACAATAGATGACCACCAAATAACAGGATTTCCCAAAAGAACAATGCTTGCATAATAATTTTCCGCTAGTTTTGATTGGTAGTAGGTAATAGGTTGGCGTAGATAAAGCCAATCGTACCAACGCGAGGCGAAAGCATGGTCTCCTTTTAGTTTAAGGTGAAAAGATAGGGCATAATTATGCCAATGCAGGATCCAGTTCCAGTAGCTTGTCTTGCAATTAATAAGTAACACAAGCATATATACTAAAAGTGGTAGCAATAACATTATAAGCGCCTCTATTCTGTGTTTTTTTATAGGACTAGCAGTAATTAACCAAAGAGCAAGAATTGCCCATAAGGGGATGGCTGTCCATTGAGTAGAAATTGCCATACCCATAAAGAGCGTTGCTAGTACTAGCCAACGCATTTTGAAGTTACGAACAAAATAAGAACCAGCGGTGTATGCGCATAAAACAAAAAAAGTTACAAAAGAAACAAGGAGGGCGGCTCGGGAGTGAACAAGGAATAAGCCATCAAATGTAACTAGAAATGCCGCAATGAGCCCTATTTTTGGATTTTTAGTAATATTGCGTGCGAAAAGATAAATTAGGAGAACGTTGGCTATGCCAAAAAAGACAGGGAGCAAACGCCAGACCCACGCAAAATTGCCAAAGGCGCGAATCATTAAAGAAATGAGTCCTTCGGCTAAGGGTGGATGCACGTCGGTCCAATCTTTTCCTGTAACAAGAGAGTTGGCATAATCGGCATAATACGCCTCGTCGAATACAAACGAATCTGGTTCCCACATGCGCCATATACGTATTGCGGCGGCAATTAAAACCAGCACAAACAAAATAATACGGGTTTCGTTAATCTTAAAACGAGCCATTAACCGTATTATCTCATAAATTAGTAGGTATTTTTTGTGGTATAATACCAGATAAGGAGAAGGATGAAGAACGCAGATGTTTTTAAGATGGTCTGGGCCAGTTGGCGTTTGAACAAAAACAAAGCGCGCCTTAGTATAGCCGTTGTCGTCTTTATCGTTTTTGTGGTACTTATGATAGTTACTCTTGGCTTTGGTCTTGCAGAAGCAACCTTGGGTCGCTTGGCGCAACAGGGCGTTCTTAATTCCATTGATGTATCGAGTCCTAACCCAGATAGCGCACCGCTTACTGATACGGTGGTGGAGCGTTTAAAGCTTATTGAAAATGTTGCTTATGTGGCGCCTAGTGTCGATTATGCTTCGATTGCTAAATTCGGCACCGCTACTACCGATGCCAACGTTACCGCCGCAACAGGTGAGTTTTTCGCTAACGAACTACCTGTGATGTTGGCGGGCACCAGCACTTTTAGTTCTGGCGAGGCAAGCGAAGTAGTTGTGAGTTCCGCTCTAGTTAAGGCACTTGGTTACAGCGAACCCGGTGAGGCGGTTGGGCAAACAATAGACTTTAGTATTAGTGTGCCCGATTATAACCAGCTTGGGGGGGATCGTATCGCGGTGCCAGAGTTACTTTTCAACAATATAGAAAAGCAAGTCGAGGTAGTTGGCGTTACCAACGAAACACAGTACTCATTAGCCTTTATCCCCCTGGATATACTGGGCTTGCAAGATAAATATTATTCCGTTATTCGCCTTGTAACCAAAAACCAAAGCGATGTTGCCCGTGTGCGTTTAAGTGTAGAAGAGCTTGGCTATCAAGCGGTTACTTATGGCGATACTTTTTCGGACGCGCAAACAATCTTCAACCTCGCCCGTATTGCTTTTATCGTTATGGGGGCAATAGCACTCTTGATTTTATCGATTGTGGCAGCCGAGACTATGACTATTTCTCTTTTAGAAAACGCAAGCCAGGTGGCGGTGATGAAGCGCTTGGGAATGGACGACAAGCAGGTACACCGGCTTTATGTAGCAGAAGCGCTTTCCTTTGTGGTGCTGGGCAGTGCCATTGGTGTAATCGCCACTTTTGCAGTAGGCTGGTTGATTAACGGAGTAGTTTATATGCTTGCTCGTGATCAGGGAACAGAGGGAATCCTTCTTTTCCATATGCCCCTTTATTTGGCGCCACTGGTACTAACAACAACTGCTGTGATTGGTCTTGTTGCCGGTCTTTTTCCTGCCCGCCGTGCCGTGCGCATGAAAGCAGTAACTAAATAAAAATAAAACAAATGTCTATATTATTAAATGCTCCAGGGTCTGGAACTGCAATAAATCCTGCGATGACAGGTGCACAAACGAGCCCAGTAAACGCTAGTGCAGAGCAACCGGTATTGCAAACCATCAACCTTACCAAATATGTTGATACGCCAACGGGTCCGTTGAATATAATGAATAACGTCAATCTTGCTGTAAGGAGTGGCGAATATGTTATAATTTATGGCACCTCCGGCAGTGGGAAAACTACTTTAATTAACGCCATCGCGGGCCTCGACCGTCCCAGTGCCGGCTCGATTATCGTTGGTGGTCGCGATATTGTCAAAATGAGCGATAGAGAACTTTCTCATTATCGTATGGCGGCGCTAGGTATTGTATATCAGGATACCAATATTCTCGATGCCCTTAGCGTGCTTCAGAACGTAGAAATGCCGATGACCTTAGCCGGTATGCCCGAAGAAAGAAGGCGTCCGCAGGCGCTTAAAATGCTTGAGGTTTTTCACCTTTCGCACATGGCAAACAAAATGCCCTCAGAGATTTCCGCAGGCGAGAAATTTCGTGTTGCTCTTGCTCGCGCTCTTGTTAATTCACCACTTATTTTACTTATCGATAGTATGATTGATTACCTCGATGCGCGAACGGCAGACGATGTTATGGAAAATATTCGCTTTATTAACGAGCAGACGGGTCTTGCCATTATTCTTACCACCAATAACCCTAATTTTATCCACTACCCACACAAAGTGGTTTATATGAGCGGTGGTCAAGTTAGTCGGGTTATTGAAAATAGACCATTAAGACACTCACAATAAGAGCAAGTTTGCGATAATAGAGGGCGCAAGAGAGTGTTAAAACACAAGAATAGTAGTTTTATGAAGCAGCTTTGTTTAGTGGTAATGGATGGGTGGGGAGTTGGGCAGCGCTGGGGAGGGAACGCAATATATAATGCCCAACCTTCTTTTTATGGTTCTCTTTGGCAAACAGTACCAAGTACTACACTTGGCGCCAGCGGGCTCGACGTTGGTCTTTTAGCACAGACCTCTGGTAATTCGGAGGCGGGTCATGTTAATATTGGCGCCGGCAGGGTTGTGAGCCAAGATCTAAGCTGGATTCAACACCAAATAGACGACGGCGAATTTTTTAAAAACAAAACTCTTAACGAAATATTTTTAAGCGCAAAGCAAACAGGAAAGCCCGTGCATATTATTGGCCTGTTAAGCGATGGTGGTATTCACGCCCACATCGACCACATGTATGCTCTTTTAGAGCTCGCCGCCCGTTACCGACCGGTGGCAGTTTATTTGCACCTCTTTGGCGACGGGCGCGACACAGAGCCACACCGTATTCAATTGCTACTGGAGCGCTTAACAATGAGAATTAATAAGTTTGGAGTTGGTATTGTTGCAAGTATTGTCGGTCGTTATTATGCTATGGACCGAGCGCGTAATTTTGATAGAACGCAAAAGGCTTTCTCTCTCCTGACGGCCGGGACAGGGGAAATAGTAAGTAGCTGGGAAGAGGGTATTGCTAATGCATACCGTCGCGGTATGACCGATGAATATTTATCTCCTATGGCGTTGAGGCAAACCGTTTCCCAAACGCGAATCAAAGATGGCGATTTTATAATTTTTACTAATTTTAGAGCAGATAGAATTTGGCAAATAGAGGCGGCACTTACAGAGAATAATTTTAGTGCTTTTGCGCGCCAACCAATAAAGCCGGGACGTATGGTGAGTTTTGTGCCTATAGAAACGGCTCCCAACTTGGAATCTGCTATGGCACCACCAACAGTTAGCGCAACACTAGGGGAGGTTATTTCTTTAGCTGGTTTTAAACAGTTGCGCATTGCGGAAACAGAAAAAGGACCACATGCTACATACTTTTTAAACGGGGGGCGCAAAGAGCCGTTTTCTGGACAAAAGGATGAGATTGTGCCATCGCCAACTCAGAGCTATGTTACAATGCCGGAAATGAGCGCTTATAAGCTTGAGCCGTTAGTTTTGCGTGCGATTGGCGATCCGCAATATAAGTTTATATTTTTAAACTTGGCTAATGCCGATATGGTGGGACATACGGGCAATATGGAGGCGAGTATAAAGGCTGTTCGTATTGTCGATAGTATTATTAAAAAAATCACCGGCAAGGCAATTGCAAGTGGAACAAACTTAATTATAACTGCCGACCACGGTAATATCGACGAAATGATTTCTCCTGCCACAGGTGATGTTTCTGTCGATCACACTCGCAACAGGGTGCCATTATTTCTAATAACAGATGATAAGAGGAAAAAACTTAGGGAAAACGGCAGGCTTTGTGATATTGCTCCAACGGCTTTAAGCCTAATGGGGCTCGAAAAACCGCCTGTTATGAACGGACAGTCTTTGGTTGTTTGATTTTAGCTAAATACAGGTATAGTATTTTTCGCTAAAACTGGTTTGCCAACCAGTCGGTTTTGCATTTGACATTTAGGTGGTCTTGTTATATAATCTGCCTGCCTGATGAGACTTGCAGGCCTCCTCCGCGACCCCGCTGGTCCGATGCACCGGACCAGCGGGAATTTTTTTTATAAAACTGCAGATGTTAATTTAATTCCGATGTATGCCTTTTGCCGTCCCGTGCCTTTTATTCTTACTGTTCGAGGGTTACTACCCGAGAACTATCTACCGCTGGTACTAGGACTAACGTGATAGTTCTCACTGCGTTCGAACAGTAAAGAGGGCGACGGCCGTCACCCTTATCGTTCGAGGGCTACTGCCCGAGAACTCTGAACCGTCGATGACAATCCTTACGAGGTAGTTCTCACTGCGTTCGAACAGTAACAGGATTATCGTTCGAGGCGTAATCGCCGAGAACTCCCGACCGCCGATGCCAGTCCTTACGTAGCAGTTCTCGCTTCCGCTCGAACAGTAACAAGATGAAGTGTAAGTTCTCGCTTCCGCTCGAACAGTAAAGGGGGCGGCGGTCGTCATTTTTATTGTTCGAGGGTTACTACCCGAGAACTATCTACCGCTGGTACTAGGACTAACGTGATAGTTCTCACTGCGTTCGAACAGTAAAGGGGGCGGCGGTCGTTATTTTATCGTTCGAGGGTTACTGCCCGAGAACTACCAACCGCTAGTATCAAAACTTACGCAAATAGTTCTCATCATTCCGCCTACGGCGGATACTCTTCGAACAGTAAAAAGTTCTCGCTTCCGCTCGAACGGTAAAGGGGGTAACGGGGAGTTCTCGCTTCCGCTCGAACAGTAACAGGTGCCACGGTCGTTGTTCTTATTGTTCGAGGGTTACTACCCGAGAACTATCTACCGCTGGTACTAGGACTAACGTGATAGTTCTCACTGCGTTCGAACAGTAAAGGGGGGCGGCGGTCGTTATTTTATCGTTCGAGGGCTACTGCCCGAGAACTACCAACCGCTAGTATCAAAACTTACGCAAATAGTTCTCGCTTCCGCTCGAACAGTAAAAAGAGTAACGAAAAGTTCTCACTGCGTTCGAACAGTAAAGGGACTAACGTGATAGTTCTCGCTCCCGCTCGAGCGGTAAAGAATGTAACGAGGAGTTTGCTCTTCTTTTGTATGGACCGTAACACGTTCTTGACAGTAGGCAATGATAGTAGTACCATTTCTCCATAGTGCTCAACGCTTGCGTGTGGAGCGCTATCCGCCCGGTGCATTGACACAAAGCAGAGAGGAGGTCTTGCTTAGGTCAGGGCGGATTTGAAAGCGGAGGTGCAGCAGATGATGCTGCAGAAGGTTGAAAGGAAGCTCGCGGGACAGGCTGGGGTAGATGTCTCCCGCGAGGGGGGGAGACTGATGGTCTCTGGCTCACAGCAATACTTCAGTGTTTGTCTGGCTGTGCCAGATGAACCGGTCAATGGGTCCCTCGTCTTCTTCGGGGACATCATTGAGGACCGTAGGCTGGAGCGAGCGAGCCCCACGGCACTCTATGCCCTGAGGCGGGCGGGGCTGAAGATCGCCCGCGGTCCGGGCGACAGGCTCTACGCCGTTTGGCCAGCGCGAGGGAAACGGTCTGAGATTGTTCTTGAGCTCAGGCTCTTCCCGCCTAAGGTCACGGCGTGGGAGGCCAGCAGTGTCTGGCCCGAGTATGCGCCAGAGTAGGACCAGTCAGGTGGCTGGAAGATAGAGCCGTCAGGGGGGACGGCTTACACACAGGCCTTGCAGAATTCACTTTTCTGCAAGGCCTTTCCTTTTTAAGCGACAGAATAAGTATTATTGCGTTTTGACTAGGTATTTATAGTTGCATATACTAAAAATAATCGAGATGGCTTTGGTGTGTAGTGGTCGACGCAAAGTTAAATGTTCAAAAACTTTTATATACTCAAAGTATTTATGGACAAAAGTGTGGAGAAATCGCTTGCTACGCTCAAGGCAAGCAATAAGGGTAAGTATTTTCTGCCAAGGCTGCTAGCAATAATAATTTTTGCCTGGAGTGCTTATTGGCTTTTATGGAATGCGCTAACCTTTTCTATTGTCAGTGATGAAACAGTCTATATTCCCGCCGGGGTAAGAATGTTGTTGCGAGGGGATATGGTGATTAACAATGAACATCCACCGTTAAACAAAATCCTCTCTGGTGTTTTTGTTTTGCCCTTAAAGCCAAATATCGACACGGCCATCAACGAGGCTCCCGACAACAATCAGTGGAAAATGGGGACGATTTTTTTTCACGAAAGCGGAAACCCGACTAAGTTAATAGTTTTCCTAGGTCGCCTTCCTACAGTAATTTTGACTCTGACTATGTTGTATTCTGTTTTTAGGTGGATGACTTGCAGGTGGCATATATGGGCGGGGGTGGGTAGTTTAGCCGCGCTTGCTCTTAATCCTAATATTATTGCTCATGGTGCATTGACAACCAACGATATACATCTTGTGGTTGCGGTTTGGTTTTTGTTTATAGCGACATATAATCTAGCACAGGAACCGCAGAAATTGACAAGATATGTTTGGTGGGGATCGGCTTGTGGTCTAGTGCTTTTGGCGAAATTTAGTGGCTTTTTCTTTGTTGCACTCTCGATGGTTTCATTGTTTGTTTTTTTGGTTGTAAAAAAAGAGAAAATATTACCTTTTGTTTTGAGATTTTTTCTTTCTCTGTTTGTTTGTTTATTTCTTGTTTGGTCGTCTTACGTTTTAATTGAGCACCGTGCTTTATTGGGAAAAAGGACAGTCGATGTAAGCCTCTTTCAAGTCAGGATGGTACAGATTAGCAATCCGGTTATTAAGACATTAGTAGTTCCCTTTTTGCGTTACGCAGAGGGTTATAATGTTGTTTACCACCATAATATAGGTGGGCATAGGTCATATCTTAATGGGGAATTTAGCGATTTCGGCTTTCGTCAATTTTTTGTTTATGCAATTTACTACAAAACACCTACTGCATTATTGGTCCTACTAGCAGGCGGGCTATCCCTTGCAATAAGAAAAAAACAAGGCGTGATTTTGTTAATGTCCTTTTTTGCTGTACTTTATGTATTTTGTGCCTCCTTGGGTCGTATCCATATTGGCATACGCCATATATTACCATTTTACCTACTTACGGCCCCAGCGATAGGATATTTAGCCTGGAAGATGATAGCAACGCGTAAGATAATGGTATATAGTTTATTGGCGCTTTTTTCTATTTGGCTTATTGTTGATCTTGCCTGCAATAGTCCCAATAGAATAAGTTATTTTTCTCAACTTTCTGGTGGTTGGAAAAACGGTTATAAGTACCTGAGTGACTCTAACACTGACTGGGGGCAGGAAGCATATTTATTGGCAGAATATGCAAAAGAACATCCAGACAGCAGGCTGATTATAGGCTATATTGTAAGGGCGGACTCTCTTTACAGGAGTGTGGCGCACGTCAAGCTATCAGAAATGGCGGGCGATGATGTTTGTAGTAAACTAGAAGACGGTGATGTTCTTATTGTTTCGGTTAATATTGCAAATAGTCATTTCGGTCGTTATCCATGTATTTCTCACAATACTCATATCGCGGAGCGCTTGGGGCACACTTTCTTGCTCTTTTATCCACAAGATTTTAAGGCTAATAACAGTGTATGAACCGTAAAAAGAACGTTGGGAGCGACAAGGGGAAGAGTTATTCACTCAGTCTGTCTGTTATTATTCCTGCTTACAACGAAGAAAAGAGAATCACTGCGACGTTAAAAGATATAGAAAAGTTTTTAAGAAAAAATTTTTCGAATTTTGAAGTTATGGTTTATAACGATGGTTCACAGGACAAAACAGAAAGAGTTGTTAAGGAGTTTATCAAAAAACACAGGCTGAAGAATTTTAAAATTGTTACGTTTCGCAAAAATGTTGGCAAGGGAAAGACTATTAAAATTGCCTCACTTAAAGCAAAAAAAGATTGGATATTGATGATGGATGCAGATTCTGCAACGCCAATAGAGGATGTTCAAAGACTTATCGACGGAAGAAGAGGTAAAGAGATTGTGTATGGTTCTCGTTATTTAGATAGGACGTTGCTTAAAGTGCGCCAGCCCTTGGTGAGAAGAATTATAGGGAGGGCTGGTAACTTACTTGCGAGAATCGTGCTAAAAATTAATCTTTGTGATACTCAGTGTGGCTTTAAGCTTTTTTCGCGTCGCGCCGCCAGAATAATTTTTCCTAAATCGGAAATAGAAAGGTGGGGGTGGGACCTTGAAGTACTTGCTATTGCTCAGGCGAACAATTTGTCTGTTGTCGAAGTACCTGTGAGTTGGGCGCACATAGAGGGTAGCAAGTTTAGAGCCTCGCGTGGAATAAGGCAAACTTTTCTTGAACTTTTTACAATAAAAAGAAACCTAAGACAGGGTAAGTATAGCAATAACACCTAGTTACTATTTTTATTGTTCGAGGGTTACTACCCGAGAACCCCGCCGTGACCGGACTGGGCAAGCCCCGCCGGAGAATCGGACGGGGCAAGCTCTCAGCCGCCACTTTTTATTGTTCGAGGGCTACTGCCCGAGAACTATCTACCGTCGGTGCTAATCCTTACCCGATAGTTCTCACTTCGTTCGAACAGTAAAAAGATTATCGTTCGAGAGAACCCCGTCCGTAATTTTTATTGTTCGAGAGACCGCACGTAGTGCCATCTCGAGAACTACAGGCCGTAAGTTTTTACACTGACGTGATAGTTCTCGCTCCCGCTCGAACAGTAAAGGGATTATCGTTCGAGGTGTACCACCGAGAACTATCTACCGTTGATACTAGGACTAACGTGATAGTTCTCATCGTTCCGCCTACGGCGGATACTCTTCGAACAGTAAAAAGTTCTC
>ERZ795058.2804-NODE-2804-length-19577-cov-18.340949_pt1 | contig 19577 bp, 13 predicted proteins | sample MGYA00375142_ERZ795058 | MGnify/ENA primary metagenome ERZ795058 (study PRJEB30187, sample SAMN05720210) | activated sludge metagenome | isolation source: anaerobic digester from wastewater treatment plant | place: Japan | collected 2015-04-20 ... | reverse complement strand
CACCGCAAGCCAAGCTTCTTGATTCATCATTCTCTCCATCAGTTCGGGATCAACCCAACGCGGGCAGAGCCCGCAATCCAAGTTAATTAGTGCATTAGTGCATTAGTTTGTCGTTTGTCTGGGAGTGCGCTACCCAAAAAAACCTTAGTGCCCTTTGTGCCTTCGTGTGAGGAAACAACTTGTTTTTTATCGAGCTTGTCGAGCCGTAAGGCACTAAAAACATCGCAAAAACGGACTTCAATTATACCATATTCCGCCACTGACAAAAGAACGAATAAAGGTTTCATGGTTTCATGGTTTCTGGTTTCAAGGTTTCAAGGTTTCATCCAAATCGGGATCGGGATCGCTATCGGGATCGATTGTTTAACCACGGAATACAGAACGTAATTCGGTTAGTGACAGGGGCCATGCGAGCCGAGCGCGTGTTTTGTGTGTGCGCAGTCGGGAGAACGTAATTCGGTTAGTGACAGGGGCCATGCGAGCCGAGCGCGTGTTTTGTGTGTGCGCAGTCGGGAGCGCGGGCGTCCCCGCCCGCTTTGTGAAAGGCCGATTGAGATTCCGATGCGCGGTTTGGTTCCCAAAGGGAGCGAGCGCATCAGCCTTTTGCAAGACACGCTGTTGCGGGCGGGACGCCCGCTCCCGACTCTCTGCTCCCCTTTTCATCAGAAACGCATGATCTTCGCACACCCCTGTCACTAACCGATTACTCCTGCAACGTTTACTGCGCTTGCTCCCTGCACCCTGAATGTGCTACACTGCACCCGATCATCCGGGGAAGGTGTTTCAACGCCGCCCCGTCCGTCTTTCTGGCCGTGGAACCACGGAGGTGTGTTCATGAGGCGAAAACTGAAGTTGATCGGATGCCTGGGGCTGCTGGCCGCGATCCCGGCGTCCGCCCAGACGGCGCTCTCAAGCTGGAGCGATCTCGACGCGCTCGTCGCTGCGGAATATGACGGCTTTGCGGACATCGCGCCCTGCTATCCGCCGGGGGATTTCCGTTTCGGCATCGCCGTGCCGCCGCTCCCGTTCGATGCCCCGGCCTTCGCCGGCCTGACCAACGCGTCCGCCCCGCAGACGCTTGCGGGCGTCCCGGCCTGGGCGCTGCGCGTCGTCGAAACCCAGGACGCGTCGCGCGCCTGGGTCGTCACCGCCGGCGACGCCGCCGCCATCAGGGAGATCCCCGTCCCGCCCTACGACCCGGCGGCCTGGTCGCGCGCCGCCTACGGCGACCCGCCGGCCTGGCTGGCCGGCGCGGATCTGGAGCGCTGGTACCGCGAGCGCGCCCGCGACCGCCTCGAACTACGGCTGACGCTGATTCCCGCCGAATGCTTCGACGCGTACCGGGCGAACCTGCAGGCGGCGGCCACCAACGGGCCGCCCCTGCCCGCCGGCCCCGTGCCGCCCGCCGACACCAGCCGCATCGCCTTCGCCCGCGCCGCGCCGTCGTCGCCGGGCACCTTCGGCTTCGACCTCTACACGCCCGCCGACCTGCCGGTGGACATCTTCTCGAAGACCAACCTCGCCGGCGGGGCGCTCTGGAGCTACGCGGGAACGGTGCAGGCCGCGCCCCCGTTCACGCCCGGCGCCGTGGCCGCGCCGCACGCCGCCCTCTTCCTGCACGCCGCGCGCGGCGACCTCGACAGCGACGGCGACGGCATCCCCGACGGCATGGAGACCCTCCACTTCGGCACGGACCCCCTGCTGTGGGACACCAGCGGCGGCGGCCTCTCGGACTGGGCCAAGATCTACCGCTACGGTCTCGACCCGCTGTCGCGCGATACTGACGGCGACGGCTACCCGGACGACGAAGAGCTGCTGGCGGGCACCGACCCCACGCAGGCCACGCCGGGGGCCGCCTCCGGCACCATCCGCTATTACCGCGACGGCGACGACCGCGTCACGGCGGTCCACGCGGGCGCGGACGGCGGGGCGGCAACCGCCACGCTCTCGCCCGCAGGCAACCCCGCCGCAATCCGTGAAAGGGGGACAGAATGAAGATCCCGCTCTGGACGCTTTTCTTCCTGGCCGCAGGCGCGGCCGCGTCGCCGACGCAGGAGTTCAACGCGGGCTGGATCGTCCGCGGCGTCGCCGGCCCGCTGCCGTCCGCCGAATCCGCCGCCATGCCCGCGCTTCCGGACGCCCCGCCCTCCGGTTTCACCGCAACGGCACCGGCGGCGCCGGCGGCGCCCGGCGCGCTCGCCCTCGGGCTGCAGACCAACGTCGCCGCAGCCGGCACGGCGGCCATCGCCGAGCTGGCGCGCGGACTGGACCACGACTGGATCCGCTGCTACCACTTCGTCCGCGACAACGTCGCCTACGCATCCTACTGGGGGATCATGCGCGGCCCCGAACGCACGCTGCTCGACCTGGAGGGCAACGACGCCGACCAGGCGTTCCTCCTGCTCGCGCTGCTGCGGGCCTCGGGGCACGCCGGGGCGACGATCGCCTACGAGCCCGTGGCGGAATCGGGCGGCTATATCGAGCGGGGCTTCTACCTGCCCCTCCGCGACGCCGCCGGGCAGTACCCGTACAACGCGGCCTCATGGCTCGGCGTGACCCACGCCGGGGACGACCTGGCGACCCGCCGCCAGGTCGAAGGCAAGCTGCTGTCGGCCGGGCGGCCCGCGCGCTTCTTCTCGGCCGGCAGCGTCCCCTGCGTCGCCACCGACCACTTCTGGGTGCTGCTCCCGCTGGACGGCTACGTCTACTACCTCGATCCGTCCGTGAAGCCCACCGCCGCCACGGCGGGCCGCGACGCGGCGGCCGACATGGCCTACTCCCGCCCGGCACTTCTGGCCGCAGCCGGCGGCACCGTCTCCGCGACCTCGGCGGCCGGTCTCGACGCGGCGTCCCTCGGCACCGCCCTCGACGCCCTCTGCGCCGGCCTGCGCGCGTCATGGACCAACGCCAACGCCGACGCCTCGGCCTACCTGGCGACGCGCACCCCCGTCCAGCAGACGGACGCATCCCTTTTCCACGGCTATCTGGTCGGTTCCCGCCCCTACGACTTCCTCTCGCTGCCCGACCACATCGTGAACGGCCTGCGCGCCGCCGTCGACATCATGCACGGCGAGTCGCTCTACCAGAGCATCTACCTCGACGAGATCGGCTCCCGCCGCCTCTGGATCTCCTACGCGGACGATCCCCCGCGCGCCTTCCCCAAGGCCGTGCTGCGGCTTGACGACACGCCCATCGCCGCAGAGCCCGAAGGCGCCGCCGACGACACAGACTTCCTCGTCGTCAACATCTCACACGGGACGACGCCCGCCTACACCTACTACGCGGTCAAACGCGCGGCGACCAACGTCTACGCCCTGATCGTGGGCTTCGGGGGCAGCCGCCCCGGCGGCATGCTCGCGAACGCGACGGAGGCGCTCGCGGGCCACCTCGCCCCGGGGGCGCCCGCCGACAGCCCCGCGGCCGTGTCGCGCGCCATGCACCTGGCCGGGCAGCAGTGGATCGCCCAGACCGACATGGCGATGCACTTCCGCGACCGCCTCTGCGGGAACGACAGCCGCCACGCCTACTGCGTCGGCATGGCGGGATATTCGGGTGCCCCCTTCCTGGACATCCGGGGCTCCGCCTCGCTCGGCTCGACCAACGACCCGGCGCTGGACCCCGCCATGCTCTTCGCCAGCGCGCTGGAGCACGCCGTCCTCGACCAGCTCAACGGCCCCGCCGCCCCCTCCGTCTCCACCGTCAAGCTCCTGGAGCTTGCCAACGCCTCCGGGAATCCGGTGCACTTCGCCGATTCCAACAACTACGCCGCCGTCGCGGCTTCGCTCGTCAACTACGCGCCCGGCCAGTTCGACATCTTCCAGGACGCCGTCTCCAGGGGCAGGACGCTCCTGCTGCCGCAGGACGCCCGGATCTCCCTCAACGACTGGAGCGGGCACGGCTACATCGACCACGGAGCCACGCCCTCCGGCTTCCACTCCACGTCCATGGTCATCTCCGGCGGCATGAACGGCGGATTCGGCTCCGTCGCCGGCGCCGGCCTGGACCCCCGGGCCTACGCGGAGAAGACCGCCCCGACGACGACGCGCGCCAACCCGGCCGTGCGGCCGACCATCCAGGCGGATCCCGTCGCCATGCCCGCCGGCGCCTACCTGGACGCCGCCGCCGACCTGCTCCTCAACGCCGGCGCCCCGCTGGCGTGGACCCGGCGCTACGACTCGCGCACCCGCCACGCCCAGGGCGATCTCGGCCGCGGCTGGTCGCACGGGTTCGAGGCCTCGGTCTCCGAGATCGCCGACCCGGGCGCCGTCTTCGGGCACGGCTCCGTCGAGGCCGCCATCCCGACCGTCGTGGCCATGACCGTCATGCGCGACCTTCTCTCCGCCCCGCCGCCGCCCTCCGCGGGGGAGTCGGCCCGCCGCTGGATGACCGCCGCGCTCACGGCGCAGTGGTGGACCAGGCGCCTCAACGGCGCCACCGTCTCCGTCAACGCGGGCGCCCAGTCCCTGCGCTTCCAAAAAACGCCGGACGGCTCGTACGCGCCGTATCCGGGGGTCACCGCCGCCCTCTCCAAGACAAACGGCTGCTACACCCTCACCGGGCGGCACGGCCCGGCCTGCGCCTTCGACCCCGCCGGCAGGCTCGCCTCCGTCACCGACCGCTCGGGCAACGCCACCGTCCTCTGCTACGACGGGGACGGCGCGCTCGCATGCGTCTCCAACGCCTTCGGCGCCTCCCTGCACATCTCCCGCGACGCGGGACGCATCTCCGGCGTCACGGACAGCGCCGGGCGCTCCGTCGCCTACGCCTACAGCGCGGACGGATGCCTGACCTCCGTCACGGACGCGGCGGGGAACGTCTGGGCCGCCGACTACGACCCCGCGACCTTCGCCCTGCTCTCAAAGACCGACCCCGGGGGGCGCGTCCTCCTGCGCAACGCCTACAACGCCTTCGGGCAGGTCACCAACCAGATATCCCCGGCCGGCGGCACATGGACGTTCGGCTACGCCGCCGCGGCCGAGACCTGGGACGACGACCCGCTCGGCGGGCGCCTGACGCACCGCTACGACAAAGACGGACGCCTCCTGCAGCGCATCGCCCGCGACGGCGCCGTGACCGACTGGCTCTACGACGGGCACGGCCACGCCGTCGCCGCGATGGACGCCAACGGGCGCATCGACACCTTCCATTACGACGGCGCGGACAACCTCATCGGCACAACCGAGGGAACCGGCGCGCTGCAGCGCGTCACCGCCTTCGCCTACGACGCCCTCCACCGTCCCGCCGCCGTCACCAACGCGCTCGGCGGGGTCACGCGCTTCGCCTACGACACCTGCGACCGCCTCGTCCTCCTGACGCTGCCCGACGGCTCGTCGGTCTCGAACGCCTGGACGGCGCAAGGGCTGCTTGCCGCAGAAACGCGGCGCTCCCCCGGCGGCGCGCCGCTGCGCCGGACCGCATGGTCGTACAGCCCGCAGGGCCTGCCGGTCACGAAGACCGTGACGGGGCCGGGCCTGCCCGCCTCCGGGATCACCGAGACCTTCGCCTACACGCCCGCCGGGCAGTTGCTCTCCGTCACCGACGCCAACGGGCATGTCACCACCTTCGCATACGACGCCCGCGGCCTCCTGACCAACGCCGTCGACGCCGCCGGGCACGCCTCCCGCCGCGTCCACGACCCGCGCGGGATGCCCGCCGGCGCGACCGACCCCCTCGGGCGCACCACCGCCTTCACCTGGACCCCTTCGGGGCAGCCCTCCTCCGTCATCCGCCCCGACGGCGCGGTCTCCACCAACCGCTACGACGCCTGCGACCGCCTTGTGTACGCTGAAGACACCCGCGGCGCGGCGCTCGCGTACCTGCGCGACGCCGCCGGGCGCGTCCTGCGCGTCACCTCGGCCTCGGGCGCCGATGCATTCGCCTACGACCCCATGGGGCTCCTGCTCGCCTCCACCAACGCGGCGGGCGTCGCCACGCGATTCGGCTACGATGCCCTGTACCGCCCGGTGCGCGTCACCGACGGGCTCGGCCGCGACTGGTGGACGGCCTACGACGCCCTCGACCGCGCCGCCGCCACCGCCGACCCGCGCGGGCGTAGCCGCCACTACACCCACGACCCCCTCGGACGCCGCACCGCCGCCGTCCGCCCCTCTGGCGCGGTTGACGCCTTCGGCTACGACGGCCTCGGCAACTGGACCACCCACACCAACGCCGAGGGGCGCGTCTACACCGTGACCTACGACGCGCTGTCGCGCCCCCTCGCCGCCACCAACGCCGCAGGCGAGCAGGTCTTCGCCAACGCCTACGACCTCGCCGGCAACCTCACCAACCGCACCGACGGCGCGGGCAACAGCGTCCGCTACACCTATGACGCGCTCGACCGGCTGGTCTCCCGATCTGCGGAATCTGTGTCATCTGCGCCATCTGTGGATGCGTTCTCCTACGATGCCGTCGGCAACCTGCTTTCGGCCTCGAACGCCGTCGCTCGGGAAACCTTCAGCTACGACGTGATGGATCGGCTGGCCACCGCCGCGACCGCCCTTTCCAACGCCGTCTTCACCGCCGCCTATGCCCGCGACACGGGCGGGCTGGTCACCAACCTCGTCTACGCCCCCGGCAAGGCGGTCACGCGGACGTACGACACCGACGGGCGGCTCGCGACCGTCAGCGACTGGGCGGGGCATACGTGGGTCTTCACGCACGACGGGGCATCGAAGCTGACCTCCGTCCTGTCGCCCGACGGCATCGCCGCCACCAACCGCTACGACGCGGCGGGGCGTCTCGAATCATGGTCGGTCGGCACGCTGGCCGGACGCGCCATCACCCGCGACGCGGCGGGGCTCAAGATCCGCGAGGAGATCACCGCCGGGCCGCACCCCGCGCCCGCCTTCGTGCGCTACGCCACCAACACCTTCGACGCCGCCGACCGACTCATTGCAGCCTCTGTGCGCTACGGCTCGCACACCAACGCCGCCGTCTCCGAGACCTACCTCTACGACGGCAACGGCGCGTTGACCAATGTGCAATCGGCAATCGGCAATGAGCACTACGGATACAATCCCCTCGGCCAGCTCACCTCTCTTAATCTGCGAGAATCTGTGCCATCTGTGGTTTACTCTTATGATCCCATCGGCAACCGTATCATCTCCGGCGAACGTCTCTTCATCCCCGACCATGCCGATCCCCTCAAGCGCCCGCTGGTCGAGGCCGACGCCGCCACCGGCAACGTCCTGCGCTACTATATCTGGGGCAATAGTAGATTGCTCGGCTTCATCGACGCCGCATCCGGCACGCTCACCGTCGCCCACTGCGACGAGTACGGTAGTGTCGTCGCGCTGACCGACGAGGTCGGCAACACGTTGCACACCGCCTGTTACGGCCCGAACGGGCAGGACTGGGGCGCGACCGGCACCAACCCCACGCCTTTCGCCTGGCTCGGCGGGCACGGCGTGCAGCGGGTCGCCGTCTCCGGCCACCTCGGCCCGCTCTATCTCACCCGCCACCGCCTCTACAGCGCCAGCCTCCAGCGCTTCCTTTCTCCCGATCCCCTCGGCCCTGTCGGCGGTTTGAACCTCTACGCCTACGCCGAGGGCGACCCGCTGAGCTACATTGATCCGCTGGGGTTGTGCGCGGAGGGCAACTATATAGGTCGTTCCATAAACCAACTCTTCATGGGGAACTACACCGACGACGTGACGTGGCTCGGCACGGGCATGCAGGTGTTGACGGGCGTGTTCAACCTTGATCTGCTTGCCGACATCCGCGACAACTGGTACAACCTCACGCACTGGAGCGACGTTTCCACCGCGCAGAAGCTCATCGACTTGATTGGGCTGCTGCCCGCAATCGGCGCGGTCAAGTACGCCGACGAGGTGGGCGACGTGATCAAAGGCGGTAACAGAGCGGCCGATGTGGCGAGGGGAGCAAAAGGAATCAGTGTTGACGAAGCTCTTGATATAGCAAGTGAGTTTGTCACGCCTGACCGTGCGATAAAATCTATAGACGGCAAATCGGGTGTTCAGTTTTTACAATCATACACGGATGACGCTGGTAGACAGATTACCAAGCGCGTTGGGTTTGACATCAACCCAGCGTCTCCACATGTTAGAAAACATGGACCACATTTGAATCTGCAAACACAGATAGATGGTGTCATTGAGAAGTCCGATCCGCACATTCCGATTAACCCCAATACCATTAACAAAGGCGATTTTTAGGGTGCATTATGAAAATTGCTTCCGATAATAATGCCAAAAATCTGGAGATTGAGGTCGAGGGTAGCTCGGCTGAACTTGTGTCCTTTGGAAAAGAATTGTTGCAGATCGAGAAAATGGTTGTTCGAAAATCTACTGGAAAAAGCGACAAGTTTTATCCTGTTATTTTGAAATCCATCAAATGCATCGTTGATTTACAGTCGGGGTTTCCGGAACAGATTACGCTGAACGTGGAAGACCAATCGCTTCTTGTGGCCGGAGATGTGATTGCCATGCGAAAACTAGGACAATCTTTGATAAACGCTTTTTGGTGTGCCATGCCAGAGGAACATGTTCATCTGGATAGCGGAAATCAGCTTGTTGCGCCTTCAGGATGCTCGGTGATTATTGTATGCATTGAAGATTAAGAGTAGGATTTATGCCTACAAATCTGCGTCCGCGTACTGGCAGAGATATTCGCTAGTCTGGCTGAAGGGGCGCACAACGATGGATCCCATATCTATTTGCACGAGGACTTTGACGCCATGAAATCCGGAGTTGTGCGGATCACGCTCGTCACCCGCAGATGACTTTAGTAAGATGAAGGAAATGCAAAAGACATGGCATAGGCGCGTCGTGCATCGCATCGCAACATTCGTTGCGACGCTAGTGCTACCATTTTCTGTTCGGGCCTATGCACCTTCGCCATTCGATGGTTCGGCTTTACCGGCTCGCGTTACGGTAAGCACGTCACCAATCCGCGAAGGGTTTACCTACGACCTCGCCGGCAACCTCACCAACCGCACCGACGGCGCGGGCAACAGCGTCCGCTACACCTATGACGCGCTCGACCGGCTGGTCTCCCGATCTGCGGAATCTGTGTCATCTGCGCCATCTGTGGATGCGTTCTCCTACGATGCCGTCGGCAACCTGCTTTCGGCCTCGAACGCCGTCGCTCGGGAAACCTTCAGCTACGACGTGATGGATCGGCTGGCCACCGCCGCGACCGCCCTTTCCAACGCCGTCTTCACCGCCGCCTATGCCCGCGACACGGGCGGGCTGGTCACCAACCTCGTCTACGCCCCCGGCAAGGCGGTCACGCGGACGTACGACACCGACGGGCGGCTCGCGACCGTCAGCGACTGGGCGGGGCATACGTGGGTCTTCACGCACGACGGGGCATCGAAGCTGACCTCCGTCCTGTCGCCCGACGGCATCGCCGCCACCAACCGCTACGACGCGGCGGGGCGTCTCGAATCATGGTCGGTCGGCACGCTGGCCGGACGCGCCATCACCCGCGACGCGGCGGGGCTCAAGATCCGCGAGGAGATCACCGCCGGGCCGCACCCCGCGCCCGCCTTCGTGCGCTACGCCACCAACACCTTCGACGCCGCCGACCGACTCATTGCAGCCTCTGTGCGCTACGGCTCGCACACCAACGCCGCCGTCTCCGAGACCTACCTCTACGACGGCAACGGCGCGTTGACCAATGTGCAATCGGCAATCGGCAATGAGCACTACGGATACAATCCCCTCGGCCAGCTCACCTCTCTTAATCTGCGAGAATCTGTGCCATCTGTGGATTATTCTTATGACCCGATCGGCAATCGCATCGTATGCGGCGGCCGTCTCTTCATCCCCGACCACGCCGACCCCCTCAAGCGTCCGCTGATCGAGGCCGACGCCGCCACCGGCAACGTCCTGCGTTACTACCTCTGGGCGCCCGGACGGCTGCTCGGCTTCATCGACGCCGCTTCCGGCACCCTCACCGTCGCCCACTGCGACGAGTACGGCTCCGTTGTGGCCCTCACCGACGAGGCCGGCAACACGTTGCACACCGCCTGCTACGGCCCGAATGGGCAGGACTGGGGCGTGACCGGAGCCAACCCCACGCCTTTCGCCTGGCTCGGCGGACATGGCGTGCAATGCGTGGCCGTCTCCGAACATCTCGGCCCGCTCTATCTCACCCGCCACCGCCTCTACAGCGCCAGCCTCCAGCGCTTCCTTTCTCCCGACCCCCTCGGCCCCGCAGGCGGTTTGAACCTCTACGCCTACGCCGAGGGTGATCCTTTGAGCTACATCGACCCGCTGGGGTTGTGCGCTGAAAACAACTATTGGGAGACAGGCAGTTACCTTGGAGACGTTGGGCTGTTCTTTTTGGGTTACGGCGATGCTATTTTAGATACGGTCGGCGGTCTCTATAACATGGTGCGCCATCCGGTACAGACAGCGGCTGGATTGGTCAACGCCATTGCGCATCCCGTACAGACAACTCAAGCTATCGCCGGCGGCATAGCCGAAACATGGAATAGCGGAAACAGGGGGCAAGGCCAGATCGTCGGCAACGTTTTGATCATAGTCGCAGCCACCGCCGCACCGTATGCCCAGGCGGGGAGGGCCGCAAAGACACCAGTACTCGGGGAAACGGCCCTCAAAGGCGTCGGCGATGACATGCTCGTGCATTTCTCACAAACGGGGAACCGAGCATCAATAGCTGCCAATGGCGTAACCACAGAAGGAGCATCGTACTTCTATCGCGTCGGCGATGTAAAGAATCTCACTGCTGCCCAAGTCCGTGGCGCGATCGGCCCCTTGGCTCGCGGCGGTGTAGACAACAGTCTTGCCGTAATTGTTTCGCCGGAATCAGCGTCGTTCACGCGTGTTCAAATGGTGCTTCCCGAATACGTGACGATGCAGAACAGAGTTCCTTCAGTCCTCATTCGGCAAGTACCAGGAGGTGCACCATGACGAACGTTGCAGAGCGGGATGAATCAATTGAAAAAATGCTGCTACTCGCATGGAGAGATGCAGGGACACCGGCAAAGGACATCGAAGTCTGGCCGATTCCACGCCCGACTGGTGGCATGGGGCTGTGTGTGAACTTTCTTCCGATGGACAACAATCAATCGGAATCCATGATCCAGACAGTGATTTCCAACCTGGTCGAGTCGGGCGTTGTCAAACGGTTTTCAGGACTCCAATTTGCAGTGAGCAAACCTCTTTCCGATCCGACAAGAAATATGGTTGTCGCTCGCTATTTTTTGGAAGACGACCGTCTTCGCTTTATCGAAAGAGATCCTTCGTCTATTCGGAAGAACCCACTGGATGCACTTGTTACCACGAAGATCACGCTCCCGTCGCCCGTCAAATGCTGACTCCCCTGTCGCTACGTCGATTACACGACATCTGCGCACGCACACGCCGTGCCGCCGACTCCGCTCGCCTCGGCTTCTGCGGCATGTCACGAAAGTTGCGCGAAAACTCTTGCGCCAACCGCTCCGACCTTGCTCCGGAGCTATCCCGCCAGCGGCGGCAAGTAGCGCTTCCGTGGGCTCTACTCGCTTTGTAGCTATGGAGGCATCGAACGGTTCTACAAGCTCACCGCAGATGTGGCGGATTCAACGGACGCGACGCCAAGCCGTGCGGCTCCGCATTGCCTCCATCAGGACTTTTGCAATTGCTGACCCTCCGTCGGAAGAGACGGGACGTCTATCGGGGGCACATGGGGATTTCGACGCAGTGAAATCTTAATTTTAATTTCTTCGGATCACGCTAGTCGACCACTGATGACTGTAGTATAATGATGGATATGCAACGGGCACGGTATAAGCGTATTTCTCCTCGAATCGCAGTATTTTCCGTGACGGTAGTGCTACCATTTGCTGTTCGGGCCTATGCACCTTCGCCATTCGATGGTTCGGCTTTACCGGCTCGCGTTACGGTAAGCACGTCACCAATCCGCGAAGGGTTTACCTACGACCTCGCCGGCAACCTCACCAACCGCACCGACGGCGCGGGCAACAGCGTCCGCTACACCTATGACGCGCTCGACCGGCTGGTCTCCCGATCTGCGGAATCTGTGTCATCTGCGCCATCTGTGGATGCGTTCTCCTACGATGCCGTCGGCAACCTGCTTTCGGCCTCGAACGCCGTCGCTCGGGAAACCTTCAGCTACGACGTGATGGATCGGCTGGCCACCGCCGCGACCGCCCTTTCCAACGCCGTCTTCACCGCCGCCTATGCCCGCGACACGGGCGGGCTGGTCACCAACCTCGTCTACGCCCCCGGCAAGGCGGTCACGCGGACGTACGACACCGACGGGCGGCTCGCGACCGTCAGCGACTGGGCGGGGCATACGTGGGTCTTCACGCACGACGGGGCATCGAAGCTGACCTCCGTCCTGTCGCCCGACGGCATCGCCGCCACCAACCGCTACGACGCGGCGGGGCGTCTCGAATCATGGTCGGTCGGCACGCTGGCCGGACGCGCCATCACCCGCGACGCGGCGGGGCTCAAGATCCGCGAGGAGATCACCGCCGGGCCGCACCCCGCGCCCGCCTTCGTGCGCTACGCCACCAACACCTTCGACGCCGCCGACCGACTCATTGCAGCCTCTGTGCGCTACGGCTCGCACACCAACGCCGCCGTCTCCGAGACCTACCTCTACGACGGCAACGGCGCGTTGACCAATGTGCAATCGGCAATCGGCAATGAGCACTACGGATACAATCCCCTCGGCCAGCTCACCTCTCTTAATCTGCGAGAATCTGTGCCATCTGTGGATTATTCTTATGACCCGATCGGCAACCGCATCGTATGCGGCGGCCGCCTCTTCATCCCCGACCATGCCGACCCCCTCAAGCGCCCGCTGATCGAGGCCGACGCCGCCACCGGCGCGCCGATCCGCTACTACCTCTGGGCGCCCGGACGTCTGCTCGGTTTCATCGACGCCGCCTCCGGTACGCTCACCGTGGCCCACTGCGACGAGTACGGTAGTGTCGTCGCGCTGACCGACGAGGCCGGCGACACGTTGCACACCGCCTGCTACGGCCCCAGCGGCCAGGACTGGGGCGCGACCGGCACCAACCCCACGCCCTTCGCCTGGCTCGGCGGGCACGGCGTTCAATGCGTGGCCGTCTCCGAGCACCTCGGCCCGCTCTACCTGACGCGCCACCGTCTCTACAGTGCCAGCCTCCAGCGCTTCCTCTCGCCCGACCCCCTCGGCCCTGTCGGCGGTTTGAACCTCTACGCCTACGCCGAGGGCGACCCATTGAGCTACATCGACCCGCTGGGACTGTGCGCGGAGGGCAACTATATAGGTCGTTCCATAAACCAACTCTTCATGGGGAACTACACCGACGACGTGACGTGGCTCGGCACGGGCATGCAGGTGTTGACGGGCGTGTTCAACCTTGATCTGCTTGCCGACATCCGCGACAACTGGTACAACCTCACGCACTGGAGCGACGTTTCCACCGCGCAGAAGCTCATCGACTTGATTGGGCTGTTGCCCGCAATCGGCGTGGTCAAGTACGCCGACGAGGTGGGCGATGTGATCAAAGGCGGTAACAGAGCGGCCGATGCGGCGAGTGCTGCGGCCAAGAACGCTGATGAAGTGGTGCAAGCGACCACAAAGCAGACTTCGCGAGCGGCACGACGACAGGCTATGCGTGATGCCGGAACTCCAACAAGTCGTTCCGCGACATCTCAATCTGGCACTGTTGGGCGTCGGCAACTTGTAACTGAAGGAGCCGATGGCAGACCAAGAGTGCAAACGCAACATCCACCGGATGCACATCATCCCGCCGCGCATTGGCATGACGCCGAGCCAAAAGTCGACCCGAGAACCGGAGAACTCATTCGTAATCGGCATGGTCAGGTGAAGTATAAATCAGGTGGCGTGTCGGTTGGATATGAACAATGAGCTTGAAAATCAGAGCAGCACACACTCGCAAACAGTTGATCGGATGGCTTAAAAGCGAAGGAATACGCTTTGGCTCTATCGCTGATAATGAGCGTGAACTTCTTCTTCATAATGATTTTTCCTTGAGGAAAAACAATTCAGGAAACGTTCTGTCATACGAGATAGAGGCCATCTCTGTTGGCGCTGCCGTTGCGATAATCGTGAAAGCCCTGAAGGCTTTGACCGTTGAACATGTTGTCGTATGGATGGGAGATGCGATAGATCCGCTTGTTGTGAAACTCCATGTGATTGATCTCGATAGGATATTGGAACATTCTGCTGAGACAGAAAGCGCGCTGACACTATCAATGACTGATGGCAGCGGGCATGCCACCATTGTTATGCCGACCAGAGAGGATGGTTTTTTAGCTTCAGGGATCGGGCGAATGGAGACATTGATCGAGGAGATCCAGCATTGCTGTCCAGAAGGGTGTTTGTTCAGATCATGAAGTTGTCGCTACCGCATGCTAAAATCCGGCATAAAGTGTCCATTGACTAGAACTTGAAGAATGACATGCTCGCTAAAGTAACAGCACATTTTCTTGCAATTTTCAGCCTGTCCATCCTTGCCAACACGTTTAGTTTTGGCATGACGGATATGTTCGGCTGGACGGATTCGGCCTCCTACGTCGGAGGCGAATACACCGTCTCCCGCTTTGCCGCGACGGCCGCCCGCGAAAGCGCGATCGCCCTCGCGACGCTCGGCATTGGAAACAGCGGCTCCGCCACCGCCCAGACCGTCTACAAAGGCATTCTGGCGGCAGAGGCGGCAACGGGGGGATGGCAGGTCGGAACCGGCGCGCAACAGATCTACGGGGGCGACTACGAGGCGGGTATCCTGAACGTCGCGGCGGGTGGCCTCCGCGTCGCCGGCAGCATCGTCAATGCGGGGGCGGTCGCGCCAAAAGGCCCCTCATTAGGCAATGACCCAACAAAAGCACCACCTGGAACTGAGTGGCATGGGCAACCTGGAAGCGCTCCGGGAAGTGAACTCGGCAATTATTACAACCCTACCACTGGCGAGAGTTACCGCCCGGACTTGTCGCACCCTGATCCCATCGGGCCACACTGGGATTATCGTGCTCCTGATGGTAGGTGGTACAGGATTTTTCCAGATGGAACAAAACAACCGAAATAGGAGTTTAAAGTGTCAACGGATTGGCGACTTCAAGGACAGGAAGCATTCCTAAAAGACATTGTACTTTATCGAAGAAAGTACACTCCGCTTCGTGGTGAATGGGATCATGATCACTGCGAGTTTTGCGGCAAGAAATTCTCTGCAGAAATCGGTGACGAGAGCGAAGGGTACTCAACAGCAGATGGATACCATTGGATATGTCGGGTTTGCTTTGCAGATTTTTTGCAAAAGTTCAATTGGCAAGTGGTAGACATTGACACCCAAGAGATGCTTACTCAGCAAAACGAATGATTAGAGGAGTCATAGTCCGGAAGATGAACATAGCGATAGCGGCACTGGCTATTGCTTCATCGCCTCTTTTTTGCGCTTCGTTGTCGGCGATTCCTACTGCCGAGCGAGAGGTGCTTGATTGCTTGCCCGGCCACACATTCGCCGCCCACCAGAATTGGGAGAACACCGACGACGTGACGGCACTCGGCACGGGCATGCAGGTGTTGACGGGCGTGTTCAACCTTGATCTGCTCGCCGACATCCGCGACAACTGGTACAACCTCACGCACTGGAGCGACGTTTCCACCGCGCAGAAGCTCATCGACTTGATTGGGCTGCTGCCCGCAATCGGCGCGGTCAAATACGCCGACGAGGTGGGCGACGTGATCAAAGGCGGTAACAGAGCGGCCGATGCGGCGAGGTCTGGAAAGACTGTTCTGGGTAAATATCCTGACTATATCAATCTTGCAGAAGATCTTGGCGCAAAACGCTTTAATATTCCCGCTAGAGTCTGGGACAAGATGAGCAAGGCCGAACAGTGGGCAGCGAACAAGAAGTTCCTTGATCGGGCGATTTCTCGCGGTGACGACATTATCCTCTCTAATCCTGTAAAGGACATAGACAAGGTGACCGGTGCATTCCGACAAGAGTTGGACTATCTTGTTGAACAAGGCTTTCATCTAAATGCTGACGGGACAAGAATGATTAGGTGACCACATGACTATCAACAGTGTTATATGCGGCATTATTTCTCTTCCACGCCGTTTCCATGAGACGGGCGACAAATCGATTTACACGCTCTTGCTGGAAACGGGGTACGCCAACATTCGCGATCAAGTTACAGTTGATGCGATACGTGTTGCCCTTTCTAAACGTCCGGAATCTGTGGCTGACTGGCTCCAGTATTCTTGTGATAAAAGAACGACTGGCGGTTGGTACCTAAAAGAAGAGGGCTCTGGCGAGTTCATCGTCGGAAGCATGGCAAATGATGAAAGGACGAATCCCCATCAGGAGACCTATCACGATAAATTGAGCGCGTGTTCCGTCTTTGTAAAACGGGAAATTGATAGTATAATGTGACAAATTTCATATCCCATATCCTGCAAAACCATGTGACTTTGGTGCTGACTGTTGAAGAATGAAGGCGCTCGCACATATCGACAAGTTAAGATGTTCCGTGCTAGCCATCATGGTTGTCACGGCCTTTCCGGTGTTTGCCTCTCTTCCAAGACACCGCTTCCTGAACGGCGACACGCACTACACCTACGACGCGCTCGACCGGCTGGCGGCGCGGGATGCTTTTAACCACGAAACCCACGAAAAACACGAAACCTTTACCTACGACGCGGTGGACAACCTGCTTTCGGCCTCGAACGCCGTCGCACGGGAAACCTTCACCTACGACGTGATGGACCGGCTGGCCACCGCCACGACCGTCCTCTCGAATGTCACCTTCGCCACCGCATGGGAGCGCGACGCGGGCGGGCTGGTCACCAACCTCGTCTACGCCCCCGGCAAGACGGTCACCCGCATCTACGACACCGACGGACGGCTCGCGACCGTCAGCGACTGGCTCGGCCACACCTGGACCTTCACGCACGACGGGGCATCGAAGCTGACCTCCGTCCTGTCTCCCGGCGGCATCGCCGCCACCAACCGCTACGACGCGGCGGGGCGTCTCGCATCATGGTCGGTCGGCACGCTGGCCGGACGCGTCATCACCCGCGACGCGGCGGGGTTCAAGATCCGCGAGGAGATCACCGCCGGGCCGCACCCCGCGCCCGCCTTCGTGCGCTACGCCACCAACACATTCGACGCCGCCGACCGCCTCATTGCGGCCTCTGTGCGCTACGGCTCGCACACCAACGCTGCCGTCTCCGAGACCTACCTTTACGACGGCAACGGCGCGTTGACCAACCTCGTCTCCGGCTCCAATACCGTTTTCACCGCTGACAGAGAAGCCAAAAGAGAGTGAAAAACGAAACTTGCAGAGAACTTGCAGAGATCCTCGCGTTGGGCAACTGCAGCTCGCCTCCCCACCTCTGGCCAAACACCGCGACAGCGCCGCCTCGCTGTTTCGCCTCATCAACAGCAGAAAGAAATGGGCGGGTCAAAGATGCCGCGTATCTCAGGGCCACGTCGGAGGAATCGTCACGCGCCGAAGCCATGTTGCCGCAAGGTCTGGCCAAGCATCGGTACTCTTCTGTCTCTTGCGCAGACCATATCCGTGACCGCCGTCCGGGAAAAGATGCATTTCGGCGGGCACGCCTGCGGCCTTGAGCGCGATGAAGTAGGCCAGACTGCTGTCGACATACGGCTTGTCATCCTGAGCTTGAAGCAGAAAGGTTGGCGGCGTCTGCGTCGTAACCGGCAGTTCCGGTGCCAGCGTGAACCCGTCGCGATAGAGATAAGCCGGATAAATGATAAGCGCGAAATCAGGGCGGCACGATACTGCGTCCACCTCATCCACCGGCGTGTAGAAGCGCTTCGCGAAATCCGTGCTGACACGTGCCGAAAGATGTGCGCCGGCCGAAAACCCCATAATGCCGATCCGCTTGGGATCAACGCGGTACGCCGAGGCTTTCGCACGGATTAGTCCGAGGGCGCGTTGGGCGTCGCAGAACGCGGCGTCACGGTTCTTAGGCACGCGGTATTTGAGAATAAACGCGGAGATACCCTGCGCATTCAGCCATGCGGCCACCTCGGTGCCCTCGTGGTTCCAAGCGAGAATGCCATATCCGCCGCCGGGGCAGATCATCACCGCAGGCGTCGGACGGTCGACATCCGGTGCAAGCGCCACAGTCAGCGTTGGCTCATTGACATCCGTCAGCCGCACGATATCGTCTTTTGACGGTGTCACGCGTTCCGCTGCATCGCTGGTCTTCAATGGGATCTTGCCAGCAGGCCAGACCGGTATCACCTCGGCCTGCGCACAGGCGGTCCAAACGATCCCCAAGCATCCCGCCACCGCCATTACAGCGTTTCTCGTTGTCAACATCGTGTCCATTCCTTTCGTTTCATCTGCCATGTCGCCTCTAACCCGTATCGGGCCTGTGGAAAGAAGTGTAAGCGAACCCGTCCCGCAACTCAATCCAGAACGTCTGGGCTTGCGCACAGTCGGCGAACATCGTATAAAGGAGCGCACGACCTGACATGGATCGTGTAAGAAAAGGGGGGGTGACGGTCGTCCTCACCGCGCATGAAACTTAATCGAGACACCTTTGAGAAGGCTGACGGGATCTGCATCCAGAAAGGCAAATGGTGCAATGCCGACTGTTGGCGCGTCACAGTCGATGGCGACGAATGGTTCGTCAAAGACTTCAGTCCCCGCCTCCTGCCGTTGCGCTGGACGCTCGGCATCTGGCTGATACGGCGCGAATGCGCGTTCCTGCAGCGTGTCGAGGCGGGCGGCTTCACGCCGACGACGAGCATACGCCTCGACCGCTTTGCGCTGGCCCAGCGATTCGTTCCGAGCCGTGCGCTCAAATCCTTTGCGCCAGGTGAACTTACGCCCACGTTTTTCGCGCGGCTGGAAAAGCAGGTCAGAACCATGCACCGCCAGCGGATTGTGCATCTCGATCTGCGTAACGCCAACAATGTCTTGGTCACACCAGAAGGCGAACCGGTCCTGATCGATTTCCAGTCGGCGGTCTCCACCCGCCGCATGCCGACATGTCTGCGGAAACTGCTGGAACGACTCGATCTCTCCGGCATCTACAAACACTGGGCGCGACTCGCGCCGGAATCTCTCAACACCCCGCGTGAAAAGATCCTGCTCTGGCAACTGCGTGTCCGCAAATGGTGGCGGTTCCGCGGCTACAAGTTCATCATGGTGCGCCAACGTCCATTAAAGGAGTTTGAAACCAAGCTGCTCCGCAAATACGAGGACTGAGAAACATGATCCGCGCAAGGTTTCCGCTCGTCCTCATCATTCCGGTTACATTCGCACAAGCCGTCCAGCCGGTGCTGACTTCACCGTCCGGCAGTGTCGCTTTCAGTCAGGAGCATGGCGCTATCACGGCCGTCACCCCCACCGGACAAACAGGATCGGTCTGGCAGAGCGGCGAAGACGGCCTGTGGTCCGCCCGTTTCGCTGACGGCTCCACACTCAGCGCTTTAAACTTCCACGCCACCAATGCGCTCCGTTCCTTTGCCTGCGCGCCGATCGCTGGTCAGGATGCGTGGACCTTCACATACCGCGCCCCGGAGATCACGGTGCGCGTCAACGCACACGCACGACCGGACGGTATCGAACTGACCGCCGACCTCTTTCCCG
>ERZ795058.2786-NODE-2786-length-19680-cov-6.010242_pt1 | contig 19680 bp, 20 predicted proteins | sample MGYA00375142_ERZ795058 | MGnify/ENA primary metagenome ERZ795058 (study PRJEB30187, sample SAMN05720210) | activated sludge metagenome | isolation source: anaerobic digester from wastewater treatment plant | place: Japan | collected 2015-04-20 ... | reverse complement strand
GTGCACGAAAGATTGATTCGGATCTGAGAGCAATGGAGGGGCCCGCCCTTCCCAGAGGCATACCGCTTGTCGGCGGGATTCTGGGGAGCACGACCTGCGGGCTTCTGCTGTATGCATGGAGCGTGTTCATCAAACCCTTGAGCACGGAATTCGGCTGGTCGCGGGCTGAGATCGCCATGGCCTTTTCCATATGCGCCCTGGTCTTCGGCCTGACCACCTTTGTTTCAGGCAAGCTGAGCGACAAGTACGGCCCTCGCATCGTGGTTCTGATCGGCTCGGTTGTCCTGAGCCTTGGTTTTGTGCTGTCCGGGTTCATATCAACCAAAGAACAGCTCTATATCACCTATGGGCTGATCGCAGGCCTCGGCGGAGGGCTCGTCTATCTTCCCCCCATCGCGACAGCTCCGAAGTGGTGGCCGGACAGGAAGGCGCTGGCCACCGGATTTGCCGTTGTCGGCCTCGGGCTGGGGTCCTTCATTATGGCGCCTCTGGCAACTGCAATCATCACACATCCAGACCTCGGATGGCGTTACGTCTTCATCTATGTGGGTATAGCGATGGGAGTGATGGGCATCATCGCCGCCTTCTGTCTGGATGTCCCTCCCGCCGGATGGAAGCCTGCCGGCTACACACCCCCCGCTCCGCCGTCTGGAGGTCCTGTTTATGCAGATCAGGATTACACGTTCAGTCAAACCATCAGAACTCCGCAGTTCTGGCTTCTGTATATCGCCTATTTCTGCGGCTGCTTCGCAGGACTGATGGTCATCGGCCATATCGCAGGGCACGGCCGCGACGCCGGCCTGGAGCCTATGGCAGCCGCCGCCGCAGTCAGCTCTCTGGCCGTATTCAATGCGGCCACACGCATCCTCATCGGCGCGATAGCCGACAAGGTGGGGACCAGGGTATCCTTCATAGGCATTTTCGCCCTGCAGGTGGCGGCTATGGCGCTGCTGTATCCGGCCGGCTCCACAGCGGCTCTTCTTGCGATCGTAGCGGCGCTCGTCGGATGGAATTACGGGGCCATGTTCACCCTGTTCCCGGCGACCTGCCTGCAGTACTACGGACCCACCTCCCAGGGGGCCAACTATGGGCTCATGTTCACATCCTTCGGACTTGCCGGGTTCATCGGCCCCTGGGTCGGCGGACTGCTCAAGGATACGACAGGGACGTACTCAGTTCCGTTTCTCGTGGGAGCGGCCGTGGTGTGTGTTTCGGTCGTCATCGTTTCTCTGGTAAAACCGCCTCAGAGAAAACCCGTCTAGAAACCTGTCATGAAAAACATCTCCTCCGCCGGTCCGGTTCCCGCCCGGCGGAGGAGACGCATGCCTTTTGACGCTTCATTTCGGGCATCATGCACGAGCCAGCATCACGCCCTTTTCCCGCGTCTCGAACGTTATGAAAAATTGTTTCATATTTCTCAGCCCTTTTTCCGATCATGACGAAAGATCAGTGTTTTCTTGAGGAGGAGACTATGAGGAAGGGAATCCTGTTTGTTTCATGTTTCATGGTATTTCATCTTTGTTCCGGGCCGGCATCAGCCATTACCTATGATTTCGACAACATCCCGATCGGAATTTACACGGAGGCCCAGTTCAACAGCTTCTTCGAGGGAGTGACCTTCGACAACACCGGAGGAGACCAGTTCACCGTGGGGCGGGTCGATCAGAGAACGCCTGCTCTCGGCCCTGACTTCTCCGATCACATGGTTATCAATACCCCGTACGCTACCCCCCGCAACGCAACCCGGGCCTATTTCAATACCGCAACCGATCAGGTGAGCATCACCCTTGGAGACTTCAACAGCGATGAGGACAACCTGTTCCTGTATGCGTTCGACAATACCGGCAGGCAGGTGGGATATGCGACATTCCTCAATCCGATCGATTCATATGCCGGAATCACGCTGTCCGTGACCGCCGATCTGCCTGAGATCTCCTGGGTCGAATTTTTCGGGGTCGGCAGCCTCAGCAACAATTCGACGTTCTGGGACAATTTCACATTCAACGAGAACCCCTCTCCCGTTCAAGAAGGCACCGCCCCGGTGCCGGAGCCTGCCACCCTCGCTCTCATGGGCGCAGGGCTGATGGGCCTTGCAGTTCTGCGTAAAAAAGTGCACTAGGCACTTTTTACGCTACACATCCCCGGCTTCGCTTCCGGAGCCGGTCTTGCGGAAATGCCGTGCCTCTGGGTTGCGCTCCTTTTTCTGCATCGCCCGGTTGCGATCCTCAGGCCGAGCAACCACCTTTCCAGTACCGTCCGGCAGTAAGCCCGCTCCTGATCGTCGATGTCAATTCAGGTGACAGATTCTTCTTCAGACTGAATTTATGAGAAAAGCGAATCATGGCCAATGAGCCAGAGGACAGTCTTCGCACCGGGGTTTGCTTCTGCGGCAATAGTCCTTACCCACGAAGACGAGGTAGGCATGGAGGTCTTTGAACACGGCGAGATCGCGTGGAAGGCTCGCCTCGAAGAGATGCCGTATCGTTTCGTAGCCTTCTGCGCCCTGGATGAGACCGTGCCTCGAGAGGATCCTCCTGGTATAGGCGTCCACCACGAAGATGGTTTTTCCGGCCGCATAGCAGCAGATGCTGTCCGCGGTTTCCTTCCCGATGCCGTTTATCGTGAGGAGATCGGCTCTTAAGCGTTCGAGGTCCCGGCCGAGGAAAGCCTCCGTATCACCTTGGGAATGCTCTATGATCGCGCGCATGAGATTCTTGAGCCTCTCGGCCTTGAGGTTATAGTACCCGGAAGGCCGGATGAGCGAAGCGAGCAGGGCCTGGTCCGCCGAATGAATGCGCCGGACATCGAGCATGGAGTGGGCCTTGAGGAGGGCCATAGCCTTTTCGACATTGCTCCATGCGGTGTTCTGGGTGAGCACGGCGCCTATCGCCACCTCGAGGGGAGTGTCTCCGGGCCACCATCCTGACGGACCGTACCGGCTTCTCAGTATGCGGTAGAGGGCAAGGGCGTCGAACGGATCAGGAGCAGACGATTTTTCCGGCGAGGTCTTTTCTCTGAATGACACTCTTCATATTCTCCCGTATGTCTCCCCGGATATTGAAGAGCATGGCGGTCATTTCCAGTTCGTACTCGAGGGCGGCCTTTGCGTCGAGGCGGCTGACCACGTCGAAACTCCTCTTCAGCGCCCGGACCACCTCGGGAGGCCTCCCCACCAGTTGCTTCGCCCAGGCGGATATTTCGTCGCGGAAGTTCTCGGGAGGCACTACGCGGTTCACCAGCCCGATGTGATGTGCTTCCTGAGCTCCGATGGGTTCTCCCTTTAAGGTCAGCTCCTTGCTGCGAGCCATCCCGATACGCGCCACCAGAGGCGTGAGCAGCGGGTTGAAGCCGTATTTGATCTCGGGATGCCCGAAAATGGCGCTCTCGGAGGCAATGATGATATCGCCCATGAGCGCCAGGTTGAAACCGCCTCCGAATGCGATGCCGCTCACCGCGGTGATGAGTATCTTGTCATAGTCGAGGAGCATGGAATAGGTGTTTACAGCGAGATTGAAATACCTCGTGGCCTGCTCGGCGGTGAAGCTCGGCGCCTCCTTGAGATCGATCCCCGCGGAAAAGCATTCGTCTCCCCCGGTGAAGACAATGAGCCGGACGCTGTTGCCGTCGGTAAGGAACGAGGAGAAAACATGGTTGATTTCGGAGAGCATTCCGTACGAGAGTGCATTGAGCTCATGCTTGCGGTCCATGGTGACGGTAGCAATATTTTCCGAAACCTCCACCTTGATGAACTGATACTCCATCGACGGCTCCTGAATAACATTCTTGCATAACTTGTACATGGATGGAATCACGCTGTCAATGCGTGAATCCACGCTGTGCCCCGATGAGGGCCGCCGGCGGCCGGTATGCCCGAATATCCGCCCCCCCGGGGAAGAAAATTCCGTCTATCCCATGGGCTGCTTGATTATCGCCCGTGCTTTCTGCTAGTTCTGTATTCCGTGGCATGCTTGCGCGTAAGTCAGTTGAATGAGCTGGCCAGAGAATCGCTGAGATCGTGTCTGGGCGGCGAGATATGGATACAGGGGGAGGTCCATGGACTCAAAGTCCATGCAAAATCCGGCCATGTATATTTCGACCTGGTGGAGAAAGCGCCGGGCTCCCGGGAAGGATACATCGCAAAAATCAGCTGCGCGTTTTTCCGGGGGGCGTATCTCAAGTGGCGCTCGGCGCTGAAATCCTCGGGCATGCAGAGCTTCGAGCTCGCTTCGGGCATCGAGGTCAAACTGAAGGCGCGTGTCGACCTGTTCGTCAGAGAAGGGCGCTACCAACTGATAGTCTCTGAGATCGATCCCGCCTATACATTCGGCGCCATAGCCAGGAGACGGGAGCAGACCATCGAATCTCTGCGGTCCGAGGGCCTTCTCGAGAGAAACAAGGCGCTTACATTCCCGAGAATTCCTCAGCACGTGGGTCTCATAACGTCCGATGGCTCGGCTGCGTTCAATGATTTCATGCACATCATCAATGACAGCGGGTATTCATTTTCAATTCTCCTCTTCGACGCCCACATGCAGGGCGAAAACACTGTGCCGGAGGTGGTGGCGGGCATCGAAACCCTGAAGAGACATCCCCTTGTGGATGTCGTCGTCATCATACGGGGCGGAGGCGCCAGGACCGATCTGTTTTCCTTTGACGATCCCGCAATCTGCAGAGCCATAGCCCTGTGCGGCAAGCCCGTGGTCACCGGCATAGGCCACGAAGTCGATGTGAGCGTGGCCGACCTCGTTGCCCACACCTGTTGCGTCACGCCGACCGATGCGGCCCGCTGTCTGGTTTCTGCCATGAATGAGGTGTGGGACCGCCTCGATCAGGCGTGCCTGGAGATTTCCTACCGGAGCAGGGAGATCGTCCAGAAAGCCGGCGACCGTCTGCGCCTGTCAGCCAGCGGGCTCGGGCACCTCACCCGCCGATGGATGGTTTCGGCGCTATCCGCGATCAAAGAGGTCACCTTCTATCTCCATACCGCACTGACCAGAGACCTCGCAGCTGAGGAGCGGATGCTGGCGATGACGGGATTGAGCCTCGAAAACGGCTCACGGGCGGCCCTTCGCCGGGAGATGCAGGCACTCGATGGGCTGCCGCATTCCATAATCCGTGATGCGGATGCTCGCCTCATGCTCCAGGAAACCGTGATCAATCGGATTCAGCAGATTCTCTGCGACCATGCCCGGGCGGCTCTCGTCCGCCAGCAGGATCGGCTGGAGCATCTCGGTTCTCTCTTTGCCGTCCTGGATCCTTCCGGAGTCCTGCGCAGGGGATACAGCATGACCGTTGACGGGAGCGGACGAGTCCTCATGGATGCAGCGCAGGTACGGAAGGGCGAATGCATCACCACAGTGCTGGCAAGAGGGCGCATTGTAAGCACAGTGAAAGACAGGGAGGAATCATGAAGAAGGCCAAACGGTATTCCGATGTGCTCAAAGAGCTCGAAGATACCCTGGAAAAGATGAACAGAGGTGAGATCCCGATCGACGAGCTCCAGAACTCGGTGAAGGAGGCGGCCGGGAAGATCCAGTATCTCCGCCAGATTCTCCGCTCCACCCAGGCCGAGGTCACCAAGATCCTCAAGGAGATAGAGGAAGGATCTCCGGAAGAGAACGGGTAAGGCGGCCCCTCGATCAGATAATTGCCCTCGCTCGAACGGTCTGTTATAGAAGCGGTATGGAAACGGCATTCACGAATCAGTCCATCACGCCCTTTCTCGTGATGGATGTCATGGAAAAGGCAAACGCCCTCGCTGCACAGGGCAGATCGATCATTCATCTCGAGGTTGGCGAGCCGGATTTCGATACCCCGGAGTGCATCCGTGCCGCATGTGTGAAGGCCCTGGAGGAAGGCAAGACCCACTATACGCATTCTCTGGGCGTGCCGGAGCTCAGGGAGGCGATATGCGACCACTACCGGAAAACCTACGGTGTGGGCGTCGAGCCGGACCAGGTCCTGGTGACCGCGGGATCGTCCCCGGCGCTCCTCATTGCCATCGCCTGCCTTGCAGGACCCGGCGACGAAGTCATTCTGACAGATCCGTACTATGCATGCTACCCGAACTTCATCAGGGTCCTGGGCGCGGCGGCGCGCCTCATACCCACGGGCAGCGACGACGGGTTCCAGCTCAGCCCGCAGAAGGTGAAGCGCGCGTTGAGAACTTCCGTCAAGGCCGTCGTGGTCAACTCGCCCGCAAATCCCACAGGGGTCTGTCTCGACGACGAGCATCTCAAGGACCTCTGCTCTCTGGGCCTCCCCATCATCTCGGACGAGATCTATCACGGCCTTGTCTATACCGGCACGCAGCACACGATTCTCGAGTATACGGAAAACGCCGTTGTGGTAAACGGTTTTTCCAAGGCATATGCCATGACCGGCTGGCGGCTGGGATGGGCGGTCTTCCCCAAGAATCTCATCAGGGCCGCCCAGAAGCTCCAGCAGAACCTCATGATCTGTGCGCCCTCCGTGGCTCAGTGGGCGGGAATCTCGGCGCTCACCGAGGCTGTGCACGACGTCGAGCGCATGAAGCAGATCTTTGCGCAAAGGCGCCTCGTGATGCTCCGCGAGATGGCCGCCCACGGGTTCAATGTGGAGGTGGAGCCGGACGGCGCATTTTATGTGCTCGTGAACATGGCGCATGTGACCGACGACTCCTACCGCCTGGCCATGGATATCCTGGAACATACCGGAGTGGGCGTCACCCCGGGCGTCGACTTCGGCCCTGGTGCGGCCCGCTACATACGGTTTTCCTATGCGAACTCGGAGAAGAACATCCGCGAGGGCGTTTCCCGCGTCGCCGGGTACCTGAAGACGCTATGATCGTCAAGGTGCGCGACGCCCGATACGCCGGGACCATATACGAGAAGCTTCCCCGGCTGCCCCAGGTCGCTTTTGCCGGACGTTCAAACGTGGGGAAATCTTCCCTGATCAACGCGCTGCTCAATCGCAAGTCCCTGGTCAAGACGAGCAAACAGCCGGGAAAGACGAAGAACATCAACTTCTTCCGGGTGGATCTGGTGGATCTGCCGTCTTTGTATATGGTGGATCTTCCCGGCTATGGGTATGCGCGGGTTCCTCACGGAATGAAGAGCGCCTGGGACGGGCTCGCGGACCGTTATTTCCGGGGCAACGGCGATCTCAAGATCCTGATGGTGCTCACGGACATCAGGAGAGCCCCCGGCCCGGAAGAGTTGGTGGCTCTCAATCTCGCGCGCGCCTCCGGTGCAAAACCGCTCATCATCGCCACCAAGGCCGACAAGCTGACCTACAGCGCCAAGGTCAGGCGCGTCACGGAGCTCGCGGCCTCAATCGGAGCAATGCTGATCCCCGCATCCACCACTACCCGGGAAGGGATCGATACGATCTGGGAATGCATCATAAGCGAGATCTCTCCTTAAGCGGCCGCAGCGGACGACAGCTGAAGCATGATCCAGTCTTTCCGCGGGGGCTCGCGGTATGCGGCGGATGGCCGGCTTACAGAGCATTCGGGCCGGATAATCTTCCTTGAAAATATGTCCGATTTGCCATACACATCACAGGCAATGGAAAAATTCGACGTCGTCATTATCGGCGCAGGTCATGCAGGTGCGGAGGCGGCATACGCGGCCTCGAAGTTCGGGCTTGAGGTCGCTCTGTTCACCATGGATATGGACACTGCGGGGCGCATGCCCTGCAGCCCGTCCATCGGGGGCCTCGCCAAGAGCCATCTGGTCAAGGAGATCGACGCCCTGGGAGGCATCATGGCGCAGGTCGCCGACGAAACCGCAATCCAGTACCGGGTGCTCAACACCAAGAAAGGGCCTGCGGTCCGCGCCACCCGGACCCAGAACGACAGGCGACTCTACGAGGAAGCGGTCAAGTCCCGGCTGGAAGGCTCGAACATCCACCTGCGGCAGGCGCGTATCGACCGCATTGAGGTGAAAGGTGCACGGGTGACGGGCGTCACGGATCATCTGGGGATGTTTTATCCCGCCGGGGCGGTTATTGTCGCAGCAGGGACCTTTCTCCGCGGCATGATTCATATCGGAGACAGAAAGATTCCTGCAGGCAGGGCGGGGGAGGAAGGTTCGTACGAGCTTGCGGAGAGCCTGAAGGCCCTGGGCCTTGCCAGAGGAAGACTCAAGACCGGAACCCCGCCGAGGCTTCATCGGGACACCATCGATCTGTCCGCACTGCAGAGACAGGACCCGCTCGAAGCCGGTGCCTGCATGCCTTTTGCGTTCGGATCTTCGGGGTCCGGCCTCCCCCAGCTGCCGTGCTATCTGGCCAGGACAAATGTAAAGACCCATGAGATCATCCGCCGGAACATCTTCTCGAGCGCCCTTTACTCCGGGGCCATCACCGGAACGCCCGCCCGGTACTGCCCTTCTCTGGAAGACAAGGTGATGCGCTTCGGCGACCGCCAGGGCCACCAGGTGATCATAGAACCCGAGGGTCTCTCAACAAAAGAGGTCTATGCATCGGGGCTTGGGAATTCCCTGCCGATAGAACTCCAGTGGGAAATCGTCAGGTCCGTGCCCGGTCTGGAAAAGGCGGAGATCATCAGGCCGGCATATGCCATCGAGTACGAATACGTTCTGCCCACCGAGCTCACGAGGACGCTTGAGACCAAGTGTACAGAGGGCCTCTACCTTGCGGGGCAGGTCAACGGCACGTCGGGCTACGAAGAGGCGGCTGCACAGGGAATCGTGGCGGCGGTGAACGCCTGCCTCAAGATCCGGGGAGAGAAGCCGTTCATCCTGGACCGTTCCCAGGCGTACATTGCGGTCATGATCGACGATCTGGTGACCCGGGGTACGTCCGAGCCCTACCGGATGTTCACCTCGCGGGCGGAGTACCGCCTCATGCTCAGAGAGACCAACGCCCTCTTCAGGCTTACGGATGTGGCATATGGTCTCGGTCTCGTTTCCCGGGAGAGGGCGTCGCAGGTTCATGAGATCCTCAGAGAGATGAACGAGCTGGACAGGCATCTGGAGGCGAAGAGCATTGTGATACCCTCGGACATGCCTCATATCAAACCGGCCCGCGGTTCCGAAGGCGAGCGCATCACCTTGAAGCGCCTCCTGAAAAGGCCGGAGGTGCGCATGGAAGATCTTGCGGACAGAGGCCTCATTCCGGCTGTCCACCCGCTGACCGCCATGGAGGTGGAGGTGGGCATCAAGTACGAAGGATACATATCCCGGCAACTCGGAGACATCAGACAGCTCAAGGAGCTCGAGAAGGTGAAGATTCCGGCGGCCCTTTCCTACGGGAGTGTTCCGGGGCTTTCCAACGAGCTCAAGTCACGTCTGGAGGAGATCAGACCGCAGACGCTCGGCCAGGCGGCGCTGCTGGAGGGCATGACCCCGGCTGGACTGCAGGCCATCCGGCTGGTGATCAGAGAGACAGGTTTTTTATCGAAGACAGGATGCCCGCCTGCCTCTTGAACACGTAGTGCTGAAGCTGCTGGCGGTCCGAAGGGTGAAGCATGAGCGACATCCCGTAGCTGCAGCTGCCGCCTTCGATATCGCCTTTAAACATCACCGCGGCCGTGCCCAGGAGTGTCCGCCGCGAAGGCAGTACAAGCGCCACGGGACACACCTGGCTCTTCTTCATCTCCGTGTACGTCGAGACGATTCCGACGCCCTGCTCGCTCACGTCGCGTACGGGTAAGGAAACTGTCCGGTAGCCGTCGGGCAGGATATGGATAATCACCGGGGCCCTGGGGTCGGGCTCGACCCTAAGGAACTTGCGTTTCTGTTCGTAGATTCTCTCGGGGAGCAGTGCCGTGATTCTGCCCATACGGCAGCTGCTCACCGTGAGATCGAACCCCATCGACTCATCGCCGCGGGTGAAAAAGCCCGTGATCGGCTTGCCCTTACCGAACTGGTTATAGAGCCCCACAAACTCCTCGGGGCTGAAATTATCGAGAACGAGTCTGGTCTCGATCTCACCTGCCATCTGGATGACGTCGCAGGTTGCGGTGAGTGTCGGGAGATCGTCGCGGAACTGGCAGGTGAGCAGGATTTTGGCTCGTTGCCGGGTGATTTCCCGGAACAGGGGCCGGATTTCCTCAGGGCTCTGTGAGGGCTTGACGGCCTGTGTTCTGTCTGCCTGCAGCGGCTGTTCGGGTAATTGGACGAATTCCTGCTGCCTCTGGAGAAAGGCGATGAGCCCGAGCGCCATGTGCCTGGAGAGCCGGGAAGAATCGAGGAAGATGACGCCCTGGGCGGCGTAGTCCAGGAGATTGAGCTGCACGATCTCGCCTTTGGTGCAGATGATGACCGGCCCGGAGATGCCCCTGCCGCGGATGTAGCCGAGAATCTCTCCGAAGTTCCGCAGAAAAGGAAGGACGGCGATGTCCCGGGGAGAACCGTCCCGGAGCAGCGTGTATATCAGGCTGTTGATATCCAGGATCCTCAAAGGAAACTCGTCCCCTTTTATCCCGAGGTCCTCGGCTTCATCGCGGGTTATCCATACGAGGGCTCTGCTGTCCATGACTCTCCGCTACCGCACCGATGCCCCCAGTTCCTGGAGGCTCTGCCGCGCCCTGGCGCCAAGCAGCCCGTTTTCATCCAGGATGACGACCTCTCGCAAGGACTTGACGGCTTCCCGGGTATTTCCTGTCTTGAAGTAGACTTGGGCGATCTCCCAGTGTGCTTCGGTGTACTGGGGATATTCGAGGATCGCCTTCCGGAGGGCCTCGATGGCCTGGGCATCCTTATCCTGATTCATGAACGACTGCCCCAGGATCTTCCAGGCCGGTGCATAGTGAGGATTTTTCTGGAGCGCTTCCTTTGCGGACTGTTCCGCCTCGGGATAGAGTTTCTGGCTGCAGTACACGGATGCCATGTTGTAATAGGCATATTCGGGTGTGGCGTAGAGCTCGTCTTTCACGGCGTTCTGAAAGGCCTTGATTGCCGCGTCATGGTCCCCCATGCTCACCAGGATGGTGCCTTTGAGATTGTATGCCTCGCTCTTGAGGCCGGGATGTTCCAGGCCGAGCCTGCCGGCCAGATTCACGGCCTTATCGATATTTCCCAGCGCCTTGTCGAGGTCCTCTGTGCTCCAGTAGGCGAGGGCGTATGCATAGTATACCTCGGGGTCTTTTGGATTTACCTGAACTGCCCGCCTGAGCTCGACGAGGGCCCCCTGTATCTCGCCCTGCTGTATCTTGCCCATGGCGATGGCGACCATGGGCTTCGAGAGTTCGCGTTTCTGTTTGAAAGTGGAGGCGCACCCCGCCGCCAGGAGAAGAATAAGAACCGGGATCCATATTTTTTTCATGTTGTCCGCCTTATGAATGATCATCTATCGGGTTTCCCTGCTGATGACATACCAGCCGTCCTCATTGTCCGACGCCGTGTCCACCACCAGATGAACGATGGAGAGATCCGGATAGAGCCGCTTGATCTCATCGAGATCCACAGGCTCGAACTTCTCCTTGTTGTTGAAGTAGGCCTCGGGGGTGAGCGCGTTGGATTCGTAATTCTCTTTCGTGCGCTTTGAGATCTTGTCGAGAGAATAGGCTTCAGGAGCGCTCGTCTGCTGGATGATGAAGGTCCTCTTGTTCCGCGCCGCCGCCGCTGCCGCCCGTTTCCTCAGGGACTGCTTGATGAAGGTGGCGTCCAGGATCACTCCCCTGCCCTGAGAGGCCAGTTCGTCCGCCAGTGAAAACATCTTCTCGTAGACGAGGTTTCTCTTGTTCATGTCAGAGGCTACCTTTTCATCGAAGATGTCCTGACCCTTCAGGACATCGCGGCGGATCAGATCGGTCCGGAGTATGGCATAACCTTTGATGCGGGCGATCACCTCGGTTGTCTCGGTCTTGTTGGTCGCCGGCAGGCCGCATGCGATCAATACCGCATCGTCCACGATCTCACGCTCGACAAAATCCTTGAACGGCTCCCTCATGAATCACATCCTCCATGGCACATATAATCGATCCGATGGTCCCCCTGAAGCACGGAAGGAAGGGCACACCGCATTTCTTTTATACCACAAGTTGCCGGGAGGCAAAGAAGAACTTGCCGCTTTGTTCAGAAATCGAACTGGCTGGCCACCCAGCCGGGGACCTCGACAGTCCCCATCACCGGGGGCTGCTGGTGGCAGTCGGACCCGCCCGTCGCCATCAGGGAGTGAAGCTTCGCGAAATCGGCGTACGACTGGACGACGGCCTTCTCGTGGCGCGAGTGCCAGCATTCGACTCCGTCGATATATTCGAGCATCGAATCCCGGATGATATCCTGCTGCTGCTCAACCAGAGGCGTCAGCGATACCAGGGATGTCCCATTGGGATCTCCGGGGTGGGCCAGCACCAGCCTGCCGCCCGCGCTCCTGACGAGCGCTGAGGCCTCGGCAAGGCTCAGAGGCATCTTCGGGACATCGCATTTGACCAGATAGCGGTCGAACGCCTCCTGCTTGTCGCGCACGATGCCCTTTTCGATGAGATATGCAGCGATATGCGGTCTGGCGAGGGCTCCGTCGACATTCGCCTGGATCGCATCCATATCCTTACCCGTGAACTCGGGCATTCCCTGGGCCCGGAATTCCTCATTGAGTTTTTCCAGGATCTGCTCGGCCCTGCGGACCCGGTGGCTCCTGAGCCGCTCGAGTTTGTCCGTCAGGGGGGGATGGCGGTAGTCGAAGCCGTAGCCCAGGCAGTCCAGCGACACCTCTTTGCCGGCCTTATGCCCGGCATGGGAAAAGGTGATGTTGAGCTCGATCCCGGTGATGTACCGCATGCCGTATTTTCGCGCGAGGCTCTGCGCCTGCTCCTGAGCGGCGACGGAGTCGTGGTCGGTCACCGATATGACGGAGATCCCGCGCCGTGAGGCCTCGGCGAAGATGTCTCTTACGTCCCATCTCCCGTCAGAGCCGTTTTTTGAATGGATGTGAAGGTCGATCCTCATGACATGATATACCGGTGGGCGAGGCCGTAGTATTTGCGGGCGGTTTCGAGCGCTGCCTGTTTCCTGGTCCCGTCGAGGCCGGCGTCGTCGAGCATGAAGGAAGTGACCTTGGCCCGCACGTAAGCCCGATAGACCTTGTAGAACAGAAGCACCTTTTCCATGGAGCGGTCACCCGATGCCCGGATAAAGGATTGTACGAAGACATCGCCCAGATCGCCTCTCCCGTTATAGTCGAAATCCATGGACAGAAAGGCTACATCGGATGCCACATCTCCGAAGCGGAACCTTTCGTTGAACTCGATGCAGTCGAATACGAATACGTCGGACCCGTCCAGGCAGATGTGCTGAAGGTGGAGATCCCCGTGACAGTCCTTGATGAATCCGCCCGCGACCCGCTCTTCGAAGAGTCCTCCGTTCTTTTCCAGAAAATTTCTGCTCCACGTTTCCAGTTCCCGGAACCGCTTCTCCTCGATCGGGCCTCCGATATACTTCCTGGTCTGGTCGAAGTTCTCGATCACATTGACGGCTATGGCATCCACATTTCCGAAGGAACTTGATTTCTCATCGCACATGATGTGACCGTAGACCCCGGCCAGGTGCCTGCCCACGATATCCACATCCCCGGCTGAGATCATACCCCGGTTCAAGAGGTTGTAAAGCATCTGCCCCTCATTGATCCGCCGCATCTTCAGCGCATACTCAACGACGTTTTCATCGCCCCCGATGACAAAACCTCGGTCGTTTTGCGAAATCGGCATCACCTCGATGTAAATGTCCGGAGAAAAGCGGCGATTGAGCCTGAGCTCCTCGGCTGTAAAGAATTTTCTCTTCTCCAGCGTGGAGAAATCGAGAAAGCCGAAGTCCACCGGCTTCTTGACCTTGTAGACATACTCATCTCCGATGAACACCCAGGATATGTGGGTCTGTATGAGACGAATGCTCTTCGGCCTTTCCGGATAGCTTTGCGGATTCTGCAAAAAATCGATCAATGCCTTGTCCGTCATGAATGACGCCTCCTGCCAGCTGGCCGCATGCAGCCAGGATATCAGTTCCTTTTTCTTTGCGCAGCATCACGGTATAGGGTGAGTTCTTCAAATGTTCTTCAAAGGCGAGCACCGCCCTCTGATCGGGAGCCTGGAACTCGCACCCGGGCCAGGGGTTGAAGGGAATGAGATTCACCTTGGCCTTGAGCCCGTGGAGGATGCGGATGAACTCCCGCACGTCCTTGGGAGAATCGTTCACCCCCCTGATCAGGACATATTCAATGGTGATCCTCCTGCGGTTGGGGAGCTGGTAGGCGCGCAGCGCCTCCATGAGGTCCGTCAGGGGGTACTTCCTGGTGATCGGCATGATGCGCTGTCTGACGGCATTATCCGCGGCGTTGAGCGAAACGGCAAGGGCCGCCTCGGTGTCCTGTGACAGGAGTTTCAGCCGCGGCACGATGCCGCAGGTGGATACGGTGATTCTCCTCTTGGAAAACTGGGGGCCGTCCACGTCCGTGAGTATGCGCACGGCCTTGATCACATTGTCGTAATTGAGCAGAGGCTCCCCCATGCCCATGAACACGATGTTCCGAAAGCTCCTTTCAGGATACGTCCTGAGGGGGTGGAGCACCTGGGAGACGATCTCTGAAACTTCCAGGTTTCGGATGAAGCCCATGGTGGCGGTGAAGCAGAACCGGCATCCCATGGCGCACCCCACCTGGGACGAGACGCAGATGCTCCAGTGATCTTTCTCCGGGATGAGCACGCTCTCGATGATGCGGCCGTCGCTCAGGCGGTAGGCGATCTTCTGCGTGCCGTCGGATGACTCCTGGGAGTCCGCCACCTCGGGATAGGATATGGTGCAGGTTTTCGCCACGTCTTCCCGGAGCCGTTTGGGAATATCGGTCATTTCGCCCAGGCCGCCGGCGGCCCTGCCGAAGACCCACCTGAATATCTGGCCTCCCCGGTAAGGGCGGTCGCCGAAGAGGGCTTTCATCTGCTCCTTGTCGAGGTCGAGAAGATTGATCATGGCAGAGCCATCCTAAGGAGTGGTGAAGAAAAATGCAAGAGAGAAGGAGCCGGCTGAATCAACGGCCGGCGCGGCACAGAAATGTCGCTCTCCCCCAAGAACTATCAGGCTGTACGGAGATGAGCCGCGGGCCGGGCCGTCCGATTATCCGCCAAGGCCCTCGAGAAGAGCTTGCAGGTTCTGTTTCGCGTCTCCAAACACCAGGATGGCTCTCACGTTGGTGTAAAGGGTGTTGGGGACACCCGAATAACCCGGCCTTTCATCGAGGTTCAGGACTATAATGGAGCGAGCCTCGTGCGCCAGGAGGATCGGCATGCCCGAGATGGGGGTGCCCTCCACTTCCGCCGCAGCAGGGTTCACCACATCGCAGGCGCCTACGATCAGGGCGAGATCGGTCTCGGCAAACTCGGGGTTGTGTCTTCCATCTCGATGAGCTTGTCATAGGGGATGTTCACCTCAGCCAGAAGCACGTTCATGTGCCCGGGCATGCGCCCGGCAACCGGCCAGAAAGGTGTCGAGGTAATTGGCGCTTTTCTCGGCGAGCCCTGAGAGATGTGCGGTGACTTTGTCGCGGATCACCTTTTAGCCTTCTCTCTCTATCCGGTAGGCGACCACGGTCAGAGGCAGGATCGACAGGAGGAGGAATGAGGAAATCAGCGATATTCGCAAGGCCCTGAAATTCATTGCACGATGACCTTCTTGATGCCCCGTGGGGCTGCGGACATGCCCGCACGATGACGGGAGCACGCCCCGGACGGCCCTCCGGTGCATCGACCCCTCCCAGAACGCCGCTTCCGGGAGTCCGGGAGAAAGGGCATCACGATGGTCGGCAATCGAAGATAACGGGTGGTGCGCCCGACAGGAATTGAACCTGTGGCCTTAGGCTCCGGAGGCCTACGCTCTATCCAACTGAGCTACGGGCGCACATGTGTTAATGCCTGGCCGTCAGCCGTTCGACGGCCTTCTCCAGGCCGCCGAGGGTTATCTCGAACATGGGGAATATCTCCCCGATGGCCTCGATGGTCTGGGTGTGGGGCCATGTGTACGCATATTTCGGATTGAGCCATACACTATGTTTGAATGTTTTGGCAAGATATTCTAACCGCTTTATGCTGGGCTCGCCGGACTGGCTCGCATAGTAGATGCTTCCGTTGCGGCTGAAGAGCTCGTAGGGCGCCATGGATGCGTCTCCCACGACGATGAGCCTGGTCTGCGGATCGTACCGGGCGAATTCTTCAAGGAACACCACCTTGTATTGTCTGGTGGGGTCTTCCCACACATGAGAATAGATGGTGTTGTGGAAGTAGAAAATCTTCAGGTCCTTAAACTGGTTCTTTGCATGGTTGAAGAGCACCTGGACCACGTTGATGTACGGGTCCATGGAGAACCCGCCGTTGTCGATCATGAGGATGACTTTCAGCTTGTCCCTCATGGAACGGTCGAACACGATCTCGATCTCACCCGCATTCTTCATGGTTTCAACGATGGTCTTGTCGATGTTCAGCAAGTCTTTCGGGCCTGTGGGCTGCATGTGCCTGAGCCTTCTCATGGCCTCGGAAATCTGCGAGGGCCCGAGCCTCGTATCCTCGGTGTAGTCCTTGTACCGCCGGTCCAGGGCCACCTTGACGGCGGACTTGTGCTGCGAGACGCCGCCCACCCGCATTCCTCCCGGATGATAGCCGGAGTGGCCCACCGGAGAGGTTCCGCCGGTGCCGATCCAACGGTTTCCCCCGTCATGCCGCTCCGTCTGGTCTTCGAGCCGCTTGCGGAAGTAGTCCTCCAGCTCCTCGGGCGAGAGCCTCTTCAGTGTCTCCTCGTCGATCCCCAGGAAATCCGCCATCATCTTCGGGTCCTTGAGCCATTCCTCCAGCATGGCCTGGATCGCGAGCTCGATCTCGGCGCTGATGTCCTCGCTCAGTTCCGCGCCGGTGAAGTAGTGCGCAAAGACGCGGTCGTAGAGATCGAAATGGCGTTCGGACTTGATCATGACGGCGCGCGAGATGCAGTAAAAATCCTCCAGCGAGGTTATGAGGCCCTGATGAAGCGCGTCCTGGAGGCGCAGGAATCCGGACGGCGAGATCGGAAGCCCCTTTTGTCTGAGAAGGTAGAAGAACTCGATGAACATGGCGGCCTGCCCCTACCGGTACGAGCCTCCGAGCTGTTTCTGGAGAATATGGTAGTCTTCACTCTTCTTGAAGAGCACCCCGAGAAACGGCACATTGTTCCTCGCCAGGTGCTTCGGATCGAAGCTCTTGTCCATCAGCAGGATCCGTATCCAGTTGATGAGCTCCCTGGTGGCTGGCTTCTTCTCGATGCCGCGGATGTTTCTCAGCCGGTAGAAGGCCTCTACGCAGGCATCCGAAATGTTCTTGTCCAGGTCGGGGTAATGAGCGCTCACGATCTTGCGCATCATTTCGGAGTCGGGAAAGGCTATGTGGTGAAACACGCATCTGCCCAGGAACGGGTCGGAGAGGTCTTTCTTCGCATTGGAGGTAATGATGATGATGGGCCGGTTTTTCGCCCGGATGGTCTTGTCGATCTCGATGATATCGAAGGACATTTGGTCGAGTACGTCCAGAAGGTCATCCTGGAAGTCGGTGTCCGCCTTGTCGATCTCGTCGATCAGCAGCACGGTTTTCACGTCCGAGACAAATGCCTGGCCTATCTTGCCCATCTTGATATAGTCTTCGATATTGCTCACGTTACGGCTTGAGTCCCCGAATCTGCTGTCGTTGAGGCGTGTGAGCGTGTCGTACTGGTAGAGGGCATCCACGGCCTTCATGCTGGATTTGACATTGAGGACGATCAGGGGCAATCCGAGATTTTCCGCGATGGCGTGTGCCAGCAGGGTCTTGCCTGTGCCCGGCTCTCCCTTGATGAGCAGGGGCATTTCCAGTGCGATGCTCGCATTGACGATCTTCGAGAGCTCACTGTCGAGAACATAGGTGCCGGTGCCGGTAAAGGTGTATTGTCCCATGACCTCTCTCCTATGGCGGGGAATATTTTTGGTTTTCTTACCATAGAAAATAGGACGATACAACGGCTGGCACAAGAATGGAATAGGAATTCCGGCCGCTGTCTTTTTTGTCTTCCGGCCTTTTTAAGATGTTTTTCGGTCGGTTGACTTCAATGGAATGTTTGAGATAATAATTGAGCTTCATTCTACATGAAAAGGAGTTTTTCTTGGAGAGTAACGACGATAACCAAGATAGCATCAGTTATCTGAAGCGGTTGTGGGCCCTGCTGACAGGAGAGAAATCCTCGCGGGATACCAAGGAAGAGATAGAAAAGATCCTCGACGAGGTGGAAGAAAAGGGAATCATCGACGAAGACCAGGGCGACATGATCCACAACATTATCGTCCTGAAAGATACCATGGTCCATGAGATCATGGTGCCCAAGATCGACATGGTGGCCCTCGAGGCGTCTTCATCGCTCGACGACCTCATCGAGGTCTTTTCACGGGAAGGCTGCTCGAGGATTCCCATTTATGAAGAAAACCTCGACAACATCATCGGAGTGGTTCACGCAAAAGATGTCCTGAAATACTGGAATTTGAAGGACAGGCCCAAGGATGTCCGCGCACTGATGCATCCCCCGTATTTCGTTCCCGAGGGTAAGAAACTCATCGATCTTCTCAAGGAGTTCAGGGAAAAACGGCCGAAGATGGCCATCGTGATCGATGAATACGGGAATGTGGACGGGCTCCTCACCATCGGGGATGTCGTGGAAGAGATCATCGGTGATATTGTGGGCGAGGACGATGCGGCCGGTGAGGAGGAGATTGTCGAGGAGGGAGAGGGCGTGTACGCCGTAGACCCCAGGCTCTCCATCGACGAGTTTTCCGAGGAGTTCGGGGTGGAGATCCCCGAGGGCAATTACGACACCATCGGCGGGTTCATCACCTGCCGGATGGAGCGGATACCCGAATCCGGAGAAACCATGGAATACGAAGGGTTTCTTTTTGAGATCGCCGATGCGGACAAGAAGAGGATATCAAAGCTCATCGTCCGCCCACCGGCAAGGAAGGAATCTTGAACAGATTGTTCCTCGCGTTGACCGCGGGAGTGCTCTGCGCCTTATCGTTTCCGTCATACAACCTCTGGCCCCTGGCATGGATATGGGCTGTCCCCCTGCTGTATCTGATAGAGGAAGCGCGCCCTGCCGAGAGAGTTTTCCACGGGATGGCGGCAGGCTTCGTCGCCTGGGCGGGCATTCTCTACTGGATCGCCTATGTGATGGAGACCTACGGGGGCATGAGCCTGCTTCCGGCCGCGTTTCTGCTCTTTCTTCTCCTGCTGTATCTCTCGCTCTACTTCGGGGTGTTCGTCTGGCTTTCCGCCGGGCTCATCCGATCCCGGTGGGCATTCGTCACCGTGCCCGGGCTGTGGGTCATGCTGGAGCTCATCCGGTCATACGTGCCGTTCTCGGGGTTTCCCTGGACCCTCATGGGATACACCCAGTTTCCCTTCAAGCCGTTCATCCAGATCGCGGAAGTCGGAGGAGTGTATCTCATAAGCGGACTTGTGCTCATGGGCAATGTAGCCCTGTACCAGACTCTCAGGAGAAGGCAGTACACGCCCCTTGCGATCGGCGCGCTTGTGATTGCGGCATGCACCGTCTGGGGGGCCTGGAGGATGGAGCACCTGCCCGTCCAAGGGGAGCCCTTGAAGGCGGCGGTCGTCCAGGCCAACGTGCCTCAGGATGAGAAATGGCTTCGCGAAAAGATCGCCCCCACCATCGAAACCTATGAGCGCCTGACCCTGTCTGC
>ERZ795058.2785-NODE-2785-length-19681-cov-5.276776_pt1 | contig 19681 bp, 4 predicted proteins | sample MGYA00375142_ERZ795058 | MGnify/ENA primary metagenome ERZ795058 (study PRJEB30187, sample SAMN05720210) | activated sludge metagenome | isolation source: anaerobic digester from wastewater treatment plant | place: Japan | collected 2015-04-20 ... | reverse complement strand
TCTTCGCGCCGCCCTCGGCCCTGGCTTCCTGCACGCTCCTGATCAGCGCGAACGCGAAGGACACGTTCGCCGCGGCAAGGCCCGCCGAGGCGTTCGCCGCGACGGCGTACGCGTGCGCCTCGCCCTTCGCGCCGACCTCGAGGAGGCCCGCAGCGTCGAGGTTATAGACGCCCGAGCCTGCCGCTCCGCGCGCGCCCCTGACCTCGGCGATGTTCGAGGCCCCGTTGAGCGCGATGGCGAAGTTGAGCGCCGCGGCGACGATCCCGGCCGCGCCCGTGACGATCGCCACAGTCGCCTCGGAAGAATTGACGCCCGCCGCGCCGCCCGCCGCAACCGTGATGTTGTTGCCGCGCACGGCCGCGTCCGTAACGTCGATGAAGGTATGGTTTTCGCTCTTGATGTATGCGAGTGCGACCGTCGCGCCCACCGCGACCGCGCCGCCGACGATGGAGGTCGTGACGACCGTGGTGTCGCCCGCAAGGCGGCCGCTGAGCGCGATGTCGCCCGCGGCTTCTACGCTCGCGCCGTTGAGGGCGGTGACGTTCTTCATGCTGTTGAAGCCAAGCGCCACAGTGCCGTTGACCGCCACGGCGCCTCCCGCGATGCCGAGGCCCATTACGTCGGTGCTGCCCGTAACGCTGCTCTCGAGCGCGACGCTCCCGGCCCTGACTTTTCCGCCCGCGAGGGACGATGCGGGCATAACATCCGCCGCCGGGGTGACGCCGATGTAGGTATACGCTTCGACGCTGTTGATGGCGATGGCCGCGGTCGCGCCCACCGCGACGGCGCCGCCCGCGATGCTGAGGATCATGGCGGTGCAGTTGGAGCCAAACTCCGTTTCAACGCGCACGCCGCCCGCGATGTCTATGCTCACGCCCCTGCCTATGTAGGTATCGACCCTGGTGCGGCTGATGGCGAGCGCCACGCCCGCGTTGACCGCCACGGCGCCGCCCGCGATGCCCGCGGCAGCCGCTACGGCGTTCGTGACGCCGCTCGTCGAGACGAAAACCTCGCCCGAGACACCTCCGAGCTTCGCGTTGCCGCCGACGCCCGTTTCGACCGTGCCGCCGAAGTACGCGACGCCCGCCGAAACGTTGACCGCCACCGCGCCGCCGGATATGCCCAACGTCGCCGTGAGCACTTCGCCGAAGTCCATCTTCCCTTCGACGCGGACGTTGTCGGCGCGGATTACGTCGCCCAGGAGCTTGGCCTCGACGTTGGAGAACACCATGAGCACCGCCGCGCTCACGCCCACGCCCACGAAGCCGCCCGCGCCCGTTACGCAGAGGAGCCGTATCGTGGAGGCGGAGCCGTCGTTGCCGGTTTTTTCCTTCGCAAGCGCGTTGGAATCTCCGGTCGAGACCGCGTTGGGGGAGCCGTCCGCGCCGCGGCTCTTGGATTCGAGCTGTTCAAGCGCCTTTGCCGTCGAACCGGAGGCGGCGGCGATGTTGACGTCGCCCTCGGCGGAGAGGATCGCATCGTCCGCGACGAGGGCTGCGACGTTGCTCATGAGCATCGCGACCGAGAGGCCCACGCCTACGCCCGCGATGCCGCCTATGGCGACGGTGCCGGAAATCATGTTGGCGTTGACGGTGTCGCTTGCGCGCACGTCGATGTCGCCCAGCGTCGCGGTGAGCTTCGATCCGCCGTTGACGACGGCGGAGGTGGTGTCCGCAAGCCCCGTGATCCTGCCGCCCTCGTAGGCCGTGCCGTCGGCGGTGTCGTCGTAGGCCGCGTCGTTCATGCCGCTGTCGCTGCCCTCGCTCCGCGTGGCCTTGTCGAGCTTGTAATATTCATAGGAGGATGAGCCGTCCTCGTTCTCCACGAGCCTGCGCGCGTACACGTCGCCGCTTATAGAGGGGACCGCGTCCTCGTTGAGGAGCTTGTATTTCGGCTTGCCGTCCGCGTCCGCGCCGTCCTCTACGTAGAAGTCGGCCTTGGTGAAGACGTTGCGGCCCTCGCCGTCCTTTGAAAGCGCGTAGCGCTTGACGAGCTCGCCCTCGCTGCGCTCGGGGCGGTAGTATTGGCCGTCCGCGCCGAGCAAAACGCCGGGGGCTCCCGTATCCTCGCCGGAAGCGAGGCGCACATAGTATTGCTTCGAGGTATCCTGGCCGTAGGAGTTATAATCCTCGGCGCCCACGCGCTGATCGTCGCCCGCGAGCGCGACGCCGAGATCGTCCTCGGGTTTGCGCCCGGATATCGCCTTGCTGTTGCCTGCGGCGAACGCGCCGTCCGTCTGCGCCTGCGGATCGAGGGAAGTATCGTTGGCGTAGATGCCGTCGTGCGCGTCCTTGCTGATCTTTCCGCCCGCGACGACGACGGACAGGCTCACGCCCACGCCCGCGACTCCGGAGCCCGCCACCGTCGCAACGATTGTGAGTATGTCGCGGTTGGAGGAGGCTTCCACCGTGATCGCGCTCGCGCGGATGCTGTTGTTCAGGCCGATTTCCGCCGTAACCGTGTTGAAGGAAAGGCTCACGAGCACCGTGACGCCCACCGCCGCGGTCCCCGCGACCGCCACGGTCACGACCGCCGCGACGAGCGTATACGCGTCCGTCGCCCGGACAGCCAGCGCGCCGCCGGAAGCGATGGTCACACCGTCCCCGGTGAGCGCCTGTGTGACGACTTTGGTGAAGACGATGTCGATTGTGCCACCCACGCCCGCGACGCCGCCGCCGCTGACGCCCGCGGCGTCAGCCGTGACGAATTCCTTGGAATCCGCAAGCACGTTGAGCGCGCCGGAAGCCGTGAGGCTGCTTCCCGAGACGATTTGCGCGACGGTTTCATTATAGAAGTAGGTGACGACCGCGACCGCCGTGACGCCCGCCGTGCCGCCGAAGCCGAGGCCCGCGGCCACGTTGTAAAGCGCGCTGTCGCTCGAAGCCTTGACGTTGACGTCCTTGCCGGCAACCGCCGTGCCGCCGAGCGCCGCGTTGACTTTATTCTCAAAGACGAGCGCGTTGACGCCGCCCGCGACGCCCGCCGTGCCGCCCGCGCCGAAGGCGAGCGCGAGGAGCCAGAGATCGTCCTTCGCGTTCGCCGTGACGTTGATGCCGCCGCTCGCGCGGAGCATCCGCGCGCCGGAAGCGTCCGCCGTGACGGTCTTGTTGAACACGAGCACAACGACCGTCGCCCCGACGCCCGCCGTGCCGCCCGCGGCGAGCGCGCCCGCGCAGTTGGCGATGCTCGATTCGTCATCCGCTTCGAGTGTGATTTCGCCCTCGCCGCCCGTTGCGACGGGCGCGTCGGGCGCGGTCTCGTTTTCGCGGTAACCCGCGTAGAGGCTGCTGCCCGCGCCTACCGAGGCCGTAACGCTGTTCTTCGCGACGAGCGTGTTGACGACGCCCGCGACGCCCGCCGTGCCCGCGGCGCCCGCGGAAACGGCGACGAGTATGAGCATTTCGTTCCCGGTCGCGCTGATGAGGATGCCGCGCCGCCTGTCGGAACGGTTTGGCGTCGCGACGCCCGCGCCCGCGGCGCCCGCGTACATGACGACGTTCTTCCCGACGCGCGCCTCGATCGCGCTGCCGTATACCGCGGTGGAGAGCGTCGCCCCCACGCCCGCGCTTCCGCCGCCCGCGGCGAGGCCGCCCGCGACGTCTATGGTCTTGCTCGAAAGGTCCGCCGCGACGGCGATGCTGCCCCCCGCGTTGAGCTTTGAGCCGTCGCCTACCTTCGCGCTGATGTCCGTGTTGCTGACGACGACGGGTATGGCGCCTGCGATGGCGTTGCCTGAGCCCGCCGCGCCGAGCGCCATGTTGACGAGCACGGTGAAATCCTCGCCCGTGGCGAACACCGTGATGTCTTTGCCCGCACGCAATGTGACGCGGCCGATCTCCACTGCGGATTCGTGCTCGAACACGTTGACGCTGATGGTCGCGCCGACCGCGACGGTGCCGCTGCCGGAGCCCGTCGCCGCGAGGCCGATCACGATCATCCAGCTCACGGCGGAGCTTGCGATGCGGATGCCGCCGAGGTCCGCGGCGACGCCGGCGCCGTCCGCGAGCTCGACCCTGGCTTTAAAGAGCGCGACGAGCACGCTGAGCACGCCCGCGACCGTAATGCCCTGCGGCGCGCCGGATGCGCTGGCAAGCGCGCTGACGAGCTTGTTGGAAACCGACGAGACGATGTTCACGTCGCCCGTATCCGCGGTAATGGCGGCGTTCCCGCCGATCCGCGTGAGGGCGCTGCCCTCGTCGACGATGACGGCGACCGTGCCGCCCACGGCGACCTTGCTGTTGCCCGCCGAAACCGAGAGGGAGATGAGCATCATGTCCATCGCGAGCGAGGAGCCGATGTCGATGCTCGCGGCTTTGATCGCGGCGCCCGCCGCGATTTCGGATACGGCCGTGTTCTTGGCCGCGATGGCGTTCACGGAGCCGCCCACGCTCGCCGTGCTCTCGGAACCCGTGCTGATGGAGGCTGCGGCCGTAAAGAGCTGTATGTTCGCCTTGCCCGAAGCGCTCTGCCTGAACGCGCCGCCCGCCGTAACGCGGGAGTTCGCGCCCGTGCGCGCCTCGACGGAATCTTCGTTATAGAGGAAGCCCACCGTCGCGCCGACGCCGACCTTCGCGGGGGATGCCGAGAGGGAACCTGCGATGATGCGCACCGTCGCGTCGCTCGCGGCCTCGATCTCCACGTTCCCGTCGCAATGGATTTGGACGTTGCCCCCGATGAGCGCGCGGACGGCGTTGTAGAAGAAGATCATCGCAAGCGATCCCGCGACGGAAACCTTGGCGTCCGAACCCGCGCCCGTCGTGATGCTGCCCGCGATCGCCTCGACGTAATAGTTGCACGAGGAGAGGAAGTTCAGCAGGTCGATCGCGCCTATGAGTTTTTCCGCCGTGATGTTGACCTCGACCTTGTAGGAATCGCTCTTCTTGCCCGTGGCCGGATCGGTCTCGCGGTGGATGTCGATGAGGCCGGTCTTGGCCTGCTCGCGCTCGGCGGCGGTCAGCTCGCTCGTGTCGGTCAGGAGCCGGTCGAGGCCCGCCGCGCTGTGATAATCGGAGGAGTCGAGCCTCTGCTTCTCGGCGACGAGCTTCAGGCTCTTCACATACAGCTCGCAGGAGTCGCCTATGCTCGCGTTCACGGAATTGTGTGCGTAGATGAGCGCGAAGCTCGCGCCCACGCCCACGGCGGCGCCCTTTGAAATCGATACGCCGCCCGCGCGCAGCGCGAGCTTGGTCTTGTCCGTTGCGCTGACGAGCAGATCCCCGCCGTTGTAAATATGCGCGTTCCCGCCTATGGAGGCGGAGGTCACCGAGCGGGATACGATCACCGCGAGCGCGCCGCCTATGCTCACCTTGCCGCCGCTGCCGCTTACCGCGCCCGCGAGCGCCTGCGCGCCGAGGTAGCCGCGGTAATCCCCGTCGGTGTTGGCCGAGAGGGAGGCCGTGACGCCGATGCCGCCGTTCCCGCCCGCGCCTGCGATGGTGACGATGGAGTCGTCGGCAACGCCCGCCCGGGCTTCGTTGCGGTTGACGCTGACGGCGACCGCCGCCGCGATTGCGTTGCTGCTCTGGGCAAGGCTCATCGCCGCTCCGGAGGCGACGGTCCTGAAGTTACCGGAATTATCCGCCGCGAGGCTGACCTCGGAGGCGGTAAGGCTGCCCGCGAGGAGCGCCTCTATGCCGTGGACCGTGATGTTGACGGCGACCGCCGCCGCGACCTGCACGCTCTGCTTGTTGGTGCCGTTGGGCGTTGTGCCGATGCCCGAGGCGTTCGGCGCGCCTGTGTTGGTGTTGACGGTCGGGTCGGTATTGTCGTTGGCATGGCTCGTGCCTGTACCTGTGGCGGTATCGGTCTTGGCTTGATCCTCCGTGCTCGCGTTCTGGGAGCGCAGCGCGTTGGCGGAAAGCGGCAGGCTGTTGTTGGCATTGGGCTGCGCGCCGTCCTGCTCGTTGTTGGCGTTGTTGTTGAGGTTGTTGTTGATCTTGCCCGCGGTGCCGTTGTTTGCGTTATCGCCGGAGCCCGTATCGCTGAAATACTTGCCCTGGCTCATATCGTTGGCGAATTTCTCCGTTTGCTCCTGACCCTTGGCGAACTTGTCGGTATAGCGCTGCAGATCGGCGCCCATGGCCGTGGCGAGCGCGTGGCTGTCGTCCATGCTGAGCGATTTCGCCTCGAGTATGGCCTTCCCGAGCACCGTGCCCGTGCCGAGGAAGCGGACCGCCACGTCGGAGGTCGCGATGTTGACGGCGACCGCCGCGCCCACGGCCGTTTCCTTGCCCACCGCGAAGCTGCTCGCCTTGACGATGGTCGTGGCGACCTCGCTCGCGTGCATGTGGAAGCCTGCCGTGACCGCGGGGGAAGCGATGTTCCCCTCGGCGTCCTTTTGGGCCTCGAGGACGGTGATGAGGTTGCCGCCGTCGGCGGTGACGGAAGCGCCGGGCCTCACGGTGGCGGCAATGGTGGCGTTCGTTATGGAAACCGCGACGGACGCGTCGAGCGCGATGTCTTTTGCTTCGCCGTCGGAGCTCTTGGCCAGCGGGTCGCTGCCCGCGACGCCGGAGGTCGTCGTCTTCCTCTCGCCTATGGCGGCAAGCTCCAGCGCGCCCGCGACGACGACGCGGTTTTCGCCGACATACGCTTCGATGGAAAGATTGCTGACGGTGAGCGCGAACGCCGCGCCGACGCCCACGCTCTTGCCGCTCGCGTTGGCGTTCTCCTTTTTGGGGGCGGCCGGGTCCGCCGGCTTGAACGTGGCGCTCACGACCGCGTTCGCGTTGGGCATGAGGAAGATATACGTCGCCGCGTTGGCGGAAAGCTCCCGGCTCACGATCTTTTTGGTCTGCCCTTTATAGGCGTAGGTGAGCGTGTCGAGCACATAGCCCTCGCTCGGCGTTACGGTGACGTATACCTTCTCGCCCTCCTTCGCCGCGGCGGAGGCTCCGGGCGTGGAGTTCGTGTCGCTGTGAAGCTTGAGCGTGCCGTTGGCGCCGGCGGCGGCGGTCGCGGTGTACGGATCGGACGGCGCTTTCTTGAAGGTGACGTTGATGGTGATTTCGAGCTCCCCGCCCGCGTTCTTCGATACGAGGCCGCCCATCGAGAACTTGTATTCCCGGTTGGCTGTGGCGGCCCATACGGTCGGGGCGGTGCCCGCGCCTTTGCTGATGGTGGCTGTGATCTCGTCCACCACGTAGCCCGCGTCGCAGGTGACCTCGACGGTGCACTGGCCGTCGTCCTTATTCTGATAGCCGTAAGCCGTCGCGGTGCCGCCCGCGTTGGTCACGACCTTTAATTTGCCGTTGGTGCTGGTTCCGCCCGCGGTGGGGTCCCCGCTCCCGCCGCCCGAGCCCGTGTCGGAGCCGCCCGGAGCGCCGCCCTGCGCCGCGGTGTCGTCCGTGCCGCCCGCGCCCGCGCCGAGATTGGGGTCGGCCTTGCCGTCCCCGCCGACCGCGCCGGAGGCTACGGTGTATTCGTTCTGGAGGGCATACGCCTTGATGAGCGCGGTCTTGACGACGGTGATCGAGGCGCCCTCGGCTGAGAGCGAAGCATCATAGTCCGCGACATACGCCTTCGTGCTGCCCGTAATAATGGAGATCGCCGCGCTGCCCGCGACGCCGACCTTGCTCGCGCCCGCGCCCGCGACCGCCTCCGTACGGAATGTGTTGGTCGGGCGGGTGTCCTTCTCGGCCTTAACGTCCATGTAATAGGTCAGCGTATCGAGCGCCGCGGTCGTCAGCGCCACGCCCGCGGTGGAGAGCGCGGACTTGAGACTCGTCATCAGATGGTCCGCAAGGTTGCTCTTGAGGTAGTTGGTAAGCGCGGTAACGTCTATGAGGTCGCCGCCGAAGCTTTCCACAAGATGGTCCGCGAGCGCGACGAGGAACTTCGTACCCTCGGCTTTCGCGGCCGCGGAAAGGCTCGAGAAGTCGATCTTCTCCTTGAGCGTCTCGATGATCTTATTCTTGATGGATTGCTTGTTCTGATCCTGCTCGGCCGCCGTCGCGTCCGCGCCGTCCTTGTGCTGATCGCCGCCCTGCTTGGCCATCTGGGTGAATATGCCCGTGACGAGCGTTATGAGGTCCGCGATGGCGATCGTGCGCAGCCGGATGAGCGCCTGCTCGGTCGCCTCGTCCCCCGCGGCGATGTTGAGTATGCTGTCCTTGATGGATTTGAGTTTGTCGGCGATGTCCGCGCTCAGAAGCTTCTCGAGGCCCGTGCCCGCGAGAAGCGCGCCGAGACCCTTGCCGAGCACCGCGCTCAGGATGGCGTCGATGACGCCCGCGAGCGTGTATTTCCCGTCCACGCCGTCCTTGCCGAAATACTGGGAGAGGCCGAGTTCGCTTTCAAGATCGGCGAGGAAACCCGCGATGGCGTTTTTGACGAGCGTGACGAGTATGTTCGCGTCCTGGGCGGCCGTGGCGGGCGTGATCTTGACGGCGGCGACCTTCTCCTCCATGAGCGCCGTAAGATCGAGATAATCGCAGTTAACCAGGCAGTTGCCGATGTACGCGATGTTGTTGTAGGAAACGATGTTGATCGCAACCGCGACGCCCACGCCGACCTCGCTCTTCGTGGCGGAGGCGTTGGCGCTGATCTGCGCGCCCACGAGGCTGTATCCCTGTATGCTCAGGACGCCGTTTCGCTTTGTGACGGCGCCGGAAGCATCCGTCTCGTCCGTGCCGTGCACATCGACGGAGATGCCCTCGTCGAGATAGGCGCGGCAGTCGTTGCGCATGATGTTGAGCACGAAGCCCGCGGCGACGCTGACGCTGCCCTCGCTCGTTTCGCCCTTTTGCCTGTTTGCGCCCTGCTTGCCGACGGAATCGGCGCTGACGCCTTTGGCGCCCGTGAGGTTGGCGAGCTTGCCGCCGGACTTCAGGGCTTTATCCGCTTGCCCGTCGGATGACCCGTCGCCGGAGGAGTCGCCGGACGACGAGCCTGCGGACGATCCGCCCGAGGAACCGCCCGAACCCGCGGTCGAGGAGCCGCCCGAGGGGGGCGCGCCGTTCGCGCCCGCGCGCGAGGTGGACTTGAGGTTGTTGCGGCTTCTGGCGATGACGCTGAGGTTGCCGTTTCTCACGCGCATGCTGCGCGAGAGCCGCGCGACGGCGGCGTCGTTGACGACGCTTATGGCGAACGCGCCGCCCACGTCCACGGAGGAACCCGCGGCCGCGGCGTTGGCCGCGATCTCGCGGTTTATGCTGCTCGTCGCCCTGACGGCAACGTCCGAATTGACGGTGAAGGCGGAGGCTGCGCCCGCGGGCGTTTTGCCGAAATACGCCTGCACGTCCGCGCCGGAGATCAGCAGCGCCAGGGCGGGCGTGACGCTCGTGCCGCCCGCGGAGCCCGCCTTGGCGAGCATGGTTTCCGAAAGGTCGTGCTCGGCTGCGATGGAAACGCTCTCCATGTCGGGAGAACCCGCGGCCTGCGCGATGGCGGAGCCGTCCTCGACGGCGGCGTAAACCTCGACGCCGTGCACGCCCACCGCGATGCCCGCGCCGATCCCCACGCTCGAGGAGGTTCCTTTATTATTGGAAGCGTCGGCCACGGTCGCGAAGCGCTCGAAGGATGCGGCGTTCACGCCGATCGTGCCGCCGCCCGTGAGGCTGACGTTCGCGCTGTTGTAGAGCAGCGCGTGCGTTTTGGCGGAGGAGACGTTGATGCCGATCGCGCCGCCGATGCCGACGCTGCCCTCGGCGACGCCCGCCTTGGCGGTGACGCTCGAAACGATCCTTTCGTCCTTGCTGCCGCTTACGGCGGCGATGTTCACTCCGGAGGCCGTGACGTCGGCGTTCTCGATATACGCCTCGTTCCTGTGCAGCGTGACGCCTATGGCGACGCCCACGCCGAGGCTGACGGTGTTCGACTGGGTCTTATTTTCCGTCCCCTTCTCAAACTGGAGCCGTATCTTGACGCTGCTCGTCAGGCTGCCCGCGCCTTCGAGTATGGGGAGCTTGTAGGTGAAGGTATATTTCGTGCCGTCGAAGACGAGGTTGTCTATGGTAATGGTGCAGCTTGTGTTCTGCACGCCGTTTTCCGTAATGACCTTGACCGAGCCCGGCACGAGCCTGCTCCCCGCGTTGGGCGTAATGGTCACGGTGATCTGCTCGAGGCTGTCAACCTTGCCCGGAGCGAGTATGGCGCCCGAGGGCGCGGGAGTGCCCGTGCCCGTCGGGGGAAGTATCTCCGTCGTGAGGGTATAGGTCTTGTCCGCGAGCGTTACCTTCACCTTGAAGGTGGCGGTGCCCGGCCCTCCGCCGGCATAACCCTTCGCGCTCTCGGGGATGAGGAAGGTGTTGTCCGCGTTGACCGTCACCTGCACGCCCGCCTCGTGCGTTCCGTCCGCGCCGTAAAAATCGACGGTAACGGAGGTGATCTTCTTGCCCAGGCCGATCGCCTCGTCGCTCAGCGCGACCGATATCCGCTCGTTGGCGTCCGCTTTCGCGGCCGAGATCTTTATATAGGAAGCGAAAGCCGCGGATTCCTCGTCGAGTGCGACGGCGAAATCCTTTCCGCCGAACTCGACGGCCACGACGGCGTCCTCCGCGGGCATCTTGAAGCTGTACGCGCCGTCGACCGCCGCGATCGCGACGCCGTTGACCTTCACGGACTTGACGCCGCAGCCGTCGCCGGGCACGAGCGTCAGCGCAACCGTATCCCCCGCCCTGGCTGTTGCGGCGGAGGCGCTCGCCGTGCCGGAGCCCGTGGAGCTTACGGTGACGGCGTGCGGGTCGCTCTCGAACACTGCGGCGAGCGTCACGGTGCAGTTGGCGTCGAGCACGCCGCCCGACGGATGCTTGATTTCGAAATAATATTTGTTCCCGGCGCCGCTGTCCTTGGCGGGCGTGAGCGTGACGCTGTGGGTGCCCGTGTCGTCGGTATAGGTGAGGGTGCAGCTCAGCGAGCCTTCCTTGTACTTGAACCCGACCGCGGGCGTGAGCGCAAAGGCGACCGTTTTGCCTATGCCGCAATCGTTGTCGGAGAGGATGTCGATGGAGCCGTTGACCGTGGCCTTCACGATGAGGCGGCCTTTCTGCTGGCCGAAGGTGGTGACGGCGTTGGGATCGCGCGGCGCCTCGCCGCTCGCCGTATCCGCCTTGATCTCCTCAGCGGCGGGGGAACCGTCCGCGCCTACGGTGGACTGCGTGACGCCGTATGCAAAAACCCCGACCTGTCCTCCCGCGGCGACGCTGCCCGATGTGTCTATGAACGCGGCGTTGGTGTTCTTCACGATCGCGACCGCGAGCGCGCCGGTGAGCTGGCTGCCGGAAGCGCTGCCTCCGCCCGCGCCGGCGGGCGGCGTCCCCTGCTCGAACGCGCAGGTCACGGTCACGTCGAAATCCGGCATGACGAACGCGTATTCGCCCTTCGCGTTCGGGCGCACGACGACGATGAGCTTTTTGCCCGGGTTGTCCGGATCGTCGTAAGCATAGGTCAGGGAATTCTCGACAAGCCTGTAGCCGGAAGCCGGGTTGACGGTGACGAGCACCTCGCGCTTCGCGTCCACTTTCGAGACGGCGCACAGCAGCGCGCCGCCCGCGGCGGGCTGCGCGAGGGCGAGGTTTTTCGCGGCGGGGTCGGTCGAATCCTTGTCGGCGCGGCCCGCGGCGCCCTGCTCCGCGCCGCCCGTGCCCTCGTCGAACATGTCGGATATGCCGAGGTCTTCCCCATCCCCGTCCTCCTGGCCGAACATGTCCTCGGGTTTGGTGGCGTCGTCGTCCCCGTAAAGCGAGCCCGGGTCCTCGTCGGCGGGCGTGCCGGGGATCTTCTTGAAGGTCACGACTATGCTCACGTTGAAGGCGGGCATTACGAAGCTGCCGTTCACGAGGCCGACGGTCGTGTAGCCGCTCTTGCCGGGCTCGAGATATTTGATATAGGCCTGATCGACCTCGTAATGCTTGGCCGGGGTGATGACGCACTGCACCTTGTCGCCCGCGTTGGCCTTGCTCACCGGGGAGGACACCGTGCCGTTCGTCGTGGACTGAGCGTCTATCGCGTACTGCGCGCCGGTCATGCCGTCCGCCGCGCCCAGAAGCTTGCTCTTGGCGGCGGCGCCCAGCTTGCCAGCGACCGTGCCGAGCAGACCCTTGACCTTTTCGATGATCTTCTCGAGCGTGGTGCCGGGGTTGGATTCCTCCGGCTTGGCGGAGGTGGCGGCGGTGAGCGCCTTGGCGTTGGCGTCGCTCCTCACGTTGACGCCGCCCGCCGCGCTGAGCGCCGCCCCGTCCGAAACGGACGCGCCCGCGTCCTGCAATACGACGCCGATGGCGATGTAGCCGCCGCTGCTGCCCGAGGCCGCGCCGCCGCGGTTCGCCTTTGTGGTGACGTCCGCGCCCGCTTTGGAGGTAACGCTGATGTCCCCGCCCGCCGTAATGCCGCCCTCTACGCGCGTATGCGCGTCGTTGACGAGCACGGTAACCGCGAGCGATATGGGGAGCGCACCCGTGCTCGCCTCGGTCGTGATCTTGACGGTGCTGGCGCTCGAAAGGTTCACGCTGCCGCTCGCGTTGATGCTGCCCGTGCCCTCGAGCGTCACGCTCGCGTCCGCGACGCACACGCTCACGGCGAGGGGCACATAGTACGGGGCGAGCGTCGAGTCGCTCGCCGCGATCGCGATGTTCGTCGCGGCGGCGGCGCTGACGTTCGTGCCGGTTATGGAGCCCGCGATGGTGATGCGCGCGGAGCCCACCTTGACGCAGATGAAGTTGAGCGCGTTGGTGATGCCGTTGATGAGGTCGATGAGCGCGTGCGTCTGCGAGCTCGTCGCCGTAAGGCTCACCGCGCCGGAGGCGTTGAGCCGCGCGCCTTCCATTATATTAATGTAGGCGTTGGTGACGAAATCGAGCAGGCTCCCGTTGACGTCGACCGTTTCGCCCGCGACCTTGCTCGCGACCCCGTCCGGAAGGGGGAGGTCGGTGAGCGTCAGGACAGACTTCTTGTATAAGTCGTCGGAATCGAGCGCGGTTATGATGATGGACGCGGCGTTGACGGCGCCCGCGACGGTCACCTTGCCGGCCTTGACGACGAGCGCGACCCCGGGCAGGTTGATGTCGCCCAGCGTGATGTCGTTGTTGACGCCGTTAAAATCGGTTTCCTTGCAGAAGATGACAAAGTTGGCGAGGAACGCGCCGGACAGCGTGTCGCTGATGCCGGTGACGGTTTCGCCGCTCGCCGCGCCGTAAACATAGTTCGTGAAGGGGTTGAAAACGATCGGCTTGGTCATGGCGGCGTCGGAATAGAGCTTGCCGTCCGCGCCGATGGCGGCGATTGCCGCTTCGGCTTTGTCGAACAGCTCGTCCGTATAGAACTCGACGCCCGAAAAGACGACGCCCATCGTCCTTTCGTTGCAGTCGCGAAGCTCTATGCGCGCGCTGTCGCCGCTGATGCGGGGAACGGACGCGCCGTCTTTGTCCAGATCGTCGTCGTCCAGATAGCCGGTGAGGTTGACCCGGTCGCGGCCTTCGCCGCCGTTGAGCGTGGCGAGGCTCGCGCCCGTCGCCAGGGACGCGTCGAGGTTGATGGTATCGTCCCCCGCGCCGCCGTCGATATCGACCAGGGTGTCCTGCCTGTCGTATACGTTCGCGCCGTCGACGGTTACGGTGTCCGCGCCGCCGCCGCCGCTGATGTCGACTTCGGCGTTCCCCGTCTTGACGGAGGCCGATATGTTGTCGTCCCCCGCGCCGCCGTCTATGCTGACCTTGGTCGTCTCGTCGGCCGCGCCGTGCTTGCCCTCGACATTGACGGTATAGCTGTCGCCCGCGGTCGTGCCGTAAACGGCAAGCTCCGTGTTCTTGGCATTGATGGCCTTGCCGACGGCCATGTAGATGCCCGCGAGCACCACGTCGAGCCCGTCGACGGTGATGTCGCCGTCGACCTTGGTCTTGCCGTTGGCGTTGGTGTATGTGGTCGCGCCCGCCGCATCCACGGCGGCGGCGTCCTTGGCCACGATGTAGAGCTTGAAGCCGGAGGTGTCGATGCCCGGGATTTTTTCCTTCGTGATCGCGACGTCGCCCGTATAAATGCCCTCGGTGAGCTCTATGGTGATGCTGTCCGTGTTGTCCTGTATCTGGGTCAGCGCGTATTCGACGGCTTTCTGCAGCGCGCTCTTTTCGACCTCTTTGGTTGTGGTTTCGCCGTCCGGAGAGGTCGTGGTTTCGCTGACGGGCGCGTTGTTGTAAACCTTCTGCCCGCCTTCGACGACCTGCTCATGGCCATCCTCGACGATGCTCTCCACGGTGGCGTTGCCGGGCGCGGTGCCGCCGGAGGCGTCCACGTCGCCCGCGCCGGGGTCGGAAGGCGCGTCGGGAGAGCCGTCGGCCAAAGCGACCGAAGGCGTCAGCGCCAGGAAAAGAACCACAACGAGCGCGAGCAGCACCTCCAAGAGTAATCTTGCGTTGGCGCCGATGAATCTTTTCATAACGCGATCCTTTCCCCGGTATTCCGTCCGGGTATACCCGCGTGCCTTCCCGCCGCTATTTGCCGAGCGCCTTGGCGAGCTTGTCCCTCAGATCCGCAGCCGAGGCGGTCAATTCCGCGTCCCCGGAGGCGGCGAGGGCCGACTGCATGTCCTCATACGCGTTCTCATAATCCTCAAGGGCGGCGTAGCACACGCCCCTGTTGTAATAGCTGTTCGCGAGGGACTCGCCCCGCGCGATGGACTGCGTAAGCGCGCCGACCGCCTTGTCGTACTCGTTGCGCGCGATGAAGCATACGCCCATGTAATAGTACAGATCCGTCCGCGCGTCGTCGAGCGCGGCGCTGCGGGAGAAATAGTCCGCGGCCTCCCCGTAGGAGCCAAGCGCCAGCTCTATGACGCCCATCCACTGCAAAAGCTCGGCGCTCTCGCCGCCTTCGATCTGAAGCGCCGCCTCGCCCGCCCGCTTCGCCCCGTCGAGATCGCCCTGCATGTAGCGCGCGTACACGAGCGAGGGATAGACGCCGGCCGGGCCGGGATAGCCCTCGGCGAGCGCAAGCTCGAAGCTTTTTGCGGCAAGCGCATAGTCTTCCTCCTGCAGCGCGCACGTGGCGATTATATAGCGCGCTGTGCCGTCCACTCCCGCGGGGTCCGCCGCGAAGAACGCTTCCGCGTCCGCGCGCGCGCCCGCGTAATCCCCGAGGAGGAAGCGCACCCGCGCCCTGTTCGCGCAAGCCGCGGGATCGGGAGCCTCCCCGCCCGCGCCGGTCAAAAGGACTGTGTACGCCGCCTCGGCGGACTCGTAATCGCCCGCGATCTCGTAGAGCGGCGCCTTGATCGCGGCGAGCGCGGCGTCCTCCCCCGCGAGGGATTCATACGACGCGATGTCGCCAAGCGCGCCCTGCGCGTCCCCGAGCTGGGCGCTCATCTGCGCCCGCAGCAGGTACATCGTGGGGTCGGCGTCCGCCTGTCCGACGGAAAGCGCCGTGTCGAGCTCCTCCCGCGCCTGGGCGTATTCGCCCAGCAGCGCGTGGAGGCAGGCGAGTTTGGTCCAAAGCTCCGAAAGAGGCTGTTCTTCATCCTGCCAGAGCCGGATGCATGCGGCGCAATAATCCGCGGCGGAGGAAACATTCCCCCTTGCGATCGAAACCGACATGCGCAGATAATGGTCCGCGTAAGTTACGGGTTCGTCCAAATATGCGTAGAGCACTTCCGTCATGCGGCCGGTGAGCGGCTCGCCGAGGTATTCGGTGGTGTCCGCGAGATAGCCGGCGGCGTTGCGCTCGGCCTCGTTCGCCCCTCTTGCCTTATCGAAAACGACCCGGCTCGCTTCGACGAGTCCGGCGGTGGCCAGGAGCCCCGTCGCGAGGATCGCCGCCAGAATGCGCATCCACAGCCGGCGTTTTTTGACCGGTCTTTCGGCGACGGCATGTTCCATAGCGGCTGATCTCCAGTTTCAGGGCAAGTATTCATGTTCAGGAAGGAAATGGTAGTTTATTATGGCATGAATGATTGTAATTTTCAAGAGCGATATAAAATTTTAATGCGTTTTCCCCGCATCAAACGGCATTTTTCGAATGAAAAAACGACAGTGTACACGGCGCGCATGCTTTAAGTTTAAACGCGCGATGAAATTCGGCGCGCAAGCCCTTGCATCATATATGTTTTTCGCTCAATAATGTGCAATTCTGGTTTCGCCCGTCTTAAAATCCACCTTCCAACCGCCGTATGCATAGTCCTCCGGAATGCGGATGTAGCAGCCGACGGCGCCGCCATGCCTGCGGCGGATGATATCCGATGCATTCTTATTGCCGGCATTGCCTTCCGCTACCATCATACCGTCGTTGTCACGGAAAATAACGATCCCGATATGGTCGCACCAGGCGCCGCCTTCCGGTTTATCTTCTTTTGGAATTATGTTGTTGTAAACAACGATATCCCCGCGTTCTGGGACGAAACCGTCTTTCTCAAAGCGGCAGAATCCATTTTCCATTCCCCATTCGTACCATGCAGCCACGCATGCGAATCGGCCATTCGCCGTTTTCTTTGCGTTGTGCGGCACGCGAATCGGCAGCGCAAGCCCCGCTTCAAGGCAGCAATGGTAAACGAACGCGGCACACCACGCGTTTTTCAATTCGGCAAAGGCGGTTTTCTCCGGAAAATAACGGATTATCTTCATAAAATTCGCATCCGATTTTTCTCCGGCAATTTTCCTTTTTGCAAGCGTTTCGGCTATGTCGCCCACGCGAGACCGATCAAAAAGCGATGCGCCGGTTTTTTCATTCGGCAGGATCGTTATGTCCGGCGGCGGCAATGCAAGCTCTTTCGCCACATGAAACAGCCTTTGGCCGTAAGCCTGTCCGTATATGGCGTCAAACGCTGAATGCTGAAGAATATCGCTGTCCTTTAATAATTCGTCGTACTCGTCATGTACATGGTCTTTGTCCGAATGATGATAAATCGCAGACTTAATTATGATCTGTTCCTCCTGCGAAAAAAGCCCGTTCAAGCCATACTTAAAAGCGACGCGTACCATTTCGGCGCCATTGTGGGCGTGTAGAGCGTGGAAGCCGGTCTTGTAAGCGTACACGTCGTGCAGCAAGCCTATGACTGCTGCCAATTCCAAGTCCAGCCCGCGCTTTGCCGCCAACAGCGCGCAGCATTGTGAAACCCCGTAAGAATGTATATATGCAGCGCGTTTTTCTCCGGAATCCTCAATGCGGTCAAAAATATCGTCCACATATGCTCTGACATCATTCAGCCTGCTTTTCATGCTTCCGCTACCCTCTGTTCCGCAATTAACTGCAAATCGACCGCGTGATACGTCTGATATCATATCACATATAGCCGCATGAAATCATGCAAAACGGACGCCGTTGTCAATACACGGCGTCCGTTTGCTATGCTAATTCTATGTCCTCTATTTGCTGTTCTTCGGGAAACCGCCTAAGCCGCCGTATATTTGAAATTCACCGTTTGCATCTATCGTTCCCCTTATGAACGCTCCGTTTAATTTCGCAATCGCCCCGTATTCGGAGCCGTTATTGCCATTCTCACCGAAAGTAACTTTGAACAGATAAACCTCTGCGCCCTTGATAACGCTTTCTTTTTCAAATGTTGCGGTGAACTTGCGGAAGCCGGAATTGGTGTAAGCTGTGTTTATCTGTTTTTCAGCTTGTTCAAGAGAATCGATCGGCTGCTCGCTAAACTCAGTTTCGGGCATCGGATATATCGCCCGGACAGCGTTCAGCAATTCTGAGAATGCTTTGCCATCGTACTTGTTGAGCTCCGGGAATCGCGAGTGAGATACGATTTTGCCTTCGGCGTCAAGTTCAAACAGCACGTCAAGATCCCCGACCACTTCATACGCGCCCAGGTAAGAATTGAATTTTACGGGGAGCAGGTAAACGCCTCCAACACGGAGCAAGTTGTTCGGCTCATCCATCGTGCAGTCGCCGATCAGCGTTTGGCGAATGAGGATTCTGTTGCCCGTAGAAATCGTGTAGTCATCCCATTGACGGGTTTGTATCATGTCTCCGATTGTTCCCGCATATTCGGCGATGGCGGTTTGCATATTGTCGCCGTCCGGCGCTGTCTTGTGGACATTTGGAACGATGATAAACGCGTCGGAGTAATCTGCAAGGTCTTGGAGCGTTTGAAATACAATGCGGTCCGCCTCAATGGGGCTCCCGGTTTGCTCCTGAAGAACAAAATTATCAGCATCTAGCCCACGCCAATCGTCAGGATCGGCATAACAAGCCTCGCTGTTGATTCCCTCTTCAATTTTGAGCGATGGTTTGCCAATGGCGCTATCCCCGGTGATATCGCCGGGATTGCCCGATTGGTCGCCTGTGAACCGATTCAGCGAGTGGAGTGCGTTGTAGCCGAAGAACACGCCTATGATCACTGCCAGGCACGCCGCTATCGGCACAGCTCGCTTCAGCCACGGTGCGAATGCCGCGGCACGCGCTTTTTTATTGCTTTTTGTCGCATCGGCATCCTCGATATACTTTTCGTCGATGCCGCCGATCGCTTCGTATAATTCTTTGCTGTTCATACGATAATGCCCTCCTGTTCAAGGTGAATTTTCAGGTTCTTTCGCATCCGAAAGAGAATGGACTTTGCTTTGCTTACGGACATTCCGAGGTCAACGGCAATTTCCTCTAATCTATCGGTGTGCCAATATCGGCGCACAAAGAGCCGTCTGCTTACGTCCGACTGTTCGGAGAGAAAGCGGTTTATGGATTCCGCGATGCTTGCCGCTTCGATTTGTCGCTCCACGCTTGAGCCGCCGTCCGAGAGCAATTCATCCAATTCCGACAATACGACATCAAGCTGCCCGCCGCCGCGCTTCTCCGCCCGACGCTTTTCCCAAACGTGCAGAGCCAGATTGCGTGTGATTCTGCCGAGAAAAGCCGACAACTTGTTCGGACGCTCCGGAGGGATAGCCGACCAGGCGCGGGCGTAGGTATCGTTGACGCACTCGTCAGCGTCCTCGTGATTCGCGAGGATGTTCATCGCGATCTTGTGGCAGTACCTTGCGTAAACCGCCGCCGTTTCAACGATCGCCGACTCTGAGCGCTCCCAATACAGGGCTATGATTTGCTCGTCGCTCACGCCGTTCCTCCTTCCGAACCTATTTGAAAGACCTTTCACCTGTATAGACCGGAAAATTCACCTCAGGTTGCGTGGGGAGTTAGAATGGTTTTCAAACGCGCATACCAGCGTGGCTTCATTTCGGATAACCGCCTTTAAGTCGGCCCGAAGGCTGACATACTATTATCTTTTATATCGTAGCGGAATCTTCGTGATTCCTCAACGTGGAAAACGTAGTTTTTGCGCCGCCCCTTCCCTGCTCAACTTACCCTTACGAGAGGACGCGGGGCATTACGACATACTGGGCTAATACTAAAGGTAGCGAACCGCAGGAAGACGCCGGATTAAAGGGCGGTGATAAAAGAACCATATGAAAATGGCGAGGGCAAAGCCCTCACCGTTTTATCGCCGCTGTACCCCACGGTTGGGGAACAAGGCGAACCACACAGTATGCTAATACCCCAACGGCAGCAACCTAATATGGAGAATATGGATGGCGCATTAGGTAAGGCCAGCTAGTCTGCCGTCTTATTGACGAAATCAATCTCATTTCTGATCCCTTTGTGGGCGTCGTTCCACAGGCCCTTTGTCAGGCGGATGCGCAGCAGGCATGTGTTGGGATCTTCGTCGTTATTGGCTTCGTCATACCACGCGGCGAATATTGTGCGCAGCTTTGTCATCATCTGCGCGTTTTTCTCGTCGCACACCCAGCCCAGGTTT
>ERZ795058.2784-NODE-2784-length-19685-cov-13.600611_pt1 | contig 19685 bp, 23 predicted proteins | sample MGYA00375142_ERZ795058 | MGnify/ENA primary metagenome ERZ795058 (study PRJEB30187, sample SAMN05720210) | activated sludge metagenome | isolation source: anaerobic digester from wastewater treatment plant | place: Japan | collected 2015-04-20 ... | reverse complement strand
TCCTGCAGTATGTCATCATCAGCCAGGCCTCGACCATCGCCTACTCCAAGCCGCTTGGGTCGGTCATGCTCGCCGACCTCGCTCAGGTCAACCCCCACTTCATGGGCTCGGTGCCCCGCATCTGGGAAGCGGTCAAGGCCGGCGTTTTTTCCAGCATGAAGAACAAGAGTGCGATGGTGAAGGGGATGTTCTCCTTCTTCGTGAAGGTGGCCACCGCCTATAGTTACAACAAGGACCTCTTCTTCGGCACGGTGGCGACCTTCAAGAAGCGAAACCGGGTCATCGATGTCGTTCGTTCGACCATCCCGATGATCCTCCTCCATCCCCTCTACAAGCTCGGCGATCATCTGGTCTTCTCCAAGGTCAAGGCCAAGCTCGGCGACTCCTTCATCGCCGGGGTGAGCGGCGGCGGCTCGATGTCGGAGGGCGTCGACCTCTTCTTCGCCTCCATCGGCATCACGCTCCTCGATGGCTACGGACTCACCGAGTCCGCCCCGGTCATCGGGGTGCGCCCGATCATCGGCGGGGTGAAGCGCACCATGGTCGTGCTCGAGGGCACCGAGGCGCGCATCGTCGACGAGGAGGGCCGGGACGTCCAGCCGGGGGAGAAGGGGCTCCTGCTCGTTCGAGGCCCCCAGGTGATGAAGGGATACTACAACCGCCCGGACCTCACAGAGAAGGTCCTCACCCGTGATGGGTGGCTCGATACCGGGGACCTCGCCATGTGGACACACCGGGGAGAGTTCGCCATCGTGGGGCGGGCCAAGGACACCATCGTCCTCTCCGGCGGCGAGAACCTAGAGCCGGTTCCCATCGAGGCCAAGCTCTGTGAGAGTGAGTACATCGAGAGCGCCGTCGTCCTCGGTCAGGACAAGCGCTACCTTGGTGCCCTGATCGTCCTCAACAAGGCGCGCATCGAGGAGTACCTCACCGAGAAGGGCATTCCCTACCGCGTGGACCGACTTGCCCAGATGAGCGAGGTGAAGAGCCTCATCGAGCATACCATAGCACAGATCATCAGCAGCAAGCAGGGCTTCAAGAGTCATGAGCACATCGTGCGCTTCACCCTGCTCGGTGCGAGCTTTGAGATGGGGCGCGAGCTCTCGGCGAAACAGGAACTCAAGCGTTTTGAGATTAATCGGCTCTACGAAGAAGAGATCGCCGCTCTCTTTGTGAGCTAGCGTTCCTTGCCTTTTTGGCCACGGTTGTATACGATTGTCCTTGTGATACAGATCATTGGGACCAAGAAGGATCGAGAGACTGCCAAAGCGATTCGCTTCTGCAAGGAGCGTTCGATCGCCTGTCAGTTCGTCGACCTCTCCCAGCGCTCGCTCAGCGCTGGTGAGTGGGATTCCATCTTCGCCCACCATGACCCGGCCTCGCTCGTCGACCACGACGGCGCTTTGTATAGGAGGGGAGGGTTCGAGCACCGCATCTTCGATCCAAAAGAGGAGCTGATCGAGAATCCACTCCTCTTGCGCCTTCCCATCCTCCGCAGTCGGGGGCGGGTCCATGTCGGCTGTGATGAAGCGGTCCTCGCTCTCTGGGGAGGCCTTTGATGCGTACTTGGGCGGTCCTCGGCTCCGGCTCAAGTGGAAACAGCTATCTCTTCAGTGATGGATCGTCCGCCATCCTCATCGACCAAGGCTACAGCGTCGCCTCTCTGAAGCGACGCCTCGCACACTTTTCAACGACGGTCGAAGCGGTCGAGGCCGTCTTCGTCACCCACCTCCACCCCGATCATGTGCGGGGGGTGGGGACATTGGCACGGATGCACCACGTCCCCGTCTGGATGCACACCAAGGCGGTGGAGGCACAGCGCCAGGTGGTCAGCAACCTGAACATCCCGGCAGGGCTTTTGCATACCGTCGATCCGTTTGAAGTCATCGAGGTTGGTCCCTTCTCGGTCTTCTGCTTTGAGACGAGCCACGATAGCGCAGGCTCGGTGGGGTGGGTCGTCGCCCATGAGGGGAGGCAGTACATGGTGCTGACCGATGCCGGGGTGACCGATGAGGTGCAGCGATCGCTCGCCCGGGAGGCCGAGGTGCTCTTCTTGGAGGCGAACTACGACCGGGAGATGCTGAAGAACGGTCCGTACCCGCCTCCCCTGAAGGCGCGCATCGCCTCGAAGGGCGGACACCTTTCCAATGATGAAGCCCTCACCTTCCTCGCCGAGAGTGGGTTTTCCGGCAGTCATGTCTACTTTATACACATCAGTGATACCAACAACAGCGTACCCCTCCTCGAGGCGGCGGCCCGGATATCGAGTCCGGTCCCGTTCACCGTCTGTGCCAAGGGTGCGTGCTATGGGGTGGTGGGGAGCTAGCTATGGGAAAGAAGCAGAAACCGAAGGTCAAGCCGTGGACGAAGAAGCGCATCAGGCGCTTGCAGCGCAATGACGGCCTGACCATGAAGCTGGTCACCGAATACACCATGGAGTCGGTGGTGGAGAGTACCGCCAGCCGCCACCCCAAGAGAGTCGCGCTCCGCCTCTTTCGTGATGAGGAGAGCGCCATCACCTTTGGTGCGCTCAAGCATGCAAAGGACGCCATCGGCCTCTCCCTCATTGAGCAAGGCTTTGAGAAGGGGGATAAGATCGCCCTCTTGGGAGAGAGCTGTCCCACCTGGTTGACGGTGTACTTCGGCATCACTTCGGTCGGATGCATCGCCGTGCCGATCCTCCCTGACTTCTCCGCCAAGGAGGTGGACCAGATCCTCACCCACAGCGGCGCCAAGGCGGTGGTGGTCAACATCAAGCACTTTGAGAAGGTGAGGCCGTTCGTGGAGAAGCATCCCGATGGGCTCATCCGGATGGAGGACCTCTTCCATATCCCCCAGCCCATCAGCGCCCAGCTGGAGGGGAAGGAGCAGTTCGCCTGGGCGCCGGGACGCGACATCAGCCGGCGCAAGATCTCCGAGAAGGCGGCTGCGTTGCGGAAGGGGCGCCTTGCCAAAGAAGATGACATCGCCTCGATCATCTACACCAGCGGCACCACCGGCTCGAGCAAGGCGGTGATGCTCACCCACAAGAACCTGGTGTGGAACGCCGACATCTCCTCGGACGTCTACATCAAGCTCAAACCCGGCAACCGGGTGCTCTCGATCCTGCCCATCAGCCATGTCTATGAGTTCAGCGTCGGCCAGATCCTCGAGCTGCTCTGCGGCTGCGAGATCGTCTACCTCGGCAAGACGCCGGCGCCGTCGGTCCTCCTGCCCGCCTTGAAGGAGGTGCGGCCCCAGGTGGTGATGACCGTCCCGCTGCTGATCGAGAAGGTCTACCGCTCCTCGGTGCTCCCGGCATTGCAGGCGAACAAGAAGTTGGCCAAGTGGCTGCGCTTCGCCCCGACCCGGCGTATCGTCGCCCGGGTGATCGGGCGCAAGCTCAAGGTGACCTTCGGCGGCAAGCTCCGCTTCTTCGGCATCGGTGGGGCACCGCTGGACGGAGAGGTGGAGCGCTTCCTCGCCGACGCCTCCTTCCCGTACTCCATCGGCTACGGGCTGACCGAGACCAGCCCCCTGATCGCCGGCGGCTTGCCGAACAAGCACCATGTGGGGACCATCGGCAAGCTGGTGGAGCACCTCGATGTGAAGATCGAGAACCCCGACGTGAAGACCGGGGTGGGGGAGATCCTGGTCAAGGGACCCTCCGTCATGGTCGGGTACTACAAGAACGATGCGCTGAACGCGGAGGCGTTCACCGAGGACGGCTACTTCAGGACCGGCGACCTCGGTCATCTGGACAAGAGGAAGCGGCTCTCCATCAAGGGACGGACCAAGACGATGATCCTCGGAAGCGGTGGGGAGAACATCTACCCCGAGCTCATCGAGGCGGTGATCAACACCCAGGAGTACGTCACCGAGAGCTTGGTCATCCCCGAACAGGGAGGCTTGGCGGCCCTCATCAAGATCGATCTGGAATCCTTTGCCCAGAAGATGGCCCTCGACGTCAACGAGGCCAAGGTGGAGGCACTCAAGTACGTGACCAAGATCCGAGACGACGTGAACAAGGAGCTGGCGGCCTTCAGCCGGATCCGCACCGCCGAGCTCCAGGAAGAACCGTTCGACCGCACCCCGACGCAGAAGATCAAGCGCTTCCTCTATTCGCGGCTCAAGGATGACTCCGATCACCCTTGAGCAGGGCATCGGCTCTGTGGTATACCTGAGTGAGGTGAGATCATGGCAAATGTAGACATCAGGATCAGGGCGGTCGACAGCCTGTTGACCCCCGACGAGCTCAATGAGCGCTTGCCCGTCGATGATGCGACGGCGCGCTTCATCACCGACTCCCGCTCGACCATCGAGGACATCATCAAGGGGCGCGACGGACGGCTGCTCGCCATCGTCGGTCCGTGCTCCCTGCATGACCCGGTGGCGGCCGTCGAGTACGCCACACGGCTGAAGGCGCTCAGCGACCAGATTTCTGATGTCATGTATGTGGTGATGCGCACCTACTTCGAGAAGCCGAGGACCGTCGGCGGCTGGAAGGGCTTGATCCTCGACCCGCGCATGGATGGCAGCTACGACATCGAGAGCGGCATCATCATCGCCCGCACCCTCCTCTTGGACATCGTTCATCTCGGCCTGCCGGTGGGTTGCGAGGTCCTCGACCCGATCATCCCCCAGTACATCGACCAGGTCATCAGCTGGGCTTCCATCGGGGCACGGACCATCGAGAGCCAGATCCACCGCAACCTCGCCAGCGGCCTCAGTGTGCCGGTCGGTTTCAAAAACTCCACCAGCGGCGACCTCAACAACGCCATCAACGCCATCAAGAGCGCGCGGCAGAGCGCCTCCTTCATCGGTATGGACTATACTGGGGCGAGCGCCATCTTCCGGACCACCGGCAACGACTGCGGCCACCTGATCCTCCGCGGTGGGGACCACGGTCCCAACTACTATGAGGATGACACAGAGAACGCGCGGGAGATCCTCGAGCGCGAGGGCCTCGATCCCACCATCATCGTCGACTGCTCCCATGCCAACAGCCGCAAGCAGCACGACCGGCAGAAGCGGGTGTTGCGCTCGATCATCGACCAGGTCCGCTGGGGGGAGACGGCCATCCGTGGCTTCATGCTGGAGAGCAACCTCGAGGAGGGGTGCCAATCCATCGGCGACGATCTTTCACAACTGAAGTATGGGGTCTCCGTGACCGATGCCTGCATCGGGTGGAAGGAGACAGAGCGAATCTTGTTGCACGCTGCAGCGCTGTTGCGTGAGGCGGGCACGGAAGGCGGCACTCGTCTGCCGCTCTAGGAGGCAGCGCATGGTACCATCGGTTCTTGTAGTATTGGCCCACGGCTTTGAGGAGGTCGAGGCGATTGTCCCGATCGACTTGATCAGGCGCAGCGGTGCAAAGGTCACCGTGGCAGGCCTCGATGACCTCACGATCAGGGGGGCGCACAACATCAGCGTCGCCTGCGATGTGGGAATGGAGGAGTGCAGAGAGCGCTCCTATGACTGCATCATCCTCCCGGGCGGCAGCCAGGGATCGAAGAACCTGGCCGCCAGCGCCCTCGTGATGACCAAGATCATCGAAGTGGCCCAGGAGGGTATCGTCGCGGCGATCTGCGCGGCTCCCGCTGTGGTCCTCGGCCGAACCGGCCTCTTGGAGGGAAAACGGGTGACCGGATTTCCCGGCACCGAGGAGCTCTGTGAGGGCCTCCTCTTCACCGGGCGTGGCGTGGAGGTCGATGGATCGATCATCACGGCCCAAGCGGCGGGCAGTGCCGTTGACTTCGCCTTGGCGATCATCGCCTCTTTGATGGGAGCGGAGCAGGCTGCAGCCATCGCCTCCCAGATCCACTACCCGGGGAAGTGATGAAAGAAATTGGCTTTGACAATGAGAAGTATCTGGCGGAGCAGCGTGCCTTCATCCTGGAGCGGGTGAAGGAGAGCGGGGATACCCTCTATCTGGAGTGCGGCGGCAAGCTGCTCTTCGATTACCATGCATCGCGTGTGCTCCCCGGCTTCGACCCGAACGTGAAGATGCGGGTGATGCAGTCGCTCTCCGATCAAATCGACGTGATCATCTGCATCCACAGCGGGGACATCGAGCGGCGCAAGATGCGCGGTGACTTCGGCATCACCTACGATGCCGACGTCTTCAAGTTGATCGACGACTTCTCCCGGTGGGGCATTACGGTGAACAAGGTGGTCATCACCCGCTTCGATGGGGAGGAGGGGGCCGTCCAGTTCAAGCGGGTGCTTGAGCAGCGCGGCATCACCGTCTACACCCACCGGCCTACCCGCGGATACCCCAGCGACGTCGACTTGATCGTCAGTGACGAGGGGTATGGGGCCAACCCCTACATCGAGACCGACCGGCCGGTCGTCATCGTCACCGGCCCTGGACCGGGATCGGGCAAGCTCGGCACCTGCCTCAGCCAGATGTACCACGACTGGCGGGCGGGACGGAAGAGCGGCTACTCGAAGTTCGAGACCTTCCCGATCTGGAACCTTCCCATCGACCACCCGGTGAACATCGCCTATGAGAGTGCGACGGCCGACATCGGGGACAAGATCCTCATCGACCACTTCCACGCCAGCGCCTACGGCATCATCACGGTGAACTACTCGCGCGACCTTGAGGCCTATCCACTCTTGGCCCGGATCGTCAGCAAGATCACCGGGGACGAGTGTGTCTACAAGAGCCCCACCGACATGGGGGTCAACCGCTGTGGCTTCGGCATCATCGACGATGCGGTGGTCAGACGGGCCGCCGAGCAGGAGATCATCCGCCGCTACTACCGCAGCGCCTGCGAGTACGTGCAGGGCATCACCGGCAAGGAGACGGTGGAGCGCAGCCGCGCCATCATGGAGGGGGCCAAGCTCTCCAGCGCCGACCGCGCAGTGGTCAGGGCGAGCCAGCAGGCTTTGGACGAGGGCATCGCCCGACGCAAGGGGCTCGGCGGCATCGTCTGCGCCGCGGCGATCGAACTGCCCAGCGGGGAGATCGTCACCGGGTGCAACTCGCCGCTTCTGCACGCCTCCAGCGCCTTGCTCCTCAACGCGGTGAAGGTGATGGCCGGCATCGACCATGAGGTCGACCTGATCCCGCCTGCCATCGTACAGTCGGTGACGGCGATGAAGCGGGATGTGCTCAAAGGGAGGGGGGTGAGCCTCAACCTCGATGAGGTGTTGATCTGCCTGGCGATGAGCTGTGCGATCAGCGAGGACGCCAAGCGTGCCTCGGCCTATCTGCCCGACCTCAACGGGTGTGAGGTCCACATGACGCACATCCCCTCAAGCGGAGATACCTCGGGCCTGCGCAAGCTGATGCTCAACGTGACCAGCGACCCGCGCTTCCCGACCTCGAATCTCTACAACCCCGCCTGATCCTTGGATGCCACCGGCTCGTTGATGCACGGCAGAAGAGACGCACCGGTTTGACAGCGATGAGGAGGGGAAGTACATTCATAGGAAATCCTTTGCTTCGGTGGCCGGCTTGGCCTGACAGCTCGCTGCAAAGCGATTTATTGACACAATTGACCGCTCTTTGAACCAGAGTTGCCAGAGAATGGCGCTTGACGCTTCATGATGCTACTGATACCTTCTAGATATGAAATTATCGACTAAAGGAAGATACTCGTTGCAGACACTCGTCTATTTGGCGACGTGCAAGGAGAATTGTTCAATCCGAAAAATAAGCGAAGCCACGGGGATCAGCAGTGGGTACCTCGAGCAACTGATGATACCGCTGCGGCGTGCGGGATTGGTGGAGGCTGACCGTGGGGTCTTCGGCGGGTACCGCCTGGGACGGACGGGCATCACCTGCCAAGATGTCCTCATTGCAAGCGAAGGGGTTTTCCGGCCGGCACCGTGCAAAGAGTGCCAGAAGAATGGATTGTGCAAGACACATCAGATTTGGTCACTCTTGCAGACCGCCGTCAGCGATTTCTCCAAGGAAGTGTTGATTGAAGATCTGGCGGCCCACTTGGTCGACCGGGGGACGGGAGGCGGCATTTGAAGATCTCTACACGCGGCCGGTATGGCCTCAGGCTCCTCGTGGATATCGCCGAACACGCCGAGGATGATCCCATCGCCCTTTCGGTGGTCGCCAAGCGGCAGAAGCTCAGTGAGAAGTATCTGCAGCAAGTCGCGCTCCTGCTCGCCCGAGGAGGGTTTCTCAACTCGGTGAAGGGCTCCGGGGGCGGCTACCTGCTCAAGGAAAAGCCGGATCAAATCATGATCTACGATGTATTGGACCTCTTGGAGGGTTCCATCACCTTCGAGGAGGAGAGCGATGGGGAGAACGCCATCGAAGAAGTCCTCAGACTCCACTTCTACCGCCCCCTCGATGAGCAGGTGAAGCGGGCTTTCGCCGGCCTCACGCTCGCCGATGTGACCCATGCGGCCTGGTTCACCTACATGATTTGACCACGGATATGACAGCCCGGTGATCGCACACGCTATCATGGGTAGATCGATACGAGGGTATCAAAGGTCAGGGGAGAGCCATGAGTACCATTTACAACAACATCACTGAAAAAATCGGCAAGACTCCGTTGATCAGGATCGGCCGCATGAACACCTCGGCGGCGACGATCTTGGTGAAGGTGGAGTCATTCAATCCGCTCTCCAGCATCAAGGACCGCACCGCCCTTGCCATGATTGAGGGTGCCGAGCGGCGGGGCGAGCTCACCCCCGATTCAGTGATCATTGAACCGACGAGCGGCAACACCGGTGTCGGCCTTGCCTACATCGCAGCGGTGAAGGGGTACCGCTTGATCATCACGATGCCCGAGACGATGAGCATTGAGAGACGCACCCTGCTCTCTGCATTGGGCGCGGAGTTGGTGCTCACCGACGGCCAGCTCGGCATGAAGGGGGCGATCACCAGGGCCGAGGAGATCGCCCATGCGACCGCCAACTCCTATATTCCCAGCCAGTTTGAGAACCCGGACAACCCGAAGGTGCACTATGAGACGACCGGTCGGGAGATCTGGGCCGACACCGACGGAGACGTCGATCTCTTCATCGCCGGTGTGGGTACCGGGGGGACGATCAGCGGGGTGGGGCGCTACCTCAAGGAGCGCAACCCCAACGTCAAGGTCGTCGCCGTCGAGCCGGCCTCCAGTCCGGTGCTCAGCCGCGGCGAAGGGGGCCCGCACAAGATCCAGGGCCTCGGAGCGGGCTTTGTCCCCACCATCCTCGATCGCTCGGTCATCGATGAGGTCTACACCGTCACCGATGCCGAGGCAGGCAAGGCCGCCCGGAGAGCCGCCAAGGAGGAGGGGCTCTTGGTCGGCATCTCCAGCGGAGCCGCCCTGGCGGCGGCCCTCGCCTACGCCAAGAAAGAGGAGTGGGCAGGAGCGACCATCGTCACCATCCTCCCGGACACCGGGGAGCGATATCTCTCCACATGGCTCTATGGGGGGCGCTGAGATCAACATCGACGCGACCCTCTTCTGTGGCCAGAGTTTCGCGTGGTCGAAGGTCAATGAGCGCTACCAGGCGGTGCTGGGCGGCCGTCTGGTCTCCTTCACGAACGAGGAGTTCCCCTCTTTGCTGGAGCGGGACCGGGAGGTGGCCGAGTACTTCGACTGCTCCTTCGATTACCCGGGCGCCGAGGAGCACCTCTCTCACCTTGACCCCTACCTTGGCACATGCATCGAAACCTACTCGAGTCTGAGGATCTTGCGCCAGGATCCGTGGGAAGTGATGATCAGCTTCATCCTCAGCCAGAACAACAACATTGCGCGCATCAGGGGCATCTACCAGAAGCTGAGCGAGGCGTATGGGACGAAGCTCGGGGAGGGGGTATATACCTTCCCGCGCCCTGAGGCGCTGTCGACAGTCACCGAGGAGGAGCTGCGCGCGCTGGGGACGGGATTCCGGGCCCCGTATATCATCGATGCGATTGAGAAGAGCCACATCCTTGAAGAGATCGAAGCGCTGTCTGACGCGGAAGCGCAAGAAGCCTTGATCAAGATCAAAGGGATCGGGGTGAAGGTCAGCTCCTGCATCCTGCTCTTCGCCTACCATCGCATGCGGACCTTTCCCCTCGATGTATGGATGAAGCGGATCATGGGCGAGCGCTATCCTGGCCGCGCTCCCGCCTTCTTCGCCCCCTACGAGGGGCTTGCACAGCAGTATCTCTTTCACGCCTATCGCAGCGAACACGGGAGGAAGGCATGAGGTATGTCGATTTGACCATGGGCCTCTCCGATCACATGGAGGTCTGGAGCGGCGATCCTGAGGTATCGCTCTCTGTCCATACCACGATTGAAGAGCACGGATACCGGACGATGCGCATTTCAATGGGGACGCACAACGGGACCCACATCGACAGTCCCGCCCATCTTATACCGGGAGGCAAGAGCCTGGACCAGGTTGCGGTGGAGCGCTTCTTCGCCCGCTCCTATGTCCTGGATACCGCAGGGTGTGCGCTCATCACCAGCAAGATGGTGAGCGATCTTCCTCCCGGGTGTACCGGTATTCTCTTCTGTGGAGCGGACTCATATCTCGATGAGGGGGCGGCTCGCCTGCTCTTGGATCAGGGGTATCACCTCTTCGGCTTCGAGGCGGCGAGCTGCGACGAGATGGGCAGCAGTACGCTGCCGGTCCACCACATCCTCCTGGAAGGCGATGCCCTGATCATCGAGCGCTTGGTGAACCTGGAGCCCTTATCTGGGCGCATCGTCAACGTGGTCGCCCTCCCGCTCTTGGTGGATGGCAGCGACGGCTCTCCCTCCCGTGTCGTCGCGCTTCTCGACGATTGACAGGCCCCCTCCACTTCTTCTTTCGGCCGACTGGGCGTACAATGAAGGGAGGAGGGGAGGAGCATGAAACTCTCATCCATCCTGCGTTGGACAGCGCGCCTTGTCTCGGCCGCCTACATCGCCTTCTTGGTCACCTTCTCCTTCGATACGCTGGAGTCGGGTCTCACGTGGCCCTTCTTCATCCACAATGTGCCGGCCGTGGTGCTGGCGATCCTGACCGCCCTCGCCTGGAAGTGGCCACGCGTCGGCTCTGTGTCCTACTCCTTCGCGGCGCTGTTTTACTGGGGGTTTTTGGTCCGCCTCGTCGGCTCCGCCCGCATTTCCCGGTCGATCGCCCTCAGCTGGTTTGCATCTATCGGATTACCATGTCTCTGCATCGCCGCACTCTTCTTGACCGACCACCGGCTGCGCTCTTGCCGCCCTGATTGACCAAAACCGCACAAAATGGCCAGTTTGCGCTCGACTCTCACTCTCCCTGTGGTATACTTGAAGTATCGGAGGGCTTATGAGTACAGAGACCGTATTTACCATTGGAAGACAGTTTGGCAGCGGAGGACGGAAGATCGGGAAGACCCTCGCCGAGAAGCTGGGGATCCCCTTCTACGACAAGGAGCTGATCGCCATCAGCGCCCGGGACAGTGGACTGAGCGAGGAGCTCTTCCACAATGCCGACGAGAAGGCGACCAGCAGCATCTTCTACTCCTTGGTCATGGGCAACTACCCGATGGCCAGTGGAGCGCTCGGAGTGACCGAGATGCCACTCAACGACCAACTCTTCTTGATCCAGTCGAAGACCATCAAGCGTTTGGCCGGCTTGGGGCCATGCGTGATCGTCGGCAGGTGCGCCGACTACATCCTGCGTGAGCAGGCCAACGTGCTCAACATCTTCATCCACGCCAAGCTTGCCGATCGGGTCAAGCGGGCCACCGAGGTCTATGAGGTGGCGGTGGGGAAGGCGGAGGACGTCTGTCTGAAAGCAGACAAACAGCGGGCCAACTTCTACAACTACTACAGCGACCGCAAGTGGGGGATGTGCCGCACCTACGACTTGAGCCTGGACAGCGGGATGCTCGGCATCGACGGCTGCGTCGATGTGATCGTCGAGTTCGACAAGAAGGCTACGGCCCACAAAGGCATGCCCATCTGATGATCCGCGACGTGTTGGACCACCTGGAATGGTATGTCGGCCTCGATGCGAAGATGGGTGCCTTGGTCGATTTTCTCGACCGAGGAGTTGTCTATGAGCAGGCGGTGGGTTCTTACACCGACGGAATCCTCCGCTATCGCATCGAGGAATACACCACCGATGAGACGGGAGAGGAGACGACGGCCGAAGGAAGTGAACTGCAGATTCTCTTGGAGGGGGAGGAGCTCTTCAGCCTGCGGCGAGGCGAGGAGGTGGCCCTGGTGACCACCAACACCGTGTCGATGTTCCTCTACCTCAAGGGAGGGGAGGTCTATCGTCACAAGCAGAGTACCGACGGATCGAGGTATGTCAAAAAGGTGATCTTCTTCCTGTAGGTTCCAAAATAGAACGGCATATAAGAAGGGAGTGCGTCTGCACTCCCTTCCGTTGATTGTATGTATTACCGTCTCTTATTCGTCGATGCCCATGAGCTCGATGTCGAAGATCAAAAGCGAGTTGGGGAGGATCGCCTCATTGCCCTCCGCCCCATAGCCGAGGTCGGGGTGGACCCAGGCGCGGACGACCGAGCCGACTTCCATGTTCAACACCGCTTCCTGGAACCCGGCGGTGAGCAGGTACAGCGGGAAGTGGGCGCTCTCACCGCGGTCATAGGAGCTGTCGACGACGGTGCCGTCGATGAGCTGCAGCTGGTAGTTCACCTCAACGGTGTCCTCGATGACCGGCTTCGGGCCGTAGCCCTCGGTGAGCAGCTGGTACTGCAGGCCGCTGTCGGTGACGATGACATCGTCGTTGTTCTTGTTCTGGAGGAGGAACGCCTCGGCGCTCTGGAGGTTGCTCTCGGCGATGTTGGCGATCCACTCCTGGTATTCGGCTTCCAAGATCTGCTGGTACTCGAGGAAGGCCAACTGCATCTCGTATTCAGTGAGCAGGAGCGGGTTGCCGCTGGCGTAGTCCAGCGCACCCTGGGCGTAGAGGTCTCCGTCGACGGACAAGCCTTGGCCGGTGAGGTTCAGTGCCAAGAGATAGCCATAGGTGTAGCTGAAGGACTCGGTCAGGTCGGTGGGCTTGCTCAGGTTCTTCACATCGGCGATGGAGGCGTAGGGAGTGCCGAAATGATCGTTGGCGAGTCCGAGATCCCAAATCTCATCCTGATAGCGGCCCACGATGTCGTAGAGCTCCTCGATGGTGAAGAAGCCGCGCTGCACCTCGCTCATGGAGTCGATGTGTCCGTCCAGGGCGCCCTTTGTGTAGTAGCCGGCATCGAAGAAGAGCCCTTGGGTCGCGAAGGATTGGATCAGCAGGTAGCCGTAGGTATAGCTGAAGCGCTCCTCGAGGCTTGTGAGCGGACTCTCGCTCTCCAAGGAGATGTCGACAGGGAGGACACCAATTGTCACCAGCGGGGTGATCCAGCGGATTTCGCTTGCCATTTGATAGACCAATACCGCCTCGATGTAATCCCCCTGGACGATGGAGGAGACCGGCCAGTTGGATTCGGTGTACGTACCGGCGTTGAAAATGACCTCATTGCCGTCGGTGTCCTTGGCGATGAAGGTCTTCTCTCCATATTGATCGAAGGTGGCGACCACCCGGAGGGTCACGGCTTCGGGATTCGCTTCCTTCATTCCCTGGGCAAATAGTGAAGAAGTGGCCACCAATAGAAGCAGGAGTACTGCGAGGATCGTTCGATTACTTTTGTTCATGTCTCTTCCTTTTCCGTTGAGTCGTTGTCGGGTACAACATCTTTCTACTGTACGGACTCTTTTGCCAAACGTCAATGTGTCTGCGATATCTCCACACTTCTTCAGATTGCCCCACCGCTTCCAACATGCTAGGCTTGCCGAGAGGGGAGAGAGATATGAAGATCATCAAAGAAGGCACGCCGACTGAGAAAGACAACGAACTCTTGTTGCGGTGTGCGCGTCTTGCCACTGAGGCGATGGAGGCGGGCAACCACCCCTTCGCCGCCCTGCTCGCCGATCAGGAGGGGAGGGTATTGCTGAGCCAAGGCAATCGATTCAGCGAGGGAGGGTCGGTGATGCACGCTGAGACGCTGCTGGTCTTCGAGGCGGTCAAGCGCTACAGCGCCGAGTTCCTCTCAACGTGTACGCTCTATACCAGCGTGGAGCCGTGTGCGATGTGTACCGGTGCGCTCTACTGGAGCGGCATCACCCGCCTCGTCTTTGGCCTCTGTGAGCGCGACCTGCTCGCCATGACCGGCGCCAATGAGGAGAACCCGACCTTCGACCTCTCCAGTGTCGAGGTGCTCTCCCGTGGGCAGCGGGAGGTCGAGGTCTGCGGGCCGACCGATGATGAGGCGCTGAGGCAGCGCATCGCAGCCGACCACCGGTCCTATTGGAGCAGGTGATGGTCAAACCCCCGTATCTCCTCCGCCATAAAAACATCGCTCACATCAGCGCCGGGAAACTCTACATTGGGGGCCGACGCGCATTCCCCGAAACCAAGCGCTTCGTGCGCATCAGCGATCCCTATCAGGCAGCGGATGCCATCACGCATGGGGTGACACAAGGAGGTGGCCCTCTTGAGGTCGCCCTGATGGCGATGATCTTCACCCGTGACCTCATCAGGGCGGGGAAATTGGAACGAACCTTCGCTACGTGCGTTGGTGTGGCGCGCTCGTTGAGTGCGGCGCGACCGACCAACACGACGATGCGGCGCACCCTCGACCGTCTCCTCTCTGCGTACACGAACCTAGATGAGGCGATGGAGCGCGTCGAGGCCGATGTCCATACCATCCTCGCCGGGTTCGACAGGCTCTACCACCGGATGGGGAGGCTCGGTGCCACAATCTTCGAGAAGGACTGCAGTGTGCTGACCACGTGCTTTGGTGAGCACACGCTGCCTACAGCCTCGCGTACGCCAAGGAGGCTGGCAAGCGCATCACCCTGTATGTCAATGAGACACGCCCCTACCTGCTGGGCAGCCGCCTCACCGCCCCCAGCGCCGAGGAGATGGGGATCAATGTGATCGTGATCGGGGACGGGATGGGGGCCAACCTGATGAGGGATGGGATGATCACCCACTACATGACGGCTTGCGATGTCCTCTGCATGGATGGGACAGTGGTCTACAAGGTTGGTACGCGCGCCAACGCCATCGCCGCTCAGTACCACCACATCCCCTACCATGCCTTCTCCATCTCCCCGGACCCGACCAAGCACGGGGAAGGGAATGTGGTGTTGGAGACGCGCAATACAAAAGCGTTGATGAGTCTCCTCCGGCGCCCTACGCTGGATGAGAGCATCAAGGCGTACTATCCCGTTTTCGACATCATCGAGGCGGACTTGGTCACGGCGGTGGTCACTCCCAAGGGGATCTTGAAACCCACTGAGGTGAAGGAGCACTTTTGATGAAGACAATCATCGAAGGAACAGGCTTCGACTTGCTGGAGGGGCCATCAAGAGATTGGTGGCCCGACTCTGAGTGCTCGATTCTCTTGGTGTGATGACGGGATCATCGCTATGCAACGGCATGCACACATGACGTACCGGCGAGTCGCCCCACAAGAAACACTTTCCAGAGATGCTTGTACATACCAAGAGGCTGGATCGTTCCAGCCTCCTTGGTGGGTTCGTTCACTGTTCGTAGCGGATCTTCTGCCAGCGGGTGTTGTAGAGCTCCAGGTCCGCCCCCAGGTCGCTGATGTTGTCGCTGTGGAGCAGGTCCTCGCTGGTGAAGAAGAAGCTGTCGTTCTCCATGTACGGTTTGGCGCCGGTGTTGGTCGTCGGCGGGAAGCTGAAGTCGTCGAGGAAGATCGCGTAGTTCTCCGGCTCGTGGATGAAGTTGATGAACTGATGGGCCGCCTCGATGTTCTTCGCTCCCTTGGGGATGACCATGTTGTCGATGTACATCATGCCCCCCTCCTCGGGGATGAAGAAGTCGATGCTCTCCCAGCTCTCCTGGCTCAGCTCGGCGAAGACGTTCTCCGGGTAGGCGTGGACGACATAGAACTCGTTGCGGCTGAACGCCTTGCCGAAGCTCTCCGAGTCGAACTTGACGATGTTCGGCTTCCATTTTGTGATGATCAAATCCACCGCCTCATCCAATTCCTGCGGATCCTTGGTGTTGCCGCTGTACCCGAGCTGCTTGAGCGCGGCTCCCATGACCTCGCGCATGTCGTCGAGCAGGCTCATGCGCCCGGCCATCCGCTCGTCGGCGAAGATGTTCCAGGAGCGCTCGTAGTCCTCGGGCACGCGGGCGGTGTTGACCGCGATGCCGCTCGAGCCCATGAAGTACGGCACCGAGTAGGTGAAATCGGGGTCGTAGTCGGCCTTCTGTGCCACCATCGGGTCGATGTACTTGAGGTTGGGGATCTTGCTGTGGTCGATCTCCTCGAGAAGACCCTTGGTGATCATGATGGAGGTGTAGTCGCTTGAGGGGAAGATGATGTCGTAGCCGTGGTTGCCCCCGGCCATGATCTTTGCAAACATCTCCTCATTTGAGGCGAAGTGGTCGATGACGATCTCGATGCCGGTCTCGTCCTTGAACTTCGCGACGATCTCATCCGGTGTATAGTAGGTCCAGTTGTACAAGTGGAGCTTGCCATCTGAACGGTTCGACTTCGAACATCCCGATGCAGAGAGAATCAGGACGAGTACCAACAGGACACCCAATACCAGAAAACCATGCTTTTTCATACAGCACCTCCGCTATCAGCTGCTCGCGGCCACTACCTTCAAAAATCGTCTGAAGGAGAATGCAATTATCATCGTACCGAGAATCATGACAAAGGAGAGGGCGTTGATCACGGGGCTGACGCCGTAGCGGATCATCGAGTAGACGTAGAGCGGCAGGGTGCCCGACCCCGGCCCCGAGACGAAGAAGGTGATGACGAAGTCCTCGAGGCTCATGGTGATGCACATCAAGAAGCCTGAGAGCACCGCCGGCATGATGGAGGGGATGATGACGCGCGTCAGCGTCTGCCGCTCATTGGCCCCCAAATCCCGTGCGGCCTCGACGGTGGAGTAGTCGAACTCATCGAGGCGGGCGGTGACCAGCATGAAGACGAAGGGGAGGTTGAAGGTCGTGTGGGCGGCGAAGATGGTGAACATCCCCAGCCGGATCTTCACCGCGCTGAAGAAGATCAACATCGAGATACCGATGATGACCTCGGGCAAGACCATCGGCAGGTAGCTGACGGTGGTGATGTAGCTCTTGCCCCCGAAGCGGTACCACTTGATGCCGACCGCCGCCAGCGAGCCGAGCACCACTGCGGTGGCGGAGCTGGAGAGGGCGATGATGAGGCTGTTGCGGAAGGCGGTCCAGAGCGAGGGGCTGTCGAAGATCAGCTTCTTGTACCAGATGAGGCTGGCCCCCTCCCACTGCATCCCCTTGGCGCTGTTGAGCGAGAAGAAGGTGACGACGAAGAGGGGGATGAAGAGGAAGATCACCGTGAAGATCAAGACGGTGGAGCTGAAGGAGAACGATTTCTTGCGGGGACGTGGGTAGCTGCTCATCGTACCCCCTTTCCCGCACGGTGGTGGGCCTTGACCTTCGACTCCAACGCCTGTGGGGTGCGCTTCGGGCCATCCTTCTTCAGCTGCTCCTCCCGCCGGCTGGTGTAGAGCATCCAGAAGACGCCCACCAGGCTGGCGAGCGTGATGATCATCGAGAAGGCGCTGGCCAAGGGCCAGTTGCGGGTCTTGGAGACCTGGTCGACGATGATGTTGCCGATCATCGTCGAGTCCTTGCCGCCGACGAGCAGCGGCACGGTGTAGGCGCCGAAGATCGGGATGAAGGTGAAGATGAAGGCGGTGGAGAGGCCGCTCTTGATGTTCGGCAACATCACCTTGCGCAGCGAGGTGAACTTCGTCGCCCCGAGGTCGCGTGCGGCGTCGAGGAGGGAGAAGTCGAACTTGTCGATGGTGGTGAAGAGCGGCAGGATGGCGAAGGGGAGGTACATGTAGACGAGCACGAGCACCACCGCCCCGTTGTTGTAGATCAGGCGGAGCCCTTCGTCGATGAGGCCGATCTTGATGAGGATCGAGTTGATGAGCCCCTCGGTGGAGAGGATGAAGATCCAGGCGTAGATCCGGATCAAGGAGTTGGTCCAGAAGGGGATGATAATCAAGAAGAGCAGGAGCGTCTGGTGCTTGGAGCGCGCCATGGCATAGCCGCAGGGCAGCGAGATGAGGATGCAGATCAGTGTGGCGAGCACGCTGATCCAAATCGTGCGCACCACGACCATCGCGAAGCTGGGGTTCAGCATCTCCCGATAGGCGTTGAGCGTCAACTCGAACTCCACGCCGCCGTAGAGGCCGCGCTTCAGGAAGCTGTAGAGAATGATGATGGCGAGCGGCACGATGAAGAAGATGGTGAACCACGTACCCATCGGCCAGCTGTAGAGGCTGCCGAGGAGCTGCTCGCGTGCACGCGGCTTGAGCGTGCGCTTCATTGGGACGAATCCTTGACGAGGTAGCCGTCGTCGGCGTGCCAGCTGACGTAGACCTCATCGAGCCACTCGATGTCCGGCCCGTCATCGAGGAAGACGGTGTGCTGCTTGTACACCTTGACCAGCGTCTCATTCACTTCGTCGAGCTTGACGTAGAACTTCGATTGGAAGCCGCTGTACACCGGCTCCTCGACGATGCCCTTGAGGATGTTCACCTCGCTCTTGGTGGTTTTCGGGAAGTTGGGCGTGATGCGCACCTTCTCCGGGCGCACGGTGAAGTCCATCTTCGACCCGATCTCCTGGGGATCGTAGTCAGTGACCTGGATCTGCGTACCGAGGGCGGGGACATCGACGCGCATCAGGTACTCCTCGCCGTACGGCTCACAGGAGAGGATGGTGCACTCGAAGATGTTCGCCTCGCCGATGAACTGGGCGACGAAGCGGGTGGCCGGGGCCTCGTAGATCTCATAGGGGGTGCCGATCTGCAGCACCTTGCCCTTGTTCATCACCGCGATGCGGTCGCTGACCGAGAGCGCCTCCGCTTGGTCGTGGGTGACGTAGATGAAGGTGATGCCGACCTGGTCGTGGATATGGTCGAGCTCGATAAGCAGGTTCTGCCTCAGCTTCGCATCGAGGGCGGAGAGCGGTTCATCGAGGAGCAGCACGCTCGGCTCGTTGATCAAGGCGCGTGCGATGGCGACGCGCTGCTTCTGCCCCCCGCTGAGCATCGAGGGCTTCTTGTAGAGGTGCTCTTCGAGCTGGACGAGGCGGATGTATTCGTTGACCTTCGCTTCGATGGTCTTCTTGTCCACGTGCTTGAGGCGCAGGGGGAAGGCGACGTTCTCGTAGACGGTGAGGTGGGGGAAGAGGGCGTAGGTCTGGAAAATGGTGTTGGATTGGCGTTTCTCCGGAGGCAAGGAGAGGACATCCTTGTTGTCGAACGCAACGGATCCCGTGTCGGGGTAATCAAACCCTGCGATGATCCGCAACAAGGTGGTCTTTCCACACCCAGACGGTCCCAAGAGGGAGAAGAACTCGCCTTTTTCGATTGTCACACTCACATCATCGAGTGCCTTGAAATCGCCATAGGAACGGGTGACCCGTTCAACAGTAACTTCAACACCTTTCAATCTCTTCCATTCCCTCCCTTCGTTTCAGGCATAAAACTTTCAGCAGATGAAACCTTAACGAACAATTCGGAATATCGAATATTTAAAACGCTCTGTCAAGCAGTCTAACCAATTCAGTGGACTTTTTGAAGAGTGGGGCAGAGCGTTTCTCTCGATAGGAATCAGACGTCTGGTTTTACAAGCACGAAACAGGGGTGAAAACAAAGAGGGCTGCACCAGACAAGTGCAGCCCGTTACGCCAAGTAGGAATCGAACCTACGACCTACTGCTTAGAAGGC
>ERZ795058.2779-NODE-2779-length-19713-cov-5.705870_pt1 | contig 19713 bp, 14 predicted proteins | sample MGYA00375142_ERZ795058 | MGnify/ENA primary metagenome ERZ795058 (study PRJEB30187, sample SAMN05720210) | activated sludge metagenome | isolation source: anaerobic digester from wastewater treatment plant | place: Japan | collected 2015-04-20 ... | reverse complement strand
TCTCGGCGGGCGAGGGCATCGAGGGGTGATTCACCCTTCGAGCCGGCCGGCGAGCGTTTCGAGGCAGATTCGTATTCCCTGGATCATGTCCTCAAGCTCCATCGAAAAGGCGGTTTCGCTCTGCCCCTTCATGTAGGGGACGTGCACGAATCCCGCGCGCATTTTGGGCAGGTCGGTTCTCGCGCGATGCAATGCCACGTACATCGCGTCGTTGCACAGGTACGGCCCGGCGCTGTAGGAAAACGCGGCGGGAAGGCCCGCGGCGTTCAGCGCGTCGAGCATGGCCCGGCAGGGCAGGTTCGAGAACAGCCCGTCCGGCGCGCCGGGCACGACGGGCTCGCCGCGCGCGATTTCGCCCAGATTGTCCGCAAGCTCGCTCTCGCGCAGGTTCATGGCGATGCGCTCTATGGTGATGGCGCACCTTCCGCCCGCCTGCCCGAGAAGCAGCGCCGCGTCCGGGCGCAGTTCGTCGAGAAGCAGGTTCACCTTCCCGTTCACGCGCACCCAGGCCACGGGCAGCTGCGCCTTGACGACGCGCGCGCCCGGCAGTTCGTCCGGCATGGCTTTGGCGCATTCCCACGAGGGATTGACCTGCGCTCCGCCGAAGGGCTCGAAACCCGTGACGAGCAAGGTTTTCATCCGTTCATTCTCCCATCCGTTCAACTGCAAAGGATTATACCACAATCCGCGCCGCGCGGCGATGCGCGCATGGCTTGATAGAGCGCGCTCCGGAGTGATATATTAATAGGGAAGGGAGGTGCTTCCCATGAAGGAAAAGCTGCTTTTCAACGCGCCCAGCCCGCCCGAGGCGGGCATCCTCTGCGGCATTCTCGACGAGAACGGCATCCCGTACTACACCGTGACGCCCGGCCCCGGCGCGATCTACGCCGCATCGGTCAACATGGGCGTGCGTATCTTCGTTTCGGAGGAGGATTACGAGCGCGCTTTCCAATTGACCGACGGCTGCCTCGACGCGGGCGTCGAGCTCGTCGATTTCCCCGGGGACGACGAGGCCGAACCCGTCGAGGCCGAACCCGGCAAGGCCGAACCCGGCAAGGACGCGCCCGGCGTGGGCGAACCCGCCGAAGACGGCGAAGAACCGTGACCGCGCGGCGCATACTCGCCTGTTTCCTCGCGCTGGTTCTGCCCGCGCTTCTTCCCGGTTGCGGCAAAGCGCCGCGCGAGAGCGCGCCCGTGGAGGTCACGCGCGCGCCGAGCGCCATGGCGACGCCGCGCGCGACCCTCGCGCCCGCGCCGGGCGCGGAGCCGACGCCTTCTCCGACACCGGAGCCGACCATAGACGACGGCCGCGTGCAGCTCGCCGAGGGCTTCTATTACATTGAGCTCGACGGGCAAATCAAGGAGCGCATCACGGGATACAGCTATCCCGAGGACGATTCGGATATTGCCGTCCATTACGACGACCTCCGATACATCCATCTGCTCTACTATGATTTCGACGGCGTTGAGCGCGAGGGCGAGCTGATCGTCCACGCACGGCTCGCCGACGAGGTCATGGAGATCTTTTACGAGCTGTATCAGGCGAAGTACCCGTTCACCTCGATCAAGCTCGTGGACGATTACGGCCAGGCCGCGGACGACGAGCTTTCCATGCGGGCCAACAACACCTCGGCCTTCAACTACCGTCCCGTGGCGGGCACGAAGAAGCTCTCGCTGCACAGCTTCGGCGCGGCCATCGACGTCAACCCCCTGTTCAATCCCTACATCAAGGCGGACGGCAGCTTTTACCCCGCGAACAGCGCGGAATATTGCGACCGCAGCCGCGATTTCCCGGGAAAGATCGACCATGACGACCTCGCCTACGAGCTCTTCACCGCGCGCGGCTGGGATTGGGGCGGGGACTGGACGAGTTCCAAGGACTATCAGCATTTCGATAAGGATTTGGGCTTCGACAGAACGCCGTGAGGCGAGGGGCAATTGACAATGGAAAATTAACAATCGACAATCGGGTTTGATTCAGGCGGCCTCCGCTTCAAGCGAAGGCCGCCCCGAGCCGGATCGTTATTCACTCTTAACCATTGGTTATTAGCTGAATAATTGACAACTGTCAATTCTCAATTGCCCTGACGCCGATCCTCATTTCGCCGTCCGAAAGCGTGACGATGACGCGGTATTGACCGCCCACGATCTTGAGCGTGTTGGAGAGGCAGCAGCTTTGGACCGCTTCATCCTGGGCTTCGGCGTCGGGATACATTTCCATGATGAGCGCGACGTAGGCGTCGAAATCCTCCTCGGTGCAGCCGGTCACGACCAAGAGGTAATGCTCTCCGTCGGACTCGGCCTCGCTGCTCTTGCCGAAGTTCACCGCGGGGAGCTCGAGCGCCCGTTCCGCCCAATAGAGCGAGGCCGAGTCCAAACCGCAGCAGCCCGGCGGTTCAACCGCCGGCGCTCCGGTCGCCGCCGGCGTGGAGGGCGCGGCCGCGTCGCCCCTGTCGTCGCCGCCGTTCGCGCGCTCCGTGGGCGCGCTGCCGCCCGTGGCCGACTCGCTCCCGAATAATTGCTCCTCGCTCTCGGGCACGGCCGGGTCCTGCACGGCGAAATACGCATTGTCGGGCGCTTCGGATTTTGCGCTCATCCCGAAGAATCCGCCGCTGAGCGCGCCGATTCCAAAGCTCGCGAGCAGCACGGCCGCCGCGGCCACGGAGCCGTAGCGGATGATGTTTTTCCTCAGCGCGAGCTTTTTCGCCTGCGCCTTTTTGAGCGTTCCCGAGCGCATGGCGGCATAATCCACGCCCGCGTTTGCCCTGTCGGCCACGGCGCGCAGAATTTCATCCATTTTTTCAGCCATGCAGCTCACCTCCTTTTAGCAGTTCGCCGAGCCTTCCCTTGGCGCGGGACATGCGCGATTTTATCGTTCCCTCGCTCACGCCCTGCAGCGCGGCGATTTCCTCATATTGCAAGCCCGAAAAGTAATGCAGCGTCACCGTTTCGCGGTAAATGTCCGGCAGCGAGTCGACCGCCCCGCGGACCAGGCGAACGGTTTCCGCGTTCATCGCGGCGGGCTCGGGCAGCTCGCATTCGCTCGATACGGGCGTTTCGGGCAGCTCGTCCGCGAGCACTTCGCGCTTCAGGCGCCGCTTCCCGTCCACGCAAAGGTTGACGGTCACGCGGTAGAGCCAGCTTTTGAGCTGCGCTTCGCTCATATCCTCGAGCTTTTTCATGTGTCGGAGCACGCGGATGAACACCTCCTGTGAAACATCCAGCGCGTCGCTTTCGCTTTTGAGCGCGCCGTACGCCGTCCAGTACACCATGCGCGAAAAGCTCTCGTAGACGGAATCGAATTCCCACGCGGGCAATCTCATCCCTCCTGTCCATAATACGTTCGAACCAAAGCCGCGGTTCCCTGCGATTATATCATGAAAGCCGAATTTTTTGGATAGGTTCTTGCTTTCGCCGTCAAAAAGGAATAAAATAAATGAGGCGCCAATCGAAGGAACCGGGCATGTCCCGGTTCGTTCTTTGTTTTTATGGAAATTATTGATTTGCGGAGGCACTTATGAAAAACGGCTTCGACAACGAGAAATACCTTTCGCTGCAATCCGAAAAGATACGCGAGCGCATCGGGCAGTTCGGCAAGCTCTACCTCGAGTTCGGCGGAAAGCTTTTCGACGATTACCACGCCGCGCGCGTGCTGCCGGGCTTTGCTCCGGACGGCAAGGTGAAGCTCCTCTTGCAGCTCGCGGATCAGGCGGAGATCGTCATCGCCATCAACGCGGCCGACATCGAAAAGAACAAGGTGCGCGGCGACATCGGCATCACCTACGATCTCGACGTGCTGCGTTTGATCGACGCGTTTCGCGCCACCGATCTTTACGTGGGCAGCGTCGTGCTCACGCAGTTCTGCGGCCAGTCCGCCGCCGTCGCATTCCAATCAAGGCTCGAGGCGCTGGGCGTCACGGTCTACCGGCATTATCCCATCGAGGGCTATCCTTCGGACGTCGAGCGCATCGTAAGCGACGATGGCTACGGCAAGAACGATTTCATCGAAACCGCGCGGCCGCTCGTCGTCGTGACCGCACCCGGCCCCGGCAGCGGCAAAATGGCCACCTGCCTTTCCCAGCTCTACCACGAGCACAAACGCGGCGTGGACGCGGGCTACGCCAAATTCGAGACCTTCCCCATCTGGAACCTCCCCCTCAAGCATCCGGTCAACATCGCCTACGAGGCCGCCACCGCGGACCTCAAGGACGTCAACATGATAGATCCCTTCCACCTCGAGGCATACGGCGTGACCGCCGTCAACTACAACCGCGACGTCGAGGTGTTCCCCGTGCTCACGGCCATCTTCACGGAAATTTACGGGAGTTGCTCCTACAAATCCCCCACGGACATGGGCGTCAACATGGCGGGCTACTGCATCGTGGACGACGAGGCCTGCCGCGCCGCCGCCAGGCAGGAGATCATACGCCGCTATTACGGCGAGAGCTGCGCCAACCGGCAGGGCCTGACGGATGGCTCGAGCACCTACAAGTGCAGGCTTTTGATGAACCAGGCCGGCGTATCCGAGGCGGACAGGTTCGTCGTCGCGCACGCGCTCGAGAAGGCGACGGCCACCGGCCAGCCCGCCGCGGCGCTCGAGCTTCCGAACGGCGCCATCGTCACGGGCAAGACCACGCCTCTGCTGGGCGCTTCCGCAGCGCTGCTGTTGAACGCGCTCAAGGCGCTCGGCGGCATACACGACGACATGCACCTGATCTCTCCCATCGTCATCGAGCCGATCCAGGCTCTCAAGCTCAAGCATCTGGGCAACCATAACCCGCGCCTGCACTCGGACGAAATCCTCATCGCGCTCTCCATCTGCGCCGCCACGAACCCCACGGCGGAGCTCGCGCTCCGCCAGCTTCCCAAGCTGCGCGGATGCGAGGCGCATTCCTCGGTAATACTCTCCTCGGTGGACAGCGCGACGTACCGCAAGCTCGGCATCAATTTGACCTGCGAGCCGCAGTACCAGACCAAGAAGCTGTTCCACAGGTAAATCGTGAAGAAAAAAGGGGAGCCGCGCGGCTCCCCTTGTTATATACGAAATCCGATCTGTCCGTCCCGGAACGGGCGCATCTCCCGTTCCGTCACGCCATCTCCCGGCCCGATGTGTCCGCAGAGCAGGGGGGAGGCCGGGTCGTGCGCGGCGATGTTGCGTGCGACGGCGGCCGCGTTGTGGTTCGCGTAGCAGTAGGCGCAGCCGTTCGGGCAGGTGTCGTACATGCCGATGTCCACGCTTTCCATGCAGCCGCATTCCTTCCTCTGGTTCATATCGCGCCCGGCGTCGAGGCGGCAGCCGAGCAGCCGTTCGAACAGCGCCTTGTCCACGCAATGCGCCCGCGCCACGCCGCATTCCGAAAGATCGAGCGCCTCCGCGCAGGCTTCGAGGGCGATATGATGCTTCGCGGCAGTCTCGGCGAGGCGCTTCGCGAGACGCCGCATTTCATCTTCCTCCGGCGCGCGCATGCCCAGCTCCCGCATAACGCCCCGTATGCTGCGGTATGGGTCGAGGAAGCTAATCACGCAGCGCCCGGTATATCCCTCCAGCGCCTTGGCGAGCGAAGCGAAGGCTTCGAGGTGGAAGTCGATCGTATACCGCTCCGTCAGCAGGATCGGGTCATAGCGCCAGACGACGCGCTCCCGCCCGATTTCGCGGGAAAGCTCCCGGAACGCGGGTATCACGGCGTTCTCCTTCGAGGGGATGTTTCCCTCGATGTCCTTTCCGTACGGCGTCAGCGTGAACTGGAAATAGTATGTATACGGCCGCAATTCAGAGAGCCGGGGGAGCATGGGCGCGGGGTTTTTCGTCCAGAACACGATGCCGTCCACGACTTCGGGCGAAAGGCTGATTCTGCCGATCTTCGCGGGATCGAACGGGCTGCGCGTGCACGCGTAGCCTTCGCGCAGCCGGTTGAACAGCCATTCGGAATAGCGGGCGGGGATGTCCGTCCGCCTGCTCGCGCTGACGATCATAACGTTCCGACCTCCTTTCCGGTTGCCGTTTCGCTCACAGCTCGATCACCCGCGTCGCCGCGTTCTCGAGGAACGCGCGGTCGTGCTCGACAAAGAGCATGGTCGGTTGCCCCTCGCGGATCAGCGCCTCGATCTGCATCCTTGAAAGGACGTCCACGTAGTTGAGCGGTTCGTCCCACAGGTACAGATGCGCGCGCTGGCACAGGCTCTTTGCGAGCAGCACCTTCTTGCGCTGCCCGGCCGAGAAGGAGCGCATGTCCTTCTCAAACTGCACGCGCGGGAAGTCTAGCTTGCGAAGGATCGTGAGGAACAGGCTCGCGTCGACGCCCTCGTAGTTCGCGAACTCCATCAGGTCGCCTTTGAGCAAGGACGTATCCTGCGGCACGTAGGAGATCACAAGCCCGCTCGCCAAACGCACGGTGCCGCTGTGGGGGATGTCCTCGCCCGCGACGAGCTTGACGACGCTCGACTTGCCGCAGCCGTTGGGCCCCGCGAGGGCGACGCGCTCGCCGCGCCTGAGCTCGAACGAAAAGCCGGATAATACGTCCCGTCCGGGATAAGCGACGGCAAGGTCGCGTATCTCCAACAATCTTTCGTTCCTGTGGACGAGCGGATGCACCGCGAGGTTCTCGTTGCGCTCGATGTTCTTCAAGAGCTTGGATTTTTCCTCGACGGCGCCCTCGCGCCGCTTCTCGATGGCCTTGGCGCGCTTCATCATCTTGGCGGCCTTGTGGCCGATCGCGCCCCGGTCGGCGGCGTGGGAGCCGATCTTCGTCGCCTCGACCGCGTCCGACCCGCCGGAGGTGCGCCGCGCCGCCTCGGTCAGGTGGCGGATTTCGCCCATCAGCTTTTCGTTCTCGTCGAGCTCGAAGGCGTCTTGCCGCCGCTTGTTCTCCCACCATTGCGAGAAGTTGCCCTTGTTGAGCGTGATGTTCGCCCTGTTGATCGAGAGTATGTGGTCGACGCAGCCGTCGAGGAACGCGCGGTCGTGGCTCACGAGTATGAAGCCCTTCTTTGAATTGAGGTAATCCCGCACGATGTCGCGCGCGCGCATGTCGAGGTGGTTGGTCGGCTCGTCGATGAGAAGGAAATTGTTTTCCTTGAGGAACAGCGCCGCGAGCAGCGCTTTGGTGCGCTCCCCGTGGCTCAGGGTCGAAAACGGGCGATACAGCGTTCCCTCGTCCATGCCAAGCAGGTTGATCTCGCGGATGAGCTGCCAGGGCGCGTGGCGCGGACTGATCTCATCGAGTATTTCCATGGTGTCCCGCCCCGAGTCGGGTATGTCGAACGGGAAGTAATCGAAGTGTACGGAAGCGGAAATGCTCCCCTGATATTCGTATTTGCCCATGAGCAGGTTGAGGAACGTGGTCTTGCCGCGCCCGTTCCTGCCGGTGAAGCCGAGCTTCCAGTCCGTGTCGAGCTGGAAGGACACGTGTTCGAATATGTTGTCGTAGCTGCCCTCGTAGCAGAACGTCAGATCGTTGACGGATATCAAAGACATAACAAAAGACCCCCTTGGGATGCCGGAATGCGCGCGACGGAAACGACGAACGCGGGCGCGGCATCTGCCGAACCTCAATCACGCCGAAACAACCATCGCTTAGTTGCGCACTCCTGTAGCTCCTTTGGACGATCTTTTGTCTATGATATATTAAGCCTTAGTCGGCGTCAACTATAAAGCAATAAACTTTGTTGAGGGTTATCTACAATTAGTAAGCTGGCAGATAAAAATCTATAACGTCAGCACTAAACGAATGGAGAAAAGTTATAGTTAACAATGAGTATTGTACTTCAAAAAAACAAACTGCTATTGGATTGGTAGTTGCACAATTGGTGCCATTCCCCTCGGCATTAATGCTGCCACCTAACAGGGACATTGAACCACTATAACTACCTACAACATAGCAACCCGTTATTGCACCAGATAAATATACTTTGCCATTTGTTGTTGTTTTATTAACGTTCCATGTCATATATAGAGTGCCGGTAACATTAAAACCATATCTTCCATCATCAGACGAAACATGCTCATCAACTGGCCGGTTCCAAGAACAATTATAAAGTCCATCTCTCATAGTGCCCCTTGCCTGGGCTGTGCGAGATACCAAACATACTTTATATGAATCTACGGTTGTAGTTAGTTCAGATAGGAAATCTTCCAGCTCTTTAACATCGTCATTGCTTAAAACTGTATTCTCATCATTTAGCGTAATTTTAACACCGTATTTATCTTCTAATTCTTGCAGTCTTGAATCCTGTGACTCGGCATTAGAAACATCTGAGATGTTCAGACCATTAAGCGCAAACGCACTATTGTAAACGGTCAAGCAAAGAACAAAAGAAATCGCAAGCGCTATAATTTTTTTCACAATTAGCCTCCATAACTAAATTTCATTTGATGTGTGAGTAGCTGTATCAATACCATACTTGAAAACACTTGACAGAAAAAGAAAAACTAAACCTATAATACCTCCTTTTATACTATTTGTAATGTCATATCCAACGCCCATAAAATCTACCGTTTGCATATTCACAATAGCTGGTATAACGATGATGCTTAACAAAGGCATCACAATAGCATACGCAATCATTATAATGCTGCAAAAGATGAGAATTTTAAAGTTATTGGTGACGAAAACCCTTCTGCGTGCAATGTTAAAGCAGAAAAAGGAAAGAATTACAGCACATAGCGATGCTGGGATCATATGCAATAAACCAATTGAAATCACGCCTAGCTGTGCTGCTTTCGAAATTCCATCATCCGTTGTTATATATATTTGCTCGGGTAATATAATCTTAATACTACCATCATTATCCCCAGAGACATATATGTCTGCGGAAGCATTATTTTGGCGGGAAATACGAGTAATTCGTATATTGCCCTGGATCATGGAGATGCTTTGATTTAGAATAGAAACCAAGAATACATAACAGAGAATTTGCATCAAATAGGCTGTAATGGTTCGCCATAACTTCCTGTCTTTCATATTAACCAACAAAATACACCTCGCTATTCGTGTAATTAGTGATTTCTATTGAACAACAGCATCTGTATCTTCGCCTCATGTTTTTGTTATCATTATGTTGGATTGTTAACGATAAGTTTGATGTCTATTAGTTAAGGCGGCATATTGATACCTCCGATTCATTACAGTCGAATCGTTTATATATTGAAAAATTTTTATAAAATCATTATACTAAAAATTATAAATATGTCAATTTGTTATTTCCATAGAATTTCACAGTTCATAAATTATTCAAAATGTTTTAACGCTCTCTCCGTTGTGCAAGGGACAATCCGTGGTAAAATATTGAATGCAAAAATGAGAACATTGGTTCTCATGGGGAGGTAAGTACGATGAACGCCAACAAACTCACGCAGCGCTCTCTGGAAGCCATACAGGGCGCGCAGAGCATAGCAGTGGAGCACGACAACCAGCAGGTCGACCAGGAGCACCTGCTCTACGCGCTTTTGACGCAGGAGGATTCGCTCGCGGCGTCCCTGTTGGGGCGCATGGGCGTGGACGCGGAGGCGTTCGCGCGCGCCGTCGAGGACGCGCTGGGCAAGATCCCGCGCGTCACGGGCTCCGGCCGCGAGGCGGACAAGATCTACGTCACGCCCCAGCTCGACCGCGCGCTCAACGAGGCCGAAAAACAGGCTGCGCGCATGAAGGACGAATATACGAGCGTGGAACACCTGTTCCTCGGCCTGATCGAAGCGCCCAACGACGCTTTGAAAAAGCTCTTTCGCGATTATAAGATCGAGCGCAACGCGTACCTCGCTGCGCTCGGGGAGGTGCGCGGCGGGGCGCGCGTGACTTCCGACTCGCCCGAGGGCACCTACGATGCGCTGGGCAAGTACGCGCAGGACCTCGTGGAGCTCGCGCGCAGGCAGAAGCTCGACCCCGTGATCGGCCGCGACGACGAGGTGAGAAACGTCATCCGCATCCTCTCGCGCAAAACCAAGAACAACCCCGTGCTCATAGGCGAGCCGGGCGTGGGCAAGACCGCCATCGCGGAAGGGCTCGCGCAGCGTATCGTGCGCGGGGATGTGCCCGCCTCGCTCAAGGAAAGGAAGATATTCTCGCTCGACATGGGCGCGCTCATCGCGGGGGCGAAATTCCGCGGCGAGTTTGAGGAGCGCCTCAAGGCCGTTTTGAACGAGGTCAAGCGCAGCGACGGGAAGATCATACTCTTCATCGACGAACTGCACAACATCGTGGGCGCGGGGCGCACCGAGGGCAGCATGGACGCGGGCAATCTCCTGAAGCCCATGCTCGCGCGCGGCGAACTGCACTGCATAGGCGCCACCACGCTCGACGAATACAGAAAATACGTCGAGAAGGACGCCGCTCTCTCGCGCCGCTTCCAGCCCGTGATGGTGGACGAACCGACCGTCGAGGACACGATCTCGATCCTGCGCGGTCTCAAGGAGCGCTACGAGGTGTTCCACGGCGTCAAAATCAACGACACCGCGCTCATCGCCGCGGCGACGCTCTCCAACCGTTATATTTCCGACCGCTTTCTGCCGGATAAGGCCATAGACCTTGTGGACGAGGCCTGCGCGCTGATCCGCACCGAAATGGACTCCATGCCCACGGAGCTCGACGAGCTCGCCCGGCACATCATGCAGCTCGAGATCGAGGAGGCGGCGCTCGTCAAGGAGAGCGACAGGCTTTCGCAGGAGCATCTGAGCGAGATCCGAAAGAACCTCGCCGAGGAGCGCGAGCGCTTCTCCGGCCTCAAGGCGCGCTGGGAAACCGAAAAGGATTCCATCAAAAAGGTGCAGAGCGCGCGCGAAGAGCTCGAAAAGCTCAACGCTGAAATGGAGAAGGCCGAGCGCGAGTACGACCTCAACAAGGCCGCGGAATTGAAGTACGGCCGCATTCCGAAGCTGCGCGCCGAGCTCGAGCGCGCCGAGAAGGCGAGCGAGGAGGGCCGGGCGTCTGGCCTGTTGCGCGACCGCGTCAGCGAGGAGGAGATCGCGCGCATCGTCGCGCGCTGGACGGGCATACCGGTGTCGAAGCTCATGGAGGGCGAGCGCGAAAAGCTTTTGCACCTTGAGGAAATACTCCACAGGCGCGTCGTCGGTCAGGACGAGGCAGTGCGCACCGTAAGCGACGCGATACTGCGCACCCGCGCGGGCCTCAAGGACCCGAAAAAACCCATAGGCTCCTTCCTGTTCCTCGGCCCCACGGGCGTGGGCAAGACCGAGCTCGCGCGCGCGCTCGCGCAGGCGCTTTTCGACGACGAGAACAACATCGTGCGCATCGACATGAGCGAATACATGGAGAAATACTCCGTCTCCCGCCTGATCGGCGCGCCTCCGGGGTACGTGGGCTACGACGAGGGCGGCCAGTTGACCGAGGCCGTGCGCAGGAAGCCGTACAGCGTCGTCCTGTTCGACGAAATCGAGAAGGCGCATCCGGATGTGTTCAACGTGCTTTTGCAGGTGCTGGACGACGGCAGGCTCACGGATTCGCAGGGGCGCACGGTGGACTTCAAGAACACCGTCATCGTCATGACGAGCAACCTCGGCAGCGCCTTCATACTCGAGGGCATCCGCGAGGGCCGCATATCGGACGGGGCGAAGAAGCAGGTCGAAGCCATGCTCAAGCAGAGCTTCCGGCCGGAGTTTCTCAACCGCATCGACGACATCGTGTTCTACAAGCCCCTTGAACGCGAGGAGATCTACCGCATCACGGAGCTCATGCTTGGGGAGATCCGGCAGCGCCTCGCCGAAAAGCGCCTCGGCGTGACGCTCACCGAGGCCGCCAGGCGCCACATCGCCGAGGCGGGCTACGATCCGCTCTACGGCGCGCGGCCCCTCAAGCGCCTGCTCCAGAGCAAGCTCGAAACCCTGCTCGCCCGCCGCATCATCGAATCCGACCCCGCGCCGGACACGGTGTTCACGGTGGATTGCGCCGGCGGGGAGCTGAGGATAGTTGACAATTGACAACTGATAATTGACAATAAAGGAACGGCCGCCGCGGGCGGGGAATTGCGGGGGGCGGCCCTGTGCGGCCGCCGTTCCTAGGGGCGGAGAGGCAAAATGCTCAGGGAAAGGGCTGAAAAATACTACCTCGAAGGCGATTACAACTGCGCGGAGGCGATCCTGCGCGCGGCCAACGACGCCTGCGCGCTCGGCCTTCGCGAGGACGCGCTGCGGCTCGCGGGCGGCTTCGGCGGCGGCATGGGCCGCGGGGAAGCCTGCGGCGCGCTGTGCGGCGCGATGGCTGTTATCAGCGCCGTTCTGATCGAAACGCGCGCGCACGCGACGCCCGGCTTCAAGCAGAAGTGCGCGGACTACGTCGCGCGCTTTGAGGGAAGGCTCGGCGGCATAGACTGCCGCGACCTCAAGCCGAAATATGCCCGCGACGGCCGCCGCTGCGCCGACGCCGTGGCGCTGGGCGCGGAACTCTTGGAAGAATTCCTGCGGGAATGCCATGTCGTTGTTCAACGGTAATAGGCGGCAAAGCAGGGGCCGATTCCATATCGGCCCCTGGTTCAACGACAATAGGCGACAAAGTAGGGGCCGATTCCATATCGGCCCCTGATTCAACGACAATAGGCGACAAAGCAGGGGCCGATTCCATATCGGCCCCTGATTCAACGACAATAGGCGACAAAGTAGGGGGCCGATTCCATATCGGCCCTTTGACGTTTTCAAACGATCACGCGGGCGGATGATATCCGCCCCTGCGGCGTTAATTTTCCTCCGCCCGGATCAGCGCGCCGAACAAATCCCGATTCGCCTTTAATTTCTCCGCGTTCCCGAACACGCACACGCAGTTTTTCGCGACGACGGCGTCGAACATCTCGCCCGCGGCGCGGAAATCCGCGACGCCCGTCGAGAGCAGTTCGTCGCGCTCTTTCTGGCGATCCTCGTGCGTGATGCCCGCGATGTGCCTTTTGACGGCCTCCTGCCCCTGCATGAAGGGCGGCAGAGGCGCGTCGAGGTCGGCGATGCCGCTGATGACGTTGTTCTCCACGTCGCTTTGCGTGAAGCCGGCCGCGCGCAGGTAATCCCCGACGCCCCTGTAGACGGCGAAGGTTTCCTTCAGGTTCGGGTCGCGGTAGCTCAGAAGCTCGAGTATGCCGTCCTCCGAGATGCGAAGCATCGCGCCGTACGCGCCGCCCTGCACGCGGATGGCGTTCCAGAGGTAACCGCTGCGGAGGAAGTTGCGCAGCGCGATCAGCTTTCCGCTGTAGGGGAAGCCCAGCTTCACGAAGTCGTAGGACTGCGAAACATACTGCACCATCGACGCCGAGAGTATGCCCTCGTTGCGGATGCGCTCGGCAAACCCCGTTGCGCGCGCTTGTGCGCTCTCTTCCGGGAGGTTTTGCGTGAGTCTGTCCGCGTTGGCCGCGAACGCATCGAGCTGCTCCCTCTGCCCCGTGAGCGCGAGGGTAAGCTTTGCGCCTGCGAACAGCTTCCGGGCGAGCAGGCCGAGCCTTTGCGCGAGCGCGTCCGCGCCGCCGGGCAGGGATTTCGCCGCGCGCGCGACGTGCTCGTAGAACCCGAGCCCCGCCGCCGCGTCCATGACCGCGGCCTCCTCGTGATAATAGGAACGGTTGCGATAAGCCGCGTACTGGTAGGCGTTGTCCTGCAACTCGAGCTGCAGCGCGGCATTCAGGGTGCGCACGAGCTGCGCAAGGCGCGTCCGGTCGTCCGTATTCGCGCCCGTGAGGATGTCCTCCATGAGCGCAAGACCCTCGGGCAGTTTATCCGTCACGCAGCGCAGCGTTACGCCGAGGTAGGGATATACGTTTTGGTCCTTCCTGCGGATCGCCCTGCACTCCGAAACGATGCCGCCCGTGGATACGTCGATGTCCTTGGCGAGCTCCTCGAAGGAGCGGTTCTTCGTGCCGAGCTTGTCGAGAAGGTAGGCGAGAAGCGCCGCGTCCTTCCATTCCTCCTGAGAGAAACCGCCAAGATCGAACATCGCCGTCACATACGCGATGCCCGCCGTGAACGCGTCGTGCCAGAGAAGCTTGACTTTTCCGCATTCGCTCTCCTCGACGGGGAAGGGCGTCGCCTTCCTCTCGACGTCGGCGAGCGTCAGCCGCGGTATCGCCGCGAGCGCCTCGGGCGAATCCGGCGTCTGCTGCCATGCGCGAAGCTTTTCGGCGGCGTCCTTCACGCGCGCGAGCTCGGCCCCGCTCATTCCGGCCTTCACCTTTGCGAGGCGTTCGCGCTCCGCGGCCTCCTGCCGCGCGAGCAGGCCCTTTTCGGGCTTGAGCGTAACGAAGGCCGCGTTGTCGTTGTCCAGCAGATATTTTTCGATGAGGCCTTCGAAATAGCGCTTTCCCGCCTTCTCGCGTATGGCTTCGATCTCCCGCTCGTAGCTGAGGCCCGCGCCGATCTTCGCGCCGTAGTTCCAGTCCTGCAGCACGTAGATCGCGCTCATGATGCGCGCGTATACGCCGGAGAAGGAGGCCTCGCGCAGCGCGAAGTCCAGGCGGTTGACCGCGCCCTCGACGAGCCTGGGATCGAGTCCTTCCGCGACGAGCTTGCGCAGCGTTTCGTCCATGACGCAGCGGAACTTCGCCATGCCGTCCGCCTCCGCGCCGCTGAGCGTGATTTGCAGCATGCCCCAGAGCGCGCGCTCGGGCCGCGCCGTGACCTCGCGGCCGACGCCCGCCTCGAGCAGCGCCTTTCGCACGGGCGCGGCCTCGCCGCCGAAGAGCATCTGCGCGAGCATCATCACGCCCAGTTCCTCCTCGCGCTCGTTCGGGGGAAACACAAGGTAATTCGCCGACAGGTACGTCATGCCCGCGTCGTCCTGCTCCTCGGGGATGGCGTAGTCGAAAACGGCTTCGCGCGGCGCGGCGTGCGGCGCCTGCGGCTCGAGCAAGATCCGCTCCACGGGCTTTTCGTAATGCGAAAAATATTTTTCGTCTATGCAGTCCAACACGGGCTCTATGGGCATGTCGCCCGCGATCACGGTGAGGGAATTGCCGGGATGGTAGTATTTTTTATGGAAGGCGGCGAACTGCTCCTGCGTGAGGCCCGGTATGGCGTTTGGCGCGCCGCCAGCGTTGAAGCGGTAGAAGTTCGTGAAGAGCGTGCGCTGCACCGCCTCGGCGAGCTGCCTGTCGGGCGAGGACATCGCGCCCTTCATCTCGTTGTACACCACGCCGTTCAGTATGAGCTCCCCCGCGTCGTCCAACTCGTAGTGCCAGCCTTCCTGCATGAGTATCTCGGGCTTTTCGCGGATGCGCGGGTTCAAAACCGCGTCGAGATAGACGTCCATGAGGTTGTAGTAATCCCGAAGGTTGGGCGTCATGACGGGATAGGTCGTGAAATCCGTGCTGGTCATGGCGTTGAGGAAGGTGTTGAGCGAACCCTTCATCAATTCGACGAACGGCTCCTTCACGGGATATTTTCCCGAGCCGCACAGTACGCTGTGCTCCATGATGTGCGCCAGTCCCGTGTCGTCCGAGGGCATCGTGCGAAAGCCGATCATAAACAGTTTTTGCGGGTTGTCGTCCCCGATGTGGACGAGGGTCGCCCCCGTGCCGACGTGCTCGTATACGCTGAGTATCCCGTTGAGCTCCGCGATGTTTTCCCGGGAAATCAGCCTGAACGCCCCTTGCTCCGACATAAAAAAGTCCCCCTTTGTTTCAGTAAGCCTTTTGCGGCGTTCCACAAAACGCGATTTTCAATATTTTACCACGCGCGCGGCTTTCTGGAAAGCGGCCGCCGAACGTACGACAAAAGTCGTGGATCGCTTCGCCGCGCCGGGGCGGGAGAACCGCGAAAAAACGCCGTTTATGCGCCGTTTTGCCGGCAGGGCGGCGTTCCCGCGGCCTTTGCGACGAATGCGCGCCGTTCAAATACTATTTGCCCGCGCGGCGAAAACAATTCATCCCGGCACAGCGCGCGTTCGGACAAAAATACCTGTTTTGGCGCGTTTCTTTGCTTCCTTTTCACAATTATTCCTTTGCCATTGGCGGCGTTTGTGGTAATATTATTAGGATTGCATTATGGATTAGTATGCGGCCGAAGGCTTGCATACGGGAGGGAAAGTTTGAGCAAAAAGATCAGAACGCCGCTTATCTACTTTGCTATCGTGCTGGTCATCATCATACTGATCACGCAGCTTCAGCAGCAGGACACCGAGGACAAGCTCATCGAATACGCCGAATTCATAGAGCTCGTCCAGCAAAAGCAGGTCGAGGCGGTCGAATTTATGGACGGGCAAATCGTAGGCATAAAGGTCGGCTCCGAGAACAAGGAATCCTTCCCCAAGCGGTTCGACTTCTATTTCTATGCTTCCTCGGAGGAAGCCTTCCTGAAGGACATGAACGTCATCGCCGCTGCGGAAACCGGCAAGAGCGTCGAAGAGGTGACCCAGCGGGAATACAGCTTCAAATACACCTACAACCCGCCCAGGGAGCCCTCGGTTTTCGAGGCAATGCTGCCGTACCTGCTGCTTTTCGCGGCGGTCGGCGTGCTGTATTACTTCATGCTGCGCTCGCAGAACGGCGGCAACAAGGTAATGAGCTTCGGCAAGAGCCACGCGCGCACGCAGCTTGATCCGAACAACAAGACCACATTCGACGACGTCGCCGGCGCGGACGAGGAAAAGGAAGAGCTCCGCGAGGTCGTGGAGTTCATGCGCTCCCCGCGCCGCTTCACCGAAATGGGCGCGCGCATACCTAAGGGCGTGCTGCTCGTCGGCCCTCCGGGCACGGGCAAGACCCTGCTCGCAAAGGCCGTCGCGGGCGAGGCGAAGGTGCCGTTCTTCTCGATTTCCGGCTCCGACTTCGTCGAGATGTTCGTGGGCGTGGGCGCGAGCCGCGTGCGCGACCTGTTCAACACCGCAAAGAAGAGCGCGCCCGCGGTCATCTTCATCGACGAGATAGACGCGGTCGGCCGCCAGCGCGGCGCAGGCCTCGGCGGCGGGCACGACGAGCGCGAGCAGACGCTCAACCAGCTTCTCGTCGAAATGGACGGCTTCGCGGTCAACGAGGGCATCATCGTGCTCGCGGCGACCAACCGGCCGGACATACTCGACCCCGCGCTGCTGCGTCCCGGCAGGTTCGACAGGCAGATCACCGTCAACTATCCCGACGTGAAGGGCCGCGAGGAGATACTCAAGGTGCACGCGAAGGGCAAGCCCTTCGGGCCGGACGTCAGCCTCGGCGTGCTGGCCAAGCGCACCGTGGGCTTCACGGGCGCGGACCTTGAAAACGTATTGAACGAGGCGGCGATACTCGCCGCGCGCTTTAAGAAGAAACACATCACCATGATCGAGCTTGAGGAGGCCATCACGCGCACCATCGTCGGCCCCGAGAAGCGCAGCCGCGTCATCACCGCGGAGGATAAGCGGAACACCGCTTACCACGAGGCGGGGCACGCCATCGTCGCGCGGGTTCTTCCCAACTGCGATCCGGTGCACGAAATTTCCGTGATTCCGCGCGGCATGGCCGCGGGCTACACCATGACTATGCCCGACAAGGACGAGCACCACATGACGCGCGGCAAGCTGCTCGACCGCATCGCGGAGCTCATGGGCGGCCGCGTCGCCGAGAGCGTGATGCTCAGCGACATTTCGACGGGCGCCTACAACGACCTGCAGCGCGCGAGCGAGATCGCCCGGAAGATGGTGGTCGAATACGGCATGAGCGACGTGATAGGCCCCGTGTTCCTCGGCGGGCAGACGGAGGTATTCATCGCCAAGGACTGGGGCCACCAGCGCAACTATTCCGAGGAGGTCGCCGCCCGCGTGGACGAGGAGATCCGCCGCATACTCGACGAGCAGTTCGAGCGCGCGCGCAAGGCGATCCTCGACAACAGGGAGGCGCTCGAGCGCGTCGTTAAGGCGCTGCTCGAATACGAACGCATAGACGGCGACGAGTTCGAGAAGATATTCAACGGCGAGGAGGTCCAGATCGAGACCTTCACCGAGCGCCGCACCCGTCTGCAGGCCGCCGATCCCGAGGTCGAAGCCCGCCTGAAGGAGCAGGAGGCCGAGGAAAAGGCCGACGGGAATGCCGCCGACGAGGATGCGCCGGAATTTCAGGAAGAGGAAACAGAGGACGAGGAATAACGAACAGCGGGCGGCCGCATAGGGCCGCCCTTACTGCATGAGGGGATTCCGCGATGCGGGATCCCCCTTCTTTTGTCCATTGTCAATTGCCGATTATCCCCGTTGCTTCCGTTCCACTCCCAGCGTCACGGCTTCCCCGTTGATGTCCCATTCCTTGACGTAGCCTCGGGGAGCTTCTTCGTTCGCGCTGTCCGCGAGCGTGTCGGCGGCGATGGCGGCGCCGTAGCGCGCGAAGATGTCCGCGATGCGCGCGCTGCCCGCGTAGGCGAGGGCGATGTGGTCGGTCACCTCGAAGCCCGCCTCCTTGCGCATGGTCTGCACCTTGGAGACGAGCTCGCGCACGAAGCCTTCGTCTATAAGCTCCGGCGTCAGGTTCGTGTCGAGCACGACGGAAAGCTCGCGCTCGGTTTCGCTTACATATCCCGCCTTCTGCACGGGTTCGACGAGCACGTCGTCGGGCGCGAGGGATACGGATAGGCCGTCGAGCTCGAACTCGTGGTTTTCGCCCTGCTTATGCGAGGCGACCACGAGGTCGCCCACACCCTCGCCTTGCAGGTATGCGTTGATCTTGGGCAATACTTTGCCGTAGCGCGGCCCGAGGGTCTTGAGCTGCGGCTTGGCCTTGTAGGAGATGAACGCGCTCGCGTTGTCCACGAACTCCACGGCCTTGACGTTGAGCTCGTCGGCCACGATATCCACGAACAGATCGGGCAGCTTCCTTCCCTGCACGAACATGCGCGCGAGCGGCTGGCGGTTCTTGCGGTTGGCGGCGTTCCTTGCGCTTCTCCCGAGCACGACGATGTCGAGCGCCTCGTCCATGTTCTTCTCGAGGGCCGGGTCGATCAGGCTTTCGTCCGCCTCGGGGAAGAGGCACAGGTGAACGCTCTCGGGCGCGGCGGGGTCGACGGAGCGCACGATGTTCTGGTAGATCTGCTCGGCCATGAACGGCGTGAACGGCGCGCACAGCAGGCTCATGGTTTTAAGCGCCGTGTACAGCGTCATATAGGCCGCTTCCTTGTCGGGGGTCATGCCGCTTTCCCAGTAGCGCTCGCGGCAGCGGCGCACGTACCAGTTGGAGAGATCGTCCGTAAAGCGCGCGAGCTCGCGCCCGGCCTCGGTGATGCGGTAGTTGCCGAGATAGCCGTCGACCTCCCCGACGAGCGTATTGAGCCGCGAGAGCAGCCATTTGTCCATGGGCGAGAGGTTCTCTCGCCTGAGCGCGTGTTTCGTCGGGTCGAAGCCGTCGATCTCGGCGTACAGCACGTAGAACGCGTAGGTGTTCCAGAGCGTGCCCATGAACTTCCTCTGCGCCTCGCTGACCGCTTCCGCGGAAAAGCGGCTCGGCAGCCACGGCGCGGAGCCCGTGTAGAAATACCAGCGCACGGCGTCCGCCCCCTGCGCGTCGAGCACGGTCCACGGGTCGATCACATTGCCCTTGTGCTTGCTCATCTTCTGCCCGTCCTTGTCGCACACGAGGCCGAGCACGATGCAATTAAGGAAGCTCGGGTCGTCAAACAGGCAGGTCGAGATCGCGAGCAGCGTATAGAACCATCCGCGCGTCTGGTCGAGCGCTTCGCTGATGAAGTTCGCGGGATAGCGCTCGAGAAATTCCTTTTGGTTCTCGAACGGATAGTGCCACTGGGCGAAGGGCATGGAGCCGCTGTCGAACCAGCAGTCGATG
>ERZ795058.2778-NODE-2778-length-19714-cov-5.188412_pt1 | contig 19714 bp, 12 predicted proteins | sample MGYA00375142_ERZ795058 | MGnify/ENA primary metagenome ERZ795058 (study PRJEB30187, sample SAMN05720210) | activated sludge metagenome | isolation source: anaerobic digester from wastewater treatment plant | place: Japan | collected 2015-04-20 ... | reverse complement strand
TGTTTTTCTTCCTTTTTATCCTCTTCAAATAACTTAAAAAAAGAATGAGTGTATTCAATAGTCTTTGAAATGAATAAACCTTTATTATCAATTCCCTCTTTTACAAATTTTTCTGCTAATGAATTTACTTCGTTAATTAGTTCATCATCATCTTCTGAAAGCTCTAAACTTTCTTTCCAAATAGCCTCCTTGGTAAGAAACATTAACTTAGAATGCCTCGGCAAGTCTTTAAACGATTCATAGCCTCCTTTTTTAATCCAGGCTATCTCGCTTTTAAGTGTTTCAGATTTATGACGATAAAAGTTCTTTGTATCAATGATTATGTCTGCTGCTTGGTTAGCAAGACTTCCTGATAAGGAAACAATATCAATTAAGTGGTGTGAGTAATATTGATGATAGGTGTCAATGATTGCTTTCAACATTCGAAAATGGGTAAGAACATCAAAAGGGCAACAAATATAATGTTCCACTTCGTGACGTGTAAGTACACGCACTTCTTCTTGGAAATCCTTATAGCTTGTGGGTAGTAGCCCGAAGTTTAAATGAATCTGCCAAGTGTCTCCAATGCGAATGTAATATTCGCCAGATTTGTAATTATTTGAATCTGGTAAAATAAAATCAATATTTGGCAATGGTATGCCAATAGAACGATTGTATTCACCTAGGAATACCTGCCTACAAGCTTCAAGAGCCTTTTCTTTATATATCTCATAATTATCCAACATTATTTTGTTTTAGAAAATTGCAGATTGGATTGTCGTAATTTCCTCTATATAAAAACCTTAGACTGTAATTTCCACCACCTTCACTAACTTTCTCCATAGTCAAATTGTATTCTGATTCGCTTATGTCAGAAAGCACTTCAACCCTTCGAATACTGGGGTTAAAGTCTGAATTAAACCTTGAATTAACCAGTTTGTAAAGGTCAAAGCATTCTTTACTGACTAACTCGATAAAATTATCGAATGAAATCTTGAATTTAATTTCAGAAAATGATTGTGAACCAATTTTTCTTCTCTCTTTCTCTATTAGGTCAGCTAAAAATTGGCGATTGGGTATATCGTATCTGTCCGAAAGTTCCTGTTTTAACTTGCCGAGCTCTTCTAAGTTCTGAGAGCCTTCTATTTTTTTATTGTAACCAATTATTTCATTATACACTGGGACGTAGGCTTGCTCAAGAATAGGTACAATCTCTTTTATTGTAATCAAAAAATTGTTATTTGATTGCTTAATTGTTTTAACAAAATCGTGAAATTCCTCCAACAATAATTTGCCTTTTTTTACTCTTTCAAATTTTTTGAGTAATGGTAAAAGTCCTTCAAATTCAAATGAAATTTTCTCAATCAATTCCTTTGTTGAGTCAAGTTCAATATTTAAAGAAAAAATACCAGACTCAAATCTTCCTTCTTTTAGTTCATTCTTGAATGATTTACTCAATGATGAACGATGCCATATCATATAGGGGGCTAAAACTTTTATATGATTCGGTTGCACTTCAGTGTCACCTAAGTACCAAGCTAAGGCTTTTCCATAACGATATAAGTCTTCTTTTACCCTTACACTTAATGGGTGGATTATCTTATTGCAAACCTTTTCTGGAGCATTGAAATGACAGCCATTGCAAAGTCCTTTTTCAACAGTAATTGAGTCATTTGATTCTTTCGAAATTCTATCACAGAGTCTATATGAGGAAATTATAACATTTATGAAAAGTTCTGCTTCTTCGGAGTATCTTATGTCTTTTACTTCTTCTTGTGCTATTTTTAAATCAAAAGCATTTAGATAATTTGCAAGATCGTCTTGTTTAGACGATTTATCTTTTTTACCAATTGTGCTAAGACTTTCATAATCTGGCATTGTAATAGGTAAGGCTAATGCAAACCTATCAAGAAAAGGTAAAGACATTATAAAATTACCTTCGTCTTTTGGGTTCATTGTTGCATACAATGAAAAGTTAGGTAACCTCTTGCTCTCATTGTGATATTTGACTGAGCTTTCGGCAAGCAGAGAAAGCAATATATTTTGGGCATAAGGTGAAAGTCGATTTAACTCATCGATAATTTTCCAAGGAGAATCCACAAAATCATTCCAGATTACATCAACTTTTTTGTTGGCATTTAATTCTTTAGCTCTAGTTAATTGAGCTATATCTAAACTACCTAGAATTTTTTCTTCTGTTAATTGTGGATGCCCCCTAAGAATACAATCTTCTATTGCATCCTTTGAAAGTTTGTAAAATACCTGACCTAAATATTTTGCTAAAGTTGTTTTGCCGCCACCGTGTCCACCATATAATAACATTGTACCTCTATCCACTAGGGCATTAATTACCGCAAGTGTTTCAACTAAATAAACCTTTCTGCTTTTTAGAGACGGTGTTGTGAAATTAACGTCAGAAAGTTCATCATTGTGGACATATAAATTTCCTAAACGTATCTTATCTAGGGCTTTAACTAATTGTATATTATTGTTTGCCATTTAAAAAGTCTTTTGTATTTCAATTTTGATAAGCCCTTTGTCAAGTAATTCTTTTATTAAATTAGAGTTCCCAAAGTCTTGAGATGAAACGATTCCGTTGTCTTCACCATTTAGCTTTGATTCTAACCAATTCAAGTGTTCTGACATTCCTGACTCATTAAGTGCTTTCCTGAATAAAGCAGTTATGTCATTGTTTGTATTTAAATCAATTAAGAAGTCCTCATTTAAGTAAGAAATTAAATCTGTTGCCCTCTCCAAGGATTTGATACCATTCTTCAAACCTTCTAAAGATTCCTTAATTTCAGTGATGATTGAATTTATGCTTGGTTTTGAAATTACTAAACTATCTAATAACGCTAAGTTCTTAGATTCATATTCGGACAAAGAACCCTTAAATACTAAGAGAATATTATTTCTCACAGTGGCTGAATAGCTTTCAAAGTCATTTATCGCTTTTGATTTACTGGTAAGACTTTGCTGTATACTCAGAACGCTTTTTGTTAGAATTGTGTCAAGAATATTATCTTTAATTAGTGAATTGTATTGAAGTATGATTGATTGTAGTTCATCTTTATTAAGATATGAATCCCACTTTGAATCATAAGAAATAGTTTGTTTATTCTCAAAAAACTCATTTATCGTATTATATTTCGTTTCTAATTCAGTCCATTTATTATCAATAAACTCCTCAAGATTGTTTTTTACCCCACCCTCATATTTTACCATATCTTCTGTAAACTTTAGAAAAAGCTTCTGAAGCGTTGTGTCTTGTGAGTTGGCTATTTTGGTTTTATATAATAATACTATACATATATTTATGTCACTTATTCGATTCTTAATTTTATCAATTAGACCAAGATTGTTATCAGTATCGTTAATTGGCTTTGTACTTTGGTTTTTCTCAATGACAAGGCTTACGATATCTATATAGAAATCAATATTATTATCGATTTGCTCGTTGCTAAAAAGTTCATTGGGTTTAGTATAATATAATTCATTTATTTCCCGCAATCCGTCAAGAGTTGATTTAACTAAATCAAAGTAATCATCAATATTATTTTCAAATTGTTTTGGGTCATTTAAAAAGGTAGTAGTAGCCTTTTTTAGTTCTTTTGAAACCTCGCTTATAAGATTGGCGAAAATTGAATTTTCAATTTCTAAAACTTGTTTACTCGAAATTATAATTTCAATAGATTCACTAATACTTGTTTCAGAATAATGTTCAACTAGGTAGTTTCTTAGTTTTCTGGCATTTGCATTATTTTTGTCATTCGTTATTTCATTCAACCATCCAATAAAATCATCTACGCCAGGGGCTGTGATTACTTCGTAAATATCATCAAATAATTTTGTTAAAGTATTTTGATATTTTTGAAAGTCTTGCTCATCCTTAACTTTACTAAAGGTACGTTCAAGTTCAAATAGCTGTTGCTGCCATTCAGGTTTGGCTAATTCACTAGCTATTTTTTTACTATAGGTTGCATTGCTTTTTTGTCTAAGTGCAATGTCAAGTTTCTCAGTATATATTGAAATGTCTATCATTCTTCGACTGGAGTTAAAAGTTGTGCTATATAATCTTGAAGCTGTTTAGTGGTAGTAACTTGTCTGACAATTTCCTGCATTTCTGAAATTGTCTTTTTGAATTCAACTTCTTTTTTATCAAAGACGTCTTTCAAGGATTGCTGAAAATTCTTTACTGTAGCATCATATATTAAATGATTAGAAAATGGATTTAAGGCATATTTATTTTCAACAACTGAAATTAGCTTGTTATATGAGTCTTGAGATTTCATATTGTATCTTAGGAAAATTGCTTTCCAAAAATATTCCCGATTTCTTTTTGGAGTAAATTTAAGGTCAATAAGCTTTTCAGCTAATGGATCATTGTAAAATTCATCAACTTGTACTTGATACTTTAATACATTCTCTTTGTTTTTAAAAATAGATTGGTTAATCAATTTTAGTTGATTAAGAAATTCCTCACTATTAATTGTCACTAGTTCACAGTGACCTAGCATTATTTTAAATAATATTGACAAAGAATGGCTTTCAGTTTCTTTGGTTATTTTTTCAATAAGATTAATGCTGTCAAGAGTTTTGCTTAATATTTTAACGTAATTGCTGAGATCTTTATCCTCCTCTAGTAATTCCTTAAATTCTGCAATTTCATTTACGATGTCAGTTCTTACTTGTGAAAGTCTTTGTTTGACTTTTAGTATTGAATCACTTAGCTCTTCCTGAAAAGTAATAATTGGAAATGTTTTTACCAAATTCAATTTGTATATAGTGTTAATTATATACGGTCTTAATACCGTTCCTAGCACAGAATTATAACTTTCCAAAAATGTTGTTTTAGCATTTTCAGCGAGAAACTTAATTATTTCTTCTGTGTTGCTAAAGGCATCAATTTCACTAATGTGAGTTGTGAAATTTGATAAACGGGACAAAAAATTTGATTCTAAATCAAAATTATTAATGTGGTGTCCAAGGGCTTGGGTATTTTTGGTTAGTATTTGAAGTAGATTTTTAAATTCTAATGATTCATTTTTCTTGTCACTACTTTTATCTATTTCTACCTTGTAAACATCTTTTGCTATTTTTAGAAGGTTTTTAAGGTCTTGACTTGCTTCCCTGTTCTCAAATAAAAATAATAAAGCCAAACTCAGAGTGTAATCATCATATGCCTCTGATTCGTCCTTAATTATATTATCAAGGTATGATAAATCAGATATATTGCTTCTGTATTCGTCTTGCTTACAAACAGACTCTGTCAATTTAGCTTTATATTCTTCATTCGCAATTTTATGAATCGACTTGAATGTTGAATTATCTCCATCGAATAGTAATTTTCTGTAGTGCTCAATTGTTCGAATAGTTTCTTTCTTCTCAGTCCAAGGTCTGTCACCAATGACTTTGATAATGTCCTTAAGGTTTAAAATCGATTCATCCTTAACAAGACTAAAAATGGCAGGCTCTTTTCTTGATACACCAATTATTCCTAATTGAGAAACAGAATCAATGTAATCCCTAATTTGACTACCAAAGTTTAACTGGTATGACTCTAAATCAACTACATCAATTTTATTTAGGGAATAAATCGCCTCTGGATGATTAGAATCGCCATCTTTGTATAATAGATTGGTTCTGAAATCATCAATCTTATGATTCTTGTCGAAATATATAACTCGTATTACAATATCACCGTCTTTATGAAACTTTTCATAAAAGCTCGCATAAAGATGCTTTTGAAGATCTTCTAAATATTTGTCTAAGATTTCATTTGAGAGTGCAGGAATGAAGTAATTATAAAGATTTTCTTCTTTATGGAAGATTAATGGCAATGCTTCTTTTAAATTTACATCTGCAAGTAGGGCTGATGCTTGTTCATTTTTATACTTGAGTTTTGGGGAGCCAATCGGCTGTTCAATTGATTCCCTGATAGCGTATAATGATAACTGAAGAAATACTTTATCATTCCTTAATAATTTACACTTTTCAAACCTATCAAAGATATTAGGGATAAAGAGTTCAAGTTCACCTGTCTCCTCAGAGATGTTTATTTGATTAATTATGTTTAATATGAAGTCTAATGATTCTCTTGTTTCTTTAATAGAATCGTCTTGATAAAGACTTATAAAGTCATAAGTAAGCTCTAATAATGGTTTGAGGAAAGTTGATGCAAGGACTTCATCTGGTTTTGAATCATTAATCATCCCGAATGCAATATTTCCTTCAGCATCAGAAATACCACTTAAGATATAGCTAAAATATGGTTGTATGTGTTCTATATAATTTACTGAATCAAACTTGCCTTCTTCTTGATATTTCTTAAGGTGAATAGAATACAAATCTTCTCTTAAAACTGGAATTAAGTCGATTTCAGTATTAATATTTTCTGAACTACATAAAAAGTAAGAAACACATTCCCTTAAATCTTGTTTATATTCTTTGATATCAAATTCAATAGGCTGAAATTCGGTAATTACTTTACCAAGTATAGCTGCTTGAATTCTACCATTAATCTCGTTGAAAAATTGAGTTTTAAGATATGAAACAGCTTCGCCTCCTTCATCTATAGGCTCCTTAAAAATCGATTTGGTGATTAACTCATTTGTGTTGAGCAATTTCAGATTTTCAATTGAACCCAACGCATCTCTAAGTTTTAGGATATGACCTGGCCTGCACCTTGAAAGCCACCAAATAAAGTTAATGTAGCCTTTAGGGTCATCCTTCAAGAAAGACCTTTGTAATAAATTGGAAGTTGGAAATGGAATCGGTTTAGTTTTTAACCTTCTGTTTGCAGCAGTCTCACTATCTGAACTACTGTCTCCTCTTTCCTTAGCTATTTCATAGCCAGAAGCTGGACCATTCCCTATAATTAAATAGAATAGGTTTGTGTCTTGTACAATTTGGTCAAAAAGTTCTCTTAATACTCCGCCTCCTGATGTTTCAATGTATTTCTTTAATTCATAGAATTTAGATTCGAATTCATCGATTAACAGAATTGGCCTTTGGCTCGTATTAACTGCTTCTAAAATAACTGATTTGGAGAAGGTATTGTCAAAAGTCAAATGAGCTTTTGAATCTTCAATAACTTCGACTTGCTTAAAGTCTTTAAGATATTTATTTAGGTCACCACCATTAAACTCAGGAAAGAATATTTTATCCAAACTTGACCAATCTTCGCTTTTTAGGGCTTCTATTTGGCTTAAAAGAAGCTTGTTTATGAATGGTCCCAATTGGTCATTTTGTATTTTGCCTGTTGGCTGCTTTAAAGCAACATCCTTTACTGCTTTGGTTATTTCGTCAAGCGAAATAAGGAAGGTTGGAGTTTTTAGTTTGCACCATCCATAGTGAAATATGTAATAGAGTGAATTAGTTTTACCTATCCCAAAAGCCCCTTGGAGCATAATAGGTTGTATTTGTTCTTTATTCACACTCGCTTTTAAAGTGTCCTGTTCAAGTTCTTTTCGTAAATTTTTATGGTCTGGACTTAAATCAATCCACCTTGTCGTCTTAATTAATGGGATATATGCTGACATATTATTTCAATCTAATTTTAATGGATTCTTTAACTTGTTCAGAAATCAGAGTGTACTTTCCTGCTTGAAGTTTTGCAAATACCGTTTTCTCGTTGTTTGATTTTCCGGTAATTTCCTTATTATGATTTGTAACTAATTTTAGCTTATCTGCTGTGTAAACGGATAGGACAAATCCATCTTCGTTTTTTCTGATAAAAATTTTAAACGGAAGACTTTCATTATCTAAAAGTAGATACTTGTCTTCACCGTCAATGCCAGATTTTGCTGCTAGTGCAAGGGTTGGTTCTTTTTGAGTTTGATCAATATAGAATTTAGGATATCCTGTCTTGCCGAATATTGAAATTACAGCCCCTGCATCCTGGCTTTGTCTGTTCTCCAAGAAACTTAGTAACGATAGGACAGAGTGGTTTATGTATTTAGCTCTTGAAATTTCAATATCTCTAAACTCTTGTTGGGCTTCAGATAAAGTTTCAGAATTTGCTTTTAAATAATCAGTAATGGGTTCATTTACTAATTCGAAAGCTTCTGACTTTGCAAAAGATTTTGACTTCAGTTCATAGTAGCCAACATATTCATCTAGTAATTCTGCAAGAATTGGCTGGTCATTCCAAGTTTCAACCAAAAATGGAAATCCTATTATTGAATGGTCGTTGCATAATTCATCGCTTGGGGTAGCCATTTCAATGAATGGGCTGATTATTAAAACTCTGACAGAAAGTTCACCTTCCACATCATCAGGATCATTATTTATCAATACGATGAATGGGTGCGATGTTTTTTGTGAAATACCTTGAAAATCATCGTATTCATTTTTGACTGTCCAGATTTGATTTCTTTGAATTCGTGGTTGTATTTTGAGATGCCTTGTTTGGTTTACAGTTTTGGAGCGGTTTATAAACAGTTTTGTCAATGTTTCAATATCCTTTTCTGTTGTGACAACTTTTTCAGAATCTTCTGTAAAGGTGTCTACTTGACTTTTTAGAAATTGAATAATGGGTTTCATTCTTTGCTGTTTAATGATACTATACCCTTACTTTGAGTGTTCGTCCAAAGCTTTTGAAATATTTTGTATGAATAGAATTCCATCCTGCTCATTTTCAGGAGTGTAACTAAAAGCTATTTTCTTTTTAAAAGTATCCACTTTATGATGGAATGTGCTTTTAGGTATATTATATAAGTCAGCAAGTTCAGCCAAAGATTGTTCTTTTTCATTCTGGAAAAGAAAGTGGGAAATTAACTTTGCATCAATTTTTGTCAAACCATATAAAAGCTTTTGAATAATCTTGTCATACTTTATACTTGTCCTTGCGATTTCTTCTATGGCAATCGATTCTTCCTTTGTTTCTAAAATATTGAAGCTTTTTTGGTCGAATAAACTGAAAACAGCTATAGTTAATTTGTTTAGTGAGATTGGGGTCTCAATAGAATTGAAAACATCTTCGATGGCTATCTTCACTAATGGTTTGAAATGTTTAGTGGATACTTTTATGGGAATCTTCGACAAATAAGTAAGTGCATTTTCAATATCTTCCAATGGTTTGAGGTCGTCTTTTGAGAAAGAATTAGTAAAAACGTAATCTTTCCCTTCAATCGTATTGTTAATATAGTCTTCCTTACATATTGAAATAACTAATTCTCTGCATTTCTCAAAGCTCAAGCCTTCTTTTTGCTGTTCTTCCTTTATACGGTTAGCAACAAAAGATATGAGAATTTGAGAAAAGTAATACGACAAATAGCTCTCAGGTATCTTGTTTAGATTATCAAATTTTCCTTTAGCTAATGACCATTCAAAAAATTGATGTGTTAACTCCTTTATTTCGTCTGCTGACCAAAATTTAGTTGCATTTGTTTCACTGCTTACAATAATTGATTTAGGCCAATTATACTTACGTACAAAATTTGACACAACACTTATAAAGTGTTTGTAACCCTCATTTGAAAGTTGCCCTGATAATATTTCGTATATGTATTCAGTTTTAAACATCTATGCCTTTGCAGAATTTAACTTGTTGTTTGAAAGCTTTTAACTGTACCTCGTTTAAATTTTCGATTCCATTCCACCCTTGTTTCAATGTCAATAAATCACTTTTACTGAATGTCATCCAAAGATCAATTAGAAAATATGAAAGTGGACAAGCCGGGTCAGTAGTATTTAACTGCACCTTAAAAACGCAACTTCCTTTTCTGTAATCTTTTGAGGTTCCAGGAACAATTTGGCAGCTTGTCCTGCAAGAACTTACTTTTCCTACTACAGAAGGATGAAAGTCTGTTTCAGATTTATTAGAAGCAAATGAATTAGTCCAAATTCCATTAGGTGCTGCCCAAATAGAACCAACTTCTGGGGCATAAATGTCATATAATATTTGCTTCCAATCTTTCATACTGTCCAAGGTATGTTTGCAAAAATTGCACTCTTTTGGTTTTGCGAAGCGTTGGCTTGTGTTTGGGGCAAAACCAAATGTGTGCAATGCGGGTTGGTTAAAAGAAATTTTAAAAAATGCGAAGGGTTGGCTTTTTCTTTCTTTTCTGCCACCTGTCCCAACAGCAAAACACGGTCAGTTTGAAAGTCTGTCTGCTTGGTTGATGTGGTCTGTATGTCGAGTCCATTATTAGTCATTGTCTTTCTGTGTCGTCTGTCTTTTTAGCATTGGTGGTAACGTTTGCGTGTATGAAACGTTTGGCATTTCGAAGCACTTCCCTGTCAAGTTACAACTACTTTTGATACGAGCTGTGCCGCTCGATAACGCACTGACTGCCAAATGTTTTATACACGTTGTTAGCCGTTCGGTGTTTATTTTTCCTGTCATTTTTTCTTTCAATTTGCTACTTCGTTTCGGTCTGCCGTGCGTTGGGACAGACACACTCTTTGACAAGTTTTGGGCGTGCGGTTGGCTTTTCGAGCGACTTGGCAATGTGTGTGGCTGTGAAGCGTTGGAATTTCATATTATTCTTTTATTTTCCACCCAATCAGACATATTGTCAATAAAGCTATTCGTTAAATCTAAATCTGAATTATAAATAGCATCAATATTTTCAATATCAAATATTTCCCACTTATTCCAAAAATCAGAAACGATTGAAAATAAATCAGAATCCAATTTCTTTAAATATGAAACTTGTTTTGAGTAATCATTATCAACATGGTCAGCGAAAATTGAAAACAGAGAACCGATATAGTAATTAATAGCTTTTGAATTATATGAACCCAAAAACTTTAATTTAATCCGTTTTACGTCTTTAAATGTTGCTTTAGATTCCAAACTGTTTGTTAAAAAATCAGCAGGTTTATAACCTAATCCAATAAACTTTGGGTACATTTTAAAATGGTCACAACAATTTGTAATGTAGTCGCATAGGAACTTATTAAAAATCTTATTCAGTTTTTTATCGGATTGCAAACACAAATAAATATGATTCCCTATACTGTAATTAAAACGTGTCAGCCAAATATGTAACAATTCATGAGCAATTGAGGCAGAATCAACAATTTTAGGATTATAATAAATGGTTGCTGTGCCACTTTTTTGAAAGACTTCGCAAAAGTTAATGTTCTTTTGTTCGAAAGAAATATCGAAATCCCTTTGTAAATCTTCTAAAAGCGAAACGGTTGTATTATCTAAAACATTAGGAATCATTCAATTTCAGTTTTATCAATTTCTTGCATTAACCTGTTTGTTTCCGAAAGAGCCACAATTATTTTCTGATAGTGCAAAATATCCTCAAATTCCAATTTCCGCTCTTTTCGGTCTTTAAGCCATTTTTGGGCTGGTTGGTAGCCCCCAATGTAGAAATTCCAAGCCGTTTCGGGAACATTATCAAAATACTGAGTGTCATTAATGTAAACTTTTCCGTTTTGAAAAATTGGTTTGATTACCACATTATCGCCATCAATCGGGTATTGCGTAATGTATTTCTCAACCGTTGGGCTTTCCAATAAATGTATTTGCCGAATTTCTCCACCCAATTTTACCAATTGCCAAAAGGTGTCTTTGTCTTTTGGGTACGGTACTCTCGGAAAATCTATTTTTAGAAATTCTTTATATTTTTCGCGGTATGTTGGTGAATGTAAAACCGCATAGATATAATCCAAAATGTCAATAGGTGCAAAGGTGTTTTCTGTTGTTTCTTTTTCTGAAGAAAACGTAGAGTTTAATTTCTTAGCAATCTCATTTACTATTTCTTCATTCAAATTTGGAACTCGTACGGCTTGTTTCACAGTTGAAAGTTGTGTGGATTTTTCGGGATAGAGATAGAGTGCTAAACTATATGTTTGAAAGCCATAATAATTTATATCAATAATGTTTTTTGAAATAAATACGGTATTATAATCTTCTGTATTAACTAAGTTCCTCATTAAACATAAAGCGTAATTTTCTTTGTTAATGAAATTTGACATAAAAGTTCGTCTACTTCTACCTATTAATTTGTCATCAAAATAAATATACTTATCAATAAAGGGTTTGTAGCTGTATTTTTTTATACAATTCAAATTAATTTCAATATTAAAGGAATTAGTAATATTTAATTCTAGCGATGATGAATCAAAATTCACTAATGCATTATCATTAGAGGTTTTAACACCAGAGGAATATGAGTTAAATAGCTTAAATATTTCTATTCCGTTTTCATAAGAAACTTTTAATTCATAATTTTTAGGTACCATATAATACATAGGACTTTGAATAATCAATTCTTTGAATTGAATTGACTGTAGATTTTTTTCGATTAAGAAATTATATTTTGAATCTCTTTTCCCATATAAATCAAAATGATAAACCTTACCTAATTCATTAGATTTCTTTAATCCTTTTTTCACAAAGATATTAATTGAAACGCCTTGCATTATATCAAATACATTTTGGTCTATTGATCCATCATCTGAAGTTTCTTTTTTTCTTGAATTACCATGTAAATCAATAGTATAAATTTTATCATATGTTTTAAGTAAATTCCAACGCATACCTCGAAAAGTTGGATTGTCTAAAAAGCCATGTGGGTTTATAAAAGCTAAAATGCCAGTACCATTTTTTTCAATAAAGTGTTGACCATAACGCAAGAATTTAACGTAATCATCATTTATCATTTTTGGATTACGTTCTTTTAGTTTTTCCTTACCACCAGGTTCTTTTTTGTAATCTTCCATAAGATTCATAATCCAATCTCCTTTATTGGCACTTTCGCCACTATACGGAGGATTACCAATAATGCACATTACGGGAGTATCTTTTTTAATGCGGTTTGCCTCGTTTGCTTCGGTGCTTAACCAATTGGCAAAGAGAGTTCCTGTATCGGGGTGGTATTCTTCGAGGCTATTTGTAAGAAAAACTCTAAAACGCTGGTTGGTGGTAGGTTTGTAGCCAGTTTCGGTCAATAGCAAATCAAGTTTTAAATGTGCCATAGCATAGCTTGCCATAAGCAACTCAAAACCATTTAGGCGTGGTAACAAATGCGTTTCAACATAATTGCTCCAAATGCCTTGTTGTCCTTCAAACTTTTTGTGAATATGCTTGATTACTTCGGCTAAAAATGTTCCTGTGCCTGTGGCTGGGTCGAGTATCTGAACTTTGTGTACTTCCTGTTCAATCTTTTTGCCTTGTACGTCAACTTTTATTTTGGTTTTGCTTGTGTCGGAAAGCCCTTGCGGTAAATCAAATTCGGTTTTTAAAATATCGTCAACGGCACGTACAATAAAGTTTACAACAGGTGCAGGTGTGTACCATACGCCACGGGCTTTACGTAATTTTGGGTCGTATTCGCTCAAAAAGGTTTCGTAAAAATGGATAATTGGGTCTTCCATTTTTGTGCTTTTTCCGTAGTTTTTCAAAATCTCATCTACGTTGCAAGCAAGGAAAATATTTACCAAATCGTCCACAATCCACTTTATGCGGTCGTCAACCTCCAAACCAGCAATATATCCAAACAGTTTTTTAAGAAATGGATTTGATTTTGGTATTAGTTCGTATGCTTCTTGTCGGCTAAAAGTTGGCAAAGTGGCATCGTGCGAACGAGCAGCAAACATTCCGTAAGCAATAGTTTGGGCGTAAACATCGGCAAATCCCTTGGGTGTAATATCGTGTATCAGAATTTGTTTGAAAGCGTTCATTTGGTCTTTCAGTGTGCTGTCTTCGCTGTTGTTTTCATCGCTTGTCAATGCCTTTTCAATAACCTCAGAAAGAAGGCGGGCTTTGCCCGCCATCATTTCTGCAAGTTTTTTACTGCTTTTTATTGTTTGCCCAATATGGGTACAAAAGTCTTTTATCAGGTTTTCAAATCGCTCGAAATTCTCTGTTATGGGTTTTATCCCTTTTTCGGTAACTTCTCCAATTGCAATTTTAGTTACAAATTGTCCTTCACGGTATAAATGAAAATCGAGATAGTCGGTAAATATCAAATTGTTTAACGATGCCTTGTAACGGTCGAATTGCTCTTTATTTCCTGTTTTCTTTGCTCCTTCAAGGTCTTTGTCGCCAATGTCTTTTGCCTCAATAAATCCAACTGGAATATCCTTTTTTGTCAAGATGTAATCGGGTGCTCCGCAACTCTGTCTTTTGGGTTCGTTTGTCGCCCGAATCGTTGGTATTAAACTTTCAATCAGTTGTTGCAAATCTCCACGAAATGTGTGTTCAGTCGCATTACCTAATTTGTAGCGTTTATTTATGTTGTCTATGTATTGTTCTATTGTCATTTTTTAAATCCGTTTCAAATAACTACAAATGTATCAATTTCGTGCGGTGCGTCGGCAAGAAAACAACTCTTTTGCAAACTTTGGTTTCGTGTCGGCTGGAGCGGTTTGCAAATGTGTTGTTTTGTGGGTTGGCTGTTCATTTTATCATTTCTTTTTCTGTCTTTAAGTAGCAAATTGTCTGCTGTGTCGTTTTTTACACTGACGGCTAACGGTTCGGCTATGTGCAGGTGGGGGATTCGCGGGCGGTTTTCGTGTCGGAAAGACAAAGAAATTCAAGCGGGAATCCAACCCTGCAAAATGAGCTTAAAACCCCCATTGCATATAGCTTTTGTTACCTGCTGTTATTTATTTCAATTATATTTTTCTTTCCCAATATTGGTTTACTTTAAAAAGTTTCGCTTTGTCAAATTCTTTTATATTTGAAATTGCTTGTCCTTTCTGAATTTTCGACATACTTTGAATAATTGTATTAGTATCTCTTCCCGACAAGCCAAGAAATTTTTCCATTGCTTTTGTATTGTTTTTATCTTTAATATCCAATAAAAATGCAATTTCACACATTGAAGAAAAGTCAAAACCTTTCTGATTATATTCTTCAATTCCTTGTGATAGTAAAACAATAGAAACACCTTTTGAACGAATTTCTCTTAACATCTTCTCCAATATTTCTTCATATTTCTTTTCTTTGAAAAGGACGTGTGCTTCATCAATTAAAATAACATATCGTAAAGATTTAATATTATTTTCAGTTGGAGTGTTGTCCATATTCATAAATACATTGTATATGTAATTAATTATCAGGAATAAGGATGTGAATCGTACTGATGTTGGCAAATCGCCTGAAAGAGATAAGTAGAGATTCTTGTTTAAGAAATTTGATTCGTTTTTAGTATCTTCAAGAAATATTTCATAACGACTCAAATCGTTCATTATCTCGGTAAGTGTGTCTTGTTTGTCGTAAATTTCTAATAAAATTTCATTGATTTGTCTAATTGTTGGATAAGTACCACTGTTTTGAGCCATAAATGCTTCGGAAGTAGCTTCTCGAAGTTTTCCCCTTTGTTTTATTCCTAAATTCGAGTATTTGCAAATTATATCTACAAATTTATCAATTCCCATATTTTTGTTATAGTCATTGATGTTATCAATAAATGTGAGTGGATTTACTGGAAATTGAGTTCTCGGAACATCAACAAAATCGGTTTTAGTATCAGTAAAGAATTTCTCATAGTCCTTTATGTCGTCTTGTTTTAACCCTTTGAAATCCAAGTATATGTAATTAACGTGTCCATTGGATTCATTGTATATTTGGGAGATAAAATCAAGTGCAAATTGCGTTTTTCCGGTGCCGGAGTTTCCTGCAACGGCTATATGACAATTGTTGTAATTTTTGCTGTCGTTGATGCTCAAATAAACAGGTTCACGCGTGTCGATTGTTTTACCAACTTCAAGTTTAATTAGATTTGAGAAGTACGATTTTTCGATATTTTGCTGATTATTTTTTACGTGTTCTGCAGAAACAGTTACATCTACAAGATGTTGTGTCCCTTTCTCAATATGTTCATTTAAAAAATCAAAAAAAGTATATTCACTTGTGTCAAAAATTTTGTCTAAAAGTTCTAATCCATTATCAATATGTAATTTGACATACTTTGGAATGTTTTCGTCGGTTTTATAAATATCGTAATATTGACAAATTAGTGCAATATAATAATCACGATATTGCGAATCAAAGAGAATGTGGTCTTTGTATTCCTTGCCTTTTGAATCGAAAGAATTAAAATCCTGATTAATATTGAACTTAACACCTTTTTGCAACGAATAAGACAACGCAATTCTTGCAATTATATTTTCAGGTGTACGGTCTCCTAACTTTGGTGTCAACCGGCGAATAATTTCCTGACTTTTTTCTGACGTTTTTATATTAATTTGCATTGTTTAATTGATTATAGGTTGAAAAGAAATTATCAGGTTCGGTTTCTACAAATTCCGAACTGTCGGTTGAAGTATTATTTATCAGATATGTTCTACAAACATTTGGTTGAAGTAATTCATATTCTTCTTCCGTTAATTCTTTGTATAAAAGTGGGTAAATAACAACTTGTTTGGAAACGCTCGGATAAAAATGTTTAATAATATTTTCGGCGTGCTGTTTGTCGAATTTTTGCATTGGTGAATCAATAAAAACAGGGAAATCAATTTCAGATTCTGATACAAGAGAACTTAATAATGCCGAGGCATATAATTGACGTTCTCCCATTGATAGACCGTTTTTGTCAATTTCTTTATCTGTATTACCATACAAAACAATGTCAATATCTTCACTTGTAAGAATATCAACATCAACACGAGAAACAAAATCTTTTTTGTGTAAAAGTCGAGATAATGAATCAAGCATTTTAATTTGTAAAGATTCTTTTTTCTGCTCTTTGAATTTTGTTATAAAAACTTCAAGGGTCTTAATTAGTTGTTTTGTTTTTTGTTCTTTCGCAGAATATTGGGTTGAATCGTCGATTTGTTTTCTGATAGATGTTTGGTCTTGTCTATGTTTTTTAAGAACTTCTTTCAAATCATCAATTTTCTGATTTAATGAACCAATTTCTTGTTCTTTTTCACTAATGCTTTTATCTAATATTTCTTTTTTATCTCTCAAATCTGAAATGTGTCCGTCTTGTGCATTTTTTTCAGCATCTCTAATTTTGCGATTAATTGAATCTAATTGATTTTTGATGTACGAATAATCATTATTTAAATTTTCAAATTGGTACTTAAAGTTGTTTTTAATTGATGCGATTAATTGATTAATTTCATTGACTTGATTTGAAGAAAAATCGTGAAGAATCTTAAGATTTTCATTAATATCTTGTACGTCTGAATAAAAGTATTTTTTTACTAAATCTTCAATTTGTTTATTATAAAAATCAACTGTCTGAACATCGGGAACAAATTTTAAAAACTGTTTGGCAGATTCTATATCTTGTCTAATTTGAGTTATTTTATCCTTAACATCATCTTGTTTATACCTTTGTTCTGATAGTAATTTTTCACTTTCAATTTGTTCTGCAACATTTGCTAATGTTTCTCCTGCTAATGCAAATGGAATAAAATCAAATGTTCCTTTGAGTTGCTCTTGCAGGTTGCTTTTCTTTTGTTCTAATTGTAATTTCTCATCTTGTAAATTTTTAAGTTCTTCTAAACTCATTTTATCGCCAGCTTTTACAAGTTTTAAAGAAATTTCTTCTGATTCGTGTTTTTGTTGATTAATCTTTTCTTTTAAATCTTTGATTTTTGTTTCACAATTCTCAATGTCAATATCTGCATTTTTAATATCTGCTTCAAGTTGATTCAATTTTTGTTTATCTTCTTTTTTTGCAGATTTTTTGCGGTATTCATCTAATTTATCTTCAAGATTATCTTTTAATATCTCATATTTTTGAATGCCAAGAACTTCTGAATATGCCTTGCTTAACTGTCTGCGTTGGTCTTTTTGGTTGATTTCTGCAAGAGAAGTTATTTTCTCTGCATCAAAAAAGAAAAATTTTGCAATGGCAATTGGTAAAATAAAATCACGTATAAAAATTTCTTCGCCTTTTTGGTTGTCTTGTGATAAGTTTTCAATTAATTCTTGCGGTTGTCCGCTGATTAATACTTCAATTTTATCGGATGTGCCTGTAATGATGTTATAACTTCTCTTTACAATAACATCACATAAAACATTTTGAACATTAACGCCAGAGAATGAGATTGATACAGAAAATTCAGTTTCTCCATCATCAAACGCTTTTCGGTTCATACTGTCAGCAATATATTTAGTGTAATTTCCTTTATCGTCAATTTCTTTTTTATATATTGCGTCAACTTGTTCCATATTTTTACCATACAAACACCAAACAAGTGACATTAAAAATGTAGTTTTACCAAACCCATTTTGTCCACTAACAATGACAATATTCTTTTCGTCTTTTGGTAATAACGAAATGCGATTTACACCTTTGTAAATTCTAAAATTGTTAAGTTCGATTTCCTTGATAAACATTATATAACTTCTTTGCTTAAATATTTTTCAATTACTTGTTCCATTTCGTCTTTCAAACCACGTTTGCGGTTTAAAAGTGCCTTCTGTTTTTGCAATTCAAGCAGTTCTTGAATTAAATTGAAATCTTGCTCTTTGTCATCACAAACATCTTTAAGCAAATTAATTTCTTTTTGTAGTTTTTCGTCTAGATTTTTCATATCCAATTCTTTATGATAGATTTTGTTATAAATATCTGAAACCGCTTCATAGCTCGAAATTTCTTTATAATTTTTTGATGGAATTGCCATATCTCTACGCCAAATTACTTGAATAGCAATTAATTCTGATTTTTTTATCAATTCAATTGATGAATCGTATTTTTGAATTTCTTTTTGTGTTTCTAAAACTTGTTTTAGTAATTTAATTCGGTATTCTAATGTGTAGTTACCTTGATTATGCCCGTCTTGGGTAACTGCTTTTTGTCCATTTCTGCGAGTAGTTTCTCTATTATCAGAAATATTACGTTCATCAAACATACTACCACGTAAATCCAAAAGTGGTTTTAACCACTCTTTCCCATTGTTAACTTGTGCAGTTAATGATTTGTCTTCTCTCACAACTGTGCAAGTCCAACAACCGAAACGACTTTGTCCACAAGACTTATGTTTATCATCTGTGACCATTGTTGGACATTCATAATCGTCTGCACTTGCATCTGAGTAAATTTGGAAAAGTTTTGAATTGTCAGCTCCCCAAGGTGAAGTCATTGCATTGATGATATACCAAACTTCTTCTAATTGTAATTCTTTAATTGGTGGATAAACAAAAGTGTTTGCTTGATTTGGATGTTTTGTAAGTCGTTTACCTTTGATTTCGTGTTTCTTGATTGAATTTGCACGTGTTATGCTTTCGCTCCTTCGAGTTCCAACTAAAATAATTGCTTCTCCGTTTTCTGCAACTTGTTCAACAATATAGCGTGAAGTTGGTTTTATTTTCATTCTATCAGTACACCAACGGAATGTGTTGTTTGGAACAGGATAACCACGACCAATTACATTTACCCAAAAACTATCTTCTAAACGTGGTGTAGTTTTTTGAACGAAAATAGGTAATTCACGTTGAACAGCAGTTTGTTCAATTTTCTCCAAAACATCATCTACGTAATTTTGAATAATTGGGTTTTCAACCAATGTGTCATTACAAATAACGTGAATTTGTCGTTTTCTTAATTCGGCAGGAACTTGTTCCAAAGCAAGCCAAACTAATTGTAAAAGTGCAGTAGAATCTTTTCCACCGCTAAAACCAATTATCCAAGGTCGTAAATTATCATCAATTAAATATTGGTCTTTCAGTTCTGAAATTATGTATGATATTCTTTTGTTTTTAATCATATTTGTTTAATTATCATTGCATTGTCTCTTTTTTCTATAATTGCAGGTAACGGATTGGCGGTATGTTTTTGTTGCCGATTTCGAAGCACTGTCCTGTCAAGTT
>ERZ795058.2772-NODE-2772-length-19730-cov-4.785616_pt1 | contig 19730 bp, 21 predicted proteins | sample MGYA00375142_ERZ795058 | MGnify/ENA primary metagenome ERZ795058 (study PRJEB30187, sample SAMN05720210) | activated sludge metagenome | isolation source: anaerobic digester from wastewater treatment plant | place: Japan | collected 2015-04-20 ... | reverse complement strand
TTTCTGGTGTGTTAAAATCCGGTTCTCCGACATTTAACCCTATTACATGTATTCCGGAAGCTTTCATCTCTACAACCGTACCCTCTAATTCTATGGTTTTGGAAGGGGTCATTCTTCTGATTCTTTCTGTTATCATAAAATCATCTCCTAAAAAAGTAATTTAAATCCGCCCTAAAAAGGATTGCTGTAATTCCGCAATTTTCCGTTTGCATAGACTATGGCACTGCGAGCTAATACGGCTGTTGGATCAATATTCTTGCATTGAATATTATAGGTTTCAAAGGCTATAGGTAATTCCGTACAGCCAAGTATTATGGTTTCAGCGCCCTTTCGCTTTAATTCCTCTAATACATTGTTAAATCCGGCTAAATCAATATCTTTTTCCCCGGCTTTGACCCCTTTATAAATCAAATCCATAACATTCTTCTGTCCTGCACTGCTCGGATGCAGTACACTTATACCATATTTTTCAAAAACTCGATCATATACACCCGATTCTATCGTTCCATCCGTCGCCAGCAGCCCTACACAATTTATATTCTGTCTTTTAACTTCTAATGCTGTTTCTTCAAGCATATTTAAAACGGGTATATGTACCATAGCGCATATCTTATCATAAAAGTAATGTGCCGTATTGCATGGAATCAGCAAGAAATCTGCTCCCATGCACTCCAAGCGAATGGCAGAACCGACCATCTCAGGCACAGGATCTTTGCCTCCACGCAGAATAGCCTCTGTACGATCCGGAATATCAGTATTGCTATCGATATAAACATGGATATGTTCACTGTCTTTAGATGCAGCAGTATAGTCAACTATTTTTTTAAACAAATCCGCCGTTGCCATAGGCCCCATTCCGCCAAGTATGCCGATAGACTTTTTCATATTGATCTCTCACTCCGACATTTTAATAAAATAAATTATTTTTCTATATATATTGCAAAATCCGGACATGATTTCTCGCACTTTTTACATGCAATACAATCTTTTTCATTGACCGCTTCCATATAGTTGTAACCTTTTTTGTTTACTTTGTGAGTAATAGCATATACGTTTTTAGGACAAACGCTTGCGCATATCTTACAGCTTTTACATAGCTCCTTATCAATATATACAGCCATAATGATTTCCTTTCCGTCGCAGACGACTAATATTAATCATGCATTCAGATAACTGTAAACTTTCTCTACCAACTCTGTAGGATTCTTCACAACCGTTGCTCCTGCATTTGTAAGTGCATTTATTTTTGTTGACGCGGTTCCGACATTTCCGCTTACAATAGCTCCTGCATGTCCAAGGCTCTTGCCCTGGGGAGCGTTCCTGCCTACAATCAGAGAAACTACCGGCTTTTTAACATGTTTTGCAATGTATTCTGCAGCCCTTTCTTCCTGATTGCCTCCAATCTCACCCAGCAGTACAATCACATCGGTATCGGGATCTTTCTCAAATAATTCCACAGCATCTTTTTGTGAAAATCCCCATATGGGACCTCCGCCTATAGATGCAACAGTTGATTGTCCAATTCCGGCATCAGTCAGAGTTTTGCATATCTCATAGGATAATGCTCCGCTTTTTGATACAACTCCTACACGGCCCGGCTTGAAGAAACGATCCGGGTGAGAACCAACCTTGGTGATGCCTGGGGCAATAACTCCCGCACAGCCCGGGCCAACAACATAACAGTTATGATTTCTGGCATATTGTATGATCTCAACTACGTCGTTCTGAGCAATACCTTCTGTTGTAACAACCAGCAGCCTGATACCCGCATCTATTGCTTCAAAGCTTGAATCCTTTATTGCTGCAGGCGGAACAAAACTGATCACAGTGTTAAAATCGTGATCCTTTTTTGCTTCTGCAATATAATCATAAACAGGAATACCGTGTACTGCCATTCCGCCCTTGCCTGGAGTAACACCAGCCACTATCTCAGTTCCGAACTCCATCATTATTTTTGCTTGTAAAGAGCCGGATTTCCCGGTTATACCCTGTACCAGAACCTTTGTATCTTTATCAATCAAAATGGACATGTTACTTCACCTCCAAGCTTGCTTTGATGCACTGGTTTACGGTTTCTGTAAGATCGTAATATGTCGCAAGGCCCGCTTCAGCCATGATGCGTTTGCCTTCCTCCTCCATAGTTCCGCACATGCGTGTAAAGATTGGTATGTCTAACTTATGGTCCTTGATATAACCTGTAATACCATTTGCCATATCATCCATGCGATTGAATCCGCCTATTAATACTACAAGGATTGATTTAATTGGGAACCCGCTTTCCATTGTAAGCTTCATGGCTCTGTACATTACCTCCGCCGATGTCGTTCCTCCCAGTTCGCAAAAACTTGCTACCTTGCCGCCCCCGTCATAAATAAGATCCAGGGTGAGCATTCCGGTTCCGGCTCCGTCGGAAATCAGTCCTATCTCTCCGCTTCCCAAAGGGACAAATGTGATAGTAGTCTTTTCCTTTTCTACTGCGAGAACATTGGCCAGCTTTTTACGTTCTTCCTCTATGGCTTCAATTTTATTGCGCATGTTGCGCGCATTATCATCCAGTACAAATTTCGAGTCCATTGCTAAAAGCTTTCCGTCAACTACACCCAGCGGATTGATCTCAACAAGCAAAGCTTTGGTATCGAAGAATGCCTTCTGAACCTTTTTGATAAGTGCGATTAAATCCTGTACATCAGGGTATCCAAGCAGTTTAGCTAAGGAATTAAGTTGATAATCCTTAAGCCCTGTAAAAGGATCAATCTCCATCTTGATTATCTTATCAGGATTTGTCTTTGCTACCTCTTCAATTTCCATTCCGCCGGCTTCGCTAATTATCAATGTAGGCCTGTCCACACCCTGCAGTGTAATGGACAGATATAATTCCCGCTCTGCCTTCACCATCTGCTCACAAAGCAGACCATTTACCCTATGTCCTTTGATGGTCATGTCAAGTATTTCGGCAGCATTCTTTTTGAATTCTGCTTCGTTGGCGCAGACACGGATGCCACCGGCTTTGCCGCGGCCTCCTGTCAGCACTTGAGCCTTCAATACAAATGGATATGTTAAAGGTGCATCTGCATCCTTTGCATAAATCATTTCACTTTTCGGTACCGGTATACCAAAATCTGAAAGTATGCGCTTTCCCTCAAATTCGTATAGATTCATAAACTTTTCCCTCCTACTTAATACTTACCTCTCCATCAAGCATGATAATACAGGTTGTTTTTCTTGGCATATTCGATGCCTGCATTAATGGCCTTATGGTTGAGTTCTACAAAACGTGAGGGCACTGAATTCGTTACTATCTCAAGCAGGTGTTCCTTATCTACAATACCGCAGCATTCACTAATGAATCCGAGAGTTACCATATTCGCAACCATGCGGTTTCCAAGATCAACAGCAATCTGCGTTGCCGGTACCTCAAAGGTATGTTTGATATTTCTTGTCAAATTGGTCACAAGACCCGGATCTATAACCAATACACCGTCGTCTTCAAGTGTTTTGATATATTTATCATAAGCATCCTGATACAATGCTATTAGAAGATTTTTTGTCTGTGCTACAGGGGAATTGATTGGTTTATTATCTATTATTAATTCTGCCTGACACTGACCTCCGCGGGCTTCCGAACCATAGGACTGGGTCTGCACGGCATAAAGTTTACCCTTAGTCACAGCAGCCGTACCCAGTATTACAGCCGAAAGTATGATGCCTTGACCTCCAAAGCCGCACAGGCTGATATGCTGAGGATATTTCATCATTTCTTCCGCCTCCTTATATTTGATTGTTCGTACCGGCGTAGGTAGGTTTGTTCTCGCGCTTAAACTCTGCGCATTTGAGCTTGCCAACCAACTCGTCCGGAGTCTTTTTCTTTTCGTCGGCTTCTGTATAAGTATATTCCTTTATCCAGTCAATCAACTTCAACGGATCGCCGGTCCTCAGTGCATACCTTCCAAAGTGTGTGGGGCACTGTGAAACTATCTCGATAAGTGAGAACCCCTTGTGCTGCAATGCACGTTTGATTGCGGCAGTACACTGTACGGGCTGGGCTGTTGTCCAACGTTCAACATGGGTTGCACCTGCAGCCATAGCCAGTTCGCATACATCAAAGCGAGGCTCTGCACTTCCGTACGGAGTTGTCATTGTTCGTGCATCCTCAGGTGTAGTTGGTGCTACCTGACCACCGGTCATTGCAAAATTGAGATTGTTTACCATTATAACTGTCACGTCCAGATTACGTCTTGCCGCATGAATGAAATGATTACCTCCGATTGAAGCAAGATCTCCATCTCCTGCAAATATCACAATCGGTATTTCAGGCTTGGTAAGCTTAACGCCTGTTGCCCATGCGAGAGTCCTTCCATGCACACCATGGAATGTATCTGAGGTCAGATATACGGGAATTCTGGCGGTACATCCGACACCGCCGATTGTAACCATATCTTTTGTATCCATATCCAGTGCATCGAGAGCCTGCGTAAAGCAGTTCAGCACTTGACCACAACCGCAGCCGGAGCAAAAAAAGTGTGGCAGCTTTTCCTCGCGCAGAAATCTTCTATTTGGGTTAATTTTCAATTCACTCATTTTACTCCCTCCAAAACAGCCCTGTAGATTTCGTCAGGTGTATGCACCATTCCTTGATTCTTTGTAACGCGTTGAACAGGGCAACGTCCGGCAACAACACGCTCTATCTCTGATGCATACTTTCCTATATTCATCTCAACCGCAAAAATCTTTGCAACCTGCTTTGAAACCTCGGCAATCTGTTCTTCCGGTACGGGCCAGACGTTGCAAAGTTTCAGAACCCCAAGCTTAACCCCGGATTCCCTTGCCATCCGGGCTGCCTCAATTGCCGGACGCACCTCGCTGCCGTATGCAATAATCGCATATTGCGCATCATCCATCATGAATGACTCTGTCTTGCATATCCTTTTCCTGTTTTCGGTTATTTTGCCGGTTATACGTTTATACAGGCGGTCAAATACTATCGGATCCCAATCGATTCTTCCTTCTTCATCATGGGGATTAAGACTATATATAGTGTGATAACCCTTTCCTAAAGGTGCTGCATCCGGGCAGCCGAATTCTGATGAAGCGAAGGGCTTGTACTCCTCCGGGGATAAATCCGTATACTTACGGTTGAAGATATTGATTTTTTCTGCTTCAGGAATATCCAAACGCTCACGCATCAAAGCTATTGTCGTTTCTGACATTATAATAACCGGATTGCGGAATTCCTCTGCAAGGTTGAATGCCCATATGGCATAATCATATAATTCCTGTACCGAAGACGGACATACTACTATGGCTTCATAGTCTCCGCTTGCGCCAAAGCGCATCTGCATGACGTCCGCCTGGGAAGCATAATTCTCACCGCGGCAGCGCTGAACATCAGCGACAACTACCGGCGCTTCAATGGTATAGCAATATCCCAAACCCTCCTGCATATAGTTAAATCCTGCACTGGCCGTAGCAGTCATCGCCTTTGCGCCTGCAAGAGCAGCACCGGCACATGCGTAGATTGAGCAAAGCTCATCCTCTCCCTGTAGGAATTTTCCTCCTACTTCCGGTAAACGTTGTGACATGAGCTCGGAAATTTCATTGGCCGGAGTAATGGGGTAACCGCCAAAAAAATTACATCCAGCCGAAATTGCGCCCTCAACCAGGGCATAATTTCCAAGCATAAAGTGGATTCCTGTTTTGACTAAGCGTTTATCCGCTTTCAAAATTGGCACTTTATTCAGTCTCCTCCCTCCTCTGGTTATATTAAAATCGCAACTTTACTTAATTTATGAATAACCTGAATTTTCAAGAATTAAGCTAATCGCATATAAAATAATACTGCTATCATAAAAAAGTATATACTATCGATAATCGATAATCAACTATCGTTAATATTTTAACATAACCGCATTTTCTATTTTTTTAAATAGGAATAATTTTGCACCCTCTTCCATGGCAATGTTTTCAGACACTTGGCATGGCCTGTTTTTTTGAAAAGGAGATCAGTTTTGATTTATTGAAAGCCATTTTCCGGAAGGATGAAACAAAGCTTTTGAAACACATCATGGAAATCAAGCTAGAATTTTATTATGAAAAATCCAAAAACGAAAAAAAAGAAGGGCCTCAGACCCTTCTTATGCTACCTCATACACTTCGTATGTTCCATATACTCCTGTACCAGCCTCAAAGTTTCGCCAAACCTCTGGAAGTGCACCACTTCCCTCTCCCTTAAGAAGCTCAGCGTATCTATTACCCCTCTGTCCCTGGTTGAATTTATCAAATGCTCATAAGTAGTTCTGGCCTTTTCTTCCGCTGCCAGGTCCTCATGAAGGTTTGCAATAGGGTCTTCTATGGCCTGAATATATGCTGCTGTCCACGGCACACCGGCTGCATCAGCAGGATATACATCACGGCCGTGTTCCACATAATTGGGGCCCATTCCCGCTGCTTTGAGTTCTTCAGGGGTTGCTCTGTTTATTATCTTATAAATAAGGGTTCCGATTATTTCCCAATGAGCCAGCTCTTCGGTACCGATGTCCGTCAATACCGCCTTTGCTTCCGGTATGGGCATATTATACCTTTGTGCCAGATACCTCAGTCCGGCGGAAAGCTCGCTGTCCGGTCCTCCATATTGCGCGAAAAGCAGCTTTGCAATTTGCAGGTCGCAGCCTTCTACCCACGCCGGGTATTGGAGCTTCTTTTCATATATCCACATGTATTATATACCCCCCATCTCATAGTTGATTTCCCATGGCCATGGCTCTTCTATCCATCCCCAGGGGCATTCGCTTGCGTATACGTGAGTCAAAGGTGCATAATCCTCTTCGTACTTTTCCTTGAGATCCTTGCATATCGTTACGTATTCATTTTGAAGCCTTTGTGCTCTCTGGTCCAAAGGATGTGTGTCCAGGTACAGGTTAAGCTCTACCAGAGAGAAGTCAATCGCCATTATTTCCTTAAGCAGTTCCAGCCTTTCTCTGCCTATATCCACTATAATTACCTCCCTATTCTTACTCCTCCATCCTGTGTTTTGTTTTTACATACGGCCGGCATAGCTCCGGAAAAATGGTTCCTTTCATCAGGCCCTTCATTGGCTCATAAACCTTCTGAAACACCTGATAAGGCACATAGGCTTTTGCCAACTTGAACTCGGGTCCCATGACAGGTATCTTATAATGCGGTGCAACAAGCATCTCCGGCCTATAATCATAGTCATAGACATAGCCTTTGGTCATCATTGATCCCCCTTTACACGTATTCCCTTCCATAGTATTCATTTACCCGGCAATATGTTACTTACTTCGAAACACTTTCCTCCCCGGTCTCTCCGGCACCTATACCTTATGCATTATACGAAGTGGTTTTACCCATAGTTAATTACTGAAATAGCCCTATAAATGAGTTATTCAGTATAAAACAGTAAGTTTTTAATTGGATTGGAACCTATTGATAAAAGGGGGCGGAGAGTTTGTTCACAACTAAACTTCCGGGTATTCCGCAGATATTTATGGAAGAAAGGCCTGTCAATATCCCGCTGCGTAAAGTTGAAGCCCTTTTATATTAACTGGCCCTGAAGGGAGAATGTACACGGGAGGATTTGCTCTCCTTGCTTTGGAGGACCTGCAATAAAGAATATGCCAGGCATAACTTGAGGAATGCCTTATATAGGATCAGTCAGGCCTTCAAAGAAAAAAGCCCCGATCGGAGATGTCATCGGTATTACCCGTCAGAACAGCGTACTTATTTATCAGTTTGTTGACGCTTTTTCCAACGTACTTACTCCTACCTCCGGATTTTTTATTCCGGCCCCTGGTATATCTTACGGTTGTCCCCGGCAATTATGCAATCATCGGTACCGGGGGAGAAGGGCCATACTCGTACCCCATACATCATAGCCGTTTCACAGTAAATGAAGATACCCTCCTGATTGGAACCCGCTATCTGGTCAACTGCGCTTTATTGTTCCTTTCGGAGGGTATAGAAAAGGGCTGCTAAAACAGCCCTTTTATTTTACCGTCAATATTTACGTCAATGTTTTCTGCAGCAGGAACTTTCGGAAGGCCGGGCATCTTCATTATGTCTCCTGTTAGTGCAACTAAGAACCCTGCTCCTGCAGATATTATCATATCTCTTATTGTGATTTTAAATCCTTTTGGCCTTCCGAAAACTTTTGCATCATCTGTCAATGAATACTGATTCTTTGCCATACATACCGGCAAATTTCCAAAGCCCAGCCTTTCGAAATCGGCTGCTTCCCTTTCCGCCTTTGCTGAATATTCCACACCGTCGGCTCCATATACTTTTACTGCAATTGCCTCTATTTTATCTTTTATTGACATATTCAAGTCATATGCATATTCCATGGCGCTTTCCTGTTCAGTCAATTTCAGCACTTCCTCCGCCAGTTCAATTCCTCCTCGGCTGCCTTTGCTCCATACCTCCGACAATACAACATTTACCCCAAGCTCTTTGCATTTTTCTTCAATAACAGAAAGCTCGGCCTCTGTGTCCGTAGGGAACTTATTTATTGCAACCACTGCCGGGAGCTTAAAAACCTGCGTTATGTTTTCAACATGCTTCAACAGGTTCGGCATGCCTTTTTTAAGTGCTTCAAGGTTTTCAGAGCTCCAATCAGCTTTTGCTGCCCCTCCGTTATGTTTCAGGGCCTTCACAGTTGCTACAATCACAACAGCGTTTGGCTTTAAACCGGCTCTGCGGCATTTTATATCTATGAATTTTTCTGCTCCAAGATCGGCTCCGAAACCAGCCTCCGTTACTGTATAATCTGCGATTTTGCATGCCATCTTTGTTGCAATGATACTGTTGCACCCATGTGCTATGTTGGCAAAAGGCCCGCCGTGGATAAAGGCGGGGGTCCCTTCCAATGTCTGAACAATGTTTGGTTTGAGGGCGTCCTTCAAAAGAGCCACCATAGCCCCCTGGGCTTTTAACTGGCCGGCGGTCACCGGTTCTCCGCTTCTTGTATATGCGACAATTATTCGAGACAAGTTTTCTTTTAGTTCCATAATCCCGTTCGAGAGGCAAAATACTGCCATTATTTCAGAAGCTACCGTTATATCAAATCCGTCTTCCCTGACAACTCCCTCAGTTTTGCCGCCAAGCCCGTCGACTATATGCCTTAATTGCCTGTCGTTCATGTCGACGCATCTTCTCCATGTAATCCTTCTTGTGTCTATATCAAGTTCGTTGCCCTGATGTATATGATTATCCAGCATAGCTGCCAGCAAGTTGTTCGCGGCACCGACAGCATGGAAATCCCCGGTGAAATGAAGGTTTATATCCTCCATAGGAACAACCTGCGCATACCCGCCGCCGGCTGCCCCGCCTTTCACCCCGAAAACAGGCCCCAGGGAAGGTTCTCGAAGCGCAATTATTGTTTTCTTTCCCAGTTTAGCCAAAGCATCTCCCAAACCTATTGTGGTTGTTGTCTTTCCTTCTCCGGCAGGGGTCGGGTTTATTGCCGTAACCAGAATGAGTTTGGAATCCTTATTGTTTTTCAATTCGTCCTGTAAGTATCTATAGTCTATTTTTGCCTTGTATTTTCCGTAGTTTTCAACGTAGTTATCTGGTATTCCAATATTATCGGTAATTGTATTTATAACTTTCATTGTTGCCTGCTGCGCTATTTCTATGTCGCTTAAATGTTTTTCTTTCATTGTATTCCCCCAAAGTTACAGTTTACCCTCAGGCTCTTATTCTACTCAAACTCTTTAAACAGTTTTTCAAAATCTTCAATGCTGTCTTTAATGTGATATACATGCTTATCTTCCGGGAATTTTTCGGTCTTGACATCTTCTACATATTCTTTGAATGCATTTATTATTACTCCCGCTACATCAGCATACTTCTTCACAAACTTCGGCGTAAATGCCTGGAACAGGCCCAGCATATCCCCGCATATAACCAATTGTCCGTCACAGGGAAGTCCTGCACCGATAGAATATACCGGTATAGTAAGTTTGCTGCAAATAAATTCGGTTAGCTCCGGCGGAACTGCTTCTAACAATAATGCCCTTGCTCCCGCTTCTTCAATCATTATCGCATCTTTTATCAATTCTCTCGCACTTTCCACCGTTCTTCCCTGAGCCTTAAATCCTCCCAGTTGCCCGGAGCTCTGGGGGGTAAGTCCGATATGTCCGAAAACCACTATTCCGGCATCAGCAATTGCTCTGATTTTGCTTATTACCCTTCTGCCGCCTTCCAATTTTATTGCGTCGCAGCTTGCTTCTTTTAAAAACCTGACTGCATTTGCTACGGCTTCCCCATCGGTAGTCTGGTACGAACCAAAAGGCATATCCCCAATTACAAATACATTTGGGGCTCCTCTTCTTACCGCCTGACAATGGGAAATACAATCATCCATTGTCACGGGGATTGTACCTTCGTATCCCAATACAACCATTCCTAAAGAGTCGCCTACTAATATCATATCTAATCCGGCCTCTTCGGCAAACGACGCCATGGGAAAATCATAAGCGGTAATCCATGATACCTTTTCACCTTTTTTCTTCATTTCATAAAAGTCTAATATACTCTTTTTCTTTGCCATATAAAGCCACCCTTTATATTTATATTTTGGTTATCCTTTATTTCATAATGATATACTAAAGTACAGGGCCTAATGTGTATATATCTATTGAGCTATAATATTTTATTGTTTCATTTTTGGTAGTTTCTCCCGATAATACTTTGATCATTTTATTGAAAGCTGCTTCTCCTACCTCTTCTATGCTTTTTTCCCCTTTAATAATCTTTCCTGCATTTATGTCCATGTCATTTATTAAATGTTCATATGTCAATGGGTTCCCGCAGATCTTTATTACCGGCATGATCGGGAATCCTTGCGGAGATCCTCTTCCTGTTGAAAACAACATGCATTGCGAACCTGAAACAGCCATCCCCGTCAATATTTCCATTTCCCTTCCGGGGGTATCCTTTATCCACAAACCCTTTTGATCCGTAACTATGTCCGTATAATCAAAGACCCCTTCTATCGTCCTTGATCCGGACTTTGCAATGGCACCTAATGATTTCTCTTCAATTGTGCTCAGCCCTCCCGCAATATTTCCGGGTGTAGGTTCCCCTTTCCTCATATCGCAACCCATCGACTTGGCTCTTGTCTCCATTTGATTTACGATTTCATAAATTTTCCGACCTACTTCCGGAGTACGTGCCCTTTTTGCAAGTATATGTTCAGCACCTAGAAATTCTGTAGTTTCTCCGAAAATCACCGTACCTCCCAAATCGACTATCCTGTCGGCAACGTAACCTATGGCACAGTTGGAGGCCAGCCCGGATGTAGCATCACTTCCTCCGCATTTGATGCTCATGATGACATTTGATATATCTACGGGCTCCCTTTGCAGTCCCGAAATACTGACAGCCAGATTCTGTGCGGCATTTGTGCCCGCCTCAATTGCTTTGCTTGTCCCGCCCAATTTCTGGATCTCTATTAATTCAACCGGTTTTCCTGTTTTTGATATTTCATTAACCAGTCTTTCTACGTCGGTACCTTCGCATCCCAAACTTACAACAAGTACTGCTCCGGCGTTTGGATGACAGCCCAACCCTATTAATGATTCCGTAACCCTTTCAAGATCCGGGGGCAGCTGACAGCATCCCTGATGGTGGTAAAGGCCTCTTGTATTATCCGTCTGTGCCTGAATTGCCATAGCCACATCATTTGCACATGAAACCGCCGGTATTATTGCTACATAGTTTCTTGAGCCTGCTTTTCCGTTTTTTCTCATATATCCTTTAAATTCCAATGGAACACACCCCCTTAATCAGCCCGGAATATTCCATGCTTTTTTAATCTTGTATATCCCCTCTGCCGCGCTGACTATCCGCATTATGAACATGTACATGTTCCCCCGCTTCTATGTCGGTTGTGGCTATACCCATTGTTTCTCCGTATTTGATAATCGGGGATCCTTTTTTTATTGATGCAACGGCAGCTTTATGCCCATAAGGAATATCCGACAGAAGTACCAGAATGCTGACATTGCCTTTATGATCCGTCACATTCAGCCGGACACCCTTCTTCGCATTTTCAGCAAATACCACAGCCACATTGTCATTTTTATTGATTTTCAGGCCCACTGTATCTTCCAAGTCTTGTTCCTCCTTATACGTGTTCCCTTCACCGATAACGGACGCTTATTTATATACCTTTTCTTTCCATAAAACAAGGTTTGTAAGCACTCTGTTTACCGGTGTGTCTATATTGTGCTTCTCCCCTATTCTTACAATTGCACCGTTAATATTATCGATTTCTGTCTTTCTATGTTTACTTACATCCGCAAGCATAGAGGATACGTTTTCCCTGGTTTTTTCGGCAACCTCTTTACAGTGATTGACAGGGTCTGGGGTGTTTAATGTGATTCCGGCAGCCTTAGCTACCTTTTCTCCTTCAGACACAGCCTGCTCTAAAATCCATTCCGTTTCAGGATAATCAAGCAATTCCCCATTCCTTAAGCCGGTAATTGCCGTTAACGGATTTATCCCAACGTTAACCAACACTTTGTCCCATATGATTCCCATTACGTTTGGAGATACTTTTACATCTTCGAATTTTGCGTCTATGAATATCTGTGCTATTTTATTGATCCTGTCAGTAACCTTGCCGTCTAGTTCTCCCAGTACAGTAGCACCGCTGCCGGCATGCCTGATTCTCCCGGGTGCGAGCATATTAGCTCCATGGGAGGTAGTGCCGCTGATTATTTGTGTCCTATTTACAACTGTTTCTAATTTTTCAATATTGCCCAACCCGTTCTGTAAAGTAAGTACTATTGTATTATCGCCTATGACAGCTTTGTTTGAACGGATTGCCTCTTCGGTTATAGTAGATTTGACAAATATTACCGCTAGGTCAACTATGCCTACATCTTCCGGGTTTGTTGAAGCCTTAATATTTTTAATATACCTGTCTCCGCTTGTCCCTTCTATCCAAAGGCCATTTCTGTTTATTTCATCAACATGCTCTTTATATACATCCAGAAAGTATACTTCGTTTCCCGCTTCGGCAAGCAGTCCGCCGTATACGCTGCCCATTGCACCTGCACCTACTATTACTATTTTCATAATTAATACCTCCAAAATATGTCTGCATCTTTTGTCAACCCAAACACAGAACCCTCTTTATGATATAAAACAAAGCAATCAACTTACCCGGTAAAAACCTATTTATTAGCCATACCTTAATCTCTGCAAAAGTTGATTAATTGCCTATTTATTTATTTTGGGAAGGTCCTCCTCTTTCATGTGAAATTCCTCATCATAAGAAGGATATACCCCATCTGTTACATCTTTGTTCCACGCATTAAAAGCATCTACAATTTCTTTTCTCATCTGGGCATATTGTTTAACGAATTTTGGTTTAAAACTGTCAAATATTCCAAGCATATCGTATGCATTTAAATTGAAACCATTTGCAGACGCTCCCGAGCCGGTACTGATAATCGGTATGCTTATGGTTTTATTAATAAGGGCGTTGAGCTGTGCAGGCAGGCACTCTATTACTATGCTGAATGCCCCGGCTTCTTCAGCGGCTATTGCTTCTTTAATCAGCCTTTCTGCAGCAGCGGTGCTCTTGCCCTGTACCTTAAACCCGCCAAAAGCCGCTGCAGTCTGGGGAGTAACTCCGATGTGCGCCATAACGGGTATACCTATTTCAGTTACTGCCTTTATTTTGTCCATTATGCCGAATCCGCCTTCCATTTTTACACAGTCGGCGCCTAATTTCATTAACTTGCCCGCATTCCTGATAGCATCCTCTTTGCATACCTGATAAGACATAAAAGACATGTCCCCTACGATAAAGGTATTGGGAGCCCCTCTTCTAACTGCTTTCAAATGATATTCCATCTCTTCAATATTTACCGGCGTTGTCCCTTCCAATCCTAAGATTACCATTCCGAGGGAGTCCCCTACCAGGATCATCTCTATATCCGATTGGTCAACAATCGATGCCATTTGGTAATCATATACGGTAATCATACTGAACTTTTTGGAGTTTTTCTTCGTTTCAATAATATCCTGAACCGATAGCTTCTTTTTTGCCATTTTTTGTTCTCCTTTTTTTATTATATTGTTTCCATAGTTATGCCTTCTCGGCTACCTTCTCGCCAAAGATCCCCTGAGGCCTGAAAAGAAGGAATATCAGCAGTAATAAAAATGGAAACGCATCTTTATACACAGGTGAAATATATGCGGCGCCGAGAGCTTCAATTATACCAATGGATATTCCTCCTATAATAGCACCCCTGACGTCTCCGAATCCGCCGCATATAGAGGCTGCAAATGCCTTAAGCCCCAATGTGACACCCATCCTGTTCGTAACAAAGAAAATGGGAGCAACCAGCATACCGCTGAGACCTCCCAGCAATGTACTGTAGATAAATGTAAATGCAATCATTAGCGCAACCGGAATACCAAGGAGCTGTGCCATATCCTTGTCCTGAGCCGTGGCTTGCATTTTTTTGCCGAGGGTTGAATACTCGAAGAACAGATTTTGCACGATTACCAGTAATATAGTGACGCAGAGGATTACTATATATTGATAATCAAAAAACATTCCTGCAAACGTCAAGCCCCCGGTACCGCCAACATTAATAATTGACCTTACTTTCTGAGGAACAGATCCGAAAATGTACAACATACCGTTTTGGAATATTATACCGGCCCCTATTGTAGCAATAATTATGGGCAGATAAGTCCTGTTGCGCAAAGGATAATACACTCCCAGCTGAAAAACATAACCTACTAATCCCATTATGATTAAAGCCAGAAAAAAGGCTATTCCATAGGGTATTTCCAACTTTTCTGAAAGAGCGAACAGGGCGAATGCTCCAAGCATTACCATGTCTCCCTGGGCGAAATTGGTTACGCCCGTTGACCTATAGATAAGTACAATACCAAGAGCAACCAGCGCGTAGACGCCTCCTATGGCAAGTCCCGAAAACAGGTTTTGTCCTAATATAGGTAAAATTTGGGACATTACGTGACACCTCCTCGGCAGCAATTATTGAATGGTTCTTTAGTATGGCTGGCATGAATACCCATGCCAGCCATACGTATTCTTAATTCCTGGTAAGTTTTAAGGTCTTTACCATCTTTATAACGTCATTATCATTTGTTACTATATGATACTGATCCAAACCGTCTCCGTTGTTATCAAAGTTGTATACGCCTTCAACGCCTTCAAAGTTTTTGATATTTCTTAATGCCGCTTGAACAGTCTCCGGTTTTGTATCCGGCGAATTCTTTAATGCCTCTGCCAATACGTATACTGAATCATAGCACCAGGCAGAATAAAAGTCAGGATCCAATCCGTATTTTGCTTTATATGTTTCTGAATATTTCTTGGATTTTTCGTTACCATCAATATGGAAGTCAGCTACGCCATAGGTGCCGTACAGAGCATCTCCCGCCAGTTTACGGCCGGCAACGGCCATTATTGATGATGATCCAACCCAGTTGATGTTAAGCCCTTGTTGTTTTCTCTGTTTTGCAAAAATACCTTCATCCGGGGACATGGTCATATAAGAAAGCATGCAATCCGCGCCGGACTGTTTAAGGTTGGTAATAACTGCTGTATAGTCTTTCTCATCGTTGTTATACCCTTGAACCAGTACAGGTGTGATGCCCTTTCCTTTCAACAATTCCTGCAAAAGCTCTGCTCCTCCCTTGCCAAAAGCGTCTGTCGCATGAAGGATAGCTATTTTGGTTGCTTTCAGGTCTTCCAATGCAAACTGAACCATAGCCTGTGCGCTCATACCGTCATGGGGACGGAACCTGAAAAGCCATTCGCAGTTGCTATGTGTAAGGCCATAATTTGTGCCTCCGGTAAAAACCGGTATTTTTGACGCACTGATTGTGGGCAGCATTGCGGAAACCTGGGTGGAAGGACTTGGACCAATAACCGATACTATATCCTTATCTTCTATAAGTTTTTGAAACGCTGCTACAACGCCGGGGTTTGTGCTTTTCCCGTCTTCTTCAACTAAAACCAATTTTCTCCCATTAATACCGCCGGCTGCGTTAATTTCTTCAACCGCCAAATCTGCGCCGTTTTTCTCGTATCCGCCGGCTTCAGCAGAGGCTCCTGTCATGTGAACAACATGACCGATTTTGATATCCGCCTTTTCAGCGTCGCCGGTGTCCGGAGCACTTGGAGCGCTTGGAGCACTTGGGGCACTGCAGCCTGGCAGAAGCAGTATTAAAGAAAGAGCTAAGAAGATACAAAACAAACTTTTACATTTCTTCATTTGATAAGCCTCCTCAATTTTTTTTACTTAGCAAAATCTGAGCAAACGCTTAAATTCAATATGAACTAATATCATTAAATAGAATTAATTCAATCCCCCTCCTTAAAATATATTTACCAAGATACTGAATATCAAGCGAATGTTCATGATGTTAAGGTTCCAATTATTATGGAATACCTTAATCTCATTTATAAGCAACAGGCACGAAATTGCCGTCGTTGTCAAAAATGATAGGGTGCGGCTCTCCTATGATTTCTAAATTCTCCATCTCTTTTGCCATCTCCGCCAGAGATTGGGAAACCTCTAAATATTCCACATGAAGAGTGGAGTAAATGTGTATTACTTTGGCGTTTTCCGGTTCAACAAGCCCTATGGTCTTTAGAGCAGCCTCCAATATTTGTTTGTCAGAAGAATAATATATTGGGATTCTGGCTTTTTCCGGAGCCATTCCGGTTAAGCAATTAATGTAAGTTGCATTTCTGTCCATTTTCTCTACAACCCGTTGATTGCAGAAATCGGCTATGCCGATCCCTACCGCATTGCCGTCGGATTCGGAAGTCAAATCGCTGACCATTATCCGTTTAATTTTAGGTTTTTCCGGTTCTTTACTATAAAGCGGAACGTAGAAGCGGCCGGCCACATTTGTATCCATGCCGGTCCCACTGATATTCTTACCTATAACATCTAAAATAAGTATATCTATGTCATCAAAGGGAAGTTTCGGAAAATGTTTTTTCTCAAATTTCAATAGCTCTCTTTCGCCATTTTCTAATTCTTCAGGCCTAAAGGCCTTAATAACGGCAGTTTCATCAAACCCATTTTCAACGATTCCCAAGCCGCATAATATTGATGCGTTTTTTAATACTGTTCTTCCGACATTAGTAATCATATGCTCCATACCATACTCAATTGCTGCCTGATGATAAGTTTCGGCTCCTTTATGCTTGCCTAATCCTATAGCCATTATTTTCATAAGGCCGCTTTCAATTTCGCCCTTAAAGTCTGTATGAACCTTAATTCTATTTACTGCCAGAATGTAATCCGCTTCATAGGCATTTTTATCTATCATTACCTTAATGCCTTCTGCTGTTTCTCCGATTTCCACTACATCCATTGTTGATTTCACCGGAGCTCCCATCGATTCCTCAGTTACACCGTAATGGGCCAAAATTTGTTTTTGACCCTCGGAAGTAGCACCCCCGTGGCTTCCCATTGCCGGTATAATAAACGGGTCAGCCCCCATTTCTTTCAAATACTTAACTATTGCTTTCACTATTACATCTATATTTGATACTCCCCTGCTTCCTACAGTTATGGCTATTGTGTCGCCTTTCTTTATTTTGTCCTTGATGTTTATTGAATTAAGCTCAGCCCGGACCGCTCCTGGTATGTCATTAATCATCTCTTTATATATTTTTTGTTTTACCCTGACCATATTAGGAAAATTCATTATTACAACCTCCTTTAACTCTTCCTCCTAAATATGCGCTTTGGACTTCAGGGTTATTCAGAAGTTCTTTTGCCATACCCTGAAATACTATTTCTCCGGTTTCCATTACATATCCGCGATCTGATATCGCCAATGCCATACTTGCATTCTGCTCTACCAGAAGAACCGTTGTCCCCATATTTTTATTTATATGCTCGATTGTGCGGAATACCTCCTGGACAACAATAGGCGCCAATCCAAGGGACGGCTCATCCATCAGCAGAACTTTGGGTTTTGCCATCAAACCGCGCGCTATAGCCAGCATCTGCTGCTGTCCCCCCGACAAAGTCCAGCCAAGTGCATTCTGCAGCCGTTTCAAATCCGGAAAAAGGTTGAATATTTCATTAATATCTTTTTTCAGTTCCTGCTTGCTGACATTTGTCCTGTTTGATACTCCAAGCACTAAGTTATCCGTTACGCTCAGGCCAGGAAATACACGTCTTCCTTCGGGGACATGGGAAATTCCAAGTTTTACAATTGATTCCGGGGACATATTATGAATATTTTGTCCATTAAATGATATCTCCCCTTTCTTGGGATGGATTAAACCCGATATCAGGCGCAGCGTGGTTGATTTGCCGGCCCCGTTTGCTCCAAGCAGGCAAACAATTTCCCCTTTCTTCACTTCAAAGGATATTCCGTGCAGCGCAACAACTGCATCATAGGACGCATGTACATCATGAAACTCCATCATTCGAAACTCACCTCCATTTTCCCAAGATAAGCCTCCACTACAACAGGATCTTTCATAACGGATTTTACATCCCCATCAGCAATTTTTTGTCCGAAGTTCAGCACTGTAACCTGGGTAGAAAGCTGGGTAATAATTGACATATCATGTTCCACCAAGAAAATTGTAAGGCCGTTATTGTGGATACGTCTTAATAATTTAACTAATTCTTCCTTTTCACTTTCATTTAAACCGGCAGCCGGCTCATCCAGCATCAGCAGCTTTGGCTTTCCCGCAAGAGTTCTTGCAAGTTCTACAAGTTTTTGATGCCCATATGGAAGGCTCTTACACTTTTCATGAACCAAATCATATAATCCGACAAACTCAACGGCAGCCATCGCCCTGTCCTTAACCTCCTCTTCGGTACCGCCTTCACGCTGGGATCCAACCATTACATTTTGCCAAACCGTAAGGTCTCGAAACAATCTCAGATTTTGGAAAGTGCGCGTTAACCCAATCTTAGCGATGCGGTTCTGCTTGATGCCCGAAATATCATTTCCCATGAAAACGGCGCTGCCGAAGGTTGGAGTATAAACACCCGATACTACATTGATAAACGTTGTCTTACCTGATCCATTCGGCCCAATCAGCGAGTGAAACTCTCCTTTGCGGACTACAAGTTCAACACCGTCTAAAGCTTTTAATCCCCCGAAATGTTTCCCTATATTCCGGGCTACAAGCATATCTTCGGTTTCGCCTGTATTAAATTCTAAGGGATGGGCGGCGTGAGGCAGCGGCTTCGGTTTGATATAGCGCTGGACTAAGTTGGTGACGATTCCCCAAACACCCTCAGGCAAGAAAATAGTTATTATAACTATTATGAACCCGTATATAACCAGATATATATCCTTAAATTGGCGTAACGCTTCAGGTATCATGGTCAGCAATATCGCGCCAAGTACGGTTCCCACCGCTGACGAACTACCCCCCGCCAATACCATGACCAAAATTTCCACTGAATTAGTATAAGTGAAGCTATCGGGGCTTATATACAGGAATCCCGAGGCATATATACCTCCCCCTAAAGCCCCGAGTATTGCACACATAACAAATGAGGTAACTTTAATTCGCAGACTGTCTACCCCAAGGGCCTCAGCTGCCAGCTCATTTCCGCAGACAGCCAGCATAGACCTGCCAAGACGGCTGCTCTTAAGTTTCCACACGAACACTGTAACCAGCAGTAACACTCCGAGGGCAAACCATAGAAACCTTTGCGACGTATTAA